>ERZ724525.442-NODE-442-length-23357-cov-10.716119_pt1 | contig 23357 bp, 13 predicted proteins | sample MGYA00376058_ERZ724525 | MGnify/ENA primary metagenome ERZ724525 (study PRJEB28724, sample SAMN07190888) | wastewater metagenome | isolation source: influent of sewage treatment plant in Hong Hong | place: USA: Christiansburg, Virginia | collected 2016-03-01 ... | reverse complement strand
GGTCTGGAATAAGTCGTCCGATCCGCTGGCTCACGTGTATGAAGTCGAAGGGGGTACGCGCTACTGCACAGCCTACGGAGCATGGGACATCTCCGAATATGAGTTTTGGAAAGAATTTACTTCAGTCTCCTGATCGCCTAGGGTCTGTTGGCATTCAAGCTAGCCATATGACAGCCGCAGCCAGCGCAATGAAAGAGGCAAATCGCTTCGCGAGCTTGTCGTAGCGGGTGGCAATGCGCCGGAACTGCTTGATGCAGCAAAAGAAACGCTCGATCAGGTTGCGATTCTTGTAGGGATGAGTATCGAAGGGGTGCTGGATCAGACGGTTGCGACGAGGGGGAATGACCGCCTGAATGCCCTTCGCACGCAGGTGCGCGAGGAGGGAATCGGCGTCGTAAGCCTATCCCGCCCAAGGCCGTCTTCAGTTGAATCCGCTTTTCTAATCGAATCGCGGCTCCCAATCAAACTCAGGGTCGGGAATGCCAAAGCGCTCGCCATCGTTATCGAACTCATGCAGGTGATAGCAGCCCCAGTTGAAGGCCATTTGCAGAACGTGATGCAAATGGCCCCGCGTGATCGATTCCGGGACCACGATACGGCGCCAGAACTTCGGCTTGATCCAAGCCAACTCGATCCGCAGTTGCAGCAGATCGGGAATCTTCCTGGGTTTCGGTTTCTTCAGGGGGACGACATGACTCATCTCAGGCCGCTTTCTGTAGGGGGGCCGCCTGAGCAGGATAGAGATTCTAGGTGGCGATCTTCATAGTGGCTTGAAATCCAGTGCTGGAAAGGCTTTGCGGTTTTGTTTGCTTGTTTAGCTACACACGACCGAAGGGCTGGCCTTGATTGTGCCAGCCGGAACACGGCATGGGGAAAGCGGAACGATCCAACAGAAAGGGCGGATCGCCTGCCCCTTGCCGTCACGCCTTCGAGCAAGCCCGTTTGACGCTTGCCGCCGAAATCCCGAAGTGCTCCGCCGTCGCCTTGATACTGCCGGAGTTCTCAGCGCGCCAAGCCAACACGGCCGCGTCATCAATCGCCTTGGTCCTGCCCAAGTTCTTGCCCTCTGCCCTCGCCCGCTCCAGGCCGGCGAGCTGGCGAACCTTGAGGTTTTCCCGCTCTAGTTCCGCCACGGCGGCCAGCATCGTCAGCATGAGCTTGCCGGCCGGTGTCGCCAGGTCGAAGCCCTCACGCATCGAAACCACCGATACGCCTTTCGTTTTCAGCGCCTCCACCGTGTTCAGCACGTCGATGGTGTTGCGCCCGAGTCGGTCAATCGCGGCAACCACCACCGTATCCCCCTCTCGCACGTAGGCGAGCAAGGCCGCCATGGCGGGACGTTGAGCTGCGGCGACCGTCCCGGAGACGCCATCATCAGAAAACCACTTACCGACCGCATACCGGGCCGCGATAGTGCGGCGCTGGTTCTCGCAGGTCTGGTCATCGGTCGAGACGCGGGCGTAAGCAACGATGGAAGACATGGCGGGCTTCTTTGTGGCTCAAAATGTATAGCTCAGATATTGGCATGGCTCAAATATCAAAACAACAGTTTTGAGCCATATATTCAGGCCCTGTTCTCGCATGGCTCAAAACCCCTACCTTTTGAGCCGCCATCAAGGCTCCTGTCGCCTCCAGAACAACCCGGCCTTAGATTCAAACCTAGCAAAGTCCATCAATCTTTTCGACTCCACTATTTCATCATGCGGGACTAATAGATATTTCCAGGGCTTTGCAGCTACAGTCACTGCGTGATCAGAAGCGTGCTTGCACCAGCGGGCAGCGGCAGCAGCCTTGGCCTGAACTTCTTGGGTATTGATGTCAATCCGCGCCTTCGTCTCCACCATTAAGATCGTCGAATCTGTTTCTGCCACAAAGTCAGGGATGTACTCTGGCTGCTCGGTGCCCAGTTTGTAGTAAATCTGAAATTGGCCCTTGGCAGGCTTGAGCCACTTCGAAGCGTCGCGTTCGAGAATAACCGCGAAGCGCCGCTCCGTGTCGGAGTCGAACTTCTGCAGCGGGTAAAGGCAGCGCGCGAAGCCACCGAACAGCATCTGTTTAATCCGGCCTAACTCGGTGATGGTTTCTCGGAAGTGGTGCGCCATCTGGCCTGCAGTGGCCGTGTAGTTACAAGGCTTGAGTTCAGTGAAGCCTCGGCTAACCTGCACCTCGTACTCGGTTGCCTCTTCCCAGAAGTGGGCCATCATTTCGGCTCGAATCAGCCGAGCCAGTTCAGCACCGTAGGTGTCGAAGACCTCGTGAAGCTCGGTTTCTGAATAGTTCTGCACTTGATAGTGAGCGACGGCCTGACCCGCCAAGTCATATAGCAGCTCCGCCTGCGTGAAGTAGTCGATATCGTCGAAGTCGATCAACTTCTTGACGATGTAGTCTTCGAACCGCTGCTCCCTGATGCCCGCCTCTCGGCTCATGGTGAACTGATGATTAGTGCGCAGCTCCTGGCCAACGATCTCACGTTGCCCCGGTTGAAAATTAGGCAGCACGCCAAGCTTGAACGGGTGGAAACCCGTCGTGACTTCACCCGTGGGCACCACTGCGATTCGGGGAATGTCGATGGTTTGCTGGACGACGATCTCGGTGGTTTTGGACACCACAGCCGACAGATCAAGCGCAGGCGTTCCATCATCGGCCCCTGCCAGCAAGTCGCCTTGGGCAGGCTTCAGCCGCTCCGTCACCTCTGCCAAGATGGCCGATTGCACCTCGGGGTTAAGCAGCGCATTGCTGGTCGGCACCAGATCTCGCTTAACCTCGTATTTGCCAATCACATCCATTACCACGCGAGCAGCTTGGCGCTCACGTTCTGTGGTGAATACTGGCGTTGGCGATGCGCTTGTCGGCGCAGCGCCAACGTTGGTCGAATTGGTGACGATTGGCGGAGCTTCTGTTAGCCCCAGCCGTGTCATTACGCCGGACCCGACCTGAACGCTCACCTTCTTGTCGTCAGCGCTCGGGGCCTCAAGGATCACTTGCTTCAGCCGTATCGGCGAATCGCCCCGATTGGCCTCATCGATGATCTCTTGGAATTTGTCGTGCGCCACGATGTTGAGTCGGTCCACCGCCGCCACCCCCGTGCGCTTGCCGTAGGGTAGACGCAGGCCGCGACCGATGGATTGCTCAATCAGTGTACGCGCGTTGGCCGCGCGCAGCGGCACGATCGTGTAGAGGTTGGTCACGTCCCAACCTTCTTTAAGCATATTGACGTGGATGACGATCTCGGTGGGTTCATCCACGCTTTCCACCGCGAGGAGTTTCGAGATCATTTCCTCTTCCTCTGCCCCGGTGCGGCTGGAGTCCACCTGGATCACCTTGTCCGCGTAGCGCCCTTTATAGAAGTCCGCAGACTCTATCCGCGTCTTCAGCTGGGACGCGTGGGTGGTGTCCCGCGCAATCACGAGCATGAAGGGCTTCACCACCTTGACTCCGTTCTCTCGGGCGTAGGTCAGCAGCTCAACTTTGGTGGTCTCGTGCAGACGAACTCCGTCTTTCAGTTTGATCGTCTCGATGTCCTCGGGCGAGTGCGCCTTGGCGTCGAAGTTGCGCTGGGTCACAGCGGCGGGCTCTTTGACGAAGCCGTCCTCCATCGCTCGTGCCAATGGGTAGTCCATCACCACGTTCTTGAACGGCACGGGACCGCGCGTGGACTCCACGAACGGTGTCGCCGTCACCTCCAGCCCGAACAGCGGCTTCAGCTCATTGATGGAGCGAACCCCAGCGCTGGCGCGATAGCGGTGCGACTCATCCATCAGCAGCACGAGATCTGGTAAGTTGGCCAGATGGTTGAAGTAGCTGTCCCCAAGTACTTCCTTCATCCGCTTGATGCGTGGCTCCTTGCCGCCACGCACCTCGGAGTTGATCTTGGAGATGTTGAATATGTTGATGCGCACATCGTGGGCAAACCCCATCGTCTGATCCTGCACAACCGCGCCGGTCTGGTCGTAGTTGTCGCCGGTAATGATCAGTGGTGACTGTTGTGCGAACTCGGCGATACCCTTGAAAACGTACTTTGGCGTGTTGCGCGTAAAGTCTGCGATCAGCTTGTTGTAGATCGTCAGGTTCGGGGCCAGCACAAAGAAGTTGTTGATGCCGTGCGCTAGATGGAGGTACGCGATGAACGCGCCCATCAGGCGCGTCTTGCCGACACCGGTGGCGAGCGCGAAGCACAACGACGGAAACTCCCGCTCGAAGTCCTCCAATGTTGGGAACTCAGCCTTCAGGGTGGAGAGAATCGCCGCCACATCCTGCTCATGACCGAGCAGATCTGGGGCGGCCTCAAGCGCACGCACCAATTTCGAGAGAGATTCCGCCTGTGGAGGCCGAAGAGACAATCGACCGGTGACGGCGTTCAGGACGCGTGCATTCATTATTCGTTCTCCCCAAACAGACCGCCTTGCCCGGCGTTCGCGGGGGCAGATTTCTTGCTTTTCAGTGCCGCAGAGCTATCCGCAGGCGCGGCCTTTTCGACCTGAGCCATAGGCAGATTCGCCACGTTCAGGCTGTAGTCGTCGTGGCCCCATTCACAGCGGGCCAGCACCATCTTGGGAATCTTCTTCAGCGTCAGATTCGGCCAGCGCTCGGACGACTTGGCCGCCGTTACGCCGTGGAAGGCTGCACAGCACACGAGCAGGCTTTGGTCGCTGCCAACCTCGTCGGAGAGTGCTTGCAACTGTTCCGCAGAGAGGTTCTGCGTGGTCACATAGATGAAGTCCCGTTCGCTGGAGTGGCCGTGCTGCCACCATTGCACTTCTGATGGTACGTAATTGAATCCCTCCAGCTTGCAAAGCGCTTCTGCAAGGTGGTTCGCGTTGTATTCCGGATTGATGACCGGATTGCCCCAGCGGTCGTTAACAATCAAGCTGGGAGCCAAGCTGTAGTAGCGAAAACCGCCACCGCCTTGCCAGCCAACGCTCTCTGAAATACCGCCACTGTCTTCGCCGTCGATTACCTTTTTTAGGCGCGGGATGATGTGCGTATGACAATGCTCACCGAGTTCGACCATGATCCAGCGTCGGCCCATTTTGTGTGCGACCGCGCCAGTAGTACCTGAACCTGCGAAAGAATCGAGTACTAAATCACCCGGCTGAGTCGCCACATGCAAAACAGTTTGAAGCAGCCTTTCTGGCTTTGGCGTTGAAAAAACGTCATGCCCGTAAAGAGCCATCATCTCCTTTGCGGCGTCTTGGTTGTGTCCAGCCAAGGTGTGCTTCCAGAGTGACATCGGCATCATTCCCTGATTGATCTCAGAGAAGAAGTTCTTCAGTGCAGGGACGCTATTGGTTCCTTTAGTGCCCCACCATATCCGGCCCTCACGCGCGTTTTTCTCGTGTACTTCGCGCGACATTGCCCATACGCGGGTGCGTTTCGGCAAGACTTCTTCGCCTGTATTTGGTTGGCGGATTGGGTAGTACAGGTTAGGACGTTCGTCAGCACTGTAGCGACACGTATAGTCCATCGCCTTCCAAGGGCCGCGAGGATCGTTGTCTGGATTTTTGTATCGCCCAGATTGATCTTCTGTCAGAGGGAGAAGATTTCTCCGAAAGCTCGCGCTCTTTCGGTAAACGAGAATGTGATCGTGGACATATCCAAAATCCTTGGTGTCGGGAGGTGGGGAATACCTCTTCTCCCAGGCGATGTCACAAAGAAAATTGCTGCGCCCAAAGATCTCATCACAAATGACCTTGAGATAGTGAGCTTCATTGTCATCAATGGTGATCCAGAGCGAAGCCTCGTCTGACATCAGCCGACGAATGATCTCCAGCCGGTCTCGTATGAGACCTAGCCAAATCGAATGCTCCAATCCGTCGTCGTAGTGAGTGAATGCACTGCCGGTATTGTACGGCGGGTCGATGAAGACGCACTTCACCTGCCCTGAATACTCCTGCTCCAATGCCTTGAGAGCAAGCAGGTTGTCCCCGAAGATCAGTCGGTTATCGAAAATGTCGTTGTCAGAGAATCGGTGTGTAGCGTGGAATGACCTGTTCGGGTCTTCCAGCAGGATGCGCGGCTCCAGCTTCGGCCGCTTTTCCTTGCCAATCCAGGTGAGTTCGAGTTTTTGTTTGCTCATAGCGGGGCTCTTATAGTTGTGGCGCACGACTCGACAGGTAGTCGAGGAGGCGCTTGCGCGGATACGCGTCCGCTGCAGTCTGAATATTGCGCAATGGGGCAATCGCAGGATCGGCGGCCAGAGCGAAGTGTGTTTCCATCAGGTCGGCTAAGAACGCCGCGACATTGCCTTGGTTGCGGAAGTAAGCCAGCGGCCCTTCGAAGGTCAGGCGCTGTTGCCCTAGGTTGAAGGTTTGCTGCCGGAGTTGGTCGAGCGTGTCTGGTTGGCTGAGTAGCGCAGAAATGGCGGCGGCGTCGACAACCGCCGCTGCGCCGATGCGGTTCCGCAAGCGCTTTATCATCACTGCCGTGATGGCGTGAATGCCGTGGCGGTAGATCAGGCGTTCCTGGCTGCGCGCGTGAGCTCGCGCCTCGTAGTCCACCACAAGGGTGCGGATGGCACGGTGGCACAGGACGGCGTTGACCAGCGTTGCGCCCGGCAGCGTGATGGTTAACAGCGCTTGGTACTCGGCGGAATCAGGGTTGGCAAGCCGAGCCGGTTCGCTCTTGAGCCACACGGCGTATCGCGGGTCGTGCTGCTGAGAGGCCATTGCCCGCAGTGCCTCGTCGAGCGTGATGGCCGTCGCGCCAGTCGCAAGGGCCTCGGGGCGATAGTGGTAATCGAATCCGAGGTGGGCGATTTCCTGCCGCAGCCGCTCCTGGTTTTCGTCGAGCGAAGCGAAGTTGGCTGTTTGGACTGGGTTCTGATGGTTGCGGGCCTTGGTTACCCTCTTCCCGAATGGCCCGTCTGCCGGAGCCTTGATCAGGGTGAGCATCACTTTTGCGTCGTCGATGCTCCTGCCCGGATGCTGGAGCACGAACTCGGCGGCCGATGCCACCGTCTGCGCGCCATTGATGATGGACAGGCCGCGCACCTTGAACTTTTTGGCTCCATTCTTGGTGGCCTTCGGCTCGATCAGGTCGCAGACGGCCGTGACGCCATTATTGAGATAGAAGAAGTCACCTGGCGCGTCGTTCAAGGTGGTCTTGATGGCCTTGTTGACATCTGACTTGCTGCTGCCAAGGAAATACCGGATGTTCCTTTCGTACAGGGCCTTGCCGTGCGTCTGGTGAAGCGCCACCAAGTCGCCCAGCCGTACGACTCCGTAATAGGTACTTCGTGGGTTGTCGATCTTTTCGTGCTTCTGCAAAGCGATATCCGTGTGCACGGGTTGGTAAGACTGTTCTGCGAGCAGGTCGCGGGCGATCTCGGTCGCCGTGTAATACATCACCTGCTTGTGTAGCCGTTCCTCATCCAGATCTTCATCGTCGAGTAGGGCCTGCAAGGCATCGCTGGCAGTCTTAGAAACGCCATCGCCGGTGTAGGGCACAACCAGCTCGATGTGGCAGCACGAGTCGAGTGCGCTCTCGATGTCAGCCTTGCGGTTTTGCACATTCGCGTTGAAGGCGCTGAAGTCCTGCTTGAGCAGCAGGCGAATGCCCTCGCAAAAGGGAAGCGCATCTTCCTGTTTGAACTGCTCCGACTCCTTCAGCTTTGTCTGCAACAGATACAGCGTTTCCGATGGCGCGTCGTAGTGGATCGCGTCGATACCCTTGTCGTTGAAGTCGTCAACAACCGATGCAGCCGCCGCCTGCGGCGTGATGTCGAGCAGCTTGTGCAGCACAAAAGCGCTGAAGGCGCGTGAAAGCTGCTTCGCTGCCTCATCGGAGGGTTTGGCGTTGCCAAGCAAAGGCGGTAAGAACGGAACGAAGCGATCGGCGAGCACCTTCTTCAAGATGGTCATGTACTGAGATTCGAGCGCCGGCATGTCAATGGTACTTCCCAGATCGGTTTTCGAATGCGGGCTTCGAACCTTCAAGTACGGTCACTACGGCGGCGTTGAGCCCCGTGTTTTCGATCGCCCCCGAGTCATAGTCAATGGTGGAGTCCGATGCTCGATCGAACCTCGCACGGATGATCTGCTCGGCATCACACACAACCGCCAAGTTGGGGTTGTGTGTGACCATGATGATCTGCCGCTGCTTCTTGGCTTCCGACAGAACGGGCACAAGCAGGCGGAACACCGTCTCGTTATCAAGGTTCTCTTCCGGCTGGTCTAGGATGATGGGTGTCTTTCCGTTGTCCACCAGCAAGTAGAAGATCAGCAACAGTGCACCACGCTGCCCGGGGGAGAGTTGCTCGATCTGCGTGTCTTGAAACAGCAAGGAGTATCGCGGCTCAAGGAAATTCACCCCGAAGATCAGGTCATACACTGCCGCTGCGGACTGTCCTTTTTTCACCAAGTTGAAGATGCCAGCAGGCGACCCGGAAGCTCTGGCGGCTTCCAAGACTTTCTCGTGCAAGGTGTCAACGAAGGCCAACGCTCCGTCTCTGGTGTTCAGGTCATGGCTGTCGAACAGCTTTCGGATTGTCGAAAGAGCCTCGTCCTGCCCACGAAATTCACCCCAGGTCTGCTTTATTAAGGCGAACAACTGATCTGCAATGGCATCTGCAGATGCCGCAAGTGTTGCTTGGAACTGCAGCCTGTAGTCTTCCCGTATAAGGCCGTTCTTCTGGATCAAGTCCTGTACAGGCTTGAACAGTTCAGCACGCGCCCTTCGCTGGGCATCGAGGGTGTCAAATACCTCACCCGACAGCTGCAAACGCTTCGCTTCCAACTCCTTCAGCTGGTCAGGCAGCGCCTTGATCTGCTCGACACGGGTTTCCAATCCAACCTTGGACTCTGGCTCGGTGGGGGATCCGATCAGTTCATCCCGCTTCCTGTTCCAGTCGGCAAGCTGACGCTGGTAGGACTCAAACTGTTGCTGAGGCGCGTTCAGCTTCGCGATGAAACTCTGCTGTGTCTCCGTGTAGGTCTTCAGGCTTTCTGCCATTTGCTCGGACTCGGTCTTCAACTCGCCCTGCTTCGTCGTGAGTTCAGCGAATCTCCCGTCGAGAGTACTTGTCTTGATGTCGATGGTTGCAAGATCGGACCAAGCAAATCCAAGCAGCTTGAGGTCATCGGCCAATGTATTCTGTGCATGGTCAAAGGCCCGCTGGAGCAACCTTAACTGCTCACGAATATTTGCTATCGCCTTTTGTTGCTTGGCTAGTTCGGTGGACTCGCCAGCGATCTCTAGCGTGCGCTTTTTTCCGGTTTCTATCTGCTGACTAGCGGCTGCCAAGCCATCCGCAGCCTGCTTTTGCTCGGGGCTCAACGCTTCTGCGGGGGCAGCAACCTCTATTGGCTTTAGCTTTTCGTGTTCTTCAATCTGCTTGCCCTTCAGCAAAAGCAAGTCGGTGAGCTTCTTCAGCTCTATGGGCTGAAGCTGCTCCTCTATCCGCACGATCGATGCGTTGGCCGAGGCCAGTTCCTTGCGGTACTCACTCAATCGATTCCTGAGCGACTGCTCCTGCTGCTCCGTCAGTTGATCAAAGTCGAGTGCGCCCAACCTCATGTCTTTACTCGCGTGAGAGAAGATCACTGACCGCAGTTCCTTCTCGAAAGCATCCGACTTCCCGGACACGTGCTCGTTGCAAAGCTCCTCGAAGTAGTGCTGTGGGATGTAGCGAACAAGCTCTGCCTTCTCTTCGGATGGGAGCTCGTTTAGAGGTCGGGCTTCGGTACTCTCGTCGCACCAGGTCAGCGTCCCAGTGAAGTGTCGTGCCGGTTCCCCGGTCTTCCCCAGAAAGCGATCTCGTCTGAGAAAGCTGAAGTGTTTTGACTGTTTGGAGTTGCCAAGCGTTGCGATGACATCCGCTAACGCGCTCTTCCCGCTCCCCTTGTTCCCGATGATGGCAACAAGATCGGGGTTCAACGGGATGTCGCAGCCGTGGAGCCATTGCCCTACGCCGACCTTGTCTCCGGTCTTGGTGACTTCAATGGATTCGATGTAGTAGATCTTGTTGGACTCGACTTCTTGCACCTTGGGTGGCTTGTCACCAATGTAGGAGCGCTTCGCTGGCTCAAGAATGGCTTGTTTGAGGCCACGGAACGTTGGGTCGGCCTTGATCCAAGTCTTTTTGCCAGAGGGGAAGTCGCCATAGCCCCGCTTGTCGTTATTACCCGGTGTCCCAACGAAGCAGTGAGCATCGCTTCCTGCGACTGCCAGGCGCGGGATTTTCTTCAGGCCGGCCTGAAAGCTATTAAAGTACTTGGTGTTGCCCTGCGTTTTCTCACCAACAAATGCGCCGCGCAGGTCAACGTCTCGCGTCTCGAAGATCGGTGAAGCCTGGAATAAATTCATGACATAAGCGTAGTGCTCTTTCCATTCGACTTCGGCCAAGCCATCGCTTGTATCAAACGGCATGAAGCCGATTGCCTGATCGTTGGGAACCTTCCGGATCGCTTCCCTGTATGAGTCGGCGTTGATTTCCGCGATCACCGCGCCGGCAAGCAATGCCTTGTCGTCGGATGCATCCACCTCGGCCTTCTTGAAGCCGTGATGCTTCAGCTTGTCCTCACCGACCTGCCTGGCAAGGTCCCTCAATGCCGCCTCTGAAAGCGGTCTGTCCACCAACTCAATGCGCAAGGCAGATCTGAAATCCAGAAGTACTTGGTCTTCAACTTCGTTCGAGAACAACACATGGGCGTTCAGCCGTCCTTTCATGGGGGCTGCGAGTCGTAGCTCAATACCTGGAAGAACCAGCTTCTTCAGGACCGGAGCACCTTCAGCCTTGAGGCGCTTTCGCAGCGCAAGCCAGCCATCGAAGGTCCAGTAGTCCATGATGGCGAACACAGCGGGTTCGGCCTTGTTCATGGCTTCGATCATTTCATCGACCAGCTTCGTGTTTTGGGCAGATGACAGATCGCCGTCAAACTTCTGTCCTTGCCAGTGGAATGATGCAGGCGTGTGGACATGAAGATCCCATTGCCTCCACAGTGCTCCTCTCGCGACTTCTCTCTTTGTCGTCATTTCAGCTCCCATTCAACGGTAAACAGCGTGCGCTCTTCGACCTGTTGGTGAAGCTGCACTTCCAACTGACTGATTAGGCTATTTCGCTGTGCTTCGACCTCGTCCTGTCGGGCGAACAACTCGCGCCGCAGCTTGGAGCGCTTTGCTTCAAGCTCCCGCTGGCGCTTTTGATGGGCCAGCTTTTCTTCGAGCGTGGGCGAAGTCGCCGCTGTACGGCGCACTTCCTTGATCTCGGCATCGACGGCCTTGATCTCTTGCTCAAGCCCCAGCTTCAAATCATCTGCCCAGGCATCCAGCTTCTGGACTTCTTGGTCGAAGTAGCCGAGGTTGCGCTGGTTGATCTCACGGAGGAGGGCAATCTTGCGGGCCTCCACGTCCTCCACGAGGGTGGCGTCTGCCGTGCTGAAAAGCGCCGCTGGCTGCGACCGTGCAGGTAGGCGCAGCAACTTCTCCGGGTCATCTTCTGCCAGCGCGTGACCATCTGAAGTGCTGGCCGCCACCACCAAGTGCTCCTCTTGGTTTCCCAGGGCTTCCACCGACACCAGCTTCAACGTCAACCAGCCTGTCTTGCCTCGATAAGCCTTGAGTGTGCTGATCTGCGTGCCGTAGGCGTCATAGTCGAAAATGAGTCGCGCACTTGCAAGTTTGCGGGTTTTGGCTTGATGCATCACCCACACGGCAAGCGGATGTCCTATGCGGTAGAGGTGTGCATCACCGGATCGTCGGGGAAGCTCGTAGCGGCCCAGATCAACACCGTCAGGGGCCGCTCCCGGGGCGCTCTGGAGAACGAATCCTTCCTCGTCAAAAGTGGTGCAGTCGGCCAATTCAGCCTTGGTCAGGTCCATCAGCATTCGTTCGTACTTGCTGCGTGCGGCGCGACTATCCTCCGCGCGAACGCGCAACTTGTCTTGGACTTCCTCGTCGAAGTTCTCGAGCAAGATCTGGCGAGTCTTGACCATCGCCTCGCTGATCTCGCCCGACAGGTCGAGTTGCAACTGCTCAAAGCTGGCCTTGATGGCATCCGGATCACGGCAGTTCTGGTAGATATCGGCGATACGCCGCTCGAAGTCCACGCCCGAGCCAATAGCCCCCAACACCTCGTCGCTGGCTCCGAAGACGCCCTCGAAGAGCTTAAACTTCTGCGCCAGCAGCTCATAGACACGTGCGTCAGCCTCGTTGCTGCGGTCGACGAAATTCACCACCACCACGTCGAACTTCTGGCCGTAGCGATGGCAGCGCCCGATTCGTTGCTCGATCCGCTGGGGGTTCCAAGGCAGGTCGTAGTTGATGACCAGTGAGCAGAACTGAAGGTTGATGCCTTCGGCACCGGCCTCGGTGGCAATCATCACCGTACCGCGCTCTTTGAAGTGCTCGACCAGTGCGGCCCGGGTGTCGGCGGTTTTGGAGCCAGTAATGCGATCTGTTCCCTCGTGGCGCTTGAGCCAGTCTTTGTAGACGGCTTGTGCCCGAGCATCGCTGTTGGTGCCGTTGAACAGCACGATGCCCTCCCCGTAGAACGTGTCCACCAACAGAGAAAGAAGGTAATCCTGCGTGCGCTTCGATTCGGTAAAGATGATCGCCTTCTTGGCTGCACCGAGACGCTCCAGCTCTGCGAACGCTCGATCCAGTGCGGTTAATAGCGCCGTACCCTTGGCGTTTTCGCGGATGTTGGTCGCCAGCGTCTTGAAGTGCCGAAGCTCGGCAATTTCCTGTGCTACGGCATCACGCTCGTTGGGTATCCCTGGCGTGATGCTTGGATCTTGCCCGCTCCACTCGTCGGCAGTTTCGTCGAGCGATTCATAGTCTTCGTCGAGAACGTCGGCAAGATCAGGGACGTCCGAAGACTCGTCGAGCTCTCCTTGCAGGCGTTTGGCCATTGTCTCCAGTGCCCCGGCAATTGCGTGGGTAGAGGAGGCAAGCAACTTCCAGAGCACCAGCGAGATCAGTTGGCGCTGGCCTTCTGGCAGCGCTTTGAGGTTGGGCCGCCGCAGATAGTCTGCAACGAGGTTGGACAGCTCCCGCTCCTCGGGGGAGGGAGTGAACTCCTCGACGATTGCCTTACGCGCGGTATAGGGGACGTACTGCTGAACTTGGCGGCGCAGAGTGCGCTTGCAGACCGGTGCAAGCCGGGTTCGCAGGGCGGCGAAAGCCTGCTCTCTGGGCTGGGCAGTGAACTGTGAGCGAAAGCTGTCAATGTCGCCGAAGACTCGGTCGTCGATCATGCTGACCAGCCCGTAGAGTTCCAGCAACGAGTTTTGCAGCGGCGTGGCGGTCAGTAGTACCTTGGAGTGAACGTGGGCCAGTGCGTCCTTCAGCGTCTTGGCGATGACATTGCTGGTCTTGTAAACGTTGCGAAGACGGTGAGCTTCGTCAAGGACTACCAAATCCCAATCGATTTGCTTGATGTCATCTGCCTTTGACTTTGCAAACTGGTAAGAGCAAATCACCGGCCCCGTTGCCAGCAGGAATGGGTTCTGGCGCTCCTGCTTGCGGATGGTGTTGTAGTTCTTGGCCTCAAGGATTAGGCCCTGAAGATTGAACTTGTCCTGCAGCTCTTGATGCCACTGCTTGCGCAAGTTGGCAGGGACGATTATCAGGATGCGGCGACGGCGTTCTGCCCATCGCTGCGCGATGACGAGCCCAGCCTCAATGGTCTTTCCGAGTCCGACCTCATCGGCCAAGATAACGCCGCGGGAAAGCGGGTTCTTGCAGGCAAAAAGCGCAGCCTCGACTTGGTGGGGATTCAGATCGACCTGCGAATCTACGAGAGTGGATGCCAGCGACTCTACGGTGTCGCCTGCGGCCCTTCGGGTTAGAAGCCAAGCGTAATATTGACTTTGGTAAGGCGTCAGGGTCGGCTGGCTCACAGGCAGCCCCGCTTGCTGTGTACGGCGGGAGACAATGAGCAACGCTGCTCACGCGTAGGTTTTTTATGACTCATCGAGTGGCTTAAAGCATCCAAAGTAAGTGGATTTATTCCCTAGATTTTTTGGGTGACCCCTGAACAGGGGCGCACTAGCCCCCACCTAACAAACAGTACAGAAAAAGCCTTGGCTCGGGAATGTTGGCATCATAAGGCGTATTTTCGCATAGGGGCGCTGTGCTCGATACAGCAAGCGAATTCAGACGTTCGCTGTAGCGGATAGGCAAGCGGGTGAGGGTGAAGTGATCGGAGGACAGCAGCTTGTCCTTGCGGGCCAGACGCACCACATCATCAAAGAAGCGCCGGGCGATAGAGTTTCCCCGCTACACCGACTTACCCATCCGCGTGGAACTGCGCAAGGGAACCACGGTGGTCACAGTGGACTGGCCGGCGTCCTCGGCCGCCGTGTGTGGTGCCTGGCTGCGCGAGTGGCTCGGGTGATCCGGGTTGAGGCGCTGTGGCTGCTGATGTACCTCGCATCACGGAAGCAATGAACATTGGAGACGCTTTGTTAGCCCCACCCGACGCCGGTCGGCTGCTTTTTGCGGCTTGATCTTGCTTAGCAACTCAGCATGCTCGCCTAGGATCAGCACATTCTTCTGGGAACGCGTCACAGCCGTATAGACCAGGCTCCGATCCAACATCCGCGAGCCTTTCGGAAAGCACGCAATCACACGCTGCCATTGACTGCCCTGTGACTTGTGCACGGTCACGGCATAGCCAAGCTCCAAAGTATCCAGAAGTTCCTCGTGCAGCAGGCGTACCTCACCATCATCCCACTCGATCTTGCCAATCGCAGTAGGCTCGCCCGAATCGTCAGGCTCAGGCGAATCGATGACCTCAACCAATCGGCCCATGGAGCCGTTCTGGATGCCAAGCTCCCAGTGGTTACGGGTGCAGATCACCAGATCTCCCTCATAGAAGCCGGTGAACTCGAACAGGTCATGCTCCATGTTCCAGAGTTTGAGCGGCTTGCGGCCTGTGCGGAGAGCTTGTTGGACCAACAGATTAACGTTTGTGGCAATCGCTCGCGTGGCAGAGAGGACAACGGAAACGTCCGGTTGCTCAAGGTAGAGAGCGCAGGCCCGCTCCACCATCTCAGCGTTGGATGTCTGAATGAACTGGATCTCATCATTGAACTGATCCAGCGCGGGCAGTTCGCCATCCCTGACCAAATTCGCGATGGTCGCGAGCTCGTTGCCAAAGCGTTTGGCGGTCTTGAGCTCGACATGCGGCACGCCGGGCAGCTCTGTCAAGCAATGCAGGATCAGCCCCGGCCCTACGGGCGAGAGTTGGTGCGGATCGCCGACCATGACAAGCCTGGTCTCGTCGGGCAGCAGGGATATCACGCCACAGAAACTGATCAGGTCGACCATGCTGGCCTCATCAATCACTACGGCAAACTTGTACGCGGGTGCCCCATTCTTGATGAAGCTGGCCAGGGTCTGCGCTGGCCGGTTCGTAGCTTCGATCATCCGCTTCGCAGCCTTGCCCGAGAGCGCCATTTGCACGATGTGATAGCCCTGTTCGTCGAGCACACCGTAGATACACTTGAGCACAGTGGTCTTGCCGCAGCCTGCGCCGCCAGTCACGCAGGCGAACTCGTTTTCAGCCACAAGATGCACAGCCTCACGCTGCTCTTTGTTGAGCTTGAAGCAATCCCCCTCGCGAGCCTCATAAGCCTCAATGATGCGCTCGACGTCGCAGGGTGGGCTCTTGCGTTTGAGTCGTTCCGTAATGAACTGCGCGGCTCGATTCTCCAGGATCGAGGCTCCCAGAGAGTAGGCATTGCCATCGCGGTCAAAGAGCAAGCGTCGCGTAACCTCACTCTGGTCAATGGCCTTTTCGATCAGTGCGCGCGAATGCGATTCATCCTTCAGAAGGGAACGCAGGCCCCCAACGAGATCACTTCTGGGCACATAGGTGTCGCCCAGGCTGAAGCGGCGATAGACCGCTTCCTCGACGGCTGCCATCAGCCGGCGCTCGTCATCGAGCGCGATCCCGAGCTGCCCGCGCGCGAGGGCGTCGACTTCTTTCCAGCCAGCCGAGAAACTGAGCAGGCGGTACGGGTTATCGTTAATTTTGGCGGCAGCATCCTTACCGAAGTAGCCCAAGATGCGCTGCCCTAGTAGGAGTGGTATGCCGGCACCGTGCAGCCATTGGAGGCTATGGCTCAGCCCTTCCTCGGCCCACCCTTGCATAAGCGTTGAGGCGCGAGCAGAGCCGACGACATCAGCGAGTGCGGTTGCATTGCCTTCATCAAGGATGTTGAACAGCTCAATTCTGAAGGTCGACCACAGCCGTTCGGCCGTCACCTTGCCAATGCCCTTGTAACGGGAGTTGCGCGTCAAGTAATCGACAATATGCCCGCCCGAGGGCATCTCCAAGCGCGCGTCACCTGGCGCAACCTCCATCTGTTGCTCGGTCATCTTGAAGCCCAGGTGATTGATGAAGGTGCGTGTCTTGATCTCGCCCTTCACGTTCCACCACTGCCCGGCGTTTACGCTGATCCCCAGACCACGCGCCTGAATGCGCACTGTCAGATCGGCGTGGGTGTCGATGATCTCGCCACTTGGCGTGATGCGCTGGCCCTTGAAGATGGTGCCGTTGCGGTTCTGAACCCGGACAGCGTCGACCCGCACGATGGCGTGCTCTACCAAGGCAGTCGTCCCGTGGTTCTGAGGATTTCGTCCATGCCCTTGTACTGATCTAGTTTCGACCGCAGCTCAAGGTTCTCGGCCTTGACCGCCTCGTGCTCCTCCTGAATCTGCTTGATTCTGGCTTCTTCGGCCGCATGGCTGCGCCCACGCTGCCTTGGCATGACCTGAACCGGATTCGTAACGCGCTGCTTGAGCACCCCTTGTTCTTCGAGGCGGGCTACCAACCGTGGGAAGTGAACATCGCGGATCTGAGGGTTGGTGTAGAACACGTCGCGGTTCAACCCAGCCTCACGGGCAATCCTTGAGACACTGAGAACCCCCTGGTGAATGTAGGGCTTGAAGTCATCCACACCGTCGATCCACGCCAAGAATGTGCGAAGGTTCTCTTCGCCATCCCTCGTACCGTTACTGCCCTTCTGTGCGCTCATATTCGTTATCCATTTTGCGTGAGTGGCTTTTGTAAGAACTACAAGCCAGACCGTGGGGCGCTGCCCCACACCCCGCACTCGCCGTGAGGCAGCCGGGGCGGGTTAAAAAACAACCCACCCCAGCAGCCGGGAGCGTGGGGTCGCTGCGGCCTGTCAAGGGCTTTCGCGGCATAAACGGCTACCTCCCCGCGAGTGGGTCCCCTCCATTTATTCCACGGTCCCTTGACAGCCCTCCGCTCATTGCCTCACTCACTATCATCGAGTGTTGGCTTGGCGGCCTGTTTTCGGGCGTCCCGCTTCAGCGTTAGTTCATCGGTCTGCGCAGAATTCGTGGCGAAACGTTCGATCATTTGGCGAAGGTCGCGCGGCGTGTTTAGGAAGACATCCAGTTCGTCGATCTGCTGCGCTCGGACATCTTCGAGCTCTTCTTTCAGGGCGATGACCTTTGCCTCAAGCTCCGCAATCCGATTGTGCAGTAGCGAGCGCTGCGCGTTCTTATACTTCGGACGGGCGTTGTTCTGCACCTGACGCTGGACGGTCTTGGCCTCGCTGAACGCCTCCGCAATGATCTTGCGGCCATTCCACTCCTTCTGCCCGAGCATCTGCCGGTTAAAACCATGGCCGAAACGCTTCTTCGAGTGAGTGATGACGTTTTTCCAGGTGACGGGAATCTCGTTGTCTGGGAACAACTCGATCATCTTGGCGATCTTGCGCGCGAGCTCTTCGGTAAGGAGTTCTGGGCGTCCGGCCATCGTCAGTCCTCCTCGCCATCGTCGGCAGCGATCAGATGTCGCTGATCCGTGATGCTGTCCGGTGTAGGCGCGAACTGCGGATACTTGGCGACCAGTACCTGCTCGTCGTGGGCCACCTGTTCCCGGCCACCGTGCTCATCAAGAGCGATCTCCATCAGTGGTTCGGAATGGCACATTGGGTTGTGATACTTGAAGAGCGCGCCGCTCGGCGTGGCGGGGGCATCGAGTATCTCGACGCTATTACGGGCGACGAAGGCTTGCTCAAGCAAGTTCGCCAAGCGTCGGTCTTTGAGTAGGCGATTGGCTTCCTGGAAGTTGTCGATCAGTTCTGAGGCAAACTGCTTGAGTCCAAGGGGACTTAGTCCTTTCTCAACCAGCGTCAGCATGTGTTCCCCGAGCATGGCCGGATCGTCTGCGACGTTCCGGTTGTGGGTAAGGGCAAGGTATTCCAGGTGGCGAACGATAATGCTGAACAGCTTCTCGTTGACATCCCTCACCGCGTCGTTGGTCGGAATATGGCCTTTCTGCTGTACCGCCTCGTCACAAGTAAGGCACGAAGCAGCGAGTTCATTACTGTAGTTCCGGCAGGGCTTTTCGTGGTGCTGGTGCAAGCAGATTCCAAACTTCTGCGGGTAGACAATGATGATTCCGCGACTGGTTCTGGCGACAGGCCGATCTTCTACGGCCTGGGCGATGGCATCCAGTGAAGTCACTGCAACCCCTGCATCGTGCGCCGTCACGAGAGTGGTCTGTAATCCAAACTGCTCTTCCAACTTCTCCACGGCGGCAAGCCCGTTCGACAGATCGTTGAGTTCGTTTCGCTCAACATCTGGCATCGACGCTGCTGCTGCCATTGACTCTGCGGTTCTGAAATCGTAGGCCTTGAGCTGGGATAGCCTTGAGCGGTTGGCCCACTTGTTGATCAGCACATCGGAGAGCTTTTCGCCGTGAACGAGGGCCATGGTCGTGAGCCAGCGGCGCGGATCGTGGGTGTCCATCTCTGCAATTCGGATCGTGCCATCGACCGGCATGGTGATACTCAGTTTCTCGAAGAGGGACGCTTTTTGACGACGGCTTTTTTGACAATCGGTTGTCTTAAAGCAGGCCTTGATCGTGTAGTACGTTGTCACACTGGGTAGAAAAGCCGGAGAGTCGTCGTCATCAAAAAGGAACAGCATCTTTGCCAAGTCGCCCTGATAGTGATTGTGAGAGGTCACGCGTCGGCAGCGATTCAGGGCCTCGCGAACCTTTTTCAGGAGCAGGGCTTCAACGTCCGCCCAAGTAAGGTAGTCGATGTGTTTCCGGCGACATCTTTTGCCCTCTCGCGGGGAAAGGGTTGGGTTGGGCGCCGAGAGCTGGCGATATTGCAGTTCTCTGAAATAGTTATTTGATGTGAAATTGGGGACATCGTCCGACAGGTTTGCATCGAGCCGAATGATCCGCCCAAGATCTCTCCTGCTGATCGCCTGGCCACGCAAGTGTTGCAGCTCAGGTGGCAGATATAGTGTGTCAGGGTGTTGCTGATACCACTCCACAAGCATGCGCGTACGTTTGCCGTGGCTCTTGATTGTTTCAATGGCATAATGAAATGCGTCTATCATGAAGCTAAGGACGGGCTTGGGGCTCCATTGCGCACCCTTACTTCCTTTCATTGTGATGATCAGCATCTGATGGGCGCGGTGTGCTTCGTCTTCTTTATCCAATGCCCTCTGCGCATAATCCTCGACCGTTACATAGTCGTCTATGCTCATGCACAGCGGTTCGTTAATACGGGATGGGGCACACTGCAAGATCACCCCTGCGCTGAGCGCCACGCGATCACGTGCTGATAGCTCTGGCGCACCATCGACCATCCGATTGAAGGCTTCATTGAACGCCTCCATGGATCGGTCGAGCCGGTCGCCCTTGCCTTCGTTTCTCCTTGCCCGATGGGCAGTGCTGATTTTGGTGAGTTCGGCCTTCGTCGACGCGCCGGCGTACCACCCGAGCACGGGCAGCACGCCATTGCGGGAGAGTTGATGTAAGAGCTTTGACAAGAAAGCTAAATTGGATTTCATTAGGTCCGCCGCCTGAGGGTTCGCTTTGGCGTGAGCGAGCAAGCGCTCCTCCAAACGGCGCAGGTCGCCAAGCTTTAGATCGAAGAGTCGATGCGGCGAGTCCGTGGCTAGCTGGCGGTAGGCTTTAGCCGGATCACTCAAAAGTTTGGGTTTACCCGCGATGACCATTTCCGCCACGAGGCAGCGTAGGACGTCGCAATAAGAAATATCCTTTTCGCAGAAGTCGGCCATCGGCGCAGTGAAGTACCAGTCGCGCTGCTCCGTTTGGTAGAGCCTTCGGATTGGCCAATCGTCTGCAAAGAAGTCAATTTTAGGGAAGCGCAGGCCCATCCGACGTTTGCAGTTCGCAAGCCACGTATCCAGTACTGCTCGCTGGAGGATCGGATCAAGCGCAATGGGCTTGGTGGGCTTTTTCATGCCTGCGCTACCCTCTGAAGGCCGTCGCGATACCGGTCGGCGGCGTTAATCACAAGGATGATTTTGTTTTTTGCGCCTCTTGCCCGATCAACCATATGCTCAAATGGCTTCCCGCGCTTACTCATATCCTCGATTTCGTTTTCCACGATCCGAAGGTTGATGCTGTGGTCGGCATCCCAGCAGGGGGTGAAGCGTACGCATCCGTAGCAGACAATGGGAGCGTTTGCGCACGCGATGCTTTTGCCGCATTCCCCGATGTTTTCGAGTTTTCCGGTGTCCTGCTCCCACGATAGAACCTGCTTTTCGGGGGGGCTCAGCTCATCTTTGGAACGGAAGTTGATGAGGGAGGGAAGGTGCTCGGCAAAGGCCGGCCGCATGGCCTCGGAAAGTTCATCCATCAAACCGTGGAAGGCGATGTCGACGTACGCTCTGCAAACATCTGGAGATGCATGTTTCAGGACTGCCTGGAGGGTCTTCTCTGACGCACCGGTTTGCGCAAGAAGCGTTCCAACCGTGTGGCGCAGCGCATTTGCACCTAGAGTAAGTTTATCGTTGTTAAAGTGCTTGTTTTGTATCCATAAAGGATATTTTTTGCTAAAGCTAGAACCATTTTCATAAATGCCGTAATGCTCTATGGCGTATTTCGAGTGCCATTGAGAATTGCCTTTTTGCATTCGCTCGGCCGGGAAGAGGGCCAGCTTCTTGATGTCTTCCTGTGCCACCAGATGCCCGTATTTATCGATGACATGCTGGCGCTGCTTTTTCAGCAGTACTCCCAGAGGCTCGTTAATACGGTAGGTGATTTTGCTTGAATACTCCTCACCGGTTTTGGAGGTCACGATGTCGATCAAATATTGTCCGGATGTAGTGACGGTTAAGTCGCTCACCCGGATCTGTCGATAGGAATTGGGTCTCACAAACACGGCGAAGGCGAGGTGGATAAAGCTGTAATGGCCGATATCCATCGTTCCATTCGCATAGGCGGCATCACACACATCGAGGATGTGGGCCGCAGCGGAACGAGTGAGCGCCTTGGCAAGGATGTTGTCGATCTGCCGGCCGTGGCGGCCTTTCTTGTGCGTGTGCGTGGGGAAGTCACTCGCCGCCAATCCTTGAGCGAAGAGTGGTGAGTGCGGGTTCGCGGAATATGCCAATTTCAGGAATTTTAATTCAGACTCTTGAAAGCTGGACTTCTTGGCCGCGAGGCAAATCAGAAAGCCTTCGTCGATGACATCAATTTTAGCTTCAAAGAGCCCGAGTGCGATGACCCGAGTAAGGAGCATCTGCAATCCAATCTGCTCAGTATTGACCGAAATAAGCTTCACCCGATTGCAGCGCTCCATCAGGTGCTCCTTGAGGGCATTCAGAAATTCGTCAGTGAAACCTTGCCGCAGGTTGGTAAAACTAATTGTGATGGTTTTAGACTCCCGGCGGTCGCGTGGCCCGGTCGGCTGTGTGACGGTAAAGACTAACGATTCGCTCTCATCCCACTCGATAACTGTGTTTCCGACGGTTCTATACGCCATTGGCTGACTCCCTTTGGTGCTTAAGCGCCGCCGCTTCTTCGAGCAGGCGTTGGTTGAAGTCCATGAGGACCACGCTTGCGTTGTCGGATAGCGCTCGCGCGGCGTACAGTTCTGGCATGTTGGAGCCTGGTGTCCAGCCGAAGCGGAGCTTCATCAAGTCTTTGACCCTATCAGGTACAGCGCTGTATTCATGTGGCCGCGTAATGCCGGCTTTATCTGTGTATTCAATACACTTCTGGCTCAGGAAGAAGCTTGCAGCGCTATGCCGAAGTACATATCCGTAAAAGTCGTATTGCTCCTGTTGCTGGAAATAGGGATCATCCCCTATGTCCAGCAAACCGAGCGCTGTAAGCCGTCTCCCGAGTTTGTTGAACATTTCGGTGATGGTTCCGCGATGCTGAATTGGCGTGCCTCTTTCCGAGAGAAAGAGAAACCCTCTGCTGTAATTGCTCAGCCGCTTTGCCAAAACGGCTGAGCGTTCCGTCTTGATGTATTCCTGGATTGCGCTCAACGTGAAAGGCCAGAGCGTGATCATCGTTTCGCTCGCGCTATTGACCTGAGTGCTGTCACCCAGCTTGAGCTTGGGTGTGTTGGTGGTAATGCGCTCATTGCGCTTTGCCCTGTTATCCCTGATCGCGAGCATCCCTGCGTTTGGCCGGAAGTCGGCAAGTGCGATATTGCCAAGCGTACCGGGACGCAAGCCTTCGCAGGCAAGCAGGACCATTGCACGATCCCTCAGGAGAGTACGTGAGGGTTTTCCGGCCGCAGTTTGGAAAAGGCCGTGCGGGCGTACAAACACGGCCTCGATGATTGAAAGGTACTTGTCACTGGGCAAGCTCCTGATGGCAAGGTGATGGCTTTGTTTAGTGCCGCGAACGGTCCCGCGCAATTGGTGCCCGATCTTGTCATATTCGTTTTTGAGTTGCTCCCGAAGTGAGGCGGACCGAATGTGTGGCTCAAGGAAGACCTCACGGTAAAAGTCGAGGAAGTTGGCGATGTGATTCAGCCGCTTACTGACTGTGTTGGGCTCAACAGCACCTGGCCATTCCTTCGGCGCTTTGCCGACCTTTGCGCTCGTTAGGGAAACCACCTTGATGTCTCCCATCGCCTCCACTTCCGGTAATGGCCGGTAGCACAAATCTGTAAGTTTCTTGGCCTCGTCATAGGTGAGGCAGCGACCCTCCTGCGCTCTGATTGCGAGCTCGAGCCGATGAGCGATGCAGAATCGGTAGAAGACCCTAAGGGATTGAGCCACCAGCTCGCGGGTGTGAGGGTTGGTGAACTGGTCTGTCAGGTATTTTGTAAACGGGAAGTGAATCGAGCCGTCGTCGTGCAGTAGGAGGTAGTTCCTTTTTGCCCAAACCTGTCTCATAAAGCACCAAAATTTCTCATTAATGAAACCATTTTATAGACCGTTAAAAAAAATACAAGAAGATTTTTTATGCGCTGCGTGATTCATCTACTGTTAGTGGGATTCAAGCATTAAATTACATTTATGGCCAAAGTATCGCCATCCCATCTCGCAAAACGTACAGTTGTTCCATGAGCAGCCGTCGGTGACCGGCAGAATCAGGGATTCGGCCTCGGAGGGCGGGCGGAAGACGGGTTCGACGTAGCGGATCG
>ERZ724525.439-NODE-439-length-23442-cov-5.833540_pt1 | contig 23442 bp, 21 predicted proteins | sample MGYA00376058_ERZ724525 | MGnify/ENA primary metagenome ERZ724525 (study PRJEB28724, sample SAMN07190888) | wastewater metagenome | isolation source: influent of sewage treatment plant in Hong Hong | place: USA: Christiansburg, Virginia | collected 2016-03-01 ... | reverse complement strand
TAGCGCCGGGGCGACGGCAGTGTTGCCCGATGCGGCACCGCTCGCCGCCGTAGCCGCTGCGTTGGCTTGCAGCGCCGCCGCCAGCGCGGGCGACACACCTGCCGCTGCCGCCACGTTCGGCCACGTTCCGCTGACTTGGGCCTCCACCCGGTAGCCGCGCCCCGCGTGCGTCAGCACGACCGGCATCAGCGCTGGGCTGTTGCTGCGCTGCGCTGATAGCGGGATGCTGGCTGTCCAGACCGCGCCGTCCCATGCTTGCGTCCAGCCTTTGCCGGATTCGGCGGCGGTTTCAATCACCTCGGGCGTTTCGGGGAAGAAACCCAGCGTCTGGCCGCGCAGCGCCGCAGGCAAACCCGCAATCCGCAACGCCAGCCGCTGACCTTGCACCGTGATGCGGTTGGCCGTGTTGGCGGCCAAGTTGTGCGGACGCGCCGCCAGTGCCGCATCAAACGCCGCGCCGCTGATGGCGGTTGAACTGCGCAGCGGCAGGTTGAAGGTGAACTCGCCTTCTTGCGGAATGCACTCTTGGCGGCACACCAGCCACGCCGCTTTGAGCTTGATGGGAAGCGTCTCTTGCCCCGGCTTGGGCTTGAAGTCAGGCGCGACCGTCAGCGGCACCGGCAGCAGCACCGTGCCTTCATAGCCATAGTTGGCCAGCGCGCCAATCGAGATTTTTTTCGGCAGCGGCCAAGCGATGTCGCCCGCTACCACGCCGGGCGGCAGTGTCCATTCCAGCGAGGTCGGCAAGCCCGAATCGCCCGAATTTTTCCAATAGGTGTGCCAGTGCGGCTGGTGCGCCAGTTGCAGCCCGACCCACACTGGCGGCGCTGCGCCATCGCCAGCAGCCAGCACGCCTTGCGGCGCGTGGGCCAGCAACTCGGCGCGTACTTGGTCGGTGGTGACCACGGTGTTGTCCGGCACTTTGGACTGAAACAAGCCCTGCGCCCCAGCGGCAGAGCTGCCCAGCAACACCATCAGCCACGTCAGCATGAGCCAAAAAATACGCAAAGAACGGAACGAAGAAGTCATGGTGAAGGGCAGTCCGGCAAGGTCGGCGGTGAACAGGGGCTGGTGGGAGTGAGGCTCAGCGCGATTGGTTCCAGTGCGCGGCGCTGCAATACCACCTTAGCGCGATGGGCGTGTCGCGGGCGGCGCGGTGTTGCCAAACACTTCGGGCAACTGCGTGGGCGCTTTGAAGCGCAGTTGCTTGTTCACATTTTCTTGGCCGAACACGACCTCGATATCGGCCACGCGCAAGCCAAAGTGCGGTGCCAAAAAACGCACCATGTAATCGGTAGCCTTGCCGTTTTCGGGCGCGGCCTTGACGCTGACGCGCAACTGGTTGCCCTGCGACTCGCCGATGGCGTCGCGCTTGGCACTGGGCTTGCCCAAGATGTTGACCACCAGCGTGTCACCGTCCCAGCAAAAAAAAGAATCGCCTGTGATGTTCTTGCGTTGCATGGGGTGCGATTGTCGCGTGGTGATTTGCCTGCGCAGGCCCCATTCGGCATCGCGTATGCTCCGGCGGCCATGAATCCTGCTGCTTCGCGCCTGATCCGTTTCAACAAGCCCTATGGGGTGCTGAGTCAATTCCAGCCCGAGGGGCGTTGGCGTGGGCTCAAGGAGTTCATCGATTTGCCGGGGGTGTATGCCGCCGGGCGCTTGGATGCCGACAGCGAGGGGCTGCTGCTGTTGACCAACGATGGCCCGTTGCAAGCGCGCATTGCCGATCCGCGCTTCAAGATGCCCAAGACTTATTGGGTGCAGGTCGAGGGCGTGCCCGACGAAGCGGCGCTGCACGCCTTGCGCCAGGGCGTGCAGCTCAATGACGGGCTGACGCGCCCCGCCCAAGCGCGCTTGCTGCCTGAAGATCCGCAGCTGTGGAACCGCACGCCGCCGATTCGGGTGCGGCAAAGCATCCCGACTTCGTGGCTGGAACTGATCATCAACGAAGGGCGCAATCGCCAAGTGCGCCGCATGACCGCTGCCGTGGGCTGCCCGACTTTGCGGCTGATCCGCATGGCCATCGGGCCTTACAGCTTGCAAGACCTGGCCCCCGGCGTGTGGGTGGACGAAGCCTTGCGCTGACGGGGTTGCGCAGGCGCGGCGTCAGAAAATCCAGACCGACTCAGGCGGGAACTCCAGCCAACGCGGCCCGGCGGTTTCTTGGGTCTTGCCCCAAGCGCGCAGCAAGTCGGCGCCTGCGTGGAACACGTACTCGAAGCGGTCGCCCAAGAACATCGACGTTGCCAGTTCGATTTGCGTGCGGTGCTCGCCGGGGCCGTCGGCCAAGCGCATTTGCTCGACGCGGATCACCGCTTTGGCTTCTTGGCCGATGGCGGCGTTGGTGCGGCGCAGGCCCCACAGGCTCAGGCCGTTGTCCAAGTCCACCCGCGCTTCGCTGCCTCGGATGTCGCTGATGCGGCCCGTCATGATGTTGTTGCTGCCCATGAAGTCGGCCACAAAGTAGGTTTGCGGCTGGCCGTACATCTCTTGCGGGGTGCCTTGCTGCTCGATCACGCCGCCGTTGAGCAGCAAGATGCGATCCGACATGGCCATCGCCTCCGACTGGTCGTGCGTCACCACCAGCGCTGACAGCTGCATTTCCACAATCAGGTTGCGCAGCCAAGCGCGGGCTTCTTCGCGCATCTTGGCGTCGAGGTTGGACAGCGGCTCGTCCAGCAAGATCACCGGCGGGTTGTAGACCAGCGCCCGCGCAATCGACACCCGCTGCTGTTGCCCGCCCGAGAGTTGGTGCGGGTAACGGTCGGCCAAATGGCCCAGTCCCAAGTTTTTGAGCGCGCTTTGCACACGCAAGGCGATCTCGTTGACGGCCACTTTGCGCAGCTTCAGCGGGTAGGCCACGTTGTCGAACACGGTTTTGTGCGGCCACAGCGCATAGGACTGGAACACCAAGCCCAAGTCGCGCTTTTCTGCGGGAATGTCGATGTGCGCGGCGGCGTCGTAGATGGCGCGGCCTGCAATCGTCACGCTGCCGGTGTGCGGCTGTTCCAGCCCGGCCACGGCGCGCAGCAAGGTGGTTTTACCGCTGCCCGAGGGGCCGAGCAGCGACACCACTTCACCCCGGCGCAGGTGCATCGACACGCCTTTGAGAATGGGATTGGTGCCGTAGGACAGGGCGAGTTTGTCAACGGAGAGGATGGTTTTATCAGTCATGAAGCTTTACTCCGAAACGCAGGGCGATGGCCAGACCCAAGCCAACCAGTGCCATATTGATCAAGGACAGGGCGGCGACCACATCGACCGCGCCAGAGGCCCACAAGGAAACGATTTGCGCACCAATCACTTCGGTGCCAGGAGACAGCAGGTAAACACCTGTCGAGTACTCGCGCTCAAAAATCATGAACACCAGCAGCCACGCGCCCAGCAAGCCATTGCGGATCAGCGGCACGGTGATGTCCAGCGACACCCGAGCGCGTGAGGCACCGACCAAGCGGCCCGCTTCTTCCAGCTCAGGGCCCACTTGCATCAGCGCGCTTTGAATCAAACGCATGCCGTAAGCCAGCCAAACCACCGCATAAGCGAACCAGACCGAGAACAGCGTGGAGCGCAGCGGTGCCAAAAACGGCACGAACAAGAACACCCAAAACACCGCCAGACCGGCCATCAGCCCCGGCACGGCGCGTGGGGTGAGCACGATGTAATCCACAAAGCGCGACCAACCGTCGTTTTGGCGGTGCGTGGTCAAGCCCACGGCCAAGTAGCAGCCCACGGCCAGCGCGCCGCCCAAGGTGCCAATCAAGATCGAGTTGATGATGGAGCGGATCATGGTCTGCTCAGCCAGCACAGCGCGGAAGTGATCGAGCGTCAGCACCTCCATCAAGTTGATGCCTTGGCCCCAACTGCTGACCACCGAGCGCAGCGCAATCCCCGACACCGGCACCACCACGGTCACAAACAGCCAGCTCAGGATCAGCGCAAACGCCACCCACTTCCACGGCCCCAAGGCCAGCGGGCGTTGGCGGGCGGACTTGCCCTTCATCGACACAAAACGCTGCGCCGACTTGAGCAAAGCGCGTTGCAGCAGCACCAGCGGGAATGTCACGGCGATGATGCAAGTGGCCACCGCCGCCATCAGGTGGTACGACGGCGTGCCCAGCTTGTTGGTCAGCTTGTAGAGGTACGTGGTCAGCACCAAGTGGCCCTCAGGGTCGCCCAAGACCAAGGGCAAGCCGAAGATCTCAAAGCCCAAGAAGAACACCAGCACGCCCACATACAGCAGCGCAGGCGAGATCATCGGGATCGACACATCACGCGCCACCCGAAACGGGCTGGCACCAGACAGGCGTGCAGCTTCCTCTACGTCCGAACCCAAGTTGCGCAGCGCCGACGACGAGTACAGGTAGACGTGCGGCACATGGCTCAGCCCAGCGATGACGATGATGGAGCCCAGCGAGTAGATGTTCCACGGCACGCTGCCAAACATCTCTTGAAACCAGACCGAGAAGAACCCGACCGGCCCCAGCGACACCACATAGCCAAAAGCCAGCACCACGGGCGAGACAAAGATCGGGATCAGGATCGGTGTCTCCAACCAACGGCGGCCCGGCAAGTCGGTGCGCACCATGATGAAGGCCAGCACGGCCCCCAGCGGGATGGCGATCAGCCCCATGCCCACGGCAATGGCCAGCGTGTTCTTGAAGGCCAGACCAAAGTCAGGATCTTCAAAAATGAAGGCGTAAGACTCCAAGCTCAGCCGAGCATTGGGCATGAAAAACGGGCTGGACAAGATGCTTTGGTACAGCACCAAGCCGATGGGAAAGAAGACGGCCAGGGCGAGCAAGCCCACCACGGCCCGTCTGGGCAATGTTTGCAACATGAGGTGATCCTCGGGGAGTTGGGGCGGCTTACTTGACCTTGACCGTGCTGTTCCACTGCTTCAAAAAGTCCAACCGCTTGGCTTGATCCAAGTAGGTCAGCAAGCCGGTGTTGATCGCCACGGGGCGCAGCGCGTCGCCCAGTTGCTTTTTGAGGCCGCTGGCAGTGGTTTCGCCTTCCACGTCGGTGCGGATGGCGTACAGATCAGCCTTGTTGGCGATGATCTCTTGCCCCTTCTTGGACAGCACAAAGTCCAGCCACAGCTTGGCAGCGTTGGGGTTTTTGGCGTTCTTGGCAATGAACATCACCCGGCTGATGACCAGCGTGTAGTCCTTGGGCAGCACGATGCCAATCGACGGGTCTTTCTTGGCGCGGGTCAGTGCGTAGGCGGCGTTCAGGTTGTAGCCGATCAGGTTCTCGCCCGAGGCGATGCGCTCCATCATCGTGCCGGTGGAGGCTTGCACCCTGACTTGCACGGCACCAAAAGCCTTTTGCAACTCAGCAAAACCGGCGGCGTTGACTTGCTTGTCTTGCGTCACCAGCATGAAGCCGACACCGGACTTTTCTGGGTCGTAGGTGGTGACTTTGCCTTTGTACTTTTCAGTTTGCGTGTTCAGCAGCTTGATGAAGTCGGCGTGGCTTTGCGGCACATCAGCGGCGGGGATCAGGCGCTTGTTGTAGACAAAGCCGATGGGTTCGTAGGTGGTGCCGAAAGCCTCGTTCTTCCAGTTGGCCCAGTCGGGCAGCTTGGCGGTTTCAGCCGATTTGTGCGGCTGGGCGTAGCCGTCGTTCACCAGCTTGATCTGCAAGTCCATCGACGACGACCAGGTCACGTCCGCCGAACTGCCCGCCGCGCTTTCCGAGATGAAGCGGTTGTACAGCTCGGTGGTGCTCATGTTGCTGTACTCGACATTGATGGCCGGGTAGAGCACGCGGAACTCGCGGATCAGGTGATTGGCCTGCTCGTTGTCGGTCACGCCATAAATCACCAGCTTGCCTTCTTTTTGGGCAGCGGCAGCCAGCTCGCCCGTGGACTGGGCTTGCGCCGGGCTGAGCCAGCCCAAGCTGCTGATGAGGGCGGCGGCAGCCAAGCTGCGTTGGAAGTGACGGCGTTGCAGTTGCATGATGAGGTCTCCTTGTTGTGCTCAGTGAGGAATCGGTAGGCTTGATGCTCGGCGTTTGGCCTGTCGATCTCCTTTCGCTTCGACAGGCCAGGCCTAGGACTTACCCTAGGTCGCTCAGAAGCGGTAGCGCGCGCCCAGCATCAGCGACTTGGGCGTGTAGTTGGCGGGCAGGCCCGAATCCTTGTCGTAGCCTTGGCACGAGCCGCCCGCGCACAGCGAGTTGGTACCGCCGTTTTGGTTGCTGACGCGGGCGTAGTAGGCGTAGAGATCGGTTTGCTTGTCCATGGCGTACTCGTAGCCCAGACCGATGTGGCTGGAGTCGCGGTCAGTGCTCAAGCGGTCGTCCAAGTGGCCGTAGACGGCACGCACGGTGTGCTTGGGGGCCACGGGCGCGGCCACACCCAGCCACCAGATATTGCGATCCAGCGAGGGGTTGCTGGCCGCACCGGCTTGGCTGTCTTTGCCGTGCAGGTACTGGCCGTAGACCTTGGCGACCTTGAAGTCGTAGGTGGCGGCCAAGTTCCAGGCGGTGCGGCGCGCGTTCTCGGTGGCCGGAGCGGTGACGGTGCCCATCTTCAGGTACGACAGGTAACCCGCACCGACGAACAGCGGCCCGTCGCTGTAGGTCAGGCTGGCGCTTTGGCCCTTGCCCTCGCCCTCGGGGCCGGTGTTGCTGTTGGTGCCGCCTGAGCCGCCGGTCACGCCCACGTCGCTGCGGCTGTTGTTTTCCATGCCCGCGCTGTAGGCCACGCTGGCTTGCCAATTGCTCCACTTGGGCGAGGTGTAGAACACCCCGTTGTCAAAGCGGCTGGCCGCTGCCGACGACCACAGGCGGAACGCCGTCGCTCCGCCGATGGTGAAGGGGTCAGACGCGCTGGTGATGGTGTAGATCGGCGCATAGTCGCGCCCGGCACGCACATCGCCCCAGCGCTTGCTGCTGACGCCGACAAAGGTGTTGCGCGAGAAGATCGCCACCCCGGTGGTGTTGACCGATGCCGATGCCGCCGTGCCTTGGCTGGGGTTGCTGACGTTGCTGGAGTGGCCGGTGTTTTGCCCGTTGTCCACCGACACGCCCGCCTCCAGCTGGAAGTAGGCCGACAAGTCTTCGTCAAACTCGCGCCGCCCCTTAAAGCCCAGGCGGCTGGCCGAGCCCAGGCCGCTTTGCACCCGGGTCTTGTTGCCCTGGCCGTAGTCGCCAAACTCCACGCCCGCATCGGCAATGCCGTAGATGCTGAAACCTTGCGGAATGCCTGCTGCTTGGCTGCTGGCGGTCTTGGCGGCTTGGGCGGCGGCCTCGGCTTTTTGTGTGGCCGCCGTGGCGGTGGCTGCGGTGGCTTTCAGGATCTCTTCCAGTTTTTCGAGGCGCTCTCTTTGCGAGGCGATCTCGGCGCGCAAGTCGTCCAAGGTGGCGGCGGGGGCGCTGGCCGACGCCAGCAGCAAGCCGCCAAAGCAGGCCGCCAGGGCCAGGTGCAGAGTGGTTTTGGGCATATGTCTGTCTCCGTTATGGTGGGTTCCGCAAGGCCAAGCCATTCCTGACCCTGCGGAAGGTGCATTACAGAGAAAGTGCCTTTCGATTTGCCTTCAGTGCCCGGATGCGGACAATGCCCCGCAGCCGCCCCCAACGCCGAGGCGCACGAGGAGACATCATGAAAATTTTGCTGGTCGAAGACCATCCCGAGCTGCGCGAGTGGGTGGCGCGTTCGCTGCGCCAGTCTGGCTACGTCATCGACACCGCCGACCGGGGCGACCACGCCGAGCACTACCTGCTCACCAACCACTACGACGGCGTGCTGCTTGACCTGTCGCTGCCCGGCAAGGATGGGCTGGAGGTGCTGCGCAGCCTGCGCGCCCGAGGCTCGCGGGTGCCGGTGCTGATCTTCACCGCCCGCAGTTCGGTAGACGAGCGCATCCTGGGCCTGAACTTGGGCGCGGATGATTACCTGCCCAAACCCTTTGAGCTGGGCGAGTTGGAAGCGCGCCTCAAAGCCTTGCTGCGCCGCTCGGTCGGGCAGGTGCCGCAAATCCAACTGGGCGATTTGGTGTTCGACACCGTCAGCCGTTTGACCACCGTGCGCGGCGCGGCGCTGGCGCTCACGCCCCGCGAGCTGGCGGTGCTGGAAGGCTTGCTGGCGCGCATCAACCGCCCCATGTCGCGTGATGCCTTGTTTGAAAAGATGTTCAGTCTTGAACAAGACGTGCGCCCTGAGGCCATCGAGATCTACGTCTCGCGCCTGCGCAAAAAGCTCGAAGGCAGCGGCGTGCGCGTCACCACCGTGCGCGGTCTGGGCTATGTGATCGCCGCTGAGGCTGACGGAGCCGCTGCATGACGCAGCGCAGCCTGCGCCGTCAGTTGGCGATTTGGCTGGTGGGCGTGCTGTCGGCGCTGCTGCTGGTCGATGCGTGGTACAGCTACGGCGACGCGCTGCGCGCCGCCAACCAAGCGTATGACCGCTCGCTGTCGGCCTCCATCAAAGGCATTGCCGAACGCATTCAGGCCACCGACCAAGAGATCGTGGTCGATATTCCCTACTCGGCGCTGGAGCTGTTTGAGTCGGGCAGCTCGGATCGGGTGTTCTACAGCGTGGGCGTGCAAGGCGCGAGCGAGGTGCTGACCGGCTACGAGGGCTTGCCGCTGCCGCAGGCGCTGCGGCCCAATGAGCCGGTGTTCTACGACGGCATCTACAAAGCGCAGCCCGTGCGTTGGGGCGCGCTGCTCAAGCCGCTGTACCGCGCCGAGTTTCCCCAGCCGGTGTTGGTGATCTTGGGTGAAACCACGAACAGCCGCCAAGAGGTGGTGCAGCAGTTGTTTTGGGGCGAGATTTGGCGCAAGGCGGCGATGGTGGTGGTGGCGCTCTTGGTGGCACTGTTTGCGACCGCCGTGGCCGTCAAGCCCGTGGAGCATTTGGGCGCAAGCATCCGCGCCCGGCCTGAAGAAGACCTCACGCCCATACCCGCCGCAGATGTGCCGCTGGAAGTGGTGCCGCTGGTCGATGCCATCAACCACCACATGGGCCGCATCGACCAAATGATCCAAGCGCGCAGGCGCTTCATCACCGATGCGGCGCACCAACTGCGCACCCCGTTGGCAGTGCTGAACACCCAAGCCGAATACGCGCTGCGCCAAGACCACATCGGCGAGATGCGCGCCGCCATCACCGCCTTGCACCGCAGCTTGGGCAGCGCCATTCGGCTCACCAACCAACTGCTGTCGCTGTCACGCGCCGAGCCCATCAACGGCCTGATGCTGACGCGCCAGCCCGTTGATCTGGCCGCCTTGGCCCGCGACACCGTGATTGAGCTGCTGCCTTTGGCGGCGCGCAAGTCCATCGACTTGGGGCTGGAAGGCACCGAGCAGCCCGTCACCGTGGCGGGCAACCCGGTGCTGCTGCGCGAAATGCTGACCAACCTGATCGACAACGCCCTGCGCTACACCCCCAGCGGCGGGTTGGTCACGGTGCGCGTCGATCAGGCGGGCGGCGCAGCGCCCCACGCTCGGCTGTACGTCAGCGACACCGGCGTGGGCATTCCTGTAGCGCAGCGCGAGGCGGTGTTCCACCGCTTCTTTCGCTTGGACAGCACCGACCACAGCGGCAGCGGCCTGGGCCTGTCTATCGTGAGAGAAATCGTGCTGGGCCACGGCGGCGAGATCCACATCACCGACCCGCAAAACGGCCCCGGCGTGGTCGTGGCGGTGAACTTGCCGTTGGTGGGGTGAGGTCGAAAATCATTGTGATAGGAATTTTATAAACCATAAAATCATTCCTATGACAATGATTTACCGTTCTAAACCCACGCCCGTGCTGGTTGACCAAGCTCTGCTCGGGCTGGGCGAGCGGCTGGTGCTAGCGCGCAAGGCCCGCGAGTTGACCCAGGCTGATCTGGCCCGATTGGCCGATGTGGGCTTGAGCACTGTTGCCGCGCTGGAAGGCGGCCACGCGGGCGTGGCGCTAGGCAATGCGCTCAAGGTGTTCAAGGCCCTGGGGCTGCTGGCGCAAATCGACGAACTGCTGGCCCCGGCGCGTGACCCGGCGTTGGTGCAGTACGCTGTGAGCAGGCTTACCAAATGAGAGTCTTATGGAACGTAAAAAAGGGCGTCCAATAGAGCGACTCTGCCATCCCAGATTTTCCCCGCCTCGCCGGTTGGGCGCTGTTCTTGCCACCATTCGGTTTGTTGAATCGGCTTGATGATTTTTTCCCAGTAACTTTCGATATCTATGTGTGTTCGTGAAGTGCCGAAGTTTTTTGCTATTTCTGATGCGTTGTGCTTGTTGATGCAAATGAAGTAATCTGGTCGCTTTAATGCAAGGAGTCTACTGGCTGTTGGCAGCCTGCCGCTGCGTTCTTCATTTTCGAAAGACTGAGAAAAATATTTTATGTAGTTATTGTAGTTTTTCTCGGTTACCTCTCCTTGGAATGGTATGCAATCCAATGCTTTGCTTATGTCGGGGTGGTTTGATATGATGATGCTCTTGAATGAGCCCGCTCCTGACATTGAGCCTAGCCAGCCCCAGTCAATGCCTTCAAGTGCTGAGCCTTCAATTTCTCGTGAGCCTATTATTCCGGCAATCGCTTTGCGTTCTAGTTCGCTGAGTTGAGAGAAATCCTCTTGTCCTGAAAATATTTGGCGAGATCCTTGTAGAAGGGTAATTCTGTTTTGTAGATTTTTGGATTTTTGGTGCAGTAATTCCTTGTATTCTTCCCATGAAGCATCCAGAAGAGACGGGTATCTGGCATCGGGCTTGGGTTTGGGTGTTTGGATGGGTTGGCTGAGCTCTCCCCTATGCTTTTTCATGATTTTGTATTTCTTTTCGTAGCCTTTCAAAAAATCATTGTTGATGGGGATTGATGTTTTCCACCAATCTTCAATCGATTTGATAATTGCTTGAATTGCATCTTCTTTGGGGGTGCCTTCTATTATTAATGCTGCCTCATGATTCTTGTGGAGGCCGCCGTTTGTAAAGTTGTTGCTTCCTATGATGAAGACGGCACTTTTGGTGCTAACGAATCCGTAGATTTTTGGATGGAAGGTTGCTCCTTTGTTGGGTTCAAATATATGTACTGATTTGAGGTTGGATAGTTTTTTTAGAACATCGGGGTCGGTTTGATAAAAATCTGTTCCAATGATGTATTTTGTTATTTTTGCTTTATTTTCTACAAGTTGGGCGATCAAGCTGTTTTTGGTTGCCCATGCGGTTGCCCAATAAAGTTGGCATTCTGTGGTTAGCAATCTTGCAATCTCTTGTCCAACTTCTTCGGTTGCTAGGTAATTGACCTTCAATTTGATCCCCTTGAATTTTTCAGATGAGTGAGGTTGAAAATTAGCATGTCCATCTTACCCCCCGCCCGCTACTGGGCCGACCTCACCACCACCGACTTCGCCCAGCTCGACTTGGCGCGCACCATCGCCGTTTTGCCGGTGGGCGCAGTGGAGCAGCACGGGCCGCATCTGCCGCTGTCGGTGGATGCCGATTTGGTCGATGGCATCGTGCGCGCCGCGCTGCCGCATCTGGCCGCCGATGCGCCCGTGCTGTTTTTGCCCACGCTGGCGCTGGGCTACAGCCCGGAGCACGCCGCCTTTGCCGGAACCTTGACGCTCAAAGCTGACACCGTGCTGCGCCTGTGGACGGATGTGGCCGAGTCGGTGGCCGCCACGGGCGTGCGCAAGCTGGTGCTGTTCAACGCCCACGGCGGGCAGGTCAGCCTGATGGACGTGGCCGCGCGCGACTGGCGTGCCCGGCTGGGGATGCTGGTCTACAGCGTGAGCTGGTTCAACCTGCCGCTGCGCACGCCTGAAGGCGAGGACATCAACGCCCGATTCGCCCCCGCCGAGCACCGCTTCGGCATCCACGCCGGGCAAATCGAGACGGCGATGATGTTGGCGCTGAAACCAGACTTGGTGCAGATGGATCGCGCAGAACACTTCCACTCCAGCTCCGAGTGGCGCGCCCAGCACTTCCCGATTTTGGGCAACGGGCGCAGCGCCAAGCTGGCGTGGCAGATCCAGGACTACCACCCGTCCGGCGCGGTGGGTAACGCCGCCGCCGCCACGCCTGAAGACGGCCACGCGCTGGTGCAGGCCGCAGGCCGGGCGCTGGCCGAGCTGCTGGCCGAGGTGGATCGCCTGCCGCCCGACACCTTGCGGCCGCCCATTGCCAAAACCCATACGGAAAATTGACGGAAGCCGGTGCAGTCATGCACAAGCTGAGTGCATAAGTCGGGTTTGATGCACGGCTAGGGGGAGTTCGGTCTGGCCTGTTGCTTGCGTTGTGCAATGCACCATTTTTGACAGAGCCCCCCATGCCCGAGTTCTTCTCTCCCTACGATGCCGACCGCCCGCTGACCTTGCGCTGCCACTGTGGCCGCGACCACGCGCCGCAGGATCACGACAGTGCGACCTCGGCCACGACGACATCGACCGTCTCTTCGACTTTGCCCAGCACCGCCAGCCAGGCGGAGGCCTACACCAACCAGTTTGTCGAAGCCACCTTGGTCAAGGCGCTGTTCCCCGAAGACTCGGTACGCCGCCTGTTCCTGCGCACCGTGGGCCGCCGCAGCGCGATGGCCGCGATTGCCAGCGTGCTGCCGGTGGCCAGTTTGCAGGCGATGGCGCAAGAGGGCGGGCGGCTGTCCGGCATCGAAAAGCCCAACCTGAAAATCGGCTTCATCCCCATCACCTGCGCCACGCCGCTCATCATGGCCCACCCGATGGGGCTGTACCAAAAAGAGGGCTTGAACGTGCAACTGGTCAAAACTGCCGGTTGGGGCGTGGTGCGCGACAAGATGCTGAGCCACGAGTACGACGCCTCGCACTTCCTCTCGCCCATGCCGCTGGCGATGTCGCTGGGGCTGGGTTCGACGGCGGCGGGCATGAACGTGGCCTCGATCCAGAACACCAACGGGCAGGCCATCACCCTGAGCCTCAAGCACAAGGGCAACCGCGATCCCAAGGGCTGGAAGGGCTTCAAGCTGGGGATTCCGTTCGAGTTCTCGATCCACAACTTTTTGCTGCGCTACTACTTGGCCGAAAACGGCGTCAACCCGGACACCGACGTGCAGCTCAAGGTGGTGCCGCCGCCGCAGATGGTGGCCGAACTGAAGGCGGGCAATATCGACGGCTTTCTTGGCCCCGAGCCCTTCAACCAGCGCGCGGTGTTCGAGGGCGTGGGCTTTATCCATGTGTTGACCAAAGACCTGTGGGACGGGCATCCGTGCTGCGCGTTTGGCACCTCGACCGAGTTCATCCAGCGTTTTCCCAACACCTTTGCCGCGCTGTACCGGGCGGTCATCAACGCCTCGGTGCTGGCCAGCCAGCCGGGCTCACGCGAAGAGGTGGTCAAGGCCATCGCCCCGCAGGCGTATTTGAACCAGCCCGAAGAGCTGCTGACCCAGATCATGACCGGCAAGTTCAGCGACGGCCTGGGCAACACCCGCAACGTGCCGGATCGCGTGCTGTTCAACCCCATGCCTTGGCCGTCGATGGCGGTGTGGATGCTGACGCAGATGAAGCGCTGGGGCTACCTGAAGGACGAGGTCAACTACCAGCAGATCGCCGAAAAGGTCTTCATGCTGACCGACGCCAAAAAGCAGATGGCCCAGGCCGGTTGGCGCGCCCCGGACGGCGCGTACCGCTCCTACCGCATCATGGGCAAGACCTTCGACCCGGCCAAACCCGACGACTACCTGCGCAGCTTTGCCATCCACAAAATGGCCTGATGCACAGCGGCAGGGCTGGGGCCGCGTGGCCCAGTCCTTGCACGGATCGCGTCGATTTCCACCCTCATCAACCTGTCTGGAGACGACATGAACCGCATCGACGTGACCGAAAAGATCATCAGCACCAAAGTGGCGCAGGGCATCCGCTGGGAGAGCGTGGCCCAGCGCCTGGGCTTGTCCAAAGAATGGGTGACGGCGGGGTGCCTCGGCCAAATGACCTTCAACGCCGAGCAGGCCGCCATCGTCAGCGAGATTTTTGGGCTGACCGACGAAGAGCGCAAATGGCTGCAAGTGGTGCCCTACAAAGGCAGCCTGCCCACCGCCGTGCCCACCGACCCGCTGATCTACCGCTGGTACGAGATCGTCAACGTCTACGGCACCACCATCAAAGAGCTGATCCACGAGGAGTTTGGCGACGGCATCATGAGCGCCATCGACTTCAGCATGGACATCACCCGCGAGCCCGACCCCAAGGGCGACCGCGTCAACGTGGTGCTGTCGGGCAAGTTCTTGCCGTACAAGCAGTACTGATCTGCCGGTTTGGGCCTGCGGCGGCGCGGGCGGATAATTTGAGTTTTAGGACGGGCGTGCAGCCCGTCCGCCGTTTTTGCCGCATCACTTTGGATTTTTTCGACTTTTGGAGCCGCACATGACTGAATCGCGCCGGGGCCTGTTGGCCCGTCTTTCTCGTATCGCCCTGGCTTTGGGCTTGGCTGGCAGCTTGGGCGCGGCCCACGCCGAAGGCAAGGCCATCAAGCTGCTGGTGGGTTTCCCACCCGGCGGCGGCACCGACGCCATCGCCCGCATCCTGGCCGAAAAGCTCAAAGACGAGCTGGGCGCGCCCGTGGTGGTCGAGAACAAGCCCGGTGCCGGTGGCCAGATCGCCGCGCAGGCGCTGAAGGCAGCGGCCCCGGATGGCACCACCTACTTCTTGTCGCACGATCACACCATCACCATCTTGCCGCTGGTGATGAAGAACCCCGGCTACGACCCGGCCAAGGACTTTGTGCCGGTGGCCGGGTTTGCCACCTTTGTCAACGCGCTGGCCGTGTCGGGCGGCACCCCGGCCAAGAGCTTCAAAGAGTACGTGAGCTGGGTGCAAAGCCAGGGCAGCAAGGGCGCGGTGGGCATTCCGGCCCCGGCCTCCACGCCCGAATTTTTGGTCAAGCTGATTGGCGACAAGTTCAAGCTGGACTTGGTGGCCGCGCCCTACCGGGGCAGCGCGCCCATGATGGGCGACATGCTGGGCAACCAGATCAGCGCGGGCGTGGGCTCGGTGCCCGACTTCATCGAAAACCACAAGGCCGGCAAGCTGCGCGTGGTCGCCGTGCTGGGCGACAAGCGCCAAGCCGCCATGCCCGATGTGCCCACCTTCACCGAACTGGGCCTGCCCGGCCTGGGCGATCTGCCTTACTAAGGCGTGTTCGCCCCCACCGGCACGCCCAAGGCGGCGCTGGATCAGTTCTCTGCCGCGCTGGCCAAAGTGGTGGCCCAGCCCGAAGTCCACAACCGCCTGACCGCGATGGGCCTGACCGTGGGCTTTATGACCCAGCAGCAACTGACCCAACGCGAACACGCCTACGCCCAGGCTTGGACGCGCATCATCAAGACCAGCGGCTTCGAGCCCAAGTGAGTCTCGCGCAAACTGACTGGCGCGATCTGACGGCGATCCGCCAGCAACTGCGCGCCCTGGGGGCCAACGCCAAGCACGAGCACCGCGTGCTGCGCCTGTGGTCGCAGGCCCAGCCGCAGGACAGCGGCAAGCGTCGCCTGGAAAACTTCATGCCCACCGCGCTGCGCGAGGCGCTGCCCCATCTCAGCGCGCAACTGGCGGGGCTGACGCGGCTGCGCTCTGAGCATCCGGGCGAAGACGGCTCGGCGCGTCTGCTGGTCGAATTGGGCGACGGCCAGACGGTGGAAAGCGTGCTGCTGCCGCGCGGCGGGCTGTGCGTGTCCAGCCAAGTCGGCTGCGCCGTGGGCTGCGTGTTTTGCATGACCGGGCAAAGCGGCCTGCTGCGCCAAGTCGGCAGCGCCGAAATCGTGGCCCAGGTGGCGCTGGCGCGCACGCTGCGGCCCGTGAACAAAGTCGTCTTCATGGGCATGGGCGAACCGGCGCACAACCTGGACAACGTGCTGGCCGCCATCCAACTGCTGGGCACGGCGGGCAACATCGGCCACAAGAATCTGGTGCTGTCCACGGTGGGCGACCCGCGCGTTTTTGAGCGGCTGCACGCGCTGGGGCCGGGCGAGGTCAAACCCGCGCTGGCCCTGTCGCTGCACACCACCCGGCCCGAACTGCGCCAGCAACTGCTGCCGCGCGCGCCACGCATCAGCCCGGAAGAATTGGTCGAAGCGGGCGAAGCCTGGGCGCGCGCCACCGGCTACCCGATCCAGTACCAATGGACGCTGCTGGACGGCATCAACGACACCGAGGCCGAAATCGACGGCATCGTGCGCCTGCTGGCGGGCAAGTACGCGATCATGAACATGATTCCCTACAACACCGTGGACGGCCTGGACTACCGCCGCCCCAGTTGGGAACGCGCCGCCCACATCGCCCGCAGCCTGCACCGCCGAGGTGTGCTGACCAAACTGCGCCAATCCGCCGGGCAGGATGTGGACGGGGGCTGTGGACAACTGCGAGCGCGGGCGCTGGCGTATGACGAAGGGCAGGGCGTGCCGGTGCGGGTGATCAGGCGGGCGGCTGTGCCACTTGATCGGTGATTACCGCCACCACGCCCAGCGCGAACAGTGTTTGGGCGATGGCGGCATCGTTCACGGTGTAGGTCAGCGGGTGCAGGCCGGCGGTGCGTGCGGCGGCCACGGTGGTGGCGTTCCACAGCGGGTGGTGGGCCACCAGCGCGCAGCAGCCCAGCGTGTGCGCGGTCTCTAACCAGCCGGGCCACCACGCATCCAGCAGCAGGCCGCGTGGCAGATGGGGTGCGGCGGCTTGGGCGGCGGCCAGCGCTTCGGGGCTGAACGAGGTCAGCAGCGGCGGCAGCGGGGCTTGCGCCCACAGGCGGGCGGCGTGCTCGGCCACGATGCGGCCTGTGTCTTGATCGGTGCCGGGGCTGGGTTTGATTTCGATGTTCAAGTGCAGCGCCTGCGCCAAGCACAACCCGGCTACGTCGGCCAGCGTGGGCAGCGCCTCGCCCGCATAGGCGGCGGAGTGCCAGCCGCCCGCGTCCAACTGCGCCAGCGTGTCCCACGGGTGGTGTCCGGCGATGGGGTCGTTGTGGAGCGCTGGGCTGAGCGCAGTCTCGGCCACGTTGGTGGTGCGGGTCAGCGTGGCGTCGTGCAGCAAGAAGGGCACGCCGTCGGCGCTGAGTTGCACGTCGCATTCGGCCATGCGCCAGCCGTTGCGCAGGCCCAGCCGGAATGCGGCCAGAGTGTTTTCTGGGGCCAAGCGGCCCGCGCCCCGATGGGCGATCCAACGGGGATAAGGCCAAGGGGAAAGGTGGGTGCTCATGGCGGCAGATTGTCTGTGCAGCAGGGCTTGCCCGCCATTACGATGTGCGCCTTGCCTCAGCCCCGTTGTTCTATGCGTGCGCTTTTACTGTCTGTTTTGTTGTTGCTCTTGACGGGCTGCGCCAGCATCGCCTCGCCGGGGCTGGACGCCCAGTTCGGCCCCGCTGTGCCCCAGCGCTTGGATCAGCCCGCGCTGCCCGCGCCCGGCGTGCCCAGTTATCAGCAAGTCATCAAGCCGCTGCTGGATCGGCGTTGCGTGGTCTGCCACGGCTGTTACGACGCGCCTTGCCAGCTCAAGCTCGGCAGTTGGGACGGCGTGGCGCGCGGCACCAGTCAAGACAACGTCTACGACCGCCTGCGCCTGAAAGACGCCGAACTCACCCGCCTAGGCGTGGACGCGCAGACCGCCGCGCAATGGCGCGAGCGCGGCTTCAGCCCCGTGCTGAATGACCGCACGCCCACGCCCGAAAACCACCTCGCTGCCAGCGTGCTGTGGCGCTCGCTGCAACTCAAGCAGGCGTATCCCCTGCCTGACCAAGCGGTGCTGCCTGAGGCGGACTTTGACTTCTCGCTCGACCGCCGCAACGCCTGCCCGCGCCTGGACGGCTACGACGCCTACGCCAACGCCCACCCTCTGGCCGGGATGCCCTACGGCCTGCCGGGGCTGACGCCGGGCGAGCTGCAAACCATTGCCCGCTGGCTGCAAGCCGGTGCGCCCGACGACCCGGTGCCGCCGCTGCCCGTCGCACTTCAGCAACAAGTGGCGACGTGGGAGCACTTCCTCAACGGCCCTAGCCTGCGCGAGCAACTGGTGGGGCGCTACATCTACGAGCATCTTTTCCTCGGCCACTTGGTGTTCGAGGGCGACGCCAGCCGACTGCCCTTCAAGCTGGTGCGCTCGGCCACGCCGCCCGGCCAGCCGGTGCAGATCGTGCCCACCCGCCGCCCGTATGACGACCCCGGCATCGCCCGCCCCTGGTATCGCCTGCTGCCCGACCGCGACACCGTGCTCGCCAAAACCCACATGCCCTATCTGCTGACGCCCGCGCGGCTGGCGCGCTGGCGGCAGTGGTTTGTCGCGCCGCACTACGAAGTCCACAGCCTGCCCAGCTACGCGCCCGAAGTCGGCTCCAACCCCTTTCGCGCCTTTGCGGCGCTACCGTTGGCCTCGCGCTACCGCTTTTTGCTGGACGACGCGGGCTACTACGTGATGAACTTCATCAAAGGCCCGGTGTGCCGGGGCAACATCGCGCTGGACGTGATCCGCGACCGCTTTTGGGTGTTCTTTGTCGATCCCACCCTGAGCGCGGATGACGATGCAGCCCAGGCCGTCGCCCGCCAGGGCGAAGTCATGCACCTGCCCGCCGCCGAAGGCCAAGACGCCAGCCTGCTGGCGTGGCGCGACATCGCCAAGGCCGAAGACCGGCTGCTGGCCGTCAAAACCGCTGCGTTGACGCAAAAGTTTGGCGGGGCGCAGCGCATCAACCTGGACTTTGTCTGGAACGGCGACGGCCACAACCCCAACGCCGCGCTGACCATCTTCCGCCACTACGACAGCGCCTCGGTGGTGCAGGGGCTGGTGGGCGAGCCGCCGCGCACCGCCTGGGTCATTGGCTACCCGCTGCTGGAGCGTATCTACTACCTGCTGGTCGCCGGTTACGACGTGTACGGCAACACCGCGCACCAGCTGCAAACCCGGCTGGCGATGGACTTTTTGCGGATGGAAGGCGAGGCCAACTTTTTGCTGCTATTGCCCCGCGCCGAGCGCCAACCGCTGCGCGATGCCTGGTATCGGGGCGTGAGCGACGAAGTCAAGCAGCGTGTGCTGGGCGGCCCCTACCGCTTTGACGCCGAAACCGGCATCGCCTACCCGTCCGGCACGCCGCCGCAGCAACACCTGTACCGCCTGCTGCACCAGCGCCTGTCGCCCGTGCTGGCGCAGCGCTTTGAGCTGAATGCCCACACCGTGCCCGACGAGGCCGAGCGCCACGGCCTGCTGCAACTGGCGCAAGTCAAAGGCGCGAGCCTGCAATGGTGGCCCGAGATGGTGCTGCTGCGCGTCGAGCCGCCCGCCGGGTCTGCTGCCGTGCCGCGCATCTACAGCCTGCTGCGCAACACCGCGCACCGCAACGTCAGCACCTTGCTGCGCGAACGCTTCATGCTGGAGCCGCAGGACAACAGCCTGACGCTGGTGCCCGGCTTTATCGGCGCATACCCCAACGCCGTGCTGCGCCTGCGCGCCGACGAGCTGCCCGCGCTGACCACCGCCCTGCGTGGCCTGAATTCCGAGGCCAGCTACCGCACCCTGGCCAACCGCTGGGCCGTGCGCCGCACCGACCCCCAGTTCTGGGCCGTGAGCGACGCGCTGATGGATGCTTACCAGCACTGGGACGCGGCAGAAGCCGGTCTGCTGGACTGGAGCCGGTTAGAAAACCGCTAGTCCCGCCAGCGCCCAGCCCGCTTAAAAGTTCTCGTCCGCCAGCGCCTTGGCTTTCGCCTTCAGGCTGCTGGACGCCACCGCGCTGCCGTCGTCCGGGCTGATGACCACCGCGCCAAAGCCATCGGCAAAGGCCGCCGCCAGCGCCAGCGCGGCCAGATGCTCGCGCGCGTCGCCGCCCCATTTCAGCGTGACCAGCGCATCGTGGCCTGCGGGCACGCCGTCCGGCAGCGTCGCGCCGCGCTGCACGCCCACGTAAACCCCGGCATCCTCGCCGTGCAAGATAAAGGGCAGGTAGCTGGGCGCGGCGTCGGGCGACCACGTGCCGTCGATCTTCAGGCTCAGCTTGAGGGCGTTGAGCGCAGCTTGCAGCGCCGCCTGATCGGGCAGGCTGGCGGAGGCGAGGTAGACGTGCAGCAGTCGGGCCATGAGGAATCCTTGCAAAAGTCAAAAAAGAGTGCGGATGCGCCCCCGTCAAGCAAAGCACACGCCACGCTGCCCGGCCTGCCGCCCGCCGTGCATGGCTCTTGCTGAACCCGATCCACGCCGCAGCCCGCCGTGGCCGCCGTCGCGTTGCCGACAAACCCGACAGGCCACGCGCGCGCCTGCCCATTGCTCCCTACCGCCTGCGAGGCCGCCAGCCTGCCCGAAGCGGCGCAAATGCCCCAGCACTTCAAGATCAGCTACTCGGCCTACGAGCGCGGCGCAGGCTACCGCGACGGCACCCGCATCGTCTGATGCGCCTGCCTTGGTCGAGTGTTGTCGAAAGCATGACTTCCGCCTTGGTTTTATACGGCAATGCCGTATGATCTCGTGCCATGCACACCGTTTCTGAAACTGACATTTTTCAAAAGTACGCGGATGAAGTGTGGACTGAGGCTGAGCGGGTCGAGTTCATCAATTGGATTGCTGCTAATCCGCTGGCGGGCGATGTGGTGCCGGGCTCCAACGGCTGCCGCAAAGTGCGCTGGAGCCGCAGCGGCATGGGCAAGCGCGGCGGTGCGCGGGTGATTTACTTCAACGAGCTTGAGGGGCGAATTTGGCTGTTGATCGTGTACGCGAAGGCGAAATTCGACAACCTCCCGGCTGCATTTTTGGCAAAACTTAAACACGAGGTGGAACATGGCTAAGCCAATCGACGCGGAAATGGAACAGTTCCAAAACGACCTGCTGGAATCAGTCCGGCAAATGAAGGCGGGCAAGGCGGCGCGCACCACCGTTGTCGCCCTGACACCTGCTGCCGAAGCTCGGGCCAAAGTGGGGGTGTCGCAGTCCGAGTTTGCGGTGCTGCTGGGTGTGTCGGTGCGGACTTTGCAGGATTGGGAGCAAGGCAGGCGTGAGCCTTCGGGTGCAGCCAAGACGCTGCTGCGCATTGCCGCACGCACGCCGGAGGCAGTCAGGCTGGCGGTTTGATCGGGAGTTGGAGTTCCGGCCAGAGTGCATATCTCAATCGCCTAGACCTCAATCAGCTCATTCAGGTCGCCTTTTATCAGGTGCCAGCTCCAGCACGGGATCCATGCAGTTGGTGTTGTGCACCCACAGGCCGGTCTTGCCCACAAAGTAGGTGTGCCAGTCTTCCACCTCCAAGTTGTAGACCGTGGTGGCGTACCGCTCGCGGGTTTCGTTGACCGGATCGCCCCAGTTTTCGTAGTCGTAGCGAAGGTCTTCACCAAATAAGGGTGGTGAGCTTGAGAAGTCCATCAAACAACCAAACCCCCAATCATCTTCCTCTGCAAATGCGATGTCTGGCTGATCAGTACGATACAGATCGGACACATCCAGCATGGCACCGGTATTTCCATTGGCGAGAACCAGTTCACGTCCCAGCCATTCGTCATCCCCCCGGTGAATCGTGTCTGGACGCAGTTTGCCGGGCAGGTGCAGACGGCCCATAGCCACCCAGCCGTTGGGGTTGAGCCACACCGGGTGATTGGGCGTGACATAGACCGATTCCGTTTCCTCGAAAGAGCTGCTGCTGTGAGGTGCCCACCAGAACCGAACCACTTCCTTGTCTTCGAACCGGAAGGTCTTGCTTACGCGTTTGTAGGCGGTTTCGGTGCCATCGTCTGGGTTTTCCGGGTGGGAAAGAACCCAGTCACCCACCTGGATTTGCTCAATCGGCTTCAGGCCATCTTTGGTATGCACCAGCGTCCCTGCTACAAAACAACCTACCGCTGGCTTGCGCATGGCTTCTAGCAGCTTGGCCTGCACACGTTCCGGTTCGCTTGCTGCTGTGACTTTGAATTCGATGTGCATGTTACAAAAACGCTGACAGATTGAAAAAAACGATGACAGATGGCGATGTTACGTAGAAACCGCTGACGGCCTGTAGCCCTACCCCAGGCGCGTGCATGGTGCCCTGCGGTAACATCCCCACTCAGCCGGGTTGTCACGTTTTGTCTGGTTCTGGCTGTGTTTTTTCTTCAAGATGAACGCTCCTACCACGCTCAATCACCTCATGGCTGCGGTCGATGACGCACCGCGCCTGCGCGAAATTCCCTACAACTACACCTCGTTCTCTGACCGCGAGATCGTCAATCGCCTGCTGGGCACCCGTGCTTGGGAACTGCTCAACTTGCTGCGCGAAGAGCGCCGCACGGGTCGCTCGGCCCGCATGCTCTACGAAGTGCTGGGCGATATCTGGGTCGTGCAGCGCAACCCGTATTTGCAAGACGACTTGCTCGACAACCCCGACCGGCGCAAATCGCTGGTCGAAGCGTTGCAGCACCGTTTGGGCGAAATCGAAAAGCGCCGCAACAACGACGATCCCGCCCGCGATGCGCTGGTGGCTGAACTGTTGAAGGCCGCCCGCGCTGCGGTGCAGGCTTTTGGTGCCAGCTTCAACGAAGTGGCTGACCTGCGCAAACAAGCGCAGCGCGCACTGGGTCGCCTGACGGCCAAAGACAACATCAAGTTCGACGGCCTGTCGCGCGTGTCGCACGTCACCGATGCCACCGACTGGCGCGTCGAATACCCGTTCGTGGTGCTCACGCCCGACACCGAAGTCGAAATGGCCGGCATGGTCAAAGGCTGTATCGAACTGGGCTTGACCATCGTGCCGCGTGGCGGCGGCACCGGCTACACCGGCGGCGCGATTCCGCTGACCTGGAAGTCGGCGGTCATCAACACCGAAAAGCTCGAAGCCATGACCGAGGTCGAAATGGTCAGCCTGCCCGGCCTGAGCCAGCCGGTCGCCACCATTTGGACGGAAGCGGGCGTGGTCACGCAGCGCGTGGCTGATGCAGCGGAGCGCGGCGGCTTTGTGTTCGCGGTTGATCCGACATCGGCTGAAGCCTCGTGCATCGGCGGCAACATCGCCATGAACGCGGGCGGCAAAAAAGCGGTGCTGTGGGGCACGGCGCTGGACAACTTGGCTTCGTGGCGCATGGTCACGCCGCAGTCGCAGTGGCTGGAAGTGACGCGGTTGAACCACAACCTGGGCAAGATTCACGACGTGGAAGTCGCCAGCTTTGAGCTGAAGACGTTTGATGCCAGCGGCAAAAACCTGCTCAAAACCGAGCGGCTCGACATTCCCGGCAGCACCTTCCGCAAAGAAGGCCTGGGCAAGGACGTGACCGACAAGTTCTTGGCGGGCTTGCCCGGCATCCAAAAAGAAGGTTGCGATGGTTTGATCACCAGCGCGCGCTGGGTGGTACACCGCATGCCCAGCCACACCCGCACGGTGTGCTTGGAGTTCTTCGGCAATGCCAAAGACGCGGTGCCCAGCATCGTTGAAATCAAAGACTTCATGTTCGCCGAGCAAAAGCGCTCTGGCGTGCTGCTGGCGGGCTTGGAACACTTGGACGACCGTTACTTGAAAGCCGTGGGCTACGCCACCAAGAGCAAACGCGGTGGCCTGCC
>ERZ724525.435-NODE-435-length-23493-cov-6.741574_pt1 | contig 23493 bp, 19 predicted proteins | sample MGYA00376058_ERZ724525 | MGnify/ENA primary metagenome ERZ724525 (study PRJEB28724, sample SAMN07190888) | wastewater metagenome | isolation source: influent of sewage treatment plant in Hong Hong | place: USA: Christiansburg, Virginia | collected 2016-03-01 ... | reverse complement strand
CCACCAGGCCATAGAGGCCGCCGAGCATGGCGCCTGCGAGAAGAATGTCTATAAAGTTCATAGCGTGTACCGCTGGATATTCATTGTTCTTGTTATGAAATCAATCTGAAATGGCCTGATTCCAGCCGCTGCCAGCTCTTGTTTTGATAGTTCTAAAAGCTGGACGAAATGTTTGAACAGGCATGCCACAGCAGCGGGACGGCGAGCAAGCGCCGCCGCGCAGCGAAGCTGTCGTCCCCCTCCCATAGCGCAAAGCGCGTAGAGAGAGGGGGAAGCGGCAAAGCCGCTCAGGGGGTGACCCGCGGTATCACCGCAGGTTTGACGCCCGCCCGTGTAGTCGGCGCAATCGCATTGAACTCGCCGTTCTGCCACTGGCCCACATGCCACAGCTTGGTCAGCATCTGGCCTTCCAGCTTCACGTTACCCAGCACGGTGTCGAAGCTGCCGGTCTTGAGCTCCTGCGTCACGGCAGCGCGGTCAATCTTGCCCACGCGCTCAATCGACTGCTGCAGCATTTGCAGCGAGGTGTAGACGATGGGGCTGGCAAAGCGGTCCGACTCTTGGCCCGTGACTTCCTTGAAGCGCTTCAGATAGGCCTGCATCTGCGGGTTGCTGGCATCAATGCCGCCGGGAGCCATCACGCCTTCAGCCGCCGCGCCAAACTTGCCTTTGAACATGGGGAATTGCGTGCCCACGCCGGTGAACAGCACCTTGGGTGTCAGGCCCAGCGTCTTGGCCTGCTCGTTGATCAGCATGGTGTCTGGTGGGTAGGAGTAGGCGACGAAGGTGTCTGCACCCTTGCCCTTGGCTTCGTTGATGACGGGCGTCATGTCCTGCGTGCCGATGGGATAGCTCTTGTCGTACACCAGCTCAAAGCCATGCTGCTTGGCCGCCTTGCGCGTGGCGTTGGCCAGTTCCACGCCAAAGCCGTCGGCGATGCTGATCATGGCGACCTTGTTATTGATCTTGCCTTCTTTCTTGGCCTTTTCCAGCATGGCGACCAGATCCTCGGCGTACTCACCGCCGGTGCCCAGGAAGAAGAAAGCGTGCTTCCAGCGCTTGGCCAGCTCGGGTGCCTTGTCGGTCACCGCAGTGGCTGCCAGCAGCGGGTATTTGTGCTTTTCGTAGGTGGGGCCGACAGCCAGGTTGGAGCCCGTGCTCCACGGCGGCAGCACAAAGTCCACCTTGTCCTGCGTGATCAGGCGCTCTGTGGCGCGCACCGCTTCTTCGGTGCTGGAGCGGTCGTCGTACTCGATGACTTCAATCGGCACGCGCTTGTTGTAGGCCTTGAGCATGATGCCGCCCGCATCATTGATCTCCTTGACCCACAGCTTGTAGTTGGGCGCGGTGGTGACCGAGGTGCCGCCTGCGTTGATCCCGGTCTTGGCAATCGCCCAGCCGATGCGGATGGACTTGGGTGCCTCTTGCGCCAGAGCTGTGCTGCCCAGGCCGGCCAGCGCGGTAGCGGCGACCAGGCTCTTGAGAATAAAGCGCTTGTTGCTGAGATTCATGCTTGTCTCCTGTGTGGATGGGTCCGGTTCTCAGGTCGTCAATGCGCTCTGAACCCGGTTTTTACCCATCGTAGGAAAATGGCGCAGCAGGGGTTTGTCTGGGTGTGCACAAAGTCTTGTCTGGCCGTGCAGGCACCTCTGGGTAAACACCAATTTCCCTCTGCAACGCTGGGCGCGAGAAAGAGGGTGTGCAGGCTGCTATGGATAATGAAGCATCCTGTTACGTGCAGGGAGAATGTTGTTTACGACCGAGGAGCCCGCATGCCCCAAGCCACCCCCGCTTATCAGACGACAGAGATGCAAGGCAAGCAGGCCATTGGTGCATGGCAGCACTGGATGTCATCGCTGTATGGGCTGGAAAGCGATGTCTATGACGATCAGCAGTTCTCGGCGCGTCTCAATACCTTTGAACTGGGTGCCGTGGGCATGACCAAGATCGAGGCCAGCCGCCACCGTGTGCGGCGTACCTCGGCCAGCATGGCCAGTCACAGCACGGACTTTCTTAAGATCGTTGCCCCCTGGCAAGGCATGGCCAGCGTCTGCCAGAAGGGCCGCCAGGCCCATGCGCGCAGCGGCCAATGGCTGATTTACGACAGCACGCAGGAGTACGAAGTCCTCAACCCCGAGTGGTGCGAGCATCTGATCATCACCTTGCCAAAAAGCCGCTTTGCCGAGCATGGCCGCGCCGTTGATGCGCTGATGGGCAGCTATGTGGGCGGCACAGAAGGCGTCTCGCGCATCGCTCTGGACATGATGCGCGGCATGTTTGCCGAATACAGAGTGATGGGGCAGGGCGTGGCCCAGCATGTGACGGATTCGCTGGTGCAGCTGATTCAGCTGTCCCTGCTGGATGCTTGTGGCCGAGCCTCAACGCTGAGCGCCAGCGAGCTGCTCAACAGCCGCATCAGGGCTTATGTGCGCCAGCACCTGCGCGACCCGGGCTTGTCTGCCGACGGCATGGCCGCTGCGCTCAACTGCAGCAAGCGCCACCTCTATAACGCCTTTGCCGATGATGAACTGAGCATCAACCAGTATGTCTGGGCCCAGCGCATTGCGCTGTTTCAGCAAGATGTGCGCAAACTGGCTAACCAGCACTGCACGTTGACCGAGCTGGCGCTTGCCTGTGGCTTTGCCAGCGGCGCGCATCTGAGCCGCTTGTTCAAGCAGCACACCGGACAGACGCCGGTGCAGTTCAAAGCCGGGCTTGCGATGAGTCACCTGCTGAATTAAAGGCTAAACAGGCTTGTAGCGATTAACTATCAAGCGCAAGCAGCTATCAAATACAGAGTTGCGGATGCAAAAAGCGCCTGAGGAGCTTAGATATCAATCCGGCTTTTACCTGCAGCTTGAATGCCATTCGGATTCAGTGCACGCTTGGTCATTGATCTGCGCTGACCGGCATTATTGGGGGCTATAGGACAATGCAGGCCATCGCTTAAAAAAGCAGGACTGTATTTCCATGGATATCAACACGCCACTCGCCTTGCTCGGCGGGCTCACCGCTTCCCAATTCATGCGCAAGCATTGGCATAAAAAGCCTTTGCTGGTGCGTCAGGCCATTCCTGGCTTCAAAGCGCCTATCCCGCGCGCTCGCCTGCTGGCCATGGCCGGTGAAGAAGGTGTGGAGTCGCGTCTGATTCAGCAGCTTGACGGTGACAACTGGAAGCTGAGCCACGGCCCCTTGTCCCGCCGCAGCCTGCCCGCGCTCACCAAGCCGGGCTGGTCGGTGCTGGTGCAGGGCGTGGACATGCATGACGACAAGGCGCATGAGTTGCTGCAGCAGTTCCGCTTTGTGCCTGAAGCGCGTCTGGATGATCTGATGATCAGCTTTGCGACGGACAAGGGCGGCGTGGGTCCGCACTTTGACAGCTATGACGTGTTCCTGCTGCAAGCCCATGGAAAGCGTCGCTGGCGCATTGGTCGCCAAAAAGATTTGTCGCTGCAGGAAGACAAGCCTTTGAAGATTCTTGCGAACTTCGAACCCGAAGAAGAGTTTGTTCTGGAGCCCGGTGACATGCTGTACCTGCCTCCCAAGTGGGCCCATGACGGCGTGGCCGAAGGCGAGTGCATGACGTACTCTATCGGCTTCCGTTCGCCTGACCGTAGCGAGATGGGCCGTGAGCTGCTGCTGCGCATGTCTGACGAGCCTGATGAGCCAGAAAACCCCGTCATTTACCGTGACCCCAAGCAGGAAGCGGTCGGCAACCCCGCTGAAATTCCGGCCGGTATGTATGACTTTGCCCGCGAAGCCCTGCAAAAAGCGCTGGCCGAGCCGCTGGCGCTGGAGCGTGCTCTGGGTGAGTACCTTTCGGACCCCAAGCCCAATGTCTGGTTCGAACATGGCGATGAAAACGGCATGTTCGAAAGCGTTGTGCTCGATCGCCGCACCCGCATGATGTATGACGCCAAGCACATCTTCATCAACGGTGAAAGCTATCTGGCCGGTGGCCGCGATGCCACGCTGATGCGCAAGCTGGCGGACACACGGATGCTGTCTCGCAAGGACCTGGCAAGCGCCAGCGATGATGCACTGGAGCTGCTCTCATCGTGGTTTGATGCGGGCTGGGTTCGCTCAGGCGATTGATTTGATGGTGGACTTGTAACTGGCTCCGTGCTAAGTTACGGGGTTACCCTCTATGGGTTCCTGCTGATCTGACGCGGCTTTGTACTGGTTGTGTAAATCTTTATGAAAGCTTTGTCAGGGAATTGACAGGAAATAATTTATGGATCACAGTGTGATCCAAGGCAAGCGAAGGCTTGCCCGGTAAATAAGACGCGCACCGATTTGTGCGGATTTGTTTAGTTGCTGTCAGTGTTAGTCAGTAATGATCAAATCTACCTATAATGCGTGCTGAGTCGAATTTATCGTTTGACCTGATCTGCCATAGCGATCAATAGCTGCAAAAAGCTGACCGTAATGGCAATCTGCATACTGTCTGCTGAACCTCCAACTAGGAAACTGTCATGAAGAACTCTCTGATTCTGGCTACTGTGATTGCTGCTGCTGCTCTGGCTGCTTGCGGTAAGAAGGAAGAAGCTCCTGCTGCTCCCGCTCCTGCTGTGGAAGCTCCTGCTGCTCCCGCACCTGCTGCTGAAGTGCCTGCTGCTCCTGCCGCTGACGCACCTGCTGCTCCTGCCGCTGACGCAGCTGCTCCTGCCGCTGACGCAGCTCCTGCTGCTGACGCTGCCAAGACTGAAGCTGATGCCGCCACTGGCGCTGCTACAGCCAAGTAAGCTGCTTTAAGCAAGTTTGAAGTTTCGGCTTCAAACAAAAAAGAACCGCACTCAGGTGCGGTTTTTTTACGTCTGTACTTTGCGGTGTGTACTTGCTTATTACTTATGTTTTGAGTGGGTAGTGCTGGTGCGAGGAAGGACCTTTATTTGTCGCCTGATTTCAGACCTATGGCGGCTAGCCACCTGGCGGTGTATCCCGCTTTCTTGGGCACATGAAAAAAGCCACCAGACGATTGTCATGGTGGCTTTTTTAGAGGCGCTGAAATTTACTTCAGATCATCCGTGATGATGCGCACAATGCGCTGGCTGTTGGCGCTGCTGTCTGGCTGGCCTTGTTCGTTCAGAACGCTGACCTGAGACTTGTTGCCTTCGCCCTTGACCTGAATCTGGTACTTGGCGGGGGCAGCAGCTTCCTTGCCTTGGCTGAAGATTTTGCTGAAGAAGCCCTTGCTTTCTGGCTTGGCGTTTGGATCGACATAACGCACAAAGTAGATGCCGCGGCTGCGGTCGCGGTCTTCTACGGTGAAGCCGGTGCGATCCAGTGCCACGCCCACGCGGCGCCAGGCGCGCTCGAAGCCTTCGTCCAGTTGCAGGGTAGGAACGCCGTTGACGGTGTCCATGCGTGCATTGCTCGAAGCAATGGGGGCAGACTTGTCAGCCTTGGCCACAGCAGATGCCTGCTCTTCGCTCACGCCCAGCTTGACCATGATGCGGCGCAGGAATTCTGTTTCCAGCTCAGGATCGCGGGGGCGAGGCTGCCAGATGGTGTTGTCCTTGCGCTCGCTGGTGTAGACCTCTTGCATGCCACGGTGTGTGACATAGATGCGGGTCTTGCCATCGGCTTCGCGCTCCAGGCGGGTGCGGAACTTGTCGCGCTCGCTGGTGGAGTAAAGCGAATCGAACACCTTGCCCAGGCTCTTGCGGATGATGTCTTGCGGCAGCTTGGCGCGGTTTTCGGCCCAGTCTGTTTCCAGAATGCCCAGCTGGCGGTCTTCCATCGCGTAGATGAAACCGTTTTCCAGCCAGAAATCACGGGTAGGTTCCCAGAGCTTGTCGGCAGCGCGATCCACCACCAGCCAGTGCTCGGCACCGTCGCGCTCGATGCGGACGTCGCCAATTTTGTTGGCTGCTGTGGTGTTGTCGGCGGGCTTTGCAGCCTTGGCGTTAGCCTGCATGGCAGCTGCGGACACAACGCCACCAGGGACGTTGTAGCGCGAGTCTTGCGACAGCTGCGTCAGATCAGGAGGGACTTCAAGAGAAGGAGCTTGGTTTTTGCCCGCGCTCTTGTAGTCAATCTTGGTCTCTTGGAACGTGGTCGAGCAGGCAGAAAGACCCAGTGCGATGCTGAGCAAGCCCAAACGTGCTGTTTGTTGTTTCACGCGGATTGTCCTTGGGTAGCGGTTCAAGCTAAATGCGAAAAACCGCTAGCTTAGCGCAACTCAGTCAGAGAATGCCAACTTTACTGAGAGCACCCTCTACAAGCGCTTCATATTCCTTACTCAAAGGGGTCATGGGCAGGCGCATGGTGGGGCCGCACAAACCCATGCGGGCTGCTGCCCATTTCACGGGAATGGGATTGGCTTCCACAAACATGCTCTTGTGCAGAGGCATCAGCTTGAACTGGATTTCCATGGCACGCTTGATGTCGCCAGCCATGGCAGCTTTGCACAGCTCGCTCATCAGGCGAGGAGCCACGTTGGCTGTCACGCTGATGTTGCCGTGACCGCCGCACAGCATCAGAGCGACTGCGGTGGGGTCATCACCGGAGTAAACGCCAAAACCTGCGGGCACATCACGGATCAGCCACTGAGCGCGCTCAATGTTGCCGGTGGCTTCCTTGATGCCGATGATGCCGGGGACCTGGGCCAGACGCAGCACGGTGTCGTGCTGCATGTCTGCGACCGAGCGGCCGGGCACGTTGTAGAGGATCACGGGCAGGTCACCAGTGGCTTCGGCAATGGCCTTGAAGTGCTGGTACTGGCCTTCTTGTGTGGGCTTGTTGTAGTAGGGGACCACCTGCAGCTGGCTGTCTGCACCAACCGACTTGGCGTATTTAGCCAGCTCAATCGCTTCGTGCGTGCTGTTGGCACCGCAGCCGGCCATGATGGAGACGCGGCCAGCAGCTTGCTCGACGGAGACGCGAATAATTTCGCGGTGCTCTTCAACATTGACGGTGGGCGACTCACCAGTCGTGCCGACCACACCGATGCAGCTGGTGCCTTCGGCCACATGCCAGTCGATGAGTTTGCGCAGCGACGGGTAGTCGACGCTACCGTCTTCGAGCATGGGCGTAATGAGGGCAACAATGCTGCCAGTGAGGGCGACGGAGGGTGATGTCATATCCGCAATCAGAAACGGGAAAAATGAATTCTACAAACAGGGACAGGGTCCCTGCAGTGGTTTACGGCAAACAGTGTCGAGCAAAACTCTGTTTTAGTTAAAGTGTTGTTGATAAATGACGAAATGACGAAATATTGAATTCTCATGCGTCATATTGGTTGCTTGAAGTGCGGCTGCTTTAGACGGCATGCGTTGATGTAGTGGCTAGGTCTGGTTTGTCTCGCAATACCACTTTGGGTATGGTGGTCAGCTTTGCAGAGGGAAGGCTGTGGTTGCCGCAGGGTCAGCAGGCTTGATGGCGGCAATGCGCTGCACCACTCGGTCGGGCTGGCGCAGTACACCATGCTCGTAGGCGACGATGACCCAGCCAGCACAGACTTGCAGCAGCTCGCCGGGCAGCAGCAAAAAATCCGGACGTGAGGGCTTGCCGTAAGCCTCATTGCCCTGGCCAAAGGTTTCATACAGCAGCACGCCGCCGGGTTTGACGCTGGCCAGGATCTGCGGCCACAGTGGGCGCCAGAGGTAGTTGGTGATGACCACGCCGTCAAAACTGCGACCTGTCAGCGGCCAGGGGCCGTTTTCAATATCAGCGGTGATGGTTTCTGCGATGTCTGCTATAGATTGCGTAGCTTCTTGCGATTTATCTACACTGGTTAGAGCATGATTAGTTTCGGAAAAATAGCGGGTGTGGCGACCCATGCCGCAAGCCAGATCCAGCACCGTGCCTTGAGGGCGTACCAGATGGGCGAAGCGAGTAATCCATGCGGAAGGCGCTTGCGCGCTGTGGGCAGCGGTCGTTGAAGGCAGGGGCTTTGGGCTGGGCTGAGCGCCTGTGAGCGCGTCGGGTGTTGTGCAAATCATCTTGCAAAAACTATAGCAGCGCCGAGCTGCAAGGGGCTGACAAGGACTGTCAGTGCAATCCGCCAGATTGGGGTCAATGGGGCTTCACATCGTCTTTGAGTGCCGCCAGCGCCATGTTCTCCACCACGCCTGGCGCAACCAGTTTGAGGAAGCGGCCCAGCTTGCCCTTGTCCATCACGACCTCGCGTTGGCGCTGGCTCATGCCGTGGATGATGAGACGCGCGCATTCTTGCACCGACATGGCTTTGTCTTCCTTGAGTCCGCTGACGCCTGCCGCCACGCCCTTGGCGTTGTAGCCGCGGTTGCGAATCTGCGTGGCCACCACGCCTGGGTAGGCCGTGGTGACGCTCACGCCTGCGGGTTTGAGTTCGGCGCGCAGCGCTTCAAAAAAACCGGTCATGGCAAATTTGCTGGCGCTGTAGGCCGTGCGGCCCGGCACACCGATCAGTCCGGCCAGCGATGACACGGCGACGATGGCGCCCTTGCTGGCCTTGAGATGCGGCAGCGCAGCATGGGTACACCACACACTTCCCCAGAGGTTGATGCGCATCAGCTGCTCGTACCAGTTCAGGTCTTGGGCGCTGACATCTTCCAGCAAGGCGTGGGCTGAGATGCCGGCGTTATTGATCAACGCATCGATGCCGTCAAAGCGGCGCACGGCTTCTGCAATCAGCGTGCGGCACTGGGCTTCGACGGAGACATCGGTGGGCTGCACCAGCACCTGCGCGCCATACGACTCGCACTGGCGGGCGACGGCTTGTAGATTGGCTGTATTGCGCGCGGCCAGTGTCAGTTGCAGCTGGCTTTGATGGGTTTGCGCAAGCTGGAGGGCCATCTCAGCGCCAATGCCGTCAGACGCGCCAGTAATCACAATACGCTGCATGCATTCTCCCGGCCTGACTGCGGGGCCGGGTGGCACCCAAAGCTCAGAAGCAGGCCCAGACTTGGTCAGCCAGTGTGAGCATGAATTGCGGTTGCAGATACAGGGCAAACACGGCCAGCAGAACCACCAGAATGGCGGCCCAGATGAGAATGCGTTGCCAGAGTTTGATCTGCATGGCTTCAGGCTGCATTGGCCGTGCTGGGGCGCGCAATGGCGCTTTCGCGAACCGGCAGGTTGACCAGTGCGGCAAAGATGCCCAGTCCAATCGAGATGTACCAGACCATGTCGTAGTTGCCGTTGATGTCATACAGATAGCCGCCCAGCCACACGCCCAGAAAGCTGCCGATCTGGTGGCTGAAGAACACAAAACCGCCCAGCATGGACAGGTGCTGCACGCCAAAAATCTGGGCGATGGTGGCATTGGTCAGTGGCACGGTAGACAGCCACAAAAAGCCCATGGCCGCGCAGAAGATGTAGACCGACCAAGGCGACAGCGGAGCCAGCAAAAAGCCGACCGTGGCCACCGAGCGCAGGCTGTAGATGCCCGACAGCAGGTAGCGCTTGGGCATCTTCTGGCCCAGATTGCCCGCCAGATAGGTGCCAAAGATATTGAACAGGCCCACCAGCGCCAGAGAGTAGCTGGCCACATGCGGGGCCATGCCGAAGTCCTTGAGATAGCTGGGCATGTGCACGCCAATGAACATGACCTGAAAGCCGCAGACAAAGTAGCCGGCCATCAGCAGCAAAAAGCTGGGGTAAGACCAAGCCTCTTTCAGCGCCTGCCCCACGGTTTGATCGCGTTTGATGCTCGTGCCGCTGCTAAAGCCAGGCTCACGCAGGCCAAAGGCCAGACCGGCAATCAGCAGGGCGAACACCGCCAGAACCAGCAAAGCGTTAGACCAGCCGAACTGCGCAATCAGCCCGCCCTCCACCGGCACCATGAAAAACTGACCGAACGAGCCCGCTGCCGCCGTCACACCCATGGCCCAGCTGCGTTGCACGACCGGAATCTGCCGCCCCAGCACGCCGTAGATCACGGCATAGGTGGTGCCGGCCTGCGCCGCCCCGACCAGCACCCCGGCGGTGAGCAAAAACATCGTACTGGTGGGCGATAGCGCCATGCCGACCAGACCCAGCGCATACAGAATAGAGCCGCCAATCAGCACCTTGAAGGCACCAATGCGGTCGGCCAGAATGCCGACAAAAATGCCCAAAATGCCCCATGACAGGTTTTGCACGGCAATGGCCAGCGAGAAGCTTTCGCGCGTCCAGCCCATATCCTGCGTGATGGGTTGCAGCCACAGGCCAAAGCCATGGCGTATGCCCATGGAAAGGGTGACGATGGCACCACCGCACAGAAGAATCTGCGCCATGGACAGCGATGGTTGTGTTGTCTTTGTTGTCATACCGTGCGTGCGGAAAAGCGTGTCAGTACTCGACTTTAACGAAACAACTGCTTTTGCGCGTACGCTGGCCGTCGCCTGCGCGGCAGGCTCACTTGCCGGAATGCGAGAGCGGGGCGTGGCTGTCAGCCCTGAGGAGTATCGGGAAGTGCCCGATAACTTTAAGGTTGATTAAAAAAGTGAGCGCCTTGCGCTTGTTATTCATAGATTTCAGCATTAAATAACTTTGAAATCCATTGAATATAGGCGCTGTAAGCTATTGTTTTGATGAGGTTTATAGTGCTCGCTCTACAAGCAAAAACACATGCCAAAGACAGTTGTTCTGGCTTTGTGCAAGAGTATTGGGAGTAAACAACTGTGAATTTATCCAGCACTAATCTGGAGAGCCCACTACAATCCGCCCCCATGGCAGTCAAACCGTCCAACGAATATACCGAAGGCTCGATCCGCGTTCTCAAGGGTCTGGAGCCTGTCAAACAGCGACCCGGCATGTACACGCGTACCGACAACCCCCTGCATGTATTGCAGGAGGTGCTCGACAACGCGGCCGATGAGGCGCTTGCCGGTTACGGCAAGAAGATCAAGTTCACCATACACACAGACGGCTCATACAGCGTTGAAGACGATGGTCGCGGCATTCCCTTTGGCATGCACCCTGAAGAAAACTCACCCGTGGTGGAGCTGGTCTTCACGCGTCTGCACGCAGGGGGCAAGTTCGACAAGGGCAATGGCGGGGCTTACAGCTTCTCCGGCGGCCTGCACGGCGTGGGCGTCTCGGTGACCAATGCGCTGGCTACCCGCCTTGAAGTGGCGGTGCACCGCGATGGTCAGGTGGCCACGCTGGTGTTCTCGGCTGGTGATGTGATCGAGCCGCTGCAGATTCGTGATCTGCAACCCGGCGAGCGCAAGCACGGCACCACCGTGCGCGCCTGGCCTGATGCCAAATACTTTGAGTCTTCGGCCTTGCCCATGGGCGAGCTGGTGCATTTGCTGCGCAGCAAAGCCGTGCTCATGCCGGGTGTGGCCGTTACGCTGGTCAATGAAAAGACGCGCGACACCCAGACTTGGCAGTTCAAGGGCGGCCTGCGTGACTATCTGGCGCAAAGCCTGCATGGCGAGCCCGTCATCCCTCTGTTTGAGGGCGAGGGTTTTGCCGACAAAAACAACGACAGCTTTGCCGAAGGCGAAGGCGCCGCATGGTGCGTGGCTTTTACCGAAGATGGCTCGCCGCTGCGCGAAAGCTATGTCAATCTGATCCCCACCACCGCTGGTGGCACGCATGACAGCGGCCTGCGCGATGGTCTGTTTCAGGCCGTCAAAGCCTTTATCGACATGCATTCGCTGCTGCCCAAGGGCGTCAAGCTCATGCCTGACGACGTGTTTGCCCGCGCCAGCTATGTGCTCAACACCAAGGTGCTGGACCCGCAGTTTCAGGGCCAGATCAAGGAACGCCTGAACTCGCGTGATGCCGTGCGTCTGGTTTCGGGCTTTGTGCGCCCGGTGCTGGAGCTCTGGTTGAACGAGCATGTGGACTGGGGCAAAAAGCTGGCCGAGATCGCCATCAAGGCCGCCCAGACCCGCCAGAAGGCTGGCCAGAAGGTTGAAAAACGCAAGGGCAGCGGCGTGGCTGTGCTGCCCGGCAAGCTGACCGACTGCGAAAGCAAGGACCTCAGCATCAACGAAGTGTTTCTGGTCGAGGGTGACTCTGCTGGCGGCAGCGCCAAGATGGGCCGCGACAAGGAAACGCAGGCCATTCTGCCGCTGCGCGGCAAGGTGCTTAACACCTGGGAAGTGGACCGCGATCGCCTGTTTGCCAATAACGAAATTCACGATATTTCGGTGGCGATTGGTGTGGACCCGCATGGCCCCAATGACGAGCCCGACCTGACGGGTCTGCGCTACGGCAAGATTTGCATCTTGAGTGATGCGGATGTGGACGGCTCCCATATTCAGGTGCTGCTGCTCACGCTGTTCTTCAAGCACTTCCCCAAGCTTATCGAAGCCGGTCACATTCATGTGGCCCTGCCTCCGCTGTTTCGTGTGGACGTACCTGCGCGTGGCAAAAAGCCCGCCATCAAGGTCTATGCGCTGGATGCCGGCGAGCTGGAAGCCATCATCGAAAAGTGCGCCAAAGATGGCGTGCCCCGCGAAAAATGTCAGGTCAGTCGCTTCAAGGGCCTGGGCGAGATGAATGCCGAGCAGCTTTGGGAAACCACCCTCAACCCTGACACACGCCGCATGCCCGCAGTGCAGTTCATGCATCTGGACTTTGCCGAGGCTGCAGCCGTCGTCACCAAGCTTATGGGCAAGGGCGAAGCCGCCGCCCGCCGCGAGTTGATGGAACTGCACGGCGATGCCGTGGAGATCGACATCTGAGCAAGGCCGGCGTCAAGTTCAACCTTCTGCGGTCACTGGATCAAGCCATGTCAAATTTCCTGTTCGGTACTCAGCAACAGCCTTCGCTGAAAAGCGGCAGGCTGGCGCGTTTGCGCACTGGTATTCGTCTGGCCGGTGCGCAGTTGTTGTTGGCTGGCGCTGGCTGGCTGGCGTTTGCACCGGCGGCACATGCCGATCTGTGGGCGTATGTGGATGAGTTTGGTATCACCCACTTTGCAGCCGAGGCGCTGGATGAACGCTACAAGCTGTTCTTCAAGGGTGAGCACTATGACAGCACTCAGTCTGGCCTGCGCCCCGATACCGCTGCGCAGGGCTTGGCCGCCCGTACCCGTATGCAGAGCTTTTTTGAAGTGTCGCCGCGCTACAAAAGCGTCAGGCCGCACCTGCAAAAAGCGGCTGAAAGAACGGGTGTGGAATACGAGTTGCTCAAAGCCGTGATTGCGGTGGAGTCTGGCTTTGACCCGGGGGCCGTGTCGCCCAAGGGCGCGGTAGGCCTGATGCAGTTGATGCCCGCTACGGCCGAACGCTTTGGCGTGGCCGCCAGCAAAAGCCGCAGCATGCAAGAGCAACTGGCCGACCCTGCCGTGAATATTCCCGCAGGCGCACGCTACCTCGGCTACCTGATGACGCTGTTCCCCGAGCGACTCGATCTGGTGCTTGCCGCCTATAACGCAGGCGAAGGCGCGGTGCAGAAGTTTGGCAAGGCCATTCCGCCCTACAAAGAAACGATGAATTACGTCAAGGCGGTCACGGGCATTTATGAGCAGCTGCTGGCGGGCAAGCCGCTGAGCGGCCGAGCTTCACCTGCGACGACTGCTCGCGCTGGAGCCTTGGCATCGGCTGGCCATGGCAGCTCGCGCATTCGCATGACTTTGCCGGGGGCTGTTTCGGTCCCGGACGTACGCATACCGTGATTCGCCGCACAGGCGATATTTGGAAAATTACTGAGAATTCATGAGCGATCAAACCACACCGGATTTGTCTCTTCAAGCCGCTGGCGATGTACTGGACCTGGGCCAATACGCACAGCGTGCCTATCTTGAATACGCTTTGTCGGTCGTCAAAGGCCGTGCCCTGCCCGATGTCTGCGACGGCCTGAAACCCGTGCAGCGCCGCATTCTCTATGCGATGGATCGCATGGGCCTGAGCTATAGCGGCAACAACGGCAACACGGCGGCCAAGCCCGTCAAAAGCGCCCGCGTGGTGGGTGATGTGCTGGGCCGCTTTCACCCGCACGGCGACCAGTCTGCCTACGATGCGCTGGTGCGCATGGCGCAGGACTTCAACCAGCGCTACCCGCTGGTCGACGGCCAAGGCAACTTCGGCAGCCGCGACGGTGACGGCGCAGCCGCCATGCGTTACACCGAAGCGCGCCTGTCAAAAATTACCAGTCTGCTGCTCGACGAAATAGACATGGGCACGGTGGACTTTGTGCCCAACTACGACGGCAGCACGCAAGAGCCAAGGCAGTTGCCGGCTCGCCTGCCGTTTTCGCTGCTCAACGGCGCCAGCGGCATTGCCGTGGGCTTGGCCACTGAAATCCCCAGCCACAACTTGGTGGAAGTGGCTGCGGCGTGCGTGAGCTTGATCAAAAAGCCCAGCCTCAGCGAAGAAGAGTTGCTGGCGATGATTCCCGGCCCCGACTATCCGGGAGGCGGCCAGATCATTTCTTCCAGCAGCGATATTGCCGATGCCTACCGCACCGGTCGCGGCAGCCTCAAGGTGCGCGCTCGCTGGAAGATTGAAGAGCTGGCACGCGGCCAGTGGCAACTGGTGGTGACGGAGCTGCCCCCCGGTGTTTCGACCCAGAAGGTGCTCGAAGAGATCGAGGACATCACCAACCCCAAGGTCAAGACCGGCAAGAAGACGCTGACGCAGGAGCAGACCCAGCTCAAGGCCAGCATGCTGGCCGTGCTCGACTGTGTGCGCGACGAGTCGAGCAAGGACGCGCCAGTGCGCATCGTGTTCGAGCCCAAGACCGGCAAGGTTCCGCAATCCGAGCTGATTACGGCGCTGCTGGCCCACACCAGCCTCGAATCATCGAGCTCCATCAATCTGACCAGCATCGGTCTGGATGGCCGCCCCGTGCAAAAGTCGCTGCGCCAGATGCTGGAGGAGTGGATTGCCTTTCGCTTCCAGACCGTCACGCGCCGCAGCCAGCACCGTCTGGCCAAGGTGCTGGACCGCATCCATATTCTGGAAGGCCGCCAGGCCGTTCTGCTCAATATTGATCAGGTCATTGCCATCATTCGCGCCAGCGATGAGCCCAAGCAGGCGCTAATTGAAGAGTTCAAACTCTCCGACCGTCAGGCTGAGGACATTCTTGAAATTCGCCTGCGCCAACTGGCGCGTCTTGAGGCCATCAAGATTGAGCAAGAGCTCAAAGAGCTGCGCACCGAGCAGGGCAAGCTGGACGATATCCTGGGCAGCGAAGCCACCATGCGCCGTCTGATCTGCAAGGAAATCGAGACCGATTCCAAAACCTTTGGCGATGCACGCCGCACGCTGATCCACGAGGAAAAGAAGGTGGTTGCCGAAGTCAAGGTGGTGGATGAACCCACCACGGTCATCATTTCCGACAAGGGCTGGGTGCGCACGCGACAGGGCCATGGCGTGGATGCCGCCACTCTCAGCTTCAAAGCGGGCGACAGCCTGCTCGGCACATTTGAATGCCGCACGGTCGATCAACTGCTGGCCTTTGGCAGCAACGGTCGTGTGTACTCGGTGCCGGTATCGGCCCTGCCCGGCGGGCGCGGTGATGGTCAGCCTGTCACCACGCTGATCGAGCTGGAAGCTGGCACGCAGCTGCTCTACTACTTTGCTGGCGCTGAAAGCACGCAGCTGCTGCTGTCGGGCTCGGGCGCTTACGGTTTTATGGCGGCAGTGGGCGACATGCTCTCACGCCAGAAGGCGGGCAAAGCCTTTGTCACACTGGGCGAGGGCGAGACTTTGTGCGCTCCATCCGTCGTGCACGGCGTGCCCATGAATGCGCGTGCTGAATATGTAGAAGGTGGCGAGCAGGCCGCAGGTCTGCTCAACCCCGCCACGCATGTAATTTGTGCATCGGTTGGTGGGCGCATTCTGACGTTCGAGATTGGCGAGATCAAAGCCATGCCCAAGGGCGGTCGCGGCCTCATGCTCATCAGTCTGGAAGATAAGGACACTCTGGCCGGTGCTGCCGCCTACACGCGCAGCATTCGTCTGGATGGCATTGGCCGTGGCGGCAAGGCACGTACCGAAACGCTGGAAATCCGCAGCCTCAACAACGCCCGTGGCAACCGTGGCCGCAAGGGCAAGGCCGCAGACCTGGGCTTCAAGCCGCAGACGGTGACGCGCGTGGAATAAGCTGCGTTAATCGTACAAAAATAAAGCCGCATCAGATTTAACTGGTGCGGCTTTTTGTTTGAACGGTGGGCGTTGGCGAGGGGCTGAAGGAGCTCAGTATTTCACCTTGCCGAAATTTACGTCTCAGCCACAGCCACCGCAGCAAATATCTCTAAAGGCTTAGTGATCTGTTCACGGCAAGCGACTAAAGGCAAATCCCGCTGGCCTGCTTCAGTACGCGAGACCAGTGCGTAAAGGCTGCTGACAGCGCGTGAGACGGCATCGGGAATGGTGCGCTCCTGGATCAGGTGGCCTAGCAGCACCGCCGCAAACACATCGCCCATGCCATTAGGCAGCGGGTGCAGGTCAACATAGGGCGTCTGCACCAGCCAAGCCTTGTCTGCGGTTACGGCCAAGGTGGCCAGCTGATCGGTGGGCAGGTCGTCGGTGCGCAGGCTGGTGATGACGATCAGCGCGGACTGGCTGTCATGCATTTGTCTGAGCATGGTGCGCGCCGTCTGTGTGGCTGCCTGCACGGTGGTCAGAGGGCCGCCGCAGAGCAGTTCAAACTCGTAGTGATTGGGCGTGATGACACTGGCTTGCGACAGCGCACGCTTGCGCAAAAATTCGGGGATGCCGGGGCGCACGAAGACGCCGCGCCCCACGTCGCCCATGACCGGGTCGCACAGGTAGTAAGCCTTGGGCTGTGCCGCCCGCACTTCCTGCACGGCGGCCAAAATCGCTTCGCCCACACCGGCATCGCCCAGATAGCCCGAGAGCACGGCGGTGCAGCGCTCCAGCACGCCACGTGCGCGCAGACCGTCCAGCACGTCTTGCACATGGGCGGGGGTGAAAACCTGACCTTTGAATTCGCCATAACCCGTGTGGTTGGAGAACTGCACGGTGTGCACGGCCACGGGCTCTATGCCCAGCAGCTGCAGCGGCAGCATGGCCGCGTCATTGCCCACATGGCCGTAGGCGACGTGGGATTGAATGCTCAGAACCAGAGGAGGCGTAGTCATGTCGGTCAGGCGCAGTGGTGGTAGGGGGAGCTATTTAGTCGGCGAGTTCGGCGATCAATTCGATTTCAACGCAGCAGCCCATGGGGATCTGTGCCACGCCGAAGGCGCTGCGGGCGTGCTTGCCTGCTTCGCCAAAGACTTGAGCCAGCAGCTCGCTGCAGCCATTGGTGACCAGATGCTGGTCGGTGTAGCTGGTGGTGGAGTTGACCAGGCTCATGACCTTGACGATGCGCTTGACGCGGCTCAGGTCGCCATCGCAGGCGTGTTGCAGCGTACCCAGCAGGTCGATAGCCACGGCGCGGGCTGCCAGCTTGCCTTCTTCGGTTGTGATGTTCTCGCCCAGCTTGCCCACCCAGGGCTGGCCGTTTTGCTTGGCGATGTGGCCGCTGAGGAAGACCAGATTGCCGGACTTCATATAGGGCAGGTAAGCAGCGGCGGGGATGGCCACTTCGGGCAGGGTGATGTTCAGGGCTTTGAGTGTGTCGTTGATGCTCATGACGGACTCCAGAAGTGAGGCAATAGTGCGGGAATGAAAGACTGATGAGTTTGACACAGCGAATGCACCCCGACGATCTTTTGAATTGATAGCTGCTATCTCAATACAGATGGGCGTTTGAGGCAGTTTTACTGCTGAACACAGGGCAGGGATTGCCGCAGTTCTGGCAAGCGTGCGCCGCCCCTAGCATGGCAAGGTGCAGCCCAAATTCACACCGCCCATCCAGCGAGCGCGCCTTTCATGGCTTGCGCCGCTATGGGGCTGCGTACTGGGTGCGGCGTGGCAGGTTACGCAGGCGCAGCTGTGGGGCTTGTGGGTCTATCAAGGCTTGCTGGTGCTGGGCTTGCTGATGCTGCTAATGGCCAGGCCATTGCGGCGCAGGCCGTTGCTTTGCTGGTTGCTGCTGATGTGGGCCGCCGCCTGCTGCGTGGCCGGAGCCACAGGATGGCGCGCACATGCTTATCTGGCGCAGACCTTGCCCAAGCCGCTGGAGGCGGTTGATTTACAGGCGGAGGGCACGATTGCATCCATGCTGCAAACCACCAGCAACGGGCAGCGCTGGCGTTTTGCGGTGGATGCTGCGCCTCCCGGTGTGCCGCCTTTGATAGAGCTTGCCTGGTACGGCCCTTACGGAAAAGAGCTGGATACCAGTCAGCCCCTGATTCCCACATGGGCGCAGGGCTTAGCGCTGAGCCCCGGCCAGCGCTGGCGGCTGACGGTTCGCATCAAGCGCCCGCACGGTTCACGCAACCCCCATGGTTTTGACTATGAGTTGCAGGCGTGGGAGCAGGGCGTTCAGGCCACAGGCTATGTGCGTGAGCAGGCGCAGCAGCAATTGCTGGCGGTGACTGCGCAATACCCGCTGCAGCGCTGGCGCCAGTGGCTGCGCGATCGTATTCAGGCCCAGTCGCCGCGTTTGCAGACATGGCTTCCGGGTGTAGAGCCAGACCGCCAGCAAGCGGCTCTGGGCGTGGCGGCGGCGCTGGCAGTGGGCGACCAGCAGGCAATTGACCGCAAGGACTGGGCGATGTTCCGCCAGACAGGGGTCTCTCATTTGATGAGTATCTCGGGCCTGCACATCACCATGTTTGCGTGGCTGGCGGCCTTGGTGGTGGGGCGCTTGTGGCGCTGCAGCGCACGGGCTTGCCGCATTTTTCCGGCTCCGCATGTGGCGTTGTTGGTGGGTGTAGCGTTGGCGGCAGCCTATGCACTGTTCAGCGGCTGGGGGCTGCCCGCGCAGCGCACGGTCTGCATGCTGGCGGTGGTGGCGCTGCTGCAGATACTGGGTGCGCGCTGGCCTTGGCCCTGTGTGTGGCTGCTGGCGCTGGCCGTTGTGGTGGTGCTGGACCCGTGGGCGCTTTGGCAAGCGGGATTTTGGCTGAGCTTTGTGGCGGTAGGTGTGCTGCTTGCTTCTAATTCGATAGCTTCTGGCGCTTATGGTAAAAGCACTACAGGCCGATTTCTCTCAAAAATTCATGCTTTGTGGCGTGAGCAGTGGTTGATCTCTCTGGCACTGGCACCGCTGGGGTTGCTGCTGTTTGGGCAGGTCTCCATCGTCGGCTTGCTGGCCAATCTGATTGCCATTCCATGGGTGACTCTAGTGGTCACGCCGCTGGCTTTGCTGGCGGCTTTGGTGCCTGTGGCTGCGGCTGGAGCTGCGCTGGCCATGCTGCCTTTGATGCGTTTGCTGCAATGGCTGGCCGAGCTGCCCTGGGCCGTATGGGCCTTGCCCCAGCCTGCATGGTGGGCCACTGTGCTGGCGATTGCTGCGGGCTTGTTGCTCATCGCGCCTTTACCTGCGCGGCTGCGGCTGGTGGCATCCTTGTTCGCACTGCCTGCATTGCTCTGGCCGCAGGCTTGGCCGAACGTGGGCGAATTTGAGCTGCAGGCCGTGGATATAGGGCAGGGCAATGCGGTCATCATCAGCACGGCAAAGCATAGACTTTTGTATGACGCCGGGCCGCAATACAGCCGCCAAAGCGATGCCGGCGAGCGCGTGATTGCGCCTTTGCTGGCTGCGCAGGGAATGCGCCTGGATGCCATGATGCTCAGCCACCGTGACAGCGACCACACGGGCGGCGCACTGGCCATCAAAGCCGCGCAGCCGCAGGTGCAAATTTGGGGATCGGACTCGGTGATTAACGACCCGCTGCTGGCAGCGCTGGCCCCTGTGCAGCGCTGTACCCAAGGCCAGCACTGGCAGTGGGATGGTGTGACGTTTGAAGTGCTGCACCCGCCCGAAGGCGATGCATGGTTGAACGGGCGTAAGCCCCAGCCCAATTTTGGCAGCTGCGTGCTGCGCATACGCTCGGCCAGCGGCCGCGTGGCGTTGCTGGCCGGCGATATTGAGGCGGCGCAGGAGCAATTGCTTTTGCAGACCCGTGTGATGGACCCCGTTGACTGGCTGCTGGTGCCGCACCATGGCAGCAAGACTTCCTCGACCGAGGCGTGGGTCAAGACCCTGCGCCCGCACTGGGGCGTGGTACAGGCAGGCTATCTGAATCGCTTTGGCCACCCGGTGGCGGCCGTGGTTGAACGGTACAAGGCCGCAGGTAGCCAGTTGGTGTTGCAGGACCGCTGCGGCGCCGCACTTTGGCAGTCTGACCGTCCTGCCGATTTGCAATGCGAGCGGCAGGTCAGGGCGCATTATTGGGACGTGCATTACCCGCCACCTTGAGGCCGCACCGAAACTGGCATGAGGCTTGCATGGCTGCAATGTCACTCTGCAGGTGAATGCAGACATGCGGAATCTGCTGGTCTTCGCCAGTTTTGGGGTGCGCGCAGGGTGGCTAAACTGAAACAAGCGGCTCGCATACGTGAGCCGTGCCAGAAATAGAGAGGACAGAATGCGCACATTCGATGAGATGTATCTGAACTCGCCCGCCGAAGGTGGCGCCGTGCGAGACCACTATCTGGACTATGCGCAGTGGCTGGGCAAGCAATCGCAGGAATATCTGCGCGCCCGCAGTGCCGAGGCAGAAATCGTGTTTCGCCGCGTGGGCATTACCTTTGCGGTCTATGGCGACAAGGATGAAAGCGGCGCAGGCACTGAGCGCCTGATTCCCTTCGACCTGATTCCCCGCATCATTCCGGCCCATGAGTGGGAGAACATGCAGGCGGGGCTGGCCCAGCGCGTCAAAGCGCTGAACTGCTTTATTCGCGATGCCTATCACGGGCAAGAGATAGTCAAGGCAGGCCTCATTCCGCATGAGCTGGTGGGCGGCAACAGCCAGTACCGGCCTGAGATGGAAGGCATTCAGGTACCCAACGATGTCTACGCCAATATTGCCGGCATCGACATCGTGCGTGCGCCCGATGCAGACGGCAACGGCGTTTATTACGTGCTGGAAGACAATCTGCGCGTGCCCTCAGGCGTCTCCTACATGCTGGAAAACCGCCGCATGACCATGCGTCTGTTTCCCGATCTGTTTGGCAAGCACTCCGTAGCACCGGTGGCCCATTACCCCGACATGCTGCTGGACACCTTGCGCGCCAGCGCGCCGTCTGGCGCTTTGGAGCCCACGGTGGTGGTGCTGACGCCTGGCATGCACAACAGCGCTTACTTTGAGCACGCTTTTCTGGCCCAGCAAATGGGGGTGGAGCTGGTCGAGGGGCAAGACCTAGTGGTGGAAAAAGACATCGTCTACATGCGCACCACGCAAGGCCTGCAGCGGGTGGATGTGATCTACCGCCGCGTGGATGATGATTTTCTGGACCCCGAAGTCTTCCGCCCCACATCCACGCTGGGCTGCAAGGGCCTGATGCGCGCTTACCGTGCGGGCAACGTCAATATCTGCAACGCTGTGGGCACGGGCCTGGCCGACGATAAATCGGTTTATCCCTATGTGCCGGAGATGATTCGCTTTTATCTGAAGGAAGAGCCGATTCTGCAGAATGTGCCCACCTGGCTGTGCCGCAAGGAGGACGATCTGAAGTACGTGCTTGACCACCTGCATGAGCTGGTGGTCAAGGAGGTGCACGGCGCTGGCGGCTACGGCATGTTGATTGGCCCAACGGCCACAGCCGCCGAGATTGAGGCCTTTCGCCGCGTGCTGGTGGGCAACCCCAGCAACTACATCGCCCAGCCCACGCTGAGCTTGTCTACGTGCCCGACCATGGTGAATAAAGGCGTAGCGCCGCGCCATATCGACCTGCGGCCTTTTGTGCTGACGGGCACTGAGGTCAACATGGTGGCAGGCGGCCTCACGCGGGTGGCGCTCAAAGAAGGCTCGCTGGTGGTGAACTCCTCTCAGGGTGGCGGAACCAAAGACACCTGGGTGCTGGAAAATCAAGACGAGCCAAAGGGAGGTCGCTGATGTTGTCACGTACCGCAGACCATTTGTACTGGATGTCCCGCTACACAGAGCGGGCCGAGAACACCGCGCGCATGCTCAGCGTGGCCTATGAAACTGCCATGCTGCCGCAGGCCATTCATGATGCGCATCGCGGCTGGCAGAGCGTGTTGTCCATCAGCGAATTGATACCGGCCTTCAAGGCTCAGTATCCGGTGGTGGATCGTGAATCCGTGCTGCAGTTCATGGTGACGGACGAGGCCAATCCGTCCTCCATCTTCACCTGCCTGAAAGCAGCGCGAGAGAACGCGCGTGCCGTGCGCGGTGCGTTGACAACTGAGTCGTGGGAGACGCAAAACCAGACTTGGCTGGCGCTGCAGCGCAACTATTCGCAAGATGCCTGGCAGAAAGACCCGGCGCAGTTTTTCGAGTGGGTCAAATACCGCTCGCACCTGTGGCGCGGCGTGTCGCTGGGCACCATGCTCAAGGATGAGGCGCTGCACTTTGTGCGGCTGGGCACGTTTGTGGAACGGGCCGACAACACGGCGCGGCTGCTGGATGTGAAGTTCCACTCTATCGAGCGCGACTACCACGGCATGCCGCGTGGCCGTGCGTTGATGAACTTTGACTTCTACCACTGGAGCGCCTTGCTGCGCAGCGTCTCGGCCTTCGAGGTTTACCGCAAGGTCTACCGCGATGTGATTACGCCCGAACGTGTGGCCGAGCTGCTGATGCTGCGCGCCGACATGCCGCGATCATTGCTGGCCAGCATGCATGAGGTGGTGAAGAACCTTGAGCGGGTGAGCAACGACCATTCGCAGGAAACCCAGCGCAAGGCTGGGCGTCTGCTGGCCGATCTGCAATATGGCCGTATCGATGAAATTCTGACCACCGGCTTGCACGCCTATCTGACGCAATTTCTGGACCGGGTCAACGACTTGGGTTCAGGCATCAGCCGGGATTTTCTGCTGCCAAGTTGAAGCGCATCAATGCCATGACCGTAGACAACAAAGCCGCCTTCGGGCGGCTTTGTTGTGTGTATCAGCGACTTGTATCAAGACTGGGTTTCGCCCAGCTCTAGCGTTACCTCGGCTCCATCGCCTATAGGCATCACATCACAGTTGTCGCCCACACCTCCGCGGTCAACCACCATGAAGCGCGCGGGTGCATGCAAGGCGATTAGCGAGTGGTGCCATACGCCGCGTCGATAGTTCACACCCTGGCGGCCATCTGTGATGAAGGCGCGCAAAGCGGTAGGCTCCACGCGCTCGCCAACAGGGGCGACGACCACGATAAAAGGCTGTGCATCCAGCGGCATAAAGGCCTGGCTGCCAAGCGGATGGCGTTCCATGCTCGACAGCGTCATGGGCAGCGCATAGGGCAGGGCGTGAAACAGGTTGATCAGCGCATGACCTTCGTCGCCTCCGGTGTCCACGCGGGCCAGTGCGTGGAAGCGTTCGGTCATGCCGTCATTGATCAACAGCGGGGTGTGACCGGTGCTGGAGATGACCTCTCCAAACTCGGCGAAGGCCTCGGCGGTGAGTGGTTGGGTGTTTAGGTGAAGGCTGGCGGGGCGGAGCTTTATTGAGGGATTCACGAAATTTAGCCTCTTGTTTTCATACTGGTAATACCAGTTTGCAAGTGAATCAAGAAATTGTCAAATGCGCTATTCAGAAAGAACGGATTCCATTAGTAGGGGTAAATGCGAGTGCGCACATCACTGGACAAAG
>ERZ724525.431-NODE-431-length-23750-cov-7.854737_pt1 | contig 23750 bp, 27 predicted proteins | sample MGYA00376058_ERZ724525 | MGnify/ENA primary metagenome ERZ724525 (study PRJEB28724, sample SAMN07190888) | wastewater metagenome | isolation source: influent of sewage treatment plant in Hong Hong | place: USA: Christiansburg, Virginia | collected 2016-03-01 ... | reverse complement strand
GCGCGTTTCTCATCGCCGCTCGGCGTGTATGATTTTCAAAAGCGCTCGTCCTTGATTCACGTCAGCGAGCAAGGCGCACAAAGTTTAGGTCGCATTGCCTCGACGCTCGCGCATGGCGAAGGCTTGACCGCACACGCGCGCAGTGCAGAATTAAGGTTGAAGAAGTAATAGGGGCGCGGAGCAGTCTTTATTTGTTGAGTTGATGGTGCACATCCTATCTATCATGACAAATGAGCTTGTTTCTAATGCATGGTTTTTGTTTCAGCTTTTTAGGGTTTCCCTGACAAAAACCAGAAATCACGGAAAAAAGCAAAGCGCAGTTTCTGCAGCAAGTAGGTTTTTACTTTTTTCGCATCGAATAAAGGAGAAAAAACATGACACAAGACATTTACACCGAACCGAATCCGATTGATTTCAACACCCTTGCCAACCTCGGCCCCCTCGCTCCGATGGCCGGCGTGTGGCGCGGCGAACGCGGCTTGGACGTTAAACCCAAAGCCGAAGGCCCGAAAAAACAAGCCTACATCGAAAACATCAGCTTGCAGCCGATTGACCCACAAACCAACGGCCCGCAAATGTACTACGGCCTGCGCTATCACACCCACATCACCAAACCCGATAACGTCAAAACTTACCACGACCAAGTCGGCTACTGGTTGTGGGAACCCGCAACGCAAACCGTGATCCACACCCTGACCATCCCGCGTGGGCAAGTCGTGATGGCGGTTGGCAAAGCCGCACCCGATGCAAAGACCTTTGAGCTGGTCGCCACCAACGACGACGTGAATTTCGGCATCCGCTCCGCACCCTTCCTCGAAGACAACTTCAAAACCGTCGAATTCAGAATCAAAGTCACGATCAATGACGATGGCACATGGGGCTACGAAGAAGACACGGTGATGATGATTACAGGCCAAAGTGAACCGTTCCATCATACGGATAAGAATTTGTTACACAAAGTGGCTGAGCCGACGCCGAATCCAATGGCGGGTGTGTGATGTTGCTGGTACGGGGGCAATGGGTGTAGCGCATTGCACCGGTTCGAATGAGTTTGAGACATGCGGCGCATGACGCCGTTGGCTAATGTGCCCTATGGGCTAATCCAATATCAATAATCAATAAAGATTTTTTAATGAAAATTGCAAGTTCGCCTTTTCTTTTAGAGCGCATCCACCCCGACATCCTCGCCATGTCAGCCTACCACGTCCCTGACGCGAGCGACATGATCAAGCTCGATGCAATGGAAAACCCTTACGTTTTACCTGACGATTTAAAAACCAAGCTGGCGGCGCGGTTGGCGGAGGTGGCGTTGAACCGTTACCCTGTGCCAAGTTATGCGGGTTTGATGACGGCTTTGCGTGCGTATGCGCAGATTCCGGATGAGTTTGGCGTGATGTTGGGCAATGGCTCGGATGAGTTGATTCATTTGTTGTCGATGGCGGTGTCTAAATCGGATGAAAAGGTGACGGTGCTCGCGCCTGCGCCGAGTTTTGTGATGTATCGCGCGTCGGCGTTGCTCAATCATGTGGATTACGTTGAAGTCGATTTGCAAAAATGCAACACGGCCGATGGCGTGTCGTTTCAATTGGACGTGCCCGCGATGACGGCCGCGATTGCGGCGCATCGGCCTGCTTTGGTGTATTTGCCGTTTCCGAACAACCCGACGGGGGCGGAGTTTGCCCGCGCGGACATGCTTGCGGTCATTTCGGCGGCGCGGGCGGTGAATGCGTTTGTGGTGATTGATGAGGCGTATCAGCCGTTTGCCGATCACACGTGGATGAGTGAGTTGGCTCATTTTGACAACATGCTGGTGATGCGCACGGTGTCGAAGCTCGGTTTGGCAGGCGTGCGGTTGGGTTACATGGCGGGGCCTGCTGATGTGATTGCTGAACTGGACAAGGTGCGTCCGCCGTATAATGTTAATGTGTTGACGGAGGCGGCGGTGGGCTTTGTGCTTGAGCACGCGGATGTTTTGGAGGCGCAGGCGCAGCGGATTCGCGCGACGCGCGATGTGTTGCTGGCGGCGTTGAAAGCCATGAATGGTGTGCAAGCCTTTGACACACATGCTAATTTTGTCTTGGTTGAATTTGACCGCGACGTGACGGACGTGTTTGACGGTCTAAAAGCGCGTGGCGTGTTGGTGAAAAACATGAGCAAGGCGCATCCGATGTTGAGCCGTTGTTTGCGATTGACGGTGGGTTCTGAGAGTGAGAATGCGCAGTTGATTCAGGCTTTGCAAGCGGTGCTGTGATCTTTCTTTATCCGTTCGTCCTGAGCGTGTCGAAGGATGAAACTGAGAAATACCCATGCCCGTTCCCCCTTCGATAAATTCAGGGCGAACGGGGTCAGAAATAAATGGTTGAGTAAAAATTTTTTTAAAACAAGGAAAAAGCATGACAAACCCACAGCGTACCGCTGACGTCACCCGCAACACCTCCGAAACCCAAGTGCGCGTTGCGCTCAATTTGGATGGCACGGGGGTGGCAAAACTCAATTCGGGCGTGCCTTTTCTCGATCACATGCTTGATCAAATCGCGCGTCACGGCTTGATTGACCTTGAGGTTGTGGCGACGGGTGACACGCACATTGATGACCATCACACGGTGGAAGACGTGGGCATCACGTTGGGTCAGGCGATTGCCAAGGCGATTGGCGATAAAAAAGGTTTAACGCGTTATGGTCACGCCTATGTGCCGCTCGACGAAGCCTTGTCGCGCGTGGTGATTGATTTTTCAGGTCGCCCTGGGCTGGAGTTTCATGTGCCATTTACGCGTGCGCGCGTCGGCAATTTTGACTTGGATTTGTCAATTGAATTTTTCCGTGGCTTTGTCAATCATGCGGGCGTGAGCTTGCACATTGACAATTTGCGCGGCATCAACGCGCACCATCAAATTGAAACCGTGTTTAAAGCCTTTGGCCGCGCCTTGCGCATGGCCTTGGCGATTGACCCGCGTGCGGCGGATCAAATTGCGTCGACCAAAGGAAGCCTATAAACATGGATGCTTTTAAGACGTTTATTGCTTTGCTGGCGTTGGTCAATCCTTTGGGCATGCTGCCCGTGTTCATCAGCTTGACCCAAGGCATGAGTGATAAAGATCGACAGCGCACCATCCGCACCGCCGCATTGACGGTCGCGGCTGTGATTGCGGTGTGTGCTTTGGTGGGTGAGTACATCATCAGCTTTTTTGGCATCTCCACGGCCTCTTTACAGGTTGCGGGCGGTTTACTGATTTTGTTGATGTCTTTGTCCATGCTCAATGGTCAAATGGGCGGCACAAAAACCACGGCTGAAGAGCAAGATGAGGCCGAGCACAAGAGCGCAATTGGTGTCGTGCCGTTGGGGATTCCTTTGTTGACGGGGCCGGGTGCGATTTCAACGGTGATTGTGTACGCCAATAAGGCACAAAAGCCAAGCGATTACCTGGTCCTCATTGGTTGTGGCGTGGCGCTGGCGTTGTTGGTGTGGTTGGCTTTGCAGTTGGCACAACCGATCAACCGAATTATGGGGCGCTCGGGCATCAACATTGCCACGCGAATTATGGGTTTATTGGTCGCGGCGATTTCGGTTGAATTCATTGTCGAGGGTTTGAAAACGATGTTGCCTGCGTTGGCGGGGTAATGGGTGAATAAAGTATGACAACAGTTGCAATTTTAGATTATGGCATGGGCAATTTGCGCTCGGTGGCGCAGGCGATGCGCACCGCTGCGCCCGATGTGAATGTGCTGATTACCAGCGATCCTGAGCAGGTGCGTGCGGCGGATCGACTGATTTTGCCCGGCCAAGGCGCGATGCCTGATTGCATGGCGAATTTGCGTTCGAGTGGCTTACTGGACGCCTTGAGTGAAGGTGCACAAAATAAACCGTTGCTCGGTGTGTGCGTCGGCGAGCAAATGTTGTTTGGTGCTGCGGAAGAAGGCAGCTCTCATGGCTTGGGTTGGTTGGATGGCGATGTGGTGCGTTTCCGCTTGGATGATGCCGTTGATCACAATGGGGCGCGTTTGAAAGTGCCGCACATGGGCTGGAATCGAGTCAAGCAAACGCGAGAACATGCGCTGTGGGCTGGCGTTCCAGACGATGCTTATTTTTACTTTGTGCACAGTTATTATGTGCAGCCCAATGATGCGCTGCTGACCGTTGGTGTGAGCGATTATGGCCAGCCATTTACCTGTGCCGTGGCGCGTGATAACATCTTTGCCACGCAGTTTCATCCTGAAAAAAGTGGTGCGTTCGGTTTGCAGGTGTATCGAAATTTTGCAAACTGGATGCCCGATTAACGGTGTTGTGCTTTGTATTTTCATGGCATGAAGTGGGGCTCTGGTGATGTTGTGAAGTCGCCCAAGATGTTTGATTGAGTTTATTTTTATCTTAGAAAGTTAGACCATGTTGTTGATTCCAGCAATTGATTTGAAAGATGGCCAATGTGTGCGCTTGCAGCAAGGCGAAATGGATCGTGTGACTGTATTTTCTGATGCGCCCGAGCAAATGGCGGCGCATTGGGTTGCACAAGGTGCACGACGTTTGCATCTGGTCGACTTGAATGGTGCTTTTGCGGGCAAGCCTGTGAATAAGGCGGCCATTCAAGCGATTTTAAAAACGGTGGGTGATGACATTCCAGTGCAAATTGGCGGTGGCATTCGTGATTTGGAAACCATTGAGCGCTATCTTGACATGGGCATCACTTATGTCATCATTGGTACGGCTGCAGTGAAGAATCCAGGCTTTTTACAAGATGCTTGCGTTGAGTTTGGTGGCCACATCATCGTCGGGTTGGATGCAAAAGATGGTAAAGCGGCGACCGATGGTTGGAGCAAAATCACGGGGCATGATGTGGGTGATTTGGCAAAAAAATACGAAGATTATGGGGTGAACAGCATCATTTACACCGACATTGGCCGTGATGGCATGTTGCAAGGCATCAACATCGAGGCGACTGTTAAATTGGCTCAAGCGTCGACAATCCCTGTGATTGCGTCGGGTGGATTGTCAAACATGGCCGACATCGATGCGTTGTGCGGTGTGGTTGATGAAGGGGTTGAAGGGGTGATCTGTGGTCGAGCGATTTACTCTGGTGATTTGGATTTTGCCGCCGCACAACGCCGTGCCGATGAACTGATTGGCTGATCGGTGCTGACCATCCATTTGGTGTGTGTGCTGTTGTCTGTGATGTTGGGGGCTTGGCAGTTGGTGCAAGCCAAAGGCACGTCACAGCATAAAACCATTGGGAGAATGTGGCTCTTTTGCATGGCTGTGGCCTCGGTGTCGTCGTTTTGGCTGCACGGTGTGGGCTATCGTTGGAGCTGGATTCATCTGCTGTCCGTATGGACATTGTTTTGTTTGGCTTGCACACTGTATTTCGCCCGCACAAAAAATATTCCCCGTCATCGTAAGTTTGTGGTCGGGGCGTATTGTGGGCTCATTGGCGCTGGCTTGGCCGCCATTTTAATGCCAGGTCGTGTGTTGAATGTGTGGATTTTGGGTTGAGTGTTTCGGCGCAACTTTGTGCGTGGCGGGGCTCACGTTTTTTGAAATGATTTGTGATTGTCTGTGATTGAAACTATGTTAACAAAACGCATTATCCCGTGTCTCGATGTCAAAGATGGACGTGTTGTCAAAGGCGTTAATTTTGTCGGCTTACGCGATGCAGGCGATCCGGTTGAAATCGCCAAGCGTTACGATGCACAGGGTGCGGATGAGGTGACGTTCCTTGACATCACGGCGACTTCTGATGACCGTGATTTGATTTTGCACATCATTGAGGCTGTGGCCGATCAGGTGTTCATTCCGCTCACGGTGGGCGGGGGGGTGCGTGCGGTGGCCGATGTGCGGCGGTTGTTGAATGCAGGTGCGGACAAAGTGGGCATTAATTCAGCTGCTGTGACCAATCCGCAGTTGGTGGCTGATGCGGCGAGCAAGTATGGTTCGCAGTGCATTGTGGTGGCGATTGATGCCAAGCGTGTGTCACTGGATGGTCAAGTCCCTCGCTGGGAAATTTTCACGCATGGTGGTCGCCAACCGACGGGCATTGATGCTGTTGAATGGGCTGTGAAAATGAATGAGCTGGGTGCGGGTGAGTTGTTGTTGACCAGCATGGATCGTGATGGTACGCGCAGCGGCTTTGATTTGGCATTGACCCGTGCGGTGTCGGATGCGGTGAGCATTCCTGTGATTGCTTCTGGAGGCGTCGGTGGTTTGCAGGATTTGGCCGATGGGATTTTACAGGGGCATGCCGATGCGGTGCTGGCAGCGAGTATTTTCCACTTTGGGCAGCACACGGTGCAAGAAGCCAAAACCTTAATGGCTGCACAAGGCATCAGCGTGAGGATGTAATGTGATTCCATCAAGCGGCTCTATAATTAGAGGGTCTGTTGAGGTCCAATGAAAAACCGCAAAGGTTTGTTTTATTTAATAAAAAAGGCGTAAAATGTCAGTCATGTCGAATGTCGTGAACCGAATTGCATGGGATGAAAAAGGTTTGGTGCCCGTGATTGCACAAGATGCGAGCAGTGGCACTGTGTTGATGTTTGCTTGGATGAACCGTGAGGCCTTGGAGCAAACCTTGACCCTAAAGCGTGCGGTGTATTTTTCACGCTCACGCAACCGTTTGTGGTTTAAAGGCGAAGAGTCGGGGCATGTGCAGCATGTGAAAGCAGTGCGCATGGATTGCGATCAGGATGTGTTGTTGCTGTTGGTGGAGCAGGTGGGCGGCATTGCATGTCACACGGGGCGCAACAATTGTTTTTTTGAAGAATATGATTGGGACAAGCAAGATTGGCATGTGGTGGCGCCGGTTTTGAAAAATCCTGATGACATTTATAAGTCGTAACGTGTGCGCAAGTCGCACTGTGCGCGTCGTTTAGGAGTTGGATTATGCAACATCGAGTAGATAGTGTCTTGAGCGAGTTGGCGCGAATCATTGAATCTCGCAAAGGCGGTAACACGGAAGCTTCGTATGTGGCTCGGTTGTTCAATAAAGGTGAAGACACCATACTGAAAAAAGTGGGTGAAGAGTGCACCGAGGTGATCATTGCGGCCAAAGGCGGACATCCTTATCAAATTATTTATGAGACAGCCGATCTGTTATTTCACACCATGATCATGTTGTCACACTATAATTTGAGTTTGGACGATGTGGTTCGTGAGCTGGCACGCCGCGAAGGCATGTCGGGTTTGGAAGAGAAAGCATCGCGCAGCGAGACGCCGCTTGAGCCATGATTGTGATGCTCTGTTGTTTAACGGTATTTGATTAATGTTTAATTAATGTTTGATCGGTGTTTGGTTGATGTTTTCGCAATCATTGCTGAGTCGTGGTAACTCAATGGGAATGTAGGAGTGGGCATGGGAGCACATACGGATACGTGTATTTTTTGTAAAATCGTTGCGGGACAAGTTCCTGCACGAAAAGTGTATGAAGACGATGAATTGATTGCTTTTCATGACATCAACCCCGCCGCACCGATCCATCTCTTGATTGTGCCCAAGACGCACATCGACACATTGGCGGACGTGCGTCCAGCGGATGAGGCCATTTTAGGGCGCATGATGGCGATCGCACCGCGCTTGGCTTTTGAAAATGGCGCACCTGCCATGCCCGATGGTGGATTGCGCGTCATCATGAACGTCGGTCCAGGTGGCGGGCAAGAGGTGTATCACATCCACCTGCATGTGCTGGCTGGTGAGCAGCCTTGGCGTGGTTTTGCACAAGGCATTTAAGTGGGAAGTCAACGGTGTGTGTTCTTGGTTTCTCCGCAGAATTAACTTTTTAATATTGGAATGAAAATGGGCAGTTTTGGCATCATGCATTGGTTAATCGTCTTGTTGGTGGTGGTCTTGGTGTTTGGCACCAAAAAGCTGCGCAACATGGGCAATGACCTTGGTTCGGCCGTCAAAGGGTTTAAAGATGGCATGAAGGGTGAAGACGAAGGCACGAACAGCAATGCACCTGCAAACACAGCACAAGCGGCAAAAGACGCGTCGCTCACGCATCAAGCCGATGGCAACAAAGTCATCGATGCGCAAACACGTGATCGTCAGTCGTAATTGGTGACCGTGTACTGTGTTTGATTTAGGACTCTCTAAGCTCGCCGTGATCGGCGTGGTCGGCTTGATTGTGCTCGGCCCTGAGCGTTTACCCAAAGTGGCGCGTGTGGCTGGTACGTTATTTGGCCGTGCCCAACGTTATTTGCGCGATGTCAAAGATGAAGTGTCGCGTGAAATGTCGTTGGCTGAGCTCAAAGACATGGGACAGTCTGTCAGTGAACAAGTGGCCGGTGTGCAACACGATATCCAGCAAACATGGCGTGAGGCAACGAATGATGTTTCTGGTCATGGCCATGCAATGGTGAATGATTTGAATGCAGGTTCGAGTTCATATTCTGATGCGGGTGCCTTGAACCGCATGCAGCCTTCGCTGGCTCGCCGCACTGGGCGGGCGCACTGGTCGGTCAAAATGGGACGCACCCCTCAATGGTTCAAACAACACCATCGGATTCGCAGTCGTTTGAGTTCCGAGGCGGCTCGCATGAGCAAGCACCGTGCATATGCCGCACATGCGAAGCGAACCAAACCTTCTTTTTTTGAATGAGCCGCGTATCCATTGCATGAAGTGTTTCAGATTTAAACTTAAATCGATGAAACACAATGCATATCCATCCAGATCGTGTGTTCATCCCCAATTCTTTGTCATCTCCTCTCTTTAGCCCTTCATGACCAACACCATCCTTCCACCACCCAAAACACACCCCGATACCGAAGTGGACTCATTGACGGGTTGGATGTCACATCTGGTTGAATTGCGTGAGCGCCTTGTTAAAAGTGCGTTGGCGGTGTTGGTGGTGTTTCTTGTCTTGCTGTATTGGCGCAATGACATCTTCACGATGTTTTCCAAACCCATGATCGACAGCCTGCCCGAAGGGGCTCGCATGATTTCGACCGAGGTGACATCGAATTTTTTTGTGCCGTTGAAATTTGTGCTGTGGGTGTCTTTTGTGCTGGCTTTACCCGTCGTCTTGCATCAAGTATGGGCGTTTGTGGCGCCTGGTTTGTATCAACATGAAAAAAGATTGGTGATTCCCATCATTGCATCCAGCTATGTTTTATTTTTGATTGGCTCGGCATTTGCCTACCTGTTTGTGTTCCCGACGGTGTTTCAATTCATGGCTGCGCTCACCCCACTTGGGGTGGAGATGGCGACGGACATTGACAATTACTTGGGGTTTGGCTTGACCATGTTTTTGGCTTTTGGCCTGACATTTGAAGTGCCTGTGGTGGTGATTGTTTTGGTTCGTTTGGGCATTGTGACTTTGCCTCAATTGCGCAGCGCGCGACCTTATGTGATTGTGGGTGCGTTCATCGTTGCGGCTGTGGTGACACCGCCGGATGTGGCATCACAGTTGTTGTTGGCTGTGCCTTTGGTCTTGTTGTACGAAGTGGGCTTGTTTTTTGCCCGCTGGGTGACTCCGAAAGAAACATCCACCGAGCTTTCTGTTGAGTGATGAGAATGATGACGGGTGTGATGTCGAAGTGTGTTTGAACATGTATTGAGGTCAGGGTATGGCATTTGCACTCATATTAAAAGCGGCATCGTTTGCTGCGGATAAGCATAAGCAGCAATGGTGCAAAGATTTGGATGGTTCGCCGTACATCAATCACCCTTTGGCTGTGGCTGCTTTTTTGACTGAAGTGGGCGGTGTTTCCGATGTGGAGGTCATTTGTGCGGCTTTATTGCATGACACGATTGAGGACACGCAGACCACGGTTGACGAGTTGGTCTCACTGTTTGGTGATACCATCGCGCGCATTGTGCTGGAGGTCAGTGATGATCCAGCATGGCCAAAAGCGGAGCGCAAGGCTTTGCAGTTGGCCAAAACACGCACGCTCAGCCATGAAGCGCATTTGATTAAATTGGCCGATAAGTTGTGCAATGTGCGCGACATCATGCAGGCAGCCCCAGTCCATTGGAATGATGCCCAACAAGCCGAATATGTCCATTGGGCGGCACAGGTGGTTGATGTGGCGCGCCCTGCCAATGCGGCCATGGCATTGGCTTTTGATGCGTTGTATGCGCAGTTTAAGTCTAAGAACATTCAGGGACATTAAGAAACGCTTCTCTCGTAGCGTGAATCAAGGTTGTGCCAAAGAAGCCTTCAGTATGATTTAACACCATCAAATCAATGGTTGAGCGCACGTTGTTTTTGAAGTGCCATCTCTTTAATGAATTGATTTGAATCGAGCGAGTGTGCTCCGCATTTTTCTGGCCATGAGGGCAAATGGAAAAGGTGTCAATCCACTTTTTTGCGTTGCTCTGCATGCCATTTGTTTGTCTTTATTTTTTAGAAAGTTCAGTATGTCAGTTGCACAACAATTCATTCAGTTTGCCCTCCAACAAAATGTTTTGCGTTTTGGTGAATTCAAAACCAAAGCTGGTCGTTTGTCGCCGTATTTTTTTAATGCGGGTTTGTTTTATGATGGTGCGAGTTTGAACCAGTTGGCGAACAGCTATGCAGACGTTTTATTGGCCAAGCGCGCCGCAGGGTTTGAGTTCGATGCTTTATTTGGCCCCGCGTACAAAGGCATCACTTTGGCGGCTGCAACGGCAATGTCGTTGTCACAAAAAGGTGCAAATGTGCCTTATGCGTACAATCGAAAAGAAGCGAAAGACCATGGTGAGGGTGGTACTTTGGTGGGCGCACCATTGGCTGGGCAGCGTGTGGTCATTGTTGACGATGTGATTTCAGCAGGCACATCGGTGCGTGAGTCGATGGACATGTTGCGTGCAGCGGGTGCGACCCCTGTGGCGGTCTTAATTGCTCTGGATCGAATGGAAAAAAGCGGTACTGCGGACAATGTGGGCGAGCACTCTGCGGTGCAAAATGTCGAAAAAGAATATGGCTTACCTGTGTTTTCAATCGCCAATCTGGCTGATTTGATGGCCTATTTGGACGGCAATGAGTCGGCTGACTTGGTACACTATCGTTCACAAGTGGCGACCTATCGTGCCAAATACGGCGTTTGATGGCGCGAGCACTTCAACTGAATCCATATAAAGGCTCAACATGCCGAACCCTGCCATCAACATCCTAAAAACAGAGCTGTTGTCCGACAATTGGTACACGCTGAACAAAGTCACCTTTGAATTGCAAAAAGCCGATGGCACATGGGAAACGCAATCCCGTGAAGCATATGATCGAGGCAATGGGGCGACCATTTTGTTGTTCAATCGCATGCAGCAGACGGTCATTTTAACCCGCCAATTCCGCATGCCCACTTATTTGAATGGCAATCGGGATGGCCTGTTGATCGAAACGTGTGCGGGTTTGCTTGACCAAGACCATCCTGAAGAGGCGATTAAACGAGAAGCCGAAGAAGAGACGGGTTATCAGCTCACACAGGTCAGTAAAGTATTTGAAGCCTACATGTCACCAGGCTCAGTCACAGAGTTGATTCATTTTTTCATCGCGGAATACGATGGCAGCATGAAAGTCAGCGAAGGCGGTGGCCATGTGCATGAACAAGAAAACATTGAAGTGCTTGAGTTGCCTTTCTCGCACGCATTGGCCATGTTGGCCGATGGTCGGATTCGTGATGGAAAAACCATCATGCTGTTGCAATATGCGCAATTGCATGGTTTGATGGATTGAGTGGATGCAAATAATATGGATTTTTCAATTAAAAATGGTCAGCCCAGTCCCCTCGGTGTCAGCATCGATGACTGGGGCATCAATGTCGCCGTGCTTGCGCCCAACGCAGCGGCGATTTATTTTTGTGTGTTTGATGCCGAAGAACATGAAGTGGCGCGGGTGCTTTTGCCTGCACGGACGGGCGATGTGCACCATGTCAACATCGGTGCGTTGGAAATTCCTGCAACGGGTTTGTGGTATGGTTTGCGTGCGGATGGCGAGTACAACCCCAGTGTGGGTTTGTTTTATGACCTTAATAAATTGTTGGTGGACCCTTACGCCATTGAGTTGAACCGTTCATTTGTCTACGATGACGTGTTGTCTGAACCGAAGTCAGCGGGTGTTGATACCGCACCTTGGGTGCCGAAAGCCGTTTTTCGCCATGAGCCCACACCCAGCAGTGCAGAACAAAATGACCCGAATCCTTCGCTGCTGTGTGATGCGATGCCCCCCTTGTCCAAGCCGCCTCAATTCGTTTATGAATTGTCGGTCAAAGCATTCACACAGTTACACCCAGACGTGCCTGAGCATGTGCGCGGGACGGTGGCTGCATTGCGCGAGCCCTGCGTCATTGAACATCTGTTGACATTGGGCGTGGATACGCTGGAGTTGATGCCAATTGCAGCGTGGGTCAATGAACGGCATTTGACGCATTTGGGCTTGCACAATGCGTGGGGTTACAATCCCGTGGCGATGATGGCAACCGAGCCACGTCTGTGTCCCGGCGGTTGGCGCGAGTTGCGTGATACCGTGGCCGCGTTGAAAGCGGTTGGGATTCAGGTGATTCTTGATGTGGTGTTCAATCACACGGGTGAGGGTGACGTATTTGGCCCCGTGTTGTCCATGCGTGGTTTGGACAACCGTTACTATTACAAACACAATGACGGCTTTCAACTCATCAATGACACGGGGTGTGGCAATACGATCGCCTGTGAACGTGAGGGGGTGGTGCAATTGATGATGGATGCCATGCGCCATTGGATATTAAAAACAGGGGTGGCGGGTTTTCGCTTTGACTTGGCGACGGTCATGGGGCGTTTACCGACGGGTTTTAGCAACCAAGCCCCATTGTTGAACATGATGAAAAATGACCCCCTGTTGTCTCGGGCATTGCTGATCGCTGAACCGTGGGATGTGGGGCCTGGCGGTTATCAACTGGGGCATTTCCAATCACCGTGGTTGGAGTGGAATGACAAATACCGCGATGATGTGCGTCGCTATTGGCAAGGCCAGCCCAATGCATTGGGTGGTTTGGCCACCCGTTTAGCGGGGTCGAGTGATGTGTTTGCGCACGATGGTCGGACGCCTAAAGCGAGTGTGAATTTCATTGCTGCACACGACGGTTTTTGCCTGCGGGATGTGGTGTCGTACAGCCACAAATACAACCAAAACAATGGTGAGCAAAACCGTGACGGCAGCAACGACAACCACAGTTGGAGTAATTGTGTTGAGGGCGAGCTGCCTGATGATGCGGATCCTGTGGCCATTCAACGTTTAAAAGACAACCGCATGCGCGACATTCGTGCATTGTTGACCACGCTGTTTGTTTCGCAAGGCACGGTGATGCTGACGGCAGGCGATGAATTGGGTCGCACACAGCATGGCAATAACAATGCGTATGCGCAAGACAATGAGGTCACATGGATTGATTGGGCGAATGCAGATCAATCATTGATTGGCTTTGTGGGCGGATTGGCGGCCCTGCGTCGCCGTTTAAAGACATTGCATTTTGATCACTTTCTCACAGGTCAAGTCAATGGTGATGCGCATTTGGCCGATGTGCATTGGTGGCGCACCGATGGACAGGAAATGCAAGTGGGTGATTGGTACAGCGGCAGCCGTTGCCTTGGCTTGTCCTTGTACCATGACGGTGAAAGTGTGTTGTTGTGGTTCAATGCGGGGTTCGAGGCGGTGCCCCTGACTTTACCCGCACCTCATGCGGGTTGTGAATGGCGATTGGCTTGTGACAGCAATACGGCGCAACTGGGCGGCGATGTGGATGAAAAGGCTGCTGTGTTGGGTGGGCGGAGCGTTCAGGTGTGGAGTGAGTTGTGCTGAACTGAACTTTTGGCGGGACATTGAGAAAACACCGTTGAGCGTGGTGATTCAACTCCCGTATTTTTGTTGGCTGTGGTGGATGCATGCATCTTGTCTACGCCATGCTTACCCTCACAACGCACATGACAAACGCCACTCAATAGAGTGGCGTTTGTCAGGTGCGTTGTGGTTTTTTAAAGGCTTATTTGCTCAAACGTTTCGCATTCGCTTTCACGCGGCTGCTGATGGGTTGAAGGCCTTTATTCAACATGTTGAATTGAGAGGTCAGCAGGTTTTGTCCCAAACTTTGCATTTGCCCCATTGACATGGCTTTTGCAGGGGAGAAAGGCGTTGGCATCAGGCTGGGGGCCATGCGGGTCAGTGCCAACAGCATGCTTTGCTGTGCTTGCATGGATGCCCAGCCCATGGCCCACCATGACTCATAAAATGCAGATACCTTTTCAAGAATCATTTTGTTGAGCTCTGCTTGATCTTTGCCATTTGGGTTGTAGCCAGGGGTCATCATTTGGCCGACGCGCTGGGCGACGACTTGAGGGGCGGATGTAACGATGTCAAAGGTTTGGCGTTGTAAATGTTGTGCTTTGCGGCTGTTCATTGTGTGGTGTCCTATTAAAGGGTGAGGCTTTATGCGATCCGAGACCAATAACGTGATTGGTGCATGAATGGTTGACATAAAGTGTGTGGTTTAAGCCACCGAGACAGGCTCCGATGTGGGTTGCTGAGTGATTATCATGCCATATATAGTCACGTTTTGGTAAAATAGCGTTTTTTAAATGGCATTTACACAGCAATTGCATGTAAATGCAGCCCTTTATTCTCTTTTGAGCGACACAACCTTCATACGATTGCACGATTATGATTGCACGATTAAAACTCACCGGTATGACCAAGGCGTATGGAAGCATGCGAGCCAATGATGCTGTTTCTCTGGAGGTGAAACCAGGTGAAATCCATGCGGTGCTGGGTGAAAATGGTGCCGGTAAGTCAACATTGATGAAAATGATTTATGGCGTGACCGCTCCAGATCATGGTGTGATTGAATGGAATGGCCAAGCGGTGAGCATCAAAAGCCCAAAAGATGCGCGTGCTTTGGGCATCGGCATGGTGTTTCAGCATTTTTCTTTATTTGAAACATTAACGGTTGTTGAAAACATTGCGTTGGCGATGGACAGTGATGTCCCGATGGATGAATTGTCCAAACGCATTGTGGAGGTTTCTGAGCAATATGGTTTACCCATTGCACCCCAGCGTTTGGTGCACCATCTGTCTGTTGGCGAGCGTCAGCGGGTTGAGATTGTTCGTTGCCTGTTGCAAAAGCCCAAATTGCTGATCATGGATGAGCCCACTTCTGTGTTGACACCACAGGCGGTCGAGACCTTATTTCAAACCTTGCGTCAGTTGGCGGCGGAAGGGTGCAGCATTGTGTACATCAGTCACAAACTCGATGAAATCCAGTCGTTGTGTGATCGTGCGACCGTGTTGCGCCATGGGAAAGTCACGGGCGAGTGCTCGCCTAAAAATGAAACGGTGGAGCATTTGGCTCAAATGATGATTGGCCAGACGTTGCCACAATTTGAGCACAGCCATGCGCCATTGGGCGAAGTGCGTTTGCAGGTGAATCAGCTGTCGCTGAAAACCGATGATCCTTTTGGGGTGAGTTTGACGGATGTGAACTTTTCTGTACGCTCAGGTGAAATTTTGGGCATTGCGGGCATTTCGGGCAATGGACAGGCCGAGCTGTTGGCTGCCTTGTCGGGCGAACGCACCAGCGCGCCGAGCATGGTGCACATGCTGGGACGGAATGCTGGACATTTGCGCCCGATGCAACGCCGTCAGCTGGGGCTGGGTTTGTGTTTCGTGCCAGAAGAGCGCTTGGGCAAAGGGGCTGTGCCCGCGATGAGTTTGGTTGACAACACCTTGCTCACGGCTTATTCCTCAGAGGAGGGCATGTTGAATAAAGGCATGATGCAAAAGCAAGTGATCCGCGATTTTGCCAAGCGTTGCATCAGCCGTTTCAAGGTCAAATGCGATGGCCCTGATGCCATCGCCAGCAGCTTGTCGGGTGGTAATTTGCAAAAGTTCATCATGGGGCGTGAAATCATGCTGGCACCTGCTTTAATGGTGGTGGCACAACCGACGTGGGGCGTGGATGTGGGAGCTGCTGCCTTTTTACGCCAGCAGTTATTGGATTTGGCTGCACAAGGGGTGGCCATTGTGCTGTTGTCTGAGGAACTTGAGGAGATCTTTCAAGTGGCGGATCGCATCGCGGTGTTGGCGCAAGGGCGGTTGTCGCCTGCTGTGGCGATAGACAGCACGACACCAGATCAAATTGGCGTGTGGATGTCGGGCTTATTTGATGCGGGCACATCCCATGCGCCATCTGACTCACAGGGTCATCGGGTGAAGGTCGCTTGATGGCTTGAGATGACCGTCAATATGCACATCAATCACATAAATGAATGACGCAAGTGATTCAGGCAAGCATGCTTAAAATAACATCATTGGAAAGACAACATGGGTTTATCGTTTAAATTAACACCGCGCGACGTGCCGTCGGTCAAAATGCAAATCTTGGTACCGATTGTGGTGACGGTCTTGACTTTGTTGTCTGGTTTGGCTGTCTTTGTTGCGATTGGGGTGGATGTTGGGGATGCATTCAAAGCGTACTTTGTTGAGCCTTTATCAACCCTCAATGGGGTGGCGGAGTGGTTGCTCAAAGCCTTGCCTTTGTGTTTGATTGCTCTGGGCTTGGCCGTGGCGTATCGCGCCAATGTGTGGAACATTGGTGCCGAAGGTCAGTTGGTCATGGGGGGGATTTTTGCCACCAGTACGATGGTGTTGCTGCAAGGTTCAGTGCATTCTGGGGTGTTGGCGGTCATCATGGTGTTTGCGGGCATCCTGGGTGGCATGCTGTGGGCGGGTTTGGCTGCATGGATGCGCACACGCTTCAATGCGAATGAAATTTTAACCACCTTGATGCTGGTGTATGTGGCGCAAAGCGTGTTGCAATATGTGTTGGTGGGGTCAGCCGCAAGCACCGCTGTGTTGCAAGATCCAAATGGTGCGGGCTTTCCGCAGTCGGCCACATTTCCGTTGGAGGCCACTTTGCCTTTATTGGGCTCATGGATGACGCTGTTTGAGGGGACTCGTTTGCATGCGGGGGTTTTTCTATTGTTGTTGATTGTGCCTGCTTTTTGGGTGCTGATGAATAAAAGTTTCATTGGTTATCAAATGCGTGTGGCGGGTTTGGCACCAGCCGCGGCAAATTATGCAGGGTTCAGTGGACAGCGCTTGGTGTGGTTGGTGATGCTCATCAGCGGCGCGATGGCGGGCTTGGCTGGCGCGCTGGAATTGGTTGGGCCAGTGGGTCAATTGCAGGATTCTTGGCGGCCGAGTTATGGCTTCACCGCGATCATTGTGGCTTTTCTCGGGCGCTTGAATCCAATCGGCATTGTGTTGGCCTCTTTGCTGATGGCTTTGTTGATGCTGGGCGGCGAGGCGTTGCAATTGGCGATGTCGTTGCCAAAATCAGTCAGCAGTTTGTTTCAAGGTCTGTTGTTGATTTCCTTGTTGGGGGCTGATGTGTTGGTGAATTACCGTGTGAGTAAAAAATAATGGATATTTTTTTAGCCAGTTTGATTGCAAGTGTTTTACTCGCTGCCATGCCGTTGGTGTTGGCGGGCATGGGCGAATTGATCACCGAAAAAGCAGGTGTACTCAATTTGGGTGTTGAAGGCATGATGTTGATGGGGGCGGTGTCGTCTTTTGCCGTTGCTTTGTGGACAGGTTCGGCGTGGTTGGGGGTGCTTGCGGGCGCATCTGTGGGGATGTTGTTTGCGGCCTTGTTTGCTTTTTTGGTGGTGCGTTTATTGACCAATCAAGTGGCGACGGGTTTGGCTTTGACCATTTTGACCACAGGATTGTCGGCTTTGTTGGGGATTAAGTTTGTTGGACAATCAGTGGCGGGCTTTACGGCGGTGCCGATTCCTTTTTTAGCCGACATCCCTGTGCTTGGCGAGGTGTTTAAACAGTCGTTGTTGGCCTATTTGTCGATCGCATTGGTGGTATTTTTGGCGTGGTGGCTGTACCACACCCCATCGGGTTTGCTGCTGCGTGCGGTTGGTGAGTCACCCAATTCAGCCCATGCGATTGGTTTTGATGTGGTCAAGGTGCGTTATGGCGCAACGATGTTGGGTGGTGCGCTGTCTGGGTTGGCGGGTGCGTTTATTTCACTGGTGCAGTTCAAAGCATGGCAAGAGGGCATCACAGGTGGCGTCGGCTGGATTGCGGTGGCTTTGGTGGTGTTTGCAACATGGCATCCGAGTCGCTTGATTTTTGGGGCGCTGTTGTTTGGCCTCATGCGCTCGATGGGTTTTGCGGTGCAGGCAGCCAATGCCTCGGTGCAAGATGTGTTGGATCACAGCAGCGCGTTCACCCGTGGCATGCTTGGATTTTTGACCAATGCGCAGGTATTGAATGCATTGCCTTATGTGGCCACCGTGGTGATTTTGTGCTGGATCTCTCGCGATTGGCAAAAAATTAAACTGAATGCGCCAGCCTCATTGGGACAGCCTTACAATGGGTAATTGATAACGCATACTTGAAAATGATTTGTGTTCATGCTGTGGATGTTTTTAAATTTTAAACGTTACTTGAAAGGTAAACGATATGTTACGTAAAACCCTAAGCTTTGCTGTGGCAACGCTGGCGGCAGCCACTTTAATCGCATGTGGTGGCAAGAAAGAAGAAAGCAAACCCGCTCCAGCCCCCGCAGCCGATGCCAAGTCCGCTGCGGCGGGTGCAAAAGAAGTCAATGTGGGCTTCATTTATGTGGGACCCGTGGGCGATGGTGGTTGGACATTCGCACATGACAATGGCCGCAAAGCGATGATTGAGAATTTGGCCAAAGAAGGCATCACGGTCAAAACCACGCAAGTTGAAAGTGTGCCAGAAGGGGCGGATGCAGAACGCGTGATCCGTGATTTGGTCGCTAAAGGCAACCAAATCGTATTCACCACATCTTTTGGTTACATGGATTCAACGTTGAAAGTGGCTCAAAGCGCACCCAAAACGTATTTTTACCACGCGACAGGCTATAAAAATGCGCCCAACATGGGCACTTACGAAGCACGCACATATGAAGGCGCGTACTTGGCTGGTGTGACCGCTGGTAAAATGAGCAAAACGGGTGTGCTCGGCTTTGTGGCCTCGGTTCAAATTCCTGAAGTGATCCGCAACATCGATGCGTTCACTTTGGGCGCGCGCAGCGTCAACCCAGCGATCAAAACCAAAGTGGTCTTCACGGGCTCATGGTTTGACATGAACAAAGAACGTGCCGCAGCAGAAACCTTGATTGGTCAAGGCGCAGACGTGTTGATGCAAAACACAGACTCATCGGCGGTGCTCAAAACAGCTGAAGAAAAAGGCAAAATGGCCTTTGGTTGGGATTCCGACATGAGCGCTTACGGCCCTAAAGCAGCATTGGCATCGTCCATCATCAAATGGGGCGATTTCTACACCAAAGCGGTTAAAGACGTGGTGGATGGCAAATTCAACAATGCCAATCAATGGAAAGGTGTCGCAGACGGTTGGGTGGATTTGGTCAGCATGAACGCATCTGTGCCTGCAGATGTCAAAACACTTGTTGACGGCAAAAAAGCTGAACTGGCTAAAGGCGGCAAAGTGTTCGTGGGCCCAATCAAAGATCAATCGGGCGCAGAAAAAGTAGCCAAAGGCGCTGAGTTGAGCGATGCAGATTTGAGTAAACTGGACTGGTTGGTTGAAGGCGTTGAAGCGAAATTGAAATAATTGGAACAGCGCGTTAAATTCTTACATGGAGTCGTTAAGTAATTGCTTCATGATGTTTAGCCTAAAATTGAGTAACTGTTTTTTAGATTGTACAGTTACTCAGTAAGTTACCCATTTTTTAGCTGGATGTCAATGAACCTGCTAGACTTCTATAGACAATAAAAAACCCTGTAACGTTGATGTTTACAGGGTTTCTAGACTTCTTTGGACTTCTTTGAAACTTGTTTTGGTGGAGATGGCGGGAATCGAACCCGCGTCCGCAAATCCTCTACGAAGAGTTCTACATACTTAGCTTAATTTTTTAAACTTTAGCGGAGGTTGCATCAATTAAGCTAACGCTCGATCCGCGATTGACCTTGGATTTAAACCACATTTAAGCCACCCAAATGCAGTCGATTCTTTGTAAATGACGCTGTACTCCAAGCCAAAGACAACTCGGGACAGCGGCTAACAGCGATTAAGCTGCTAAAGCGAACGTTTTATCGTTTGCGTTTAAGTGTTTTCAGTTGTATTTACGAGGTAGCTGAGCCTCGGTATGCCCTCGTCCGCTTTGTAACCCACGTCGAAACCAGATCACCCCCAGACGGGGTTATTTTAGCACAGTTGCTGCATTGCGTTTAGAATGTTGCCATGAATACAAATACTTCTTCTTTTAAAAAATTACTGGTCATTGGTTTGGGCGATGTGGCGCGTCGCGCTCTGCCTTTATTGGGTGCGGGGTGGGATGTTGTGGCGACACAGCGACAACGGCACGATGTGGCGGGAGTTTCCTGTTTAAGTTTGGATTTGGATGCCCCTGAGGCTGCGGCTTTTGGTGTGTTGCCAGATGATGTGGATGCTGTGTTGTACACTGCGCCTCCGCCGAACGATGGGGTGGTTGATACACGCATGGTAGCGGTGTTGGCGCATTGGTTGAGTCATGGCGGTGCGCCCAAGCATGTGGTTTACATCAGCACAACAGGGGTTTACGGTGATTGTGGGGGGGCTTGGTTGGATGAGCAGGCAGCATTGAATCCTGAGAGTGGGCGTGCGGTGCGTCGGGTCGATGCCGAGCGGCAGTTGAGGGATTTTGTTGTGAAGACTGGAGCGACTTTGACCATTTTGCGTGCGCCAGGTATTTATGCGTTGGAGCGTTTACCAACGGATCGTTTGCGCCGCGGTGTGCCTGTGTTGAATGAGGCTGAAGATGGCTTCAGTAACCACATTCACGCCGATGATTTGGCTATGATGTGTGTGGCGGCTCTAAATAGACCCCATGGTGTGTCGGTCTATAATGCATGTGATGATGTGCCGATGAAGGTGGGGGAGTGGTTTACCCATTTGGCGCTGATGGCAAATCTTCCTGTACCCGCACGGGTGAGTCGAGCGGAGCTGGAGCGCACGGTGCCGCCGTTACAGTGGAGTTTTATGCGTGAGTCGCGCCGGCTGTTGAATGCGAACATTAAACGGGATTTGGATGTGTCGCTGCGTTATCCTTCTGCATTGGATTTTTTGGAGGCTCACCGGGGCTTGATTTGAAGGGGCGCATGCGGTGTGTGCGGTCTTGTTCCATTGGTTGGATTGGCGCCTTCTTTTTGAAGGCGTTTTTTATGTGCGGCCATTGTTGTTTTTATCCCACACATTTCAACCGTTTTCTATTGCGGCGCAAAAATGAATTGTGTATAGTGTCGTTAATGCAAATCATTCTCGTTAATGTTTTGTTGTTTTTTGGCACGGTGCGATGCGGGTGCTTAAAGGTGTGTGAGAAAAATGGAGCTCAGGATGGTAAAAGTAACAAATAAGCGCATGAATGGTGGTCATGCGCAGGTCGCAAAAGCGGCGTTAACGGGTGTGGCGCTGACCATGGGCATGGCATCGCATTCGGTGTGGGCGCAGTCAACGGGTGTACAGGAGTTGCCGACGGTGGTGGTTGAGGGGCAGAAAACGGCTGCTCAAATTGGCTATAAAGCGGAGAAAACCCGCGTGGGCAAGACCAAGCAGGAGTTGAAAGATGTTCCTCAGGCAGTGACCGTGGTCACTGAGCAGTTGATGAAGGATAAGAATGCCGACAGCTTAAAAGAAGCGTTGCGTAATGTGGCGGGCATCACATTCAATGCAGGCGAAGGCGGTCGCATTGGTGACAACATCAATTTGCGTGGTTATTCGGCGGTGGGTGATTTGTATTTGGACAACATCCGTGATTATGCGCAATACAACCGTGAAACATTTAACTTGCAGCAAATTGATGTGCTTAAAGGGGCGTCGTCGATGTTGTTCGGTCGTGGTTCAACAGGTGGTGTGATCAATCAGGTGAGTAAAACGGCACAGCCTGTGGACAGCAATGAAATCACGGTCACGGGTGGTTCAAACAGCTACAAGCGCGCCACGGTCGATTTGAACAAGGCCATCACGGACAATGTGGCGTTTCGTTTGAATGCCATGGACACCAAAACCACATCTGAGCGCAGCGGTGCGACCAGCAAGCGTTATGGCATTGCGCCGACGTTGACAATTGGTGCGGGCACGCAAGATGAGGTGAACTTGTCTTATTATTATTTGAATGAAAACAATGTGCCTGATTATGGCGTGCCTTATGTCAAGGGTGCAGATGGCATCAGCCGTCCATTGAATGTTTCCACCAACCGTTTTTACGGTTTGAGCAATGCCGATTATGAGCGCAATCAAACGGGCATTGCGACCGCGAGCTACACCCATTTGTTCAGCAATGATTCCAGTATTAAAACAACGGTGCGTGATGCGCATTACAGCCGTGATTTGCGAGCAACGGCTCCACGTTTTGCGGATCGGAACATTCTGGAGAGCGCGGTGACCGATTCAACGGTCATCAATCGACAACGTCAAGCGCGCGGCGCCAAAGAACACCAAACCGCAGTGCAAACCGATTTCAATACCAAGTTTGAAACGGGTCGATTCAAACATGAATTCCTCACGGGGGCAGAGTTTGTCAGCGAGCGTTCAAACCGCTGGACAAACACCAATGCCAGTGTGGCCAATCCAACCACGACGGTCGGCAACACAAACTCGTCACCCGCTTTGAGCTCAGCATATTACAGTGGGTTCAGCCGCACCAATCCCAACTCATACAAAGCCCAAAGCTATGGTTTGTATGTGCAAGATACGGTTGAAGTTGCCCCCAAATGGAAGGTGTTGGCGGGGCTGCGCTATGACCATTTGAAAGCCAAATACAAGCGCGACGCTTTGGGCGATTTGAATTTGGACATTGGCGCACTCAGTGGGCGCGCGGGCGTGTTGTATCAGCCGAATGACGCATCTACATACTATGCTTCATACAGCACGGGCTTTAACTCAACCGCTGAGGCCTATCAGTTGGACGACCGCTTGGTCAACACCGATCCTGAAAAAACCCGCAACATGGAAGTCGGTGCAAAGTTTAATTTGTTTAACGGCCGCTTGGGCTTGCGCACGTCTTTGTCACGCTCAGAGAAAACCAATGAGCGCAACACGGATTTGGCCTCTCCTGATGTGTATTTGCTGTCTGGCAAGCGCCACACCGATGCGTTGGAATTTGAGGTCACGGGTCGCATCACGCCGAAATGGGATGTGTTTTTTAACCATGCGTTCATGCGCGCCAAAATTGATGAGGCCGCAGGCACAGCAGCGGGTACTTTGGGCATGACGCCACGCAACACACCGCGTTACACCAGCAGCATTTGGACGACTTATAAATTGCCACGCGGCTTTACCGTAGGCGGTGGTGTTGAATTCGTGGGCAAACGTTTTGCCAATGACACCAACACAACGGTGGTCAAAGGTTATACCCGCGTGGATGCCATGGCGGAATACAGCGTGAACAAATGGCTGACGGTGAAATTGAATGTGAAAAACCTGTTCAATCGCAAATATTATGAGGGCGTGTATACCGGTCACGTTTTGCCAGGTACGAGTCGCACGGCTGAAGTGAGTTTGGTGGCGAAGTTTTAAATGACACGCTGATGCACAAGCCTGCGGTTGTTGTTTGTAGCAACCGCAGGCGGGTGTTTTTTTGAATGTTGAGAGTGCAATATGATGTTACATGTCCCCAATGTTTTGAGTGCTGATGAACTCAAGTCGTGCCGTGCTTTGGTTGAGCACGCTCAATGGGCTTCGGGGGCCATCACCGCGGGCACACAATCGGGTCAAGTGAAAAATAACCGCCAGTTGCCAGAGGAATTGCCAGAAGCCATTGAGGCACGGGCGATTGTCTTGGC
>ERZ724525.424-NODE-424-length-23954-cov-7.082890_pt1 | contig 23954 bp, 24 predicted proteins | sample MGYA00376058_ERZ724525 | MGnify/ENA primary metagenome ERZ724525 (study PRJEB28724, sample SAMN07190888) | wastewater metagenome | isolation source: influent of sewage treatment plant in Hong Hong | place: USA: Christiansburg, Virginia | collected 2016-03-01 ... | reverse complement strand
ACTTGGCCTTTTTCAATCTACGAAAATTGCTATTCGTACTTTAATTAACGGAATAAAACAGACTTTCAAGGAAATGGACTTTATGGAACACTTGAAGTGTGCCGAGTGGGCGGTGGCCGCTTTATTTTAAACTCTGGTTATGCTTCGCTAAAAGCCGATGCCTCAGTAAATACAAAATTTGAGAAAATTCCATTTTCAGGCACTACAATTGATGCCTTAGTTGATTTTTCTTCGCCTGAGTTATTAATAAAAGCACTTATGATTAATGGTCGAGAAACCCCACCAGCAGATTACATTGAATACTATTATGAACAAGATGGGCTACAAGAAATTAACTTCATTCTCAATAACGAAACGGACTCTTTTAGATCTAGACTTGCTGGAAAACCAATAAAGAATAAGCTAGCCAATCTAATTGATGCCTGTCATGGACAAAGAATATTTATAAGTTTTGAAGGAGTATCTGTCATCTCAAGTAGTTTCGCTGATGAGGTTTTTGGAAGATTGTTTGTTGAATTAGGACCAATGAGCTTCATGAGGACAATAACATTTGTAAATACTAACTCAACTATTCAAGCAATCATTGACAGGGCTATAACTTTGCGAATGCAAGAATCTAAAAAAACTTAATGAGCAAACTAGATACACTATCGAGAACATAATATATGAGCACCATAGTCACAGACGATTTCTCCACTGAAGATTTTCCCAACCGTGTGGCGGATGTTAAACCACCACGCGAGGAGGAGCAAATCGAGCGCGCTTTGCGTCCGAAGCTGCTGGACGATTACGTCGGGCAGCAAAAAATCCGTGAGCAGCTTGATATTTTCATCGGTGCGGCAAAATCGCGCCACGAAGCGCTTGACCACACCTTGTTGTTTGGCCCACCTGGCTTGGGTAAAACGACATTGGCGCACATCATTGCCCGTGAGATGGGCGTGAATTTGAAGCAAACGTCAGGGCCCGTGCTGGAACGTGCGGGCGATTTGGCGGCGTTGTTGACCAATTTGGAAGCCAATGATGTGTTGTTCATCGATGAAATTCACCGTTTATCACCTGTGGTTGAGGAAATTTTGTACCCCGCGCTGGAAGATTATCAAATCGACATCATGATTGGTGAAGGCCCCGCAGCGCGCAGCGTGAAGCTCGATTTGCAACCGTTCACGTTGGTGGGGGCGACGACGCGAGCGGGGATGCTGACCAATCCTTTGCGCGATCGTTTTGGTATTGTGGGTCGTTTGGAGTTTTACAATGTTGCTGAACTGACCCACATTGTTCGCCGTTCAGCTGGTTTGCTGCACTGTGAGATGGACGAGGAAGGTGCCATTGAAATCGCTCGCCGTTCGCGTGGCACGCCGCGCATCGCCAACCGCTTGCTGCGTCGCGTGCGCGATTATGCTCAGGTGCGCGCCGATGGCGTCATCAGCAAAGCGGTGGCAGATGCGGCGCTAAAGATGTTGGATGTTGATCCTGTGGGCTTGGACATGATGGATCGTAAGCTGCTTGAGGCCATTTTATACCGATTTAACGGCGGCCCCGTCGGCTTGGACAATTTGGCCGCGTCCATCGGTGAATCCAAGGACACAATTGAGGACATCATTGAACCATACTTAATGCAACAAGGTTATTTACAACGCACCCCACGTGGTCGCATCGCCAGTCCAATGACGTTTGCTCATTTTGGGGTGGAGATGCCCGCAGATGGCGTGCAATGAGCGTAAACACTTGTGCATCAACACACAGGCCATCACTCGGGAAACCTCTTCTTTGCCATCAACGCCCTGAGCGGCGTTGACCCCAGCTGATGTGACACAGGGTGCTCATACGTTTATTTTCTAGAGAATGCTATATTGTGCACCTAACGCCGCCATTCCCACGCGGGCGGAAAACCATGCGAATGCGCAGATTTGTATTTATTCACCGTTGTGGCGTATTTTGATCTCAAGGTGTGCTTCGCGCTGCGCTGGAATGACGATGATTAGGGACTTGTTAGAGATTTGCTAAAGGCGGTTTGCTAAAGGCTTGCAATGTCAAACCTGATTTTGGCACTGTTTAAACTGTGCTTAATTTTTACGCAATGCGTGACATCAAATCCAAAAAAGGATGAGACTTCCATCTCATCCTTTTTTATTTGAAGGATCGACCGACCGATCAAGCCAGCCATCCATCCTTCAGGCGCTTAGAGCCATCGGTCATTTACCACTTCGGCTGATATTGCACGGACAACAACACATTGCGAGGCGTTGAGTTATAACCATGCAACGTTTCGTACTTGCGGTTAAACATGTTGCCGAGTGTCAAGCCCACTTTAACCTCTTTGCTGACATCATAAAAAGCAGAAGCATTGAGCACGCCGTAACCACCCACGGTGCTGCTGCTGATGTCTTTCATGTTGCCTTGTGATTGCCAATTCACTTGAGTTGACCATTTACCCCATGCTTTGCCCAAGCCAATGCTGGCCAAAACGCGGGGTTGGCGCAGCAAAAGCGCGCCTGTGTCACGGTTTTTAACCTCTTGATACGTCAAACCCACATCCGCTGTCCAGCCATTGCGTTTGTATGAGCCGATCCATTCAACGCCACGCACTTTGGCGCGGGCGATGTTGCCCACGGTCCAAGTCGCTGAATCATAAGCAATTTTATTGCGATAACGGTTTTCAAATGCAGTCAAACGGCTGGTGTAAGTGTCGTCGCTGTATTGCACGCCGATCTGACCATAATTTGAATATTCAGCTTTCAAATTGGGGTTGCCATATGCGCTGTACAAATCGTTCAAAGTCGGTGCTGAGAAACCATTGCTGTAGCCTGCCAAAACGCGCCAGTTGGTATTCAAATCAAAACCATAGTTAATGGCACCCGTATTCTCACGGCTCATGCTCGACAACTTGTCTGTGCGTGCGTTTAACTGCAAGTGATGGCGCGCTTTGTCAAGCATGTAGCCCGCCCAGATGCTGGTTGTGCCTCGGCCGGTGTTGCTGTATTGGCTGTCGGTGGTCAGACGTTGTTGTGTGCGCGAGATGCCAACGATGAAATCACCTGCGTTGGTGTGCACATCATTTTGCCAAGAAATTTCTTTACTGCGGGCTTTGTACACACTGTGACCATCTGTCCATGTCGGTGCGCTATCATAGTCGTCCGTGCGGTCGGTGTACTGCGATACGCGCACACTGCTTTTCCAGTTGTCGGTCAGGCGGTTGTTGGCGTACAAGCTGATGTTTTGCACACGTGTGTCATTGTATTGCGAAGCCGTTTTGCTCGATGCATAGGCATCGTCGTAATTGTTTTTGCCACGGCTGTCAAAAAACTTGAGGCCAAATTCATTGTTGGCATTCGGACGATAGCGCACACTGCCGTTTGCACTGTTGTTTTTATAACCATCTTTGTCTGGGTTCACGCTGCTGTAAACATCGGTCGGGTGTTGTGCACTGGTTGATTTTTCTTCATCATGCGAAATACCAAAAGTCGCTTGCACCGTGTCACTGCCACCACGCACTTGAGCCGAGGCTTGACGTTGACCGTGGCTGCCAACAGCAAAGCGGATGGTGGCATCCTGACCACTGCCCACTTTACGTGTGAACACTTGCACAACGCCGCCTGTCGCTTGTGAACCATACAATGCAGACACGTTGCCACGCACGATTTCAATGCGCTCAATCGCCGCCAAAGGAATTTGCTCCAATGCACCTGTGCCCGACGACAAACTGTTCATCGGCACGCCATCAATCAACACCAAGGTGTGGCGTGGATCACCACCGCGGATGTTGACGCTGACGGTTTTGCCTTGCGTGCCGTATTGACGAATCACCACCCCTGCTTGCATTTTGAGTAAGCTCACCACATCCGATACAGGTGCTTTTTCGATATCGGCACGACTGATGACTGTGGTGCTGGGCAAGGCATCGCTAACGATTTGTTCACTGCGCGCTGCGGTCACGACCACTTCAGGGACTTCGGTTGAAGTTTGAGCATAGGCCAGATTCATACCACCGATCAATGCACATGCACTGGCGACCGCATGGGTGATGAGGCGTGTGTTTAAAGGAGAACGGCCTAAGTGTGAGTTTAATTTTAAAGCGCGCGCGCTTTTTTTGCACGCCGAGCGCGTGCTGTGATTGAACAAGGTCATGTCAGAATTCCTCAACTTTGCGACCCGCAAAGTGTGGGTTAGAAGAAAAACGTGCTTTTTGGGTCAAAAGACACGCCATTCATCGGCCGGTCTCCGGGCTGGCCCATGACGCAGAACACCTTCCCATTTAAATGATGTTGTCACAGCAAGGTGACACTTGGATTTAAACAGTGGTTTTCGTTCCGCGCAGATTCAAGCGCATCAAATTTTTCATGCGTTCAAATCGGGGCATACCGTTGCGGGTGCAGCATGGTCAGGATGATGCATTGAGCATCACCACTGCCGATTTCCCGTTTCACTCGCTTTTCATGTGTGATGTTGGACAAAAAAAGGACAAGCACCGATGGGTGCTCACACTTTACGATAAGCCCCATGAAAAAGCAACGCCATTCTCACGCGCATAAATCATAATTTCGAGTAAAATAAGCGACATTACCGCGCTGCATGGCCAATTTAGTTATAAACTGTACAAAACAACGCGGCCTTTCGATAACGACACCGTTGTCTGCCAGAAAAAGCCCACACCATGCTCACACCACTCAAAAACCTCGAACAAAAACTGGAACTGCTGATTGCGGCCGTTAAACAGACCCGCAACGAAAATCTTGCGTTGCGCCAAGACAATTACACTTTACATGTACAGAACCAACAATTGCTTGAGCGCATGAGCCAAGCGCAAGAACGCCTTGACTTGTTGTTGCATTCACTCGAACAACGCGTTGATGCGCCACCTTCAGAAGGGAACAATTGATGAATACTGTTGTGAAAAAAGAAACCTTGAATGTCTCTATTTTGGGACGCAGCTACACTTTGCTCTGCTCACCCGATGAAAAGGCTTCGTTGCTGGCCTCGGTGGCTTTGGTGGATCAAAAGATGCAAACCATCAACCAACAGATGGGGCTGTCAGGTCACGATAAAATTGCAGTCTTTGCTGCCTTACAAATCGCACATGAGTTGCTGCAACACAACCTGCATAACCACACAAACATCGAAGCGGTACAGCGCATCAATGCCATGAACAATGCCATTGATGAAGTCATGAGTGTGCCACAGACCCCTTTGTTTTAAACGGATGTACGCGCTTTTCTGTATTGTCCTGCGCTTTGTCTTTCATAAATAAAACGCTGGTGAACTCACCAGCGTTTTTTAACACCTTCATATTTGTGGAACCCTCATGGCACAACGCCCTTCTGCTCAAGCGGCTCAAAAAACCCTATTCACCATTTTCGCACTGCTCGGTATGATGAATGGCCTGTGGGCCGCATCGATTCCATTGCTGCAAAAACGGCTGAACCTGACCGCAGACATCTTGGGCTTGAGCATGTTTTGTTTTGCCTTGGGTGCGATGTTAGCGACCTTTGTGGTGCCCAAACACATCCTCCGCCACGGTACGCGCTGGGTCATGATGGTGAGTGCCACCATTATTTGGCTGACCTTTCCATTGATGCTGGACGCATCGAGTTTAAGCACGCTGTTGCCCATCAATGTCGCGGTTGGTTTTGGCTTTGGCGCGATGGATGCGTCCATGAACAGCCATGCATTCAATGTCGAACATTTTTTACAAAAACCAACCATGTCTTTACTTCACGCAGGCTGGAGTGTGGGCACCATTGTCGGCAGTGGCGCGGTGGCTGCAGTGCTGTATTTGAACATGCCGTACATGGGCAGCATGTATGTCATCTGCATCGTGGCCTTGGCACTCATGTGGACGCTGCGCCAATGGTGCTACGCGCGTGATTTTCAAGCCTCAGACACGGCCGATGCGCTCACCAACAGCACTCGCGTGCCGTTTGCTTTAATTGTCATTGCCATCATGACCGCTTTAAGCTTTTTCACCGAAGGTGCCATCTCCGACTGGGCGGGCTTATTTTTGCGTGATGACAAATTCGCCTCCCCCACGCAAACGGCGCTGTCCTTGGCAGCATTTTCTATTGGGATGACCTTTGCACGGTTTCGAGGCGATGCTTGGCGTGCGCGATTTTCCATTCTACCGTTGTTACGAGCCAGTTGTGGCGGCGCGGCTTTGGCGACCCTGGCTTTTATCGCCGCACCCAATGCACCGCTTGCCTTGTTGAGCCTCGCTGTTGCGGGTGTATGCAGTGCAAACATTGTACCGCTGCTGTTTGTGCGAGCAGGGCACATTGAGGGCGTACCTTCCGCTCGCGGTGTGGCTTATGTGGCGGGCATGGGTTATGCCAGCTTACTCGGAGGCCCCGCATTATTGGGTTATCTCGCCCATCATTGGAGCTTATCCCTTTCTTTCTTGATTGTCGTGTCTTGCAATGTGCTCTTGTTTCTGGAAGCATCTTGGCGGATAAGACAACAACGCTAAACCATATAAAAAAACCGCACATTCTCAAATGTGCGGTTTTTTTAAATCAAAGCTCAGCCTGCAAATTATATTTGCGCACCAAAATTCGGATCGCGTCGATCCATTTCGCCGCGCCCCAACTCATGATCAGGAATCGCCAAATCTTTGCTGGTCACACCCAACCACATGGCAATCGCAGCGGCCACGAAGACCGATGAATAAATACCAAAACAGATGCCAATGGTCAAGGCCAAAGCAAAGTAGTGCAATGTCGGCCCGCCAAAGAAGAACATCGCCAACACCACCAACTGGGTACAGCCGTGGGTGATGATGGTTCGACTGGTGGTTGATGTGATCGCATGGTTCATCACGGCGGGAACACTCATGCCACGGCCTTTTGGATCCCGAAACACCTCTCGGATTCGGTCAAAAATCACCACCGACTCATTCACCGAATACCCCAAAATCGCCAAGACCGCGGCCAGCACCGACAGCGAAAATTCCCACTGAAAGAATGCAAAGAAACCCAAAATAATCACCACGTCATGCAAGTTCGCAATGATGCCCGCAAGCGCAAATTTGAATTCAAAGCGAAACGCAAGGTACAACACAATGCCAATGATCACGAACAACAGTGCCTTACCACCATCGGTTGCCAACTCTTTACCAATCTGCGGGCCCACAAACTCTGTGCGTTGCAATTTGACGGTTGGATCTTGGGCTTGCAATGCCGTCAACACCTGCTCACTTTGGGTTTTGCTTTCGACCCCCTCTTTAATCGGCAAACGAATCAACACATCACGCGGGCTGCCAAAGTTTTGCACTTGCGCGTCGGCATAGCCAATTTTATTCAAACTGTCACGAATGTTATCGACATTCGCAGCTTGCGTGTACTGCACCTCGGTCAGCGTTCCACCGGTGAACTCGATGGAGAAATGCAAGCCACGATGAAACAAGAAAAACACCGCCAAAGCAAAGGTGGCGAATGAAATCACGTTGAACATCAACGCGTTTTTCATGAAGTTAATGTCTTTTTTAAATCGGAAAAATTCCATTTTGAGACCCCTTATCCGATGTCTGTTATTTTTTAGAAGGCGTTTTGGCGCCACTGGTCACATCTGTTGAAATGGCATCCGCCATCTCACCACGCCACACTTGACCAATCGAAATGCTTGCCAAACGCGGACGACGGCCATACCAGAAATTCACCAAACCACGAGAGAAAAAGACCGATGAGAACATCGATGTCAAAATCCCCAAACAATGCACCACGGCAAAACCTTTGATCGGCCCTGAACCAAAAATCAACAAGGCCAAACCTGCAATCAAGGTGGTGATGTTCGAATCCAAAATCGTATCAAAAGCATGTTTGTAACCCAAATTAATCGCATTGGCAGGTGTGGCGCCATGGCGCAATTCTTCTCGCACACGCTCGTTAATCAACACATTCGAGTCAATCGCCATCCCCAAAGTCAACGCAATCGCGGCGATGCCTGGCAAAGTCATGGTCGCCCCCAACAACGACAATAAAGCGATGAGCAAAAACAAATTCATGCCCAAAGAGATCACCGAAAAAACCCCAAACATGCGGTAATACATGATCATAAAAATCGAAATCGCAATGAAACCGTACAACAATGAATTGAAGCCTTTTTCAATGTTGTCCGCCCCCAATGAAGGCCCAACCGTGCGCTCGTTAATGATGTCCATTGGTGCAGCCAATGAGCCTGAGCGCAACAAAACCGCCAAATCATTCGCTTCTTCGGCCGATTTTGAACCGGTGATTTGGAAGTTTTCACCAAACTCACTTTGAATCGTTGACAAAGAAATGATTTCCCCTTTGCCCTTTTCAAACAAAATCATCGCCATCGGTTTTTTGACATTGTCATGTGTGACTTGGCGCATGATTTTGCCACCTGCACTGTCCAAAGTCACCGACACGGCGGGTTGGTTCTGATCCGTGAACGACACTGTGGCATTGGTGATCGAATCACCCGACACCACCACTTGTTTTTTTACAGCCGCTTCACCCGTGCCGTATTTGAATTTTTCATTGTTGAAACCCGTACCTGTTTCAGCCAAACGAATTTGCAAAGTGGCGGTGCGACCAATCAAATCCTTGGCGCGCGCCGTGTCTTGCACACCAGGCAATTCAACCACGATGCGGTCCGTGCCTTGTTGCTGCACAATCGGCTCGGCCACGCCCAATTCATTCACACGGTTGTGCAAGGTGCTGATGTTTTGCTTGATGGCATTGGTTTTGACCTCAGTGATGGCCACCTCATTCATCGTGATGTTCACATTATTGGTGTTGACCGACACATTTAAATCCGTGTGCTTCTGCAAAATCTCACTGCGCGCGTTATTTGCTGTTTCGGGTGAGTCAAACATCAAGACCAATTGACCGTCTTTGTTGTCACTGTTCGCAACCGTCAAATTTTTCTCTTTCAAAGTGGCTGTCAACTCGTTCTGTAAGCTGTCCAAACGTTTTTGAATGGCGCCATTCATGTCCACTTGCAGTAAGAAATGAACACCGCCACGCAAGTCCAAGCCCAACGACATCGGATGTGCACCCAGTTTGCTCAACCAATCGGGGGAGTTGGACATCAAATTCAAAGCCGTGATGTACTCAGGCTCTTGTGGATTTGGATTGAGGGCTGCGCTCAAAGCCTCTTTTGCTTTGAGCTGGGCATCGGTGTCTTTGAAACGAATGCGAAATGAGCCAACGTTGCCATTCTGGGTAAAGTAAATGCCCGAATGGGTCAAATTTTGTGCGGTCAACACCGCTTCGATTTTGTCCTGCATTTGCTGCGTAATTTTGACCGTCGACTTGCCCGCAGACACCTGCACGGCCGGTGCTTCACCAAAAAAGTTGGGGGTGGTGTAAATCAGCCCAAACAACAACGTCACTAAAATTACTGCGTATTTCCAAAACGGATAACGGTTCATGCCATCACTCACGTAAAAATTAATCATCCAAGGCCACATGAAACAAGTGGCTTTTCACCTGTCTCATCTTGCCCTAATAAACCACAAACCGCCATGACCACAAAGCGGCAATGGCGGTTTATTTTAAAACGGCTGTTGAGCAACAGCGAATGGGTGACCTGTAGCCACCACACACATGTTGCATATACAACGGATTTATTTGATTGAGCCTGTAGGCAAAATCGATTGCACAGCACCGCGTTGAAATTGCATTTCCACACCTTTAGACACTTCCAAGGTGATGAAATTATCATCCGCTTTGGTGATTTTTCCAACAACACCGCCGATGGTTGCCACTTCATCACCTTTTTTCAAAGCGGCGAGCATGTTTTTGGTTTCCTTTTGGCGTTTCATTTGAGGACGAATCATCAGGAAATACAACAAAACAAACATTAAAATGAATGGCAAAAACTGGGCAATCGCACCACCCGATGTCATGTCAGCAGCTGTTTGCGCGCGCGCATCCGTGATAAAAAACATAGTAACTCCATATAAAAATAATAAAAACAACGCGAACAATTATAGCATCACTTCACGCCTTGATACACAAACCCGCAGTTAAACCTTGTCGCCGCCAATGCAAAGCCGGCATTCACCCCATTGGGTTACAACAGAGTCACAGCAAACCACACACAAAAACGCAGAATCAGCCTCTTTCCCAGATGAAATCCGCTGGCAGCAAGTCAAATCCAACACACCTTGATCCTCCAACCGCCTGATTTATTTACGGTCTTTCCTTAGGCAATGCCACGCGCGCGATTGGCATGAAACAAGCGAACGACCTCATCAAAATTGTCATTGTCCAGCCCATCGCGCAGCTCTTGCATGAGCTGCAAATAGTAATGCAGGTTATGGATGGTGTTGAGCTGCGCACCCAGCATTTCGTTCATTTTATGCAAATGATGCAAATACGAACGGCTGAAATTTTGGCAAGCGTAACAGGTGCATGTGTCATCAATGGGTGCGAGGTCTTGCTTGTAACGTGCATTTTTGATTTTCACATCACCAAAACGCGTGAACAACCAACCGTTGCGTGCATTGCGCGTCGGCATCACGCAATCAAACATGTCAATGCCCTGCTGCACGCCATAAACCAAATCCTCAGGCGTGCCCACCCCCATGAGATAACGGGGCTTATCTGCTGGCAATTGATGACCAATGTGCTCTAAAATACGATGAAACTCCTCTTTTGGCTCACCAACCGACAAGCCACCAATCGCTGTGCCATGAAAATTCAACTCATTCAAGCCCGCCAATGACACTTCACGCAGGTGCTCATGCATGCCACCTTGCACAATGCCAAACAAAGCATTTGGGTTCTCCTGTGCATTGAACTCATCCATCGAACGTTTCGCCCAACGCAAAGACATTTCCATCGACAGCTGTGCGGTTTTTTCATCGGCTGGATACGGGGTGCATTCATCGAATTGCATGACAATGTCGCTGTTGAGCACGGTTTGAATTTGCATCGACACCTCAGGCGTGAGGAACAACTTATCGCCGTTCACGGGCGAACTGAACATCACCCCCTCTTCTGAAATTTTGCGCATGTCACCGAGAGAGAACACTTGAAATCCGCCCGAGTCCGTCAAAATCGGTTTGTGCCAATTCATGAATTGATGCAAACCGCCATGGGTTTTGATCACGTCCAAACCGGGGCGAAGCCACAGGTGAAACGTATTGCCCAAAATGATTTGCGCATTGATGTCGCCCAACATGTCAGGGTTCATGCCTTTGACCGCACCATATGTGCCAACGGGCATAAAAATCGGTGTTTGCACCTCACCATGATTTAAGGTCATCGTGCCGCGACGCGCTTTGCCGCTGGTTTTGTGTAATTTAAAAGTTAAGCTCATAAAGTATCTTGTCGTGTCAGCAACATGGCATCGCCATAGCTAAAAAATCGATAATGGTTGGCAATCGCATGATTATACGCATCACGCATCGTTTGCACCCCGCTGAACGCTGAAACCAACATCAGCAGGGTCGATTGAGGTAAGTGAAAATTTGTAATCAGCATGTCCACCAAGCGAAAACGATACGGTGGGCGGATGAACAAACGCGTGTCTGCGCCTTGCGCAACCAAGGTCCACGCCGCATCATGCGCAGGATTTTGCAAAGCCGCCGCTGATTCGAGCGCGCGCAAACTGGTTGTGCCCACAGCAACCACACGCCCGCCATGGGCACGCGCTTGATTGATGAGTGCGGCGGTTGCCTCAGGAATTTCAAACCACTCCTGATGCATCACGTGCGCATCAAGGTCATCGGTTTGAACTGGCAAAAAAGTGCCCGCGCCGACATGCAAAGTCACATAGGCCAACTGCACGCCCTTGTCTTCCAAGGACTTCAAGATGGCCTCATCAAAATGCAAACCTGCTGTCGGTGCCGCAACCGCACCCGCATGCTCAGCAAACACCGTTTGATAACGCGTTTCATCAAAATCATCCGCCGCGTGGTCAATGTACGGTGGCAAAGGCAAATGCCCATGCGCATCCAACATCTCAAGCAATGGCGCATCGCTGCGCAATTGATAGAAACGATCATTTTTCGCCAACACCGTGAAATTAAACGCACCGTTGATGTTCAATGTTGAACCCACCGCAGGTGCTTTTGAAGCACGAATTTGCGCGATGCACTCGTTGGCCGCGGTGATCCGATCCAGCATGACCTCGACTTTGCCACCGCTGGCTTTTTGTCCAAACAAACGCGCCTTGATGACTTTGGTGTTGTTCATGACCAACACATCACCTTGATGCAAGTGGGCAATGATGTCACTGAAACGACCATCCGCCAACCCACCTTCACGCACCACCAACAAGCGACTCGCGCTGCGCTCGGCCGCAGGCATTTGTGCAATCAGCGCATCGGGCAGTTCATAATTAAAATGCACCAGTGTCAGTTTCGCCCAATCATCAGGCAAAACAGTGAGAAAGGCATTCTGATGGTTTTGACCACTTTGAAGCATATAAAAATCGACCTTTTTTATATAAAGAAAACATTAAGAAAAAACAAACACCACTACCGCTCATGGGTTATGCCTCGTTCGGCACATCCATCAACAACACGCGCACATCTTGCGTGTTCAATAACTTGGCATCCGACAAATTTCGCCGCCATGCACGTGCACCTGCCACACCGTGGTATAAATTCAGCCAATGGCGCGCCATATTGCGCAAAGGCACCCCTAGACTCATCTGCGCTTCAGCATACGCCATCAGCCGATCCAGAACCGCCCTGCGGCTGGGCAACTCAGCGGTTCCAGCAAACACCCGCACATCCACCTGCGCCAGCCAATACGGATCATGGTATGCCTGCCGTCCCACCATCACCCCATCAACATGCTGCAACTGTGCATCAATGGTTTCAAAATCGGCAATACCACCATTGATCACAATATTCAATTGCGGAAAATCACGTTTCAACTGATGCACCACCTCGTAACGCAAAGGCGGGATATCGCGATTCTCTTTGGGCGACAGGCCTTTCAACCACGCATTGCGTGCATGGACAATAAATGTTGTGCAGCCCGCTTCACTGACCTCACCCATAAAGTCACGGACAAACCCATAATCTTCATGCTTATCCAAACCAATTCGATGCTTCACTGTCACATCGATGCCACAAGCATCCCGCATGGCTTTGACACCATCCGCCACCAACGCAGGCTCATTCATCAAACACGCGCCAAATGAACCACTTTGCACGCGCTCCGACGGGCAACCACAATTGATGTTGATTTCATCGTAGCCCCAGTCTTCAGCAATCTTGGCACACTTCGCCAGCGCATCGACATCGCTGCCACCGACTTGCAACGCAAGTGGATGCTCACTCGCATCAAAATCCAAATGGCGCGCCGTATCGCCGTGAATGATTGCATTTACATTAACCATCTCGGTGTACAGCAACGCATTTTCACTGAGCACACGATGAAAATAACGGCAGTGCCTATCGGTCCAATCCAGCATCGGCGCAACAGAGAAACGACGTGCAACAGCAAGCGGCGTGGATGATTGAGAAGCTGCGGATGCAGCAACAGGTAAAACGTTCATGACAAAAGCCCATGTGCAAGCATGCGCATCGCAAAAGAAAAAACAGACCCCTTTTGCAATGCTTAGCCATGTTTAAATGATAAAAATGAGATGCAAACGCAACAAAGCCCCAAATGTCAGACACTCGGGGCTTTGTATAAATTTGGTAGGCGATATTGGGTTCGAACCAACGACCTCCACGATGTCAACGTGGCGCTCTAACCAACTGAGCTAACCGCCTATTTTTAAGAACCGCAATTCTAACACATAAAAATTGAACGTGGCAAGTTTTCGGGACACAACATGCATTTCTGCCAAACAATCAAACAAAATCAAACAAAAACACCTTTCAAGTACCTTTCAAATCGGCTGCGCTCACCTATTTTTAAGAACGTCAAGCCGACACGCCTCAAGTCGAGTAAAATGGCGCCTTGTTCAACTTGGTTTCACAACCGTTTACAGTAAATACCATGAATGTCCTCATCATCGGCTCAGGCGGCCGCGAACACGCCCTCGCTTGGAAAATGGCCCAATCACCACTCGTCAGCCAAGTCTTCGTTGCCCCAGGCAATGCAGGCACTGCACGCATGGGCAAAACTCAAAACATCACTCAAGTTGACAATGCCGCACTGGTCAAATTTGCCCAAACCAACGACATTGCACTAACGGTCGTCGGCCCAGAAGCGCCACTCGCCAAAGGCGTGGTCGACGCATTCCGTGCAGCTGATTTGCCCATTTTTGGCCCCACACAAGCCGCAGCACAGCTTGAAAGCTCAAAAGCATTTGCCAAAGCATTCATGGCGCGCCACAACATCCCGACCGCCGCCTACGACACCTTCACCGACAGCTCACTCGCCCATGACTACGTCAATGTTCACGGCGCACCCATCGTCATCAAAGCCGATGGCCTCGCCGCTGGCAAAGGTGTTGTTGTCGCCATGACCCTCGACGAAGCACACGCCGCCATTGACGACATGCTCGCCAGCAACCGCCTCGGCGAAGCAGGTGCACGCGTCGTCATCGAAGAATTCCTCGAAGGCGAGGAAGCCAGCTTCATCGTCCTCTGCGATGGTGAGCACGCCTTGCCGCTCGCCACCAGCCAGGACCACAAACGCCTGCTTGATGGCGATCAAGGGCCGAATACAGGCGGCATGGGCGCATACTCGCCAGCCCCCGTCGTCACACCCGAGATTCATGACCGCGCCATGCGCCAAGTCATCCTGCCCACGCTGGAAGGCATGAAAAAGGACGGCATTGTATTCACAGGCTTCCTCTACGCTGGTTTAATGATTAAAGCCGACGGCTCCATCAAAACCCTCGAATTCAACTGCCGCATGGGCGATCCAGAAACCCAACCGATTTTCCGCCGCCTGAACTCCGACCTGTTTGAAGTCCTCAGCCACGGCGCAAAAGGCACGCTCAACCAAGTTCAACTCGACTGGGACAAACAAGTTTCCCTTGGCGTCGTACTCGCAGCACACAACTACCCAAACACACCACGGGCAAATGACGTCATCACCATCGCAGCCGACACGCTCAACTGCGTCACCTTCCATGCGGGCACAGCGGACAAATACGACCAAATGGTCACCTCAGGCGGCCGCGTCCTGTGCGTCACAGCTCTCGGCAAAACCCTTAAAGAAGCACAAGCCGCCGTTTACGAACACATCAAAGGCATCCAATTCGACGGCATGCAATACCGCCACGACATCGGCTACCGCGCGGTGGATTTGATTTAAAACAACAGCAACAGAAGCAACGATTTAAAATCAATCGGGCATTAAGCAAGTAAAAAAACGGTCAACACGACCGTTTTTTTACCAAAGTACGCACTCAAAGCAATGAAGTCATTACGCACTTAAGGCGAAAACCACAGTCATTCCGTCATACCCACTTGATACGTCACCTCCCCCCATGGCAGGGGGGTGTGACTCAAGCCCAGTCCATCACTTGCTTTAAGCACACAGTCTCCGTGAAGTCGATTCGCAAAATAATATTGTAATTGGCGTGATGCGTGCCTGTGCTTGTGTGCCTGTGCTTTAATGGACATCAGCAGCTTTTTATTTTTTAGCTTATGATACGGCTTTAACGGATGTTATTCCTTTGTTTGTTCTGATTTTTAATTGTTGTTTGCTGGATGTGGTGCGTTTATACACGGCGTTTATTTTATGGAGTTGTAATGAAATCTTTTTTGAAGCATTCGATGGTGGCTTTAAGTGTGGTGGCAGTGGGTTTAATCGGCATGGTGACGGATGCTGATGCGGCACGCTTGGGTGGTAAAAAATCCAGCGGCATGCAACGCAGCAGCGAACAATTGAGCACCCCCAGTGCCAATCTGGGCACAAAAACAACAGCCCCTCAGAGCAACACTCAGAACACCCCTCAGGCTGCCGCAAACACACCCAGCCCTGTACAACAACCCAGCACAGCACGTAAATGGCTAGGCCCCATTGCAGGCATTGCGGCGGGTTTGGGCATTGCGGCACTGTTATCCAATCTGGGTTTAGGTGAAGGCATGGCAAGCATGTTGAGCATGCTGTTGTTGGCGGCGTTGGCATTTGTTGTGATTCGTTTTGCCTTGAATCTGTTTAAACGTCAAAAACCTCAAGCAGCGGGTGCGCATGCGACAGGTTATCCGACCTCTCAAAATTCGACCCATTTTAAACATGAGCAAACCGCATCACCCGTATCGCCTAATGTTTTTCAGGTACCCAGTTCAACAAGTTCGCTTAAACAAGCAACGCATGTGAATGCAGAGGAGTTTTTACGCACAGCGAAGGGGCTTTTTATTCGCTTGCAAGCAGCAAATGACAAAAAAGACATGGATGATTTGCGACGTTTTTTAACGCCTGAAATGTATGCAGAGGCACAATTACAAATCATGGAGCGCGGCTCAGAAGTGCAAACCACACAAGTGGTGAGTTTGAATGCCACATTGATCAGCTTGGTCTCGGAAGGTTCACACGACATTGGTTCAGTTCGCTTTACGGGTCAGTTAAAAATGAATGATGAGGTCGTGGCAGATGACATTTCAGAAGTTTGGCATTTCACCAAATGGAGCAACCATACCGATGAATGGTCTTTGGCTGGGATTCAACAAAACTAAGTGGTCAGGATTTTGGCAAGCACGGATACATGAGGGATATGCAAGCATTGACTGCGCCCGATAAAAAAGCCCCTTTCGGGGCTTTTTTATCGGGTTTTAATTTTTGATGGTGGTTTTGCTGTGCAGTCGAGCTTGCGCTGGCTTATAGCCAGTGCATTGCATTCTTCGTTTGTATGAAAAAAGCATTGCGGATACGCCCACCTGAGGCTTCAGTCCATCGCTAGATTCCCGCATGCGCGGGAATGACGAACAGCTGATGCAGGCGGCACGAGTAGATCGATACCCTTCGTTTGAAGCCGCCCAGCACATTAAATTGAAGGGGTTTTATTACAATTGAACATCCAATGGATGCCAAATTGATCCGTTAACATGCCAAATCGTGCGCCCCAAAAAGTGTCGCCCAGCGGCATGGTGATTTGGCCACCTGCGCTGAGGTGCTCAAATATTTTGGTTTGCTCCGCTTCGTCGGTGAAGTTGAGGCTCATGTGGATGTTGTCGCCCATTACAGAGGGTTTGTCCGACATGCCATCGCAAGCCATGAAATTGACGTTGCCTGATTTAAAATAACAATGCATGACGTGATTTTTATGTGCTTCGTCACACGGCACGGGTGCATCGCCCTTTCTCATGATCTCGGCTGTGCCGCCAAATGCGGCTTGATAAAACTCAATGGCGACGGCGCATTGTCCGTCGTTAAAACTCAAGTATGGCTCTAATATAATGCCCATGATGGACTCCTATAAAGTTAACAAACCCGTTGAACAAACCGCGCCTATATCATCCTATAGCATTAAGTTGTAAGTCAAGCCGAGATGAGGATAACAAAATGAGTGTGCGATCAAAACCTTTATAGTAAAGACCTCAACTATTCTTTCGTACCGCACTTGAAATGGCATCCAGCACAAGAAATTGTGGGTAAGCTCGCAATGATGCAGCAAATGATTAAGGTTTTGACGGTCATCATTTGATATTCCATTGCAAACATATCCTGTGCACCTCATTAAGGTTAATGCCGTGTCAAGCATGGCTTGATGAGAAAAAACCATCAGTGCGCATGAAAAGCACACTTCGCCACATCAGAAGCAAAAGCTTTCGCCACTCACCCCGCTCTCATGCGAAAATACGTTTTATTTCCTTTTGATGAGACCATGCATGACCACCCCGACTTTAATCGAACTTCAAGCTTATTTCAGTGATTTACAAAACCGCATTGTGGCTGGGCTTGAAACACTCGACACCATGCCTTTCACGCGCGACATTTGGCAAAAAGAACCCGATTCACCGCTTCAAGGGCGTGGCAATACAGCAATCCTTGAAAACGGCTCGTTTTTTGAGCGCGGTGGTGTGGCCTTTTCGCAAGTATCGGGCAAAGCATTGCCACCTTCTGCAACGGCGCATCGGCCTGAATTGGCGGGACGCGGTTTTTCAGCAATGGGTGTGTCGCTGGTGTTGCATCCGCACAATCCGTTCGTGCCAACAGTGCACATGAATGTGCGTTGCTTCGTGGCGTTGGCGCGTGATGCGTCGGAGCAAGATGTGATGTGGTTTGGCGGTGGCATGGATTTGACACCGTATTATGGTTTTGAAGCCGATTGTGTGCATTTCCATCAGACTTGTTTTGATGCATTGCAGCCTTTTTCAACCGTTGCGGATGGGGCAAATGAGTTGAGTGGGCTGTATCCTCGTTTCAAAAAGTGGTGCGATGAGTACTTTTACCTGAAGCACCGCAATGAAGCGCGTGGCATTGGCGGTATTTTCTTTGACGACTTTGCTGCGCCTGATGTGGCGACAGCGTTTGCCACGACGCGCTCGGTGGGGGATGCATTTTTAAATGCTTATGTGCCGATTGCCCAACGTCATGCAACGGATGCGTACGATGAGTCGCATAAAAATTGGCAAAATTACCGTCGTGGCCGTTATGTGGAGTTCAATTTGGTGTTTGACCGTGGCACACATTTTGGTTTACAAAGTGGCGGGCGCACAGAGTCGATTTTGATGTCAATGCCTCCCGTGGCGAATTGGGCATACCAGTACATGCCAGTTGCAGGCTCGGCTGAAGCCGCCTTGCTGACGGACTTTTTACCTGTGCGTGATTGGTTGGCGTGATGGATTTAACCCCACCCATTGGCTGCTTCGGCGGCACGTTCAATCCACCGCATCGCGCACATTTTGCCTTGGCGCATGCGGCATGTGAGCAACTGCATTTGGCTGAGTTGCTGATGATCCCCGCGGGGCAGCCTTGGCAAAAGCCCCAAGTCTTGCCTGCCGTGCAGCGTTTGGCAATGCTGCGTGCGGCCATGACGGACGATGAGCATGCGCATTTTGAACTTGGTACGCCGTATCCATTGTCGATAGAGACGCTGGAAATCGATTTGCCTCAAGCGAGTTACACCATCGACACCTTGCGCACATTGCGTGCTCGATTGCCCGACTCACCTTTGGTTTGGATCATGGGTTCAGATCAGTTGCGCAATTTAACCACGTGGCGGGACTGGGGGCATTTGCTCGACTTGGCACACATCGCAGTGGTGCAACGGGCAGGGGCTGAAGTGATGGCAGCTGATTTGCCTGCCCCCCTCAATGAGCGCTACGCCGAGTGCCTGTGTGTGGATGACAGCTGGCGCGAATCGTTACATGGGTGCTTTATTCCTTTTGAATTTGCCCCAATTGCGGTATCATCCAGCCACATTCGTGCGGCGATTGCAGCGGGACAAGCGGCCGATTCACTCAGTGCGCTGTCGCCTTCGGTTGCACATTACATCACCCAACATCAACTTTATGTGACCTCACCATGACCACTTTTTTTTGGACTGCCGCCGCTTATTTATTGGGCTCAATTTCTTTTGCCATTGTCTTGTCTAAAGCTTTTGGCATGGCCGACCCCCGTTCGTATGGCTCAAACAACCCTGGCGCGACCAATATGCTTCGTTCAGGGCGCAAAAATATCGCTTTGCTGACATTGCTCGGTGACGCTTTAAAAGGCTTTTTGCCAGTTATGCTTGCCAAGCAATTCACAGACCTACCCGTGGCGGCTTTATGCGCCATTGCGCTGGCTGCATTTTTAGGACATTTATACCCGATTTTCTTTGGTTTCAAAGGCGGTAAAGGTGTGGCGACTTTTCTGGGTGCTGTTTTGGGTTTATTTCCCGCAGTCGGCGGCATCACGATGTTGGTTTGGTTAGGCGTTGCACTGTTGACCCGTTACTCATCCGCGTCATCGTTGACCGCCAGTGTGGTGACATTTGTCGTACTCACCTACCATTGGGGAGTGGGCATGTGGATGGTATGGATGGCGATCATGGTGGGTCTGTTGTTTTGGCGTCATCGTGGCAACATCAGTCAATTGATCGATGGCACTGAAAGCAAGCTGTTTTCAAAAAAAACACCATAAAAAATCTGCTTTTCAGGTAGAAAAGCTAAAAACAAATCACATCTAAATGCGGCAACGCATCATTTTTAAATATTGGGCTCCATTTTATTGCGAAGCCCAATTTGGTGCAGCCTTCAGACCCCCAGCATCATCAAAAGAACGTCATTAACCCCTGAAAGCCCGACTGATCGGATGTGAAGCACTATACACATATTGCAACGCACCATCGAAAACCCCATTTTTCTCCATTATTTTGCTTGCACTCGGTGCATAAGCTTGTTATAGTTGCGCCACATTGAGTTCAGTCTTATAGAAGACAAAAGAACTTGATGTCGGCAATTTTCAAAATGCGGCGCCATCCCCAGATTGGCAAAGAATTTTCGGAAGGAGCATGGTAGGAGACAAACGCGCGACTCAGATTGCGCATATAAAAACGAGCAAAAAAACAAAAGCTCAACAATGTAGAACAAGAAAGCGCGACCAATTCCTCATGGTCGCGCTTTTCTTTGATCCAATTTCTTTGATCTAAAAAAGCCGCTTTAGCGGCTTTTTGATGTTGTGTGACGATATACAGATGAATACAGATGGTTTATTGCACTTGTGCAACAGCTTCAATTTCAAATATACCACCTTTGGGCAAACTGGCCACACCAACGGTTGAACGTGCTGGAAACGGTTCGGGTACGTATTGTGCCATGATGGCGTTGACCGCAGAAAAATCAGCCAAATCAGTCAAAAACAATGTAAATTTGACCACATCAGCCAATGAGCTGCCGGCTTCTTTCAAAATCGCATCTAAATTTTTGAAGGCTTGGTGTGCTTGCGCTTCAATGCCACTGGCCAGCTCCCCAGTCACAGGATCGAGTCCCAATTGACCCGATGTGAACACCATATTGCCCACTTTCACCGCTTGTGAATAAGGACCAATCGCTGCAGGTGCATTGCTGGTGTGAATGATTTGTTTTGTCATGTGAATTCTCCAAAAAGTTAGACATTGATATTATAGTTTAAAACCACTTCGTCGCCATGCTGACCACGAAAGCCCCAGTTTTCAGGGGGACTTTCAATGATGCAGACTTCCAAATCATGTTGACGTATGCCCAATTGGGCTTCAATTCGATCAAATAGCAAGCGAATCAGCGCTTTACGTGTATCTTTTGTGCGCCCTGCCATCATGGTGATTTCAATGATGGTGTATGCCTCACTGCGGCCATTGGGATAAAAGAAGTCGTCTTGATCCAAATGAATGAATCGGTGCGCCCGTTTGTCTACGGGAAATTGCAATGCATCCACGACACACGAGTGAATGACATCCGACATCTGTGCACGCAACGGCGTGAGGTGCGTCCGCAAGCCAAACACTTTAATTTGAGACATTCTTCCTCCAAAAATATCGCCTTATGCGATGACCTCAAGCGCACACAGCTTAATTTCTCAGCCATGCCACGTATTAGCCACGTCTTATTTACTGCTCGGCAAAGTTGTTGCGTTTCAATTCACGGCGCGCTTTAACCGCATTCGATAGGCCATGTAAAACCTCAATTGAAGCGTCCCAATCAATGCAACCGTCCGTCACGCTTTGGCCGTAGGTCAATGTTGCACCCGTCACGAGGTCTTGGCGACCACCCACGATATTGGATTCAATCATCACACCAAAAATGCACTCGTCACCCGAGGCGATTTGTGCTGCAATATTGGCGCACACGGGAATTTGATTTTCTGGCTTTTTCTCGCTGTTACCATGCGATGCATCGACCATGACCTTTTTCGCCAAGCCAGCCTTGCTGATCTGTGCACATGCTTCAGCCACGCTTTCAGCATCGTAATTTGGTTTTTTGCCACCACGCAAAATGACATGACCGTCTTCATTGCCTTCAGTTGAAACGATTGCCGCCAAACCAGTTTTGGTCACCGACAAAAAATGATGCGGACGTTGCGCAGCCAAAGTTGCATCAACTGCGATTTTGACATTGCCATCGGTGCCGTTTTTAAAACCCACAGGGCATGATAAACCCGACGCCAGTTCACGATGTACTTGCGACTCTGTGGTGCGTGCACCGATCGCGCCCCAGCTGACAAGATCAGCGATGTATTGCGGCGTGATCATGTCCAAAAACTCAACGGCAACAGGCATGCCCATCGTGTTGATTTTTAATAACAATTCACGAGCCATCCGCAGACCCGTATTGATGTCAAACGTTTCGTCCAAATGTGGATCATTGATCAAACCTTTCCAACCCACGGTCGTGCGTGGCTTCTCAAAGTAAACCCGCATGACGATTTCCAGCGTGTCCTTGAATGCTTCACGTTGCGCCAATAAGCGTTGGCAGTAGTCCAAAGCGGCTTCTGGGTCATGGATAGAGCACGGGCCAATCACCACCACAAGCCGATCATCGGCACCATGCAATACGCGATGAATTGCAGCACGTGATTGAAAAGGGACATTGGCAACGGCTTCGCTCAACGGAAACTCATCCATCATTGCCACAGGTGGCGAAAGTTCTTTTAATTCTTTAATGCGAGTGTCATCGGTACGAATCATGATTTTTCTTTTCAAAATAGAGGAAAAGTGCAGGTGCACCATCGGTACACAACACGCTGCTTTTCGAGTTTTAAAGGGTCAGTCAATACAAAAATTAAACATACAAACAAAAAAACCGCTAATTCACATTAGCGGTTTGACAAATTTCGGTCGCGCAAGGCTCACCGAACAGACAGACCGCCAGTTCGAGTAAAGTGCCAGAAATAGAAAGATTGTGAAACGCGCATGACCTGGATTCTTTTCGAGAAAAATAAAAAACATATCAACATTTTACACGCAGACATTGCGCAATCAAAACATGCACCAGATGCTTCGTGTAAACTTATGACTTTATAGCGCGTTTCAAAATATTTTGCAACTCTTTTATAAGAGTTATCCTCTTTAAACCCAAACCTCTTGATTTGTGGTGCTTTTTTCATAAACTCCTGAGCTTGATCTGCGAATGCCCATGTTTTTTAATCCCACCCTTGCCGAAGTCCGCCAATTTTTTTATCATGCGTGGCACAAATCATTGAGAAATGAAGCGCTTGCTCCCATTGAGGGCATCGCCATGCACTGGATGCGGCAACACCCAGAATACCATGCGGTGCTCAATGGTCCAATTGAAGCCTTAGAAGCGGCGCAATTTCCACCTGAAGCAGGTGAAAGCAACCCCTTTCTTCACCTGTCAATGCACCTGTCAATCAGTGAGCAACTGTCCATCAATCAACCCATCGGCATCCGTGCGGCTTATGATAAACTGGCGCAAAAGTTGGATGATGAGCATGCCGCACAACACGTCGTGATGGAGTGCCTTGGTCAAGTGTTGTGGCAGGCTCAACGCGACAAGCGTGAACCCGACAGTACGGCATACATTGATTTGATTTTACATGCCAGCAGCTAAAACACAGACCAGTCAATACTTGCCCTCCAGTTGGAGCACATCATTAAATACAGCATCATTAATACATTATAAACACAGCATTTTTGGAAAATATTGTCGAAACACTTGAAGGCATTCAAGTGCCCTTAATCACTTTAAAGGAAGAACCATGTTACTCAAAACCAGCACCCTGTTTAAAGAAAACCTTGAACAATTTCCGAGCATTGATGGTGTGGAAAAAATTGATTTTTACCAAGACGGTCAGCTGCAAGGCACGGTCAGCAATGTCGAGGGGCAAAAAGGCTCTTTGGCGCTGTATTTCTACCTGTTCAAAACCATGGGCACACTTGATCTGGCGGCGGCCCGTCGCGGTTTGGAGCTGTTTGCGGAGCACACCGCAGTGGCACGCGCCACACCAGGTGCTCACCCGAACATTGACCGTTTGATTTTGGTTGAAGCCACACATCAACCCATGGAGATGAAGGTCACTTACAAAGAAGGCAGCGGCTCAAGCTCGGCATGGGATGATGAGCCCGAAGATAAGCAATAATAAAAAACCGCTGATGACTCAGCGGTTTTTTTATTGGCTTTGCGGATCGATGTTAAAGACAAATATCGGTGA
>ERZ724525.421-NODE-421-length-23979-cov-13.951722_pt1 | contig 23979 bp, 16 predicted proteins | sample MGYA00376058_ERZ724525 | MGnify/ENA primary metagenome ERZ724525 (study PRJEB28724, sample SAMN07190888) | wastewater metagenome | isolation source: influent of sewage treatment plant in Hong Hong | place: USA: Christiansburg, Virginia | collected 2016-03-01 ... | reverse complement strand
ATCACTGTGAACGAGGCTCAGGGTGAAGCTATGTCATATAGGTGCGATAGCCCTGGAAAGGCGATTCTCAGCGACGGCGTGTTTTGGCCGCGTTAGTTGCCGTGTTGCAAAAAAGGAGACCCTGCGGTCTCCCTTTTTTGCTCTTGCGGTGTTCTGTGTTTTGTCTAGGCGCTGACGCCGAGAATCACCGATGGGGCCTTGAACACCGCAGTGGCCGGCAAGCCGGGCTTGAGGCCCAGGGCGACGGATGCTTCGTGGGTAATGGTGGCGTAAACCTTGTAGCCGTTGGGGAGCGTGATGGCCACTTCGGTGCTCACCGGGCCCTCGATCAGCCCTGAAATGGTGCCTTCCAGGCGGTTGCGGGCGGACAGTTTGACGCCGCTGCCGTCGGCAAGAACCAGTACGGAGGACGCTTTGATCAGAGCCTTTACGGCCTTGCCGGCGGTCAGTCCGAGTTCGGTGATGCTGTCGTTGGTGACGGTGGCGACGATCTTCATGCCGCCGGGCAGGGCTATGTCCACTTCGGAATTGATGGCGCCGGGCTTGACGGCTTCAACGGTGCCATCGAATACATTGCGTGCGCTGATTTTCATGCTGATTTCTCCTGGGGGGCATTGGCGGGTCGGTGATCCCACTTTACGCACGGGCAGTGGGTGCCCGCAACCATAGCGCAGTGCAGCGTTGGTGGCCCGCTATTTGCTGATGTACATTACGCTTCGTTGTATAACGCAATATATAGGTGTGTTCATGACAACCCGACGCCCGATCCAGCACAAGCTTGTCGGAAAGCTGACAGTCGATACCGAGTTCGGTGCCTTTCTTGGCGACACCCGGATCCGCCTGCTTGAGTCCATCGACCGCTATGGCTCCATTTCCCAGGCCGCAAAGGCCGTGCCCCTTTCCTACAAGGCGGCATGGGACGCTGTGGACGCGATGAACAACCTGGCCGAGGCACCGCTCGTGGAGCGTTCGGTGGGCGGCAAGCATGGTGGCGGGACGAGCCTCACCGACTACGGTCGGCGGGTGATCGCCATGTACCGGGCAGTCGAACAGGAATATCAGGACGCCATTGATCGCCTGTCGAAGCGCCTCGGCGATGGCAGCGAGACCAGCGTGCGCCAGTTTCAGACCTTGCTGCGTCGCATGTCGATGCGCACCAGTGCGCGCAACCAGTTCGTCGGATCGATCTGCGGCCTGCGTGAGGGCGAGGTGAGTTTCGAGGTGCGCATCCGCCTGGATGACGCCAACGAAGTAGTCGCGGTGATTACCCGGGAAAGCGCGGAAACCCTGGAGCTGGCCATCGGCACCGAGGTGCATGCCTTCGTCAAGGCGCCGTCGGTGTTGATCATTACCGACCCGGCAGCGCGTACCTCGGCACGCAATCATCTGTGGGGCGAGGTGACCCGCATCCATGAGGGGCCGGTGAGTTCCGAGGTGACGATCACCCTGCCGGGGGGGCGTAACGTGACCTCCGTCGTTACCCACGACAGCGTCGGCAATCTGGCACTCGCCATCGGTACGCCGGCGTGTGCGGTGTTCCAGGCCACGTCAGTGATCCTTGCCGTTTTTGACTGAACCCCGACCTGAAGGAGAATTGCCATGAAACCCGTCTTCCGCAAGCTTGCCGTTCTTGTCGTCCTGGCCGGCGCCTCACTGATAGCCCATGCCGAGGAAATCTCGGTGGCTGTTGCCGCCAACTTCACGGCGCCGATGCAGAAGATCGCCGCCGAGTTTGAAAAGGCCACCGGCCACAAGGCCCAACTGGTGACCGGGTCGACCGGCAAGTTCTACGCCCAGATCAAATCCGGCGCGCCTTTCCAGTTGCTGCTGGCGGCCGACGACGAGACGCCGGCCAAGCTGGTGAAGGAGGGTGACGGCGTGCCCGGCAGCCAGTTCACTTACGCGGTGGGGAAACTGGTGCTGTGGTCGCCGACGCCCGGCTTCGTGGACGACAAGGGCGAGGTGCTGAAGGCGGGCAGGTTCGCGCACCTGGCCCTGGCCAATCCCAAACTGGCACCTTATGGCTTTGCCGCCACCGAGACCCTCAAGGCGCTGGGCCTGGCTGACGCGCTGCAGTCCCGGCTGGTGATCGGCGAGAGCATCACCCAGGCTCAGCAGTTCGTGGTGTCGGGCAATGCCGAGCTGGGCTTCATTGCCTTCTCCCAGATCCACAAGGACGGCAAGCTGATCGACGGCTCTTACTGGCTGGTGCCCGCGAAGCACTACACGCCGATCCGCCAGGATGCGGTGGTGCTTGCCAAGGGCAAGGGCAGTGCGGCCGTCGAAGCCCTGGCCGGCTTCCTCAAGTCGGACAAGGCCAGGGCCATCATCAAGTCTTACGGCTACGAGCTCTGAGAGCATGGCTCTAACACCGGACGACTGGTCTGCCGTCTGGCTGACCCTCAAGCTGGCCAGCCTGGTCACGCTGCTGCTGCTCATTGTCGGCACGCCGATCGCCTGGTGGCTGGCCCGCACCCGCTCGCGCCTGCGCAACGTGATCGGTGCCGTGGTGGCCTTGCCGATTGTGCTGCCGCCGACGGTGCTGGGTTTCTACCTGCTGATCGTCATGGGCCCCCAGGGGCCGGTGGGGCAGCTCACCGAAGCGCTGGGCCTGGGGCGGCTGCCCTTCACCTTTGCCGGGCTGGTGGTGGCCTCGGTGTTCTACTCGCTGCCCTTCGTGGTTCAGCCGATCCAGAACGCCTTCATGGCCATGGGCGAGCGTCCGCTGGAGGTGGCGGCCACGCTGCGGGCCTCCCCGTGGGAGCGCTTTGTCCACGTTGCCCTGCCGCTGGCCCGGCCGGGCTTCATCACCGCCGCCGTGCTCGGTTTCGCCCATACGGTGGGGGAGTTCGGGGTGGTGCTGATGATCGGCGGCAACATTCCCGGCAAAACCCAGGTGCTGTCGGTGCAGATCTACAACCACGTCGAAGCCATCGAGTACGCCCAGGCCCACGGGCTGGCGGCCGGGTTGGTGGCTTTTTCCTTTGTCGTGCTGCTGGCGTTGTACACGCTGGGTGGCGCACGCAACACCCTGGGGACCGGGCAATGAGCGGGCTTTTCCTGCAATGCCGGCTGCCACTGGCCGACTTTGTCCTTGATGCCGACCTGACGCTGCCCGGCCGCGGCGTGACGGCCTTGTTCGGCCCCTCGGGCTCGGGCAAGACCACGCTGCTGCGCTGCGTGGCCGGCCTGGCCCGGGCGGCGGGGCGGGTGGATATCAACGGCGAGTGTTGGCAGGACGACGCCCGCCGCATTTTCTTGCCGACTCACCAGCGGCCGTTGGGCTATGTGTTCCAGGAGGCCAGCCTGTTTGCCCATCTTTCGGTGCAGGCCAACCTGGAGTTCGGCCTCAAGCGCATTCCGGCGGCCGAGCGCAAGGTGGGGTGGGACGCAGCGATGGACCTGCTCGGCATCGGCCACCTGCTGGCGCGCGGCACCGACACGCTGTCCGGCGGCGAGCGTCAGCGGGTCGCCATTGCCCGGGCCCTGCTCACCAGCCCGCGCCTGCTCTTGATGGACGAGCCGCTGGCGGCGCTGGACGCCAGGCGCAAGCAGGAAATCCTGCCTTACCTGGAGCGCCTGCACGACGAACTGGCGATCCCTATCCTCTACGTCAGCCACTCGCCGGACGAAGTTGCCCGGCTGGCCGATCACCTGGTGCTGCTCGATCAGGGGCGGGTGACGGCCAGCGGCCCGACGGCCGAACTCCTGGCCCGCCTCGATCTGCCCCTGGCCCTCGACGAGGATGCCGCCGTGCTGGTGGAGACTCAGGTTGTCGGCCATGACGACGCTTACCACCTGACCCGTCTGGCCTTCCCGGGCGGTTCCGTCACGGTGAACCGCAAGGCGCTGGCGGTGGGGGCCCGCGCCCGCATCAAGATCCAGGCTCGCGACGTGAGCATTGCCCTGACTGGCGACAACCGGTCCAGCATCGTCAACCGCCTGCCGGCGCGTATCCGCAGTTTTGGCGATGCTGCGCATCCGACCCAGTGCCTGGTCAGCCTGGATGCCTGCGGCACGCCGCTGCTGGCGCGCATAACGCGCCTGTCGAGGGATCAGCTCGGGTTGCGGGAGGGCATGTCGGTGGTGGCCCAGATCAAGTCGGTGGCGCTGCTGGCGTAGCACCGCGCCAGCCGTGCTTCTGCGTGTTGCCGGTGGATGTCGGCCGTGTGTGGTATCGCACTAAAGAAATACAGTCGATATGCCGAAATAGGCATTCAGTTTCAATGTAACCAGGCGGAGGGTTTTTGGCCCTAGCCGTACTGAATGGAGTGTTTCGTGCAACCGCGCATCCTGATCATCGACGACAGCGATTTCACTGTCATTCACCTGGAGGGCTTGATCGGGGGGGATTACCAGATCGAGCATCGCGGCGACGGCGAGAGCGGCGTTGCGGCGGCGATGGCCGATCCGCCCAAGGTGATCCTGATGGATGTTGAAATGCCGGGGATGGACGGCTACACAGCCTGTCGCCTGCTCAAGAAGGCCCCGGCCACCCAGGATGTGCCGGTGATCTTTCTGTCGTCCCATGCCGAGACCGCCGACCGTCTGGCGGGCTACGAGGCGGGGGGCGAGGACTACATCACCAAGCCTTTCGATCCGGATGAACTGAGCCGCAAGATCGGTGTTGTGCTGCGCAACCACCGTCAGCGCCGCGAACTCATGCAGCACGTCAATGTGGCGACCAGTACCGCCATGACGGCCATGTCGAGCGTCGGGGACATCGGCATCATCATGCGCTTTCTGGGCGAGATGGTCGGCTGCCTGGACTTTCCTTCGGTGGCCGATTGCATCATGCGGGCGATGCATGGCTTCGATCTCGACGTGGCTCTCCAGTTGCGGGATGAGGATGAGTCCCTGAGCCTCTCGCGGGAGGGCGTCTGCTCGGCTCTTGAGGAGTCGGTGCTGCACAACATGGCCAGCTGCGCGCGCATCGTCGATCTCGGCTCCCGCTCGGCGTTCAACTATCCGCGGGTGACCATCATCGTCAAGGCCATGCCCCGGGACAACCCCGAGCATTACGGGCGCATCAAGGACAATCTGGCGACCCTGACCGAGTCGGTGGATGTGCATCTGCGCTCGCTGTCGCGGGTCAAGGCGGCCCTGCGGCGGGGCGACACCATGCTGGCGCTGCTCCAGCGCAGCATGGCGACGCTGAAGGACATCGAGACTCGGTATCGCACCCAGCGAGCCGCCAGCTCGCAAATACTCAATGCACTGGCCTTCGAGATCGAAGACTCGTTCATCAGCCTGGGCCTGACCGAAGGCCAGGAGCGCCGCCTCCAGGACACGGTGCGTACCGCGATCGACCAGGCGCAGGCCATCTATGACCAGGAGGTCGAGTCCGACCGGCTCATGCGCAGCTTCAGCCAGGATCTCGAAACCGTACTCCGGAAGGAAGTGGAAAGCGCCGCTGCGCCCATTGTTGAGGCCCACTCGACGCCAGAGAATTCCATCGAGCTTTTCTGAACGCCATGATCTGGATGCTTGCGGCAGCCCTGCTGGCGCTGCTGCTCGCGGCGGCCTTTGCCGTCCGTGTTGCGCAGCGCGAAAAAACGTTGCGTCTGGCGCTTGCGGCAGAACTGGAGGAGGCGCAGAGGCGCTTCCGGGATATTGCCGCTGCTTCGTCCGACTGGATCTGGGAGACCGACACGGAAGGGTGTTTCACCTACGTGTCGGACAAGGTGACCCGCTTTCTCGGTTATGCACCGGCTGAGTTGATCGGTCGTCCCGCCTGCGATCTGGTCCCCGCCCATGAGTCCGATCGTGTTCGTGAGCTGTTGCAGGGGTTGCGGAGGCAGCATTCGCCATTTACCGACATCGCCCATGCGTCCGTGCACAAGGATGGCAGCTTGCGCCAGGTGGTGACCAACGGTGTCGCCGTCATCGGGGCGGACGGCCGCCTGCGGGGCTACCGGGGAACCGATCGGGACGACACCGCTCATCTTGAGGATCTGGCGCTGTACCGCACTTACCTGCAGGGCCTGGTGGCCGAGCGCACGCAGCAACTGGCGGAAGCCAATGCCAGCGTTGAGGCCAGCGACCGACTGTTCCGCGAAGCGGTCGGCAGCATTTCGCAGGGCTTTGCGGTCTATGACAGCGATGACCGGCTGGTGGTCTGCAATGACGCCTACCTGGCCTGTTATGGGCTGATCCGTGACTTGCTGGTGCCCGGTGCCGCCTACGCGGACCTCCTGCGGGCCGGGGTCGAGCGGGGCCTGTTCGTCGGCGTTCACGGATGCGAACAGGCATGGGTCGAAGGGCGCCTCAATGCCCATCTGCATGCCAGCGGGCAGGCAGTGGAGCAGGAGTTGTGCGACGGTCGCTGGCTGTTGATGGTGGAGAACCGTACGCCCAGCGGCTACGTGGTCGGCAACAGGATCGACATCACGGCCCAGAAAAACGCCAAACGACTGCTCGCCGAGGCCCGTGATGCGGCCGATGCGGCCAACCAGGCGAAGAGCCTGTTCCTGGCCAACATGAGTCACGAGATCCGCACGCCGATGAACGCCATCATCGGCTTGTCGCACCTGTGTCTGCAGTGCGATCTCGGCCCCCGCCAGCGGGACTACGTCACCAAGGTGCACAAGGCGGCCACGCTGCTGCTCGGCATCATCAATGACATCCTGGATTTCTCGAAGATCGAGGCCGGCAAGCTGCACATTGAGCATGTCTCTTTTTGTGTGGATGACGTGCTGGCCAATTGTTCGGCCATGTTCGGGCCGATGCTGGCCGAGCGTGGCCTGCATTTCGAGGTGAGCGTGGCGCCGGATGTGCCAAAGCATCTCCTGGGCGACTCTCTGCGACTTGGGCAGGTGCTCTCCAATCTGGTGAGCAATGCCGTGAAATTCACCGAGAAAGGCAGGATTGCCGTCCAGGTCTCCTGCGGTGCAACGTCGCCTGCCGGAAGCACCGACCTGGAACTCGTGTTCTCGGTCAGCGATACGGGCATCGGCATGACGCAGGAGCAGATCGCCCGTCTGTTCCAGGTTTTTACCCAGGCCGATGCCTCGATTACCCGCAAGTACGGCGGCACCGGTCTGGGCCTGACCATCTCGCGGCAACTGATCGAGATGATGGGCGGAAAGGCCACCGTCAGCAGCACGCCCGGGGAGGGCAGCTGCTTCACGTTCTCGGTGCGTGTCGACCGGGATACGTCGCTTCCGGCGACGTCGCCGAATGCCGCCCGGCGTCGCGCACTGGTTGTCGACGACGAGAACCTGAGCCGCACGGCGCTCTTGCGCATGCTCGACAAGGCCGGTTTCGACTGCCAGGCCGCCGTTTCGGGTGAAGCGGCACTGGACAGCATTCGCGATGTGGAAAGTCCCTTCGCCCTGATTCTCATGGATCTGCGCATGCCAGGCCTGGACGGCCTGCAGACCACTCACCGGATCCGTGCGATTCCGGCCTACCAGGGCGTACCGGTGATCATGGCCACCGCCGCCGATCTGGCAGACATCCAGTCGCTGCAGGCCGAGGGCATCGACCACTACCTTTTCAAACCGGTCCGGCAGTCGATGCTTCAGGATGCCATCGACGAGATTTTTGCCGCTGACCCGCAGCGCAGCGCAGCGCATCGTGCCGACCCGGCGGAAGGCTTGCGCGGGCGCCGCCTGCTGCTGGTCGAGGACAATGAATTCAACCAGCAGGTTGCCAGTGAATTGCTGACCAAGACCGGAGCCCGGGTGGATGTGGCTGCCGATGGGCGCCAGGCCCTGGATGCCCTGGAGCGGCAGACCTACGATCTGGTGCTGATGGACATGCAGATGCCGGTGATGGACGGTGTGACGGCGACCCAGGCGATTCGCGCCGATGCCCGATTTGTTGCGCTGCCGGTGATCGCCATGACCGCCAACGCGCTGCCGGAGGAGCGTCAGGCCTGTCTGGATGCCGGCATGAACGATTTCCTCACCAAGCCGATTACCCCCGACCTGCTTTACGCCACGGTGGCGGCCTGGCTGCCTGCCGGGCCTGCGCGGGAGCAGGCCGAGGCTCCGCCCTCACTGGCAAGTCTTGAGAGCCTGTCCGAAGCGCAGGCCCCTGTTGCTGCTGCCGGGCCTGTCTCCATCGAGAGTCTCGATCTCGACGCCGGACTGTTCTTCTTCAAGGGTAATCGCGCCCTATACCTGAAGCTGTTCGACAACTTCCAGCGCAGCCAGCCTGCTCTGCTGGCCCAGTTGCAACAAGGTTTTGCGGATGGCGACCGGGAGCTGGCCCAGCGCAGCGCCCACACCTTGCGCGGCATGGCGGGAACTCTTGGCGCAAAGCCACTGGCCGACGCGGCGAGCCGACTGGAGAGCGATCTGAAGGCTGGAGGAGATCTGGTCACGGCAAGCGCAGTCCTGATGCAGGTGGAGCAGTGCCTGGCGATGTTGCAGGACGAGGCGGAGCCGGTGCGGCGGGCTTTGCAGGACTGATTGCGGAATAAAACCATAAATTTAACAAAAACGATAAATTTATGGTTTGCCGATTCTAAAGGTGCCAGTCATTTTGTCCGTTATGGGAGTGCCCGTGCAGGCCCGGTCGGTGTCGGCACGGATTTCCAAATGGGATCAAGGGGAGCGAAAATGGGGATTGCAGAAAAACCGGTCAAGGCCATGAAATCCGCGGCACGGGAGGCATCCCTGTTTGAGGTTGATGTGGCAGATCTGCCGGGCTATGTGGCTGCCATCAGCCGGAGCCAGGCGATCGTTGAGTTTGATCTGGATGGTACGGTCCTCAACGCCAATGACCTTTTTCTGTCCGTGATGGGCTATCCGCTGGCTGCCGTCAAGGGCAAGCATCACCGGATGTTCTGCATGCCCGAGCATACGGACAGCGCCGAATACGCCGATTTATGGGCGCGCCTGCGTGCCGGTGAGCCTCAGGCGGGCGAGTTCATGCGCATGACCGGACAGGGCCAGTGCGTGTGGCTGCAGGCTACCTACACGCCGATCCTTGGGCCGGATGGCACACCCTACAAAGTGGTCAAGTTCGGCCGCGACGTAACGGCAGACAAGCTGGCCCGGCTCAATGCCGAGGGCAAGCTCAGCGCTATCGACCGCGCCCAGGCGGTCATCGAATTCGATCTGAGCGGCCGGGTGCTCGACGCCAATCCCAACTTCCTGGCCCTCATGGGCTACCGGCTGGAGGAGATCCAGGGCCATCATCACCGCATCTTCGTCGAGCCGGTCCAGGCGGCTTCGGCGGATTATCAGGCTTTCTGGGAGCGCCTGTCCCGCGGGGAGTTCAACGCCGGCGAGTACAAGCGCATCGGCAAGGACGGCAAGGAAGTGTGGATCCAGGCCATCTACAATCCGATTTTCGATCTTCGCGGCAAGCCGGTGAAGGTCGTCAAGTTTGCCACCGACGTCACCGCATCCAAGCTCGTCAGCGCCGAATACCAGGCCAAGGTGGCGGCCATCGACCTGGGCCAGGCCGTTATCGAGTTCGATCTCGACGGCAATGTACTCACTGCCAACCGCAACTTCCTGGTTGCCATGGGCTACACCCTGCGCGAGATCCAGGGCCAGCACCATAGTCTTTTCTGTTCGGCGGATTACATCCAGAGTGCCGAGTACCGGGATTTCTGGCTGCGACTGAACGAAGGGAAGTTCGTCAGCGGGCGTTTCCACCGGGTTGGAAAGTACGAGCGGGACGTGTGGATCCAGGCCACCTACAACCCGATTCTCGATCTCAACGGCAAGGTCAAGAAAGTCGTCAAATATGCCTACGACGTGACCAAGGAAGTCATGCTTGAGAAGCGCATCTCGGCCAAGACCGTCGATATGACCCACAGCGTGCGCAGCCTGGTGGACAGCATCAAGGCCATTGCCGACAACTCGGGCGTTGCCTCCAGCATGGCCATGGAAACGGCGATGGCGGCCAAGACCGGCTTTGACGCGGTGCAGAAGTCCATCGACGCCATCGGGCGCATCCAGAGCAGCTCCACCCGCGTCTCCGAAATCGTTCGGGTGATCAGCGAGATTGCCAACCAGACCAACCTGCTGGCCTTCAACGCCGCCATCGAGGCCGCCCGCGCCGGGCAGCAGGGTGTGGGTTTCTCGGTGGTGGCGGCTGAAGTGCGCAAGCTGGCCGAGCGCAGCTCCGGCGCCGCCCAGGAGATCGCCAGGCTCATCGACGAGTCGGCCCTGCATGTGCAGCAGGGGGCCGATGTCAGCAAGTCGGCGGCGAGCAGCTTTGAGGGCATCATGTCCGCGGTCGAACGCACCGTCGAAAGCGCCTCGGAAATCGCCGGTGCCACCGAAAAGCAGCGCGAGATGGCCGGGCAAGTGTCCGGGCTGATCGACGACCTGGCCCGCACCGTGGCTGCGTGATGGAAGGCTTCATCGGCGAGCCTGACGGTGAGCGCCGCTTCGGGGTCTTCTTTCTGGCGTCGATGCAACTGGCGCTGCCCCTCGATGCCCTGCGCGAAGTAGTGCCCTGCGAGACGCTGGCGGTGCTGCCCTGTGCCGCGCCCTGCGTGGTTGGTGGCGTTGATCTGCGGGGTGTGCTGGTGCCGGTGATCGACTTGCGCCTGCTCCTTGGCCTGAGTCGCGAAGAGCCGTCCGCGGAGGCGCCATGCTGCATCGTCATCATGGTGCACCAGGGCTTTCTGCTCGGTTTGCGGGTCCATGGCGTGGTGGGGGTCTTCGACTGCCCGTCCGGTGGCTGGAATCGCATGGCGGCGCGGAATGCGGTGGTGTCGATCCTCGGCGGCAGTTTTCAGCGCAGCGATGACGCATCGCTGGTGAGCGTGCTGTCGCCCGAAGGGCTGGCCGGCCTGCAGGGGGTGCCGATGGTGGTGGATCCATCTCCAGCGCGGCAGATGGGGGTGACGGGGGCCGCGGGGGCCGCGGGCGAATTGCCCGCCGAGTCCTACCTGATGCTGGTGCGCAGCGGCCGGGTGCCGATGGCGCTGGCCTCGGAGAAGGTCTTCACCACGATCCTCAATCCCGAGTTCCATCACTCCCCGCTATCGGGTGCCTATTGCCTGGGCGTCATCGAGTACGCCGGCGTGAAGGTGCCGGCGGTGGATATCCTCTCCCTGTGCGGTCTCGGGTGCATTGCCGAGCCGACCCGCACCCAGGCTTTCCTGATTCAGTATGTAAAGGGGCTGGTGGCCTTCATCGTGGATGAAGTCATCGACGTGGTGCGCGCCGACGGGACGAGCGCGGTGCCCATTCCGGCCCGCACGCTGCCCCAGGCCGAGTTCTTCGTCGGCGTGCTGCCGCTGGAGACCTTGCCGCTGCATTCCCGCAAGCCGGAAACGGAAGGCATCGGTTACTACTTCCTCCTCGATGGAAGACTGCTGGCGACGCACCCCAAAATGGAGGGTCTGGCGCGGATGAATACACCGGTCGAAGGGCTGGGCCGCTCGAGCGGCCCGAATCTCCTGGCGGGCGCGGCGCAGACTCAGGTGCAGGCCGAGCGCTGTCGGGTGCTGACCTACGACCTTGGCTTCGAGGTGGCCACGCCCATCGAACAGATCGCCGAAATCATCCCGTGGATGGAAGAAACCACCATTTTTGGGGCCGGCTCGCGTGCTTCCGGGCTGGTGGTGAGCCGCGGTCGGGCGATTCCGACCTTCTGCCTGAGTGACCTCATCGGCCTGCCCGGCGCAGAGCGCTCCCCCACGGCCAGCGTGCTGGTGGTCGAGCTGGAGGGAGGAGCCAGCATCGGCTTCACGGTGCCCCGTCTGGTGAGTATCGACGAGGCTCCACGCAACCGGCCGGACTCTCCCGGAGCCAGCCGCCTGGCCCTGCCGGAGATTGCGGCCGCGTCCGGTGCGCGCTGGTCGTCGGCGATTGTCGGTGCAGGCCCGGCAGAGCGCATGCTCGGGGTGCTCGACCTGCAGCACCTCGCGGAAACGCTCTGCCCGCCGTCGGCCGTGGCGCTTACAGCATCATGATCACCGACTTGGGCTCGGTGTAGAGCTCCAGCGCCGAACGGCCCGCCTCGCGGCCGATGCCCGACTGCTTGAAGCCGCCGAAGGGCATCACGTTCTCGATGATGTTGTGGCAGTTCACCCACACGGTGCCGGCCTTGATCTTCGGAATCAGGCGATGGACCCGCGACAGATCGTTCGACCAGATGCTGGCGGCCAGGCCGAAGGGCGTGTCATTGGCGCGCCGGGCGATCTCGTCGAGATCGTCAAAGGGTTGGGCCACCACCACCGGGCCGAAGATCTCCTCGCGCACCACGCGCATGTTGTCGTGCACATCCACCAGCACCGTCGGCCTGACGAAGCAGCCGGGCCCGTCGCCCGCCGCACCACCGGCAGCGGCACGGGCGCCCTCGGCGTAGCCGCTGTTCACGTAGTCCATCACCCGGTTCTGCTGCACCTTGGAAACCAGCGGGCCGATCTGCGTGGTGGGATCGATTCCGGGGCCCATTTTCATGCCGGCGGCAATGGCGGAAAGCTGCTCGACGACCTCGTCGAAGCGGCTGCGATGCACGTACAGGCGTGAGCCCGCGGTGCACACCTGGCCCTGGTTGAAAAAGATGGCCTGGGCGGCTCCGGCAGCCGCCACCGCGGGATCCACGTCGTCGAGGACGATCACCGGGCTCTTGCCGCCCAGCTCCAGCGAGCAGCGGGTCATGTTTTCCATGGCCGCCTTGCCGACCAGCTTGCCGATTTCGGTGGAGCCGGTGAAGGCGATCTTGTGGATGCCGGGATGGGCCGCCAGCGCCGCGCCGGCTGTGTGGCCGAGGCCGGTGACCACGTTGAGCACGCCCGCCGGGTAGCCGGCCTCGACAGCCAGTTCGCCCAGCCGCAGGGCGGTCAGCGGGGTGTCTTCGGCGGGCTTGAGGATCATCGTGCAGCCGGCGGCCAGCGCCGGGGCAACCTTCCAGATGGCCATCAGCAGCGGGAAGTTCCACGGGATGATGGCCCCGACCACGCCGACCGGCTCGCGGCGGGTGAAGCCGAAGAACTCCCGGTCGCGTACCAGCGGCACCGACAGCTCCATCGTCGAGCCTTCGATCTTGGTGGCCCAGCCGGCCATGTAGCGGATGAAATCCACCGACAGGCCGACGTCCACGTAGCGGGCCATGGTCACCGGCTTGCCGTTGTCGATGGCTTCGAGTTCGGCGAATTCCTGGGCGTTGGCTTCGAGCAGGTCGGCCAGCTTGAGGAGCAGGCGCTCCCGGTCTACCGGGCGCATCTTGGGCCAATCGCCCGATTCAAAGGCGCGGCTGGCGGCCTGTACGGCCCGGTCGATGTCGGCGGCTTCGCCGGCCGGCACGCGGCAGAAGGTTTCGCCGTCGGCCGGGTCGACCACCGGCAGGGTGTCTCCGGCGAGGGCATCCACCCATTCGCCGCCAATCAGCATGCGCCGGGGCTTGGCGAGGAAGGCCGCGGTGGCGGGGTGCAGTTCGATACCGTGAAAGTTGTTCATGGGTCTGTCTCCTGGGGTGGGCGGCTTAATAGACGTACAGCACGCGGGCCTGCAGGCCGCTGATCTTCGGGCCTTCCTCGACCTTCACGTCCTGGGTGTATTGCATCTGCACCTGCCACTGCTTGTCGACAAAGGACGCCCAGGTGAGCATGGCGGTGCCATTGTTCTTGGCGCCGGCGATGTCGGCACCGTTGAGGGTCTCCTTGGCGCCCCAGGCGTGGCGGTAGGTGGCGGCCACGTAGGTGGCGTCGCTGATGTGGTAACGCAGGTGGCCGTGAGCCTGGAGGAGTGCGTCCTTCTTGGCGTTGCTGTCGCGCTGGTCCTGGTAGAACTCGGTTTCGCCGATCAGATCGACGGTCCATTTGTTGGACAGCTTGCGGATGTAGCCCACCTGCAGGTCGGTGGCCCAGCGGTTGTTGCTGAGGGCGAAGCCCTGGTTCTTGTCGCTGCCGGTGGGGGCAGTGAAGAACACCGACCAGCCCAGGTGCTCGCCCCTGGCCAGATCGGCGATGGTCCACAGGGTGGCGCCGAAGATCACATCGCCGATGCCGCTGCTCTTGCTGTCGGACAGGCCGATCTTCTGGTTGCCGAAGGGCACGATGATCTGCGGGTCGAGGATGTAGTCGCCCAGCTTCATGAAGTGGACATAACGCAGGATGCCGGCATTGACGGCCAGGTCCAGGTTGTCGACGACCTTGTTGCCCTTGCTGTACACCTTGTCGGCGCGGGGGAACTGGGCGTAGGCGAGGAGCAGGTTGGTGCCGGCGGGCAGGCCGGTGTAGTCGCCCGGGTCGGGGCGCACGTCGGCATGCACGGCGCCGATGCTGCCGGTGGCGAGGAGGGCGGCGGCGCAGGCGCGCAGGGTGAAGGTTTGGGCTGCTTTTTGCATTGTCTTGTCTCCGTGTTTTTGTGGTGTAGGCGCTGCAGTGGTGCTGAATAAAAAAGGCCGCGGCCGCCAGGGAGGGGGAGGAGAGAGGGCGCCGCGGCAAGAGGGAGGGGGGCTCCGGAGGAGGCTTACTTTTTCGGCCGCACGGCGTCGGCGGTGCCCTGGATGAAGGCCTTGATCTTCTCCACGTCATCCGTGCTCAACTTGCCGGTGAAGTCGGGCATGCCCTTCTTCACGAAGGGGCCGTTGAAGAGCATGTCAGCCAGGTTCTCGATGTCCTTCGACGGCACGTAGCCCAGGTTGGGAATGTTGCCGCCCTTGTCCACGCCGGGTACGCCGTGGCAGAACACGCAGTTGCTGATGTAGAGCTTGGTGCCCGCCGGGATGTGGGCCGGGTCGTACTTGACGCCGGAGATCAGCTCGCCCATGGCGTAGGGCTGGGCTTCGGGCAACGGCGTGGTACCGCCGATGGCGAAGGTGTAAACGCGGCCGTGGTCCTGCTTGTCGGTGGCGCGCGCCGACAGCCCGAACACGCCACCCCAGCCCACCGCGATGGACACGTACTGCTTGCCATCCACCTGGTAGGTGACCGGCGGGGCGATGATGCCGGTGCCGATGGGGGCCTCCCACAGTTTCTCGCCCTTGTCGGCGCTGTAGGCGGCGAAGCGTCCGTCAGCCGTGCCGGCAAAGACCAGATTGCCGGCGGTGGTGAGGGTGCCGCCGTTCCACGGGGCGGTGTATTCCTGGCGCCAGGCTTCCTTCTGCTTGACCGGGTCCCAGGCCACCAGCCGGCCAAAGGCCTTGCTCTTGGGCGGCTGGGTGTTGATCAGCATGCCGGTGTTCCAGCCGGTGCCGGACTGCGGCTGGCCGGGCACGTTGGCGTTGTGCTGCCAGGCTTTGTCTTCGGCCAGGTTGAGGGGCACGTTCTGCACCGGAAAGTAGGCCAGGCCGGTCTTCGGGTTGAAGGACATGGCGTGCCAGTTATGCCCGCCAAAGGGGCCGGGCACGCTGTCGAAGGCTTCGCGGGAGCGCGCTTCGGGGGTTTCGATGGGACGGCCGTTTTTGTCGTAGCCGGTGGCCCAGTTCACCTCGGTGAAGGGTTTGGCGGAGATGAACTTGCCGTTGGTCCGGTCGATGACGAAGAAGAAGCCGTTCTTCGGCGCATGCAGGATGACCTTGCGCTTTTTTCCCTCAAGCGTGAGATCGGTGAGGATCATGTCCTGCACCGAGGTGTAGTCCCAGTTGTCGCCCGGGGTTTCCTGGTAGTGCCAGACGTATTCGCCGGTGTCGGGGTTGAGGGCGACGATGGAGGCGAGGTAGAGGTTGTCGCCGCCGGCGGGGCTGCGCTTGCGATGGTTCCACGGCGAGCCGTTGCCGGTGCCCACGTACATCAGGTTGAGTTCCGGGTCGTAGGTCATGGAATTCCATGCCGTGCCGCCGCCGCCATTCACCCACCACTTGCCGGCCGGGTCCCAGGTCTTGGCGGCCTTGGCCATGGCATCGTTTTCGAAGGGCTGGTCCGGGTCGCCGGGCACGGTGTACCAGCGCCATTTCTGCTCGCCGCTGTCGGCGTCGTAGGCGGTGATGTAGCCGCGCACGCCGTATTCGGCGCCGCCGTTGCCGATGATCACCTTGCCCTTGATCACCCGCGGGGCGCCGGTGACGGTGTAGGAATGGCTGTGGTCCTCGATGGTGTCCTTCACCCACACGGTCTTGCCGGTGGCGGCGTCCAGCGCCACCAGGCGGCCGTCGAAGGTGCCGACGAAGACCTTGCCCTTGTACAGCGCCACGCCGCGGTTCACCACGTCGCAACAGCCCTTGAAGCCCATTTCGCGGGGCACCTTGGGGTCGTAGGTCCAGATCTTCTTGCCCGTGCGCACATCCACCGCGTGCACCACGCTCCAGGCGGCGGAGACGTACATGATCCCGTCCACCACCAGCGGGGTGGCTTCGACGCCGCGGGTCGACTCCAGGTTGTAGGACCACACCAGGCCAAGCTTCTTGACGGTGCTGGCGTTGATCTCGGTGAGCTTGCTGTGGCGGGTTTCGGCGTAGTCGAGGCCGTAGGCCGGCCAGTCGCCGGTTTTGGCGGTGTTGGCACGCACGGTCTTTTCGTCCACCTGGCCGGTGACCGCCGCGATGTGTTCGCGGGAGCCCTTGGGCGGGGCCGCGAAAACGCCGGCCGAGTTCAGTCCGCAGGTGGCCAGCACGGCCACTGCGACGGCTTTTGTCAGCCGGGTTTTTTGGGGCTTTTCAATGTGCAGTTCCATCATGTCTCCTCATTGACTTCGTTTGTTGAAGTTCTTTAATGTGGGGAACCCCGCTTGATCGGGGCCGCCTCCCGGTGAGTGCAATAGGGCTGTTAGCAGCTCCCGTGCCTGCCGGAATTGGCCGATAAAATAGAGAAAAATCATAAAAATCAGGCTCTTGTGCCCGCGCCGTAATTCCTGCAAAAAAATGCCGGCGGTGCGGGTGTACTGAAACGAGTCAACCGTCTTTTTCCGTTGACTTGTTACTGGCCGAAATGAGGAGACAAGAATGGGCGAGCAACGGGTTTCTTTTGAAACGAGAATGGAAATGGTGCGGCGCAATTTCTTCGGGGAGGGGAAATTGGCGCCGGGAATGTTGCCGGACGTCGTATTGCGCTCGTGGGAACGCTCCCTGCAAATGGGCCTCACTACCGGCGCCCGACGCGTTTTCAACCCGGTCAGCCGGCAGGACAAATCCCTTATCGAGGAACGCAGCCGGCCGCTCATTGCCTGCGCTCTGCCAGAGATCGAAAAGCTCCATCTGGCCCTCGGCCGTGCCGGCTGGGCGCTGGCCTGCATCGATGCGGAAGGTATCGTGGTCAGGGCCGTGTGTGGATCAGGGCCGGATGTGCACGACCTCGACCGCATCTTCCAGGTGGGCCGCAATGTCAGCGAGGCGGCCATCGGCACCAACGGCCCGGCCTGCGTGATTGCCGAGGGGCGGCCGGTGGTGGTGCGGGCGGGGGAGCATTTTCTGGATGAAATCCTGCCCTTTGCCTGTGCCGCCGTGCCGCTCTTCAACCCGGCGGGCCAGCTGGCCGGCGTGCTCGACGCGACCCGCTTCAACAATGGCAACCCGGTGACCATTCTCGAACCCCTCACCATCGCCGCCCGGGCCATCGAAAACCGCATGCTGGCCGAACTGGGCGGGGCGCTGACGATGGGCTTCCATTACCGGCCCGATCTGCTTGGCACGCCGCTGGAAGGCGTGCTGGTTTTTGCCGAGGACGGCCACATGCTGGGGGCCAACCAGGCGGCGCGACAACTCCTCGGGCTGGAAACCGGGCTGGATGCCGACGCGAGCTTCAACACCTTGTTCGACTGCCCGCCGGAAACCTTCCGGCGCGCCCTCAGTGGTCGTCATGTCAGCGGCGTGGTGCGCAGCGACAGCGGCATGTTGTTCGATGCGCGCTTCGACGCCAGCCACACGGACTCTCTGCTGAGCCGCCTGCGCGAAGGGGCGCGGCGGGTGCATTCGGCGGTGCAGCTGCGGCCGGCTGGGGTCACCTCGTTGACGCCAAGCGACAGCGGCGGCGCCGACGAAGTGGCCAGCACCGCCATCCACGTGGCGAGCCGTGCCTTTGCGCGGGACATTCCGGTGCTTATCAACGGCGAAACCGGCACCGGCAAGGAGGTGCTGGCGCGGCGCCTGCATGACGGCAGCGCGCGGGCCGCGGGGCCCTTCGTGGCCATCAATTGCTCGTCGCTGCCGGCCGGGCTGATCGAGTCGGAATTCTTCGGTTACGACGACGGGGCCTTCACCGGTGGCCGCCGCGGCGGGGCGCCGGGCAAGTTCGAGCAGGCCCGCGGCGGCACCTTGTTTCTCGACGAAATCGGCGACATGCCGCTGGAGCTGCAGGGGCGTTTGTTGCGCGTGCTGCAGGAGCGCAGCTTCACGCGTCTGGGCGGCGCCAAGCTGATCGCCTTCGATGCGCACATCGTATCGGCCACCCATCGCAAGCTCGACGAGCTGGTGGCTGGCGGGCTGTTTCGCGAAGACCTGTATTACCGCATCAAGGGCGTGCGGGTGAGCCTGCCGGCGCTCCGCGAGCGGGACGACCGGGCCACGCTGATCGACGCGCTGTTGATCCGCGAAGCGGGCGCCGAGCCGCTGCCGCGCCTGTCTGCCGATGCGCGCCAGTTGCTGCTGGCCTACCGCTGGCCGGGCAACATCCGCCAGCTCGGCCATGTGCTGCGGCTAGCCCTGACCCTGGCGGAAGGCGAGGACGAAATCGGCGTGCAGCACTTGCCGGAGGAGTTGCTGGATGAGCCGCCGACGTGCGCCAAGGTGCGTCCGTCGGCACCGGCGGTGCCGGATGCGTGCCTGCGCGATGTGGAACTCAACGCGGTGCGGGAGGCCATGGACAAGTGCGCCGGCAATGTCTCGGCGGCCGCCCGCAGCCTGGGGGTGGCGCGGGCGACCCTGTACCGCAAGCTGCGCCTGCTCGATGTGGCCGGCTGAGTACGGCGCCGGCGCAGTAGTTAAAGGGCGATGTTGGCCTTCAGCCACAGGGTGCGGCCCGGTTCGTTCACCCGCGTGGTCTGGGTGAAACCGCCGACGCTGGCGCCGCTGCGGCTGATGAACTCGGCGTAGGTCTTGTCGAAGAGGTTGTCCACGCCGGCTGACAGCAGCATGCCCTTCTTCGGTTTGTATGCCGCGTTGAGGGAGGCGATGGCAAAGCCCGACGAGGCGCCGATGTCCTGGCCGACGATGTTGCCGTAGCCGGTGTCGTAGCGGGTCTGGCCCTGCACCAGGCGCAGCAGGGCGCCGGCGCTCCACGTCTGGTCGTCGTAGCCGGCACCGAGGCGGGCTTCCAGCGGCGGAATCTGCGACAGGGGTTTGCCGCTCGAGTCGTTCTCGCCGCGGGTCCAGGCCAGCGTGCCCCAGGTTTTCCAGACCTGGGTCAGGGCGTAGCTCACATCGGCTTCGGCGCCGTAGGTGGTGGCGTCGATGTTGAAGGCGTCGGTGGCAAAGGCGTTGATCTGGCGGATCTGGATGAAGTCCTTGTGTTTGCCGTAGAACAGCGACGCGGAGGCCTTCAGTGGGCCGGCGGCGTAGATGGCGCCGGTATCGAGCTGGGTGACTTTTTCGGGTTTGAGGACGAAGGTGCTGGCCGCGCCGGTGTTCATCGTGGATGTGGCGCCGGGGGCTTTGCTGCGCTCCCAGTAGTCGGCGGCGCGCTCGCTGTGGCCGAGGCCGGCGTACAGCGTGGTGGTCGGCGTGAAGGCGCTCTCCCAGCGCAGGAAGCCGGCCTTGAGGGTGTTCTTGTCGGTCTGGCCGGAGGTGGTCTTGCCGCTGCGCTGGTCTTCGGCTTCGCTCCAGTCCACCCGCAGGCCGCCGATCAGGCGCTGGGCAGCGTCGAGTTCATGGGACAGCTCACCGAACACGCCGCGGCTGTTGAAGCGCATGTCGGCGCCGCGGGGCAGGCTGTCGTAGCCGGCCACGGCGGCGCCGCTGGCCTTGCGCAGGGTGTGCTCGTTGGTCTGGAAGTCGATGCCGGTTTCGAGGCTGGTCTTGCTGCCCAGTTCGAGGGTGGCGGCGAGGCGCCCGCCCTGGGTTTTGCGGTCGGGGTTGCTGACCATCTTCATGCCGCTCTGGCTGCGCAGGCTGTAGTTGTCCATCACGTGGTCCACGTAGTTGTAATAGACCTGCGTCTCCAGCTTGCTGACCAGCGGGCTGATGCGTTTCTTCTCGAATTTGAGGCCGAGGTTGCTGCGTTCAAAGCGGGCGCCGTCCATGCTGCGGTCGGCGTAGGCGGCCTTGCCGTCGCTCTTGGCGAAGGTCAGTTCCGCGCGGGTGTCCCGGTCGGGTGTCCAGCCGAGGGCGCCGCTGGTGCTCCAGCGGTCGTAGGCCGAGTGCACCTTGTTGCCTGAGCCGTCCTTGTAGTCTTGGGCATGGGAGTGGGTACCGGTCACTTCGCCGTAGAAGCCGGCGTTGCCCACCCCGGCTTCGAGCACCTGGTCGTTGCGCCCGAAGTTGCCGGTCAGCAGGCTGGCGTCGGCGTAGGCCGAGAAGTTTTCGCGGACTTTCGGCTGGCGCTCGAAAAGCACCACGCCGGCGCTGTTGCCGGGGCCGTACTTGACGGTCTGCGGGCCCTTCAGCACCGTGATGCGGTCGAAGGCTTCGGGGAAGACGTAGGCGGTGGGCGGGTCCATGCGCATGCCGCAGCCGCCGAGGATCATCTCGCCGTCGAGCAGGATGCCCAGCCGCGAGGCGGCCATGCCGCGGAACACCGGGTCGCCGTCGGTGCCGCCCTTGCGGATCACCGAGAAGCCGGGAATGTTCTTCAGGTAGTCGGCGCCGTCATGGGCCGGCACCGGCTGGCGCGGGGCGCGCGGGTCGGTGGTGACGGTGAGCGGGGCTTCCATGGCCGGGGCAGTAACGACCACCTGGCGCAGGGTGGTGACCTCTTCGGCGGCGGCCGGAAAGGCGCAGGCGATGGCGAGGGGCAGCAGGGCGTGCCGGAGCGGCGTGGGGCAGGACATCGTTGTGGGCTCTCTGGTTGGCAAGAGAGCGCCACATTAGTGAGGGGGAACGACGACGACGTTGACATGCAGCAAGATGGCGCCCCATTTTGGTGCGTCATAGTGTCGCAGCGGCCGCCCGATACCGGCGCGGCCGGTAAAAATCTACACGCGGAAGCGTGAAACGCTGGCTTTGAGGCTGTCGGAAACGCCCGCCAGGCGGTTGGCCGTGTCGGCCACCGAGGCGACGGCGGCAGAGTTTTCCTCGGACATCTGGGCGATGGCTTCGACGTTGCGGGCCAGTTCGGTGGACGCGCCGCGCTGTTCGCGCAGGGCATCGGTGATGTTCCCGATGGCGCCCTGCATGGTGCTGGCCGAGTCGCGGATGTCGCCCATCGACTCGCTGGCCTTGCCGGCGGCAACGACCACTTCGCTCACCAGCTGGCGGCTGGACTGCATGCTGGTCACTGCACCGACGGCGCCTTGCTGGATGGTGCCGATGACGGCGGTGATTTCCTGCACCGAGTTGGTGGTGCGCTCGGCCAGCTTGCGTACTTCGTCGGCCACCACCGCAAAGCCGCGGCCCTGCTCACCGGCACGGGCGGCTTCGATGGCGGCGTTGAGGGCCAGCAGGTTGGTCTGGTCGGCCACTTCGCGAATGACCACGGCGATCTTGTCGATTTTCTGGACCTGTTCGGAGAGTTGCTGGATCTGCTGGGCGGTGTTTTCCACCTGCTCCGACACCAGGCCGATCTTGTGGGCGGCATCGTCGACACCCCGGGCACTCGTGGTGGCCAGGTTGCCGGCTTCGGTCGCGCGATGGTTGGCGTCTTCGGAGCTGGAGCCCACGTGGTCGATGCTGACTGTCAGCTCTTCGACAGCAGCGGCTGCGGCGGCGGTGGCACTGGATTGCTGCTCGCTGCTGATCGAGACCTGCTGGGCTGCCGTGGATAGCTGACTGGCGGAGCTGGCCACGCTGTTCGAGCTGCTCATGATGTCGCCGATGGTGTGGGAGAGGTCGCCACGCATCTTCTCGAGGGAGCCCAGCAGCACGCCGATTTCATCGTGTGCGGAGGCTCTGGCGGGGGCGGCGCTCAGGTCGCCGGCGGCAATGCGCCCGGCCATCTGGTTGGCGTCGGCGATGCGGGCGGTGATGCTGCGGATGGTGACAAGGCTGAGCAGGCCGAGGATGACGCCTGCTGCAACAAGGATACCCATGGAAATGTAGGTTGCCGAGGCCTGGGCGCTGGCGCCTTCGCTGGCCACTTTGTTCCCCAGATCCTCGTTGTACTTCATGTGCTCTTCGAGTTGCTTGTTCATTTTCTGGGCCAAGGGCGTGGCCTTGTTGAGCAGGTCGCGCGCCTCTTCCGTCCGGTTGCTCCGGGATGCGGTAAGGATGGCGTAGTTACCTTTCTCGTACTCGGCCAGTGTGGCGCGCTCGGCTTCGAGCAGGCGCCGGTCTTCATCGTCTGCGATCAGTGCTTCGTAGTCTTTCAGCGCTTTTTCAAGTGCGCCCTGGCCTTGCAGGATCTGCTTGTCCAGGGTCGCCATTTCTTCCGGGTTGTTGAACAGCACATGACGGTAGGTGCGAACCCGCAAGCGACCGAATTCGAGGGCGACCCTGTTGAGTGCCTGGATGCTTGGCACCACGTTGATGTTGCCGAAATTGGTGGTCTCGTAGACCTTGTGCATCTGGACGTAGTTGATGCCGGTGAGTGCAAGCAGGCTCACGATTGCGGCTCCGACGAGGAGCATCAGGCGCTGAACAATGGTCATTTTTTTCCCTTTGGTGGAAATCCGTTTTTGTTTGCCGGATTTGCCATGGCAACGGCGGCCATGCGGGAAACTTTAGTGGTCCTGCTGCGACCGTCTCCCGCTTGTGGAGACGGTCGCGGGCTGGCGAGGGACTTACTTTGCAGTGGCTGCGGGAGCGGGAGTTGGTGCGGCAACGGCGGGCGCCGGCGGCGGGGCGATGGGGGTGACGGTGACGCCCTTGGCCTTCTGGTTCTGGATCCAGCGCGCGGCGACCTTGTCCTGGGCGGTGGCGAGCTGTTCGTTGGCCTTGGCATTGGCCTCAGCGGTCTTGGCCTTGGTTTCTTCCTGTTTGGCCTTTTGCTCTTCGGTGGGGGCCGGCAGCCTGGCGCTGGCCAGGCCCGGCAGGCCGACGAGGAGGGCGAGGATGAGTGCGTTGATCTTCATCGTTCGGGCACCTTTCAGTGATGGTTGGGCGCGGCGGCCGGGGGATGCGCGCCGTCGTCGTCTTTGGAGACCTTGCGGCCCTTGGCGGTTTCGTACCAGTAGGCGTGGTGCTCGAGGGCCCAGGTTTCGTCCACGTAGCCGCTCTTCATGCCGTCGATGGCGCGTTCCATGCCGATGGTGCCGATGTAGATGTGGCCAAGGGACAGGGACATGAACAGGATGGCGCCGACCGAATGCACCATGTGGGCGAGCTGCATGTCCTGGCGGATCTGGCCGAGGCCGGGGAAGTCGAGCACCAGGCCGCTGACGCCGACGATCAGGCCGAGGATGGTGACGCCGATCCAGAACCAGGTTTTCTCGCCGAAGTTGAAGCGCCACGAGGGCACGTGTTCGCCGGAAAGCAGCCCGCCGGCCTTGCGGATCCACAGAGCGTCCACCCGCTGCCACACGTTGTCGCGGGCAAACAGGGCGACGAAGAACAGGGTGGAGACGAAGAACAGCGGCCCGGTGAGGTTGTGCAGGTTCTTGGCGACCCACGCCAGCCAGCCGAACAGCGTATGCCCCATGAGCGGCAGCAGCACGTGCTTGCCGAACAGCATGGTCAGGCCCGACAGCGCCAGCAGTACGAAGCAGCCGGCCAGAACGAAGTGGGCCATGCGCTCGACCGAGTTGAAGCGTTCGATCAGGCGGCCGGTGGGCTTGCCTTCCAGCATGATCTTGCCACGCAGCTTGTAGAAGGCGGCCAGGGCGACGAAGACGCCGACCAGCATCCAGCCGCCCCACACGGTGATGGGGCCGTTGCGCAGTTGTCGCCAGCGTTCGCCGGAAGCCTGGATCAGGGTCCGGTCGGCGGGGGCCTGGAAGGTGATGGACTGGTTTTCACCACGGCGCACGTCACGAAAAGTGGCGGCGTTGTTGCCGGGTTGGACCAGCGTGGCGGCTTCGCTGGTGGCCGGCGGCGCGTCGGCCGCCAGCGCCGGTTGAGCGCCGGCGAGGCCGGCTGTGACCGCCAGCAGCGCCA
>ERZ724525.420-NODE-420-length-23988-cov-11.020516_pt1 | contig 23988 bp, 24 predicted proteins | sample MGYA00376058_ERZ724525 | MGnify/ENA primary metagenome ERZ724525 (study PRJEB28724, sample SAMN07190888) | wastewater metagenome | isolation source: influent of sewage treatment plant in Hong Hong | place: USA: Christiansburg, Virginia | collected 2016-03-01 ... | reverse complement strand
TTTCACAGGAGAAGTCGATGGGCAGTTATTGCAACGAGTCCTACGCAGAGTTTCTGGATTCCCTCAAAGCCGCGGGTGTCGTGATCCGCAATGAAAGCGAAGTGCGCGAACGGCTGGCAGAGTCCCAGCGCTGGCGTAGCGCCTTCATGACCCTGGCTGCCAATGGTCGTACGCTCGGGATCGAGTTTACCGTAGCTGGCAAGGGTAGCGACCCTCGCGCCGTGCAGCGTGTTCTGGCTGAACACGCCTTTCCCGCTGAAAAGGAAGCCGCGTTTATCGCGCAACTGACGGCCGACCGCTAAGCTGCATATCAATGGCCGGAAAAACTTTCCGCCCATTGAAGAAGCTCCCTTTCGTCGCAAGGCGCAAGGGAGTTTTTTTGCGCCTTGCGAAACGTGTTGGATGACGCGGTGCCAGCCATCTCCCGCTAAAGTTTTGGGTTGATGCGTTGTCAATACGGAGACGACATATTTTCAGGATCGATCCTCTGAACTCCCGTATCCCGCCCCTCTCCAGCGAAACCCTGTCTCTCGATGTGCTTGCCCTGCTGGCCGCTGTGGTCTCCCACGACCGCCTGGGACCGTCGGCGACGGCCTTTGCTTCGGAGCTTGCAACGCGTCTTGGTTGTGAGCAGGTAGCGGTTGGTTTTGTTGAAGACCGGTTTACCCGCGTAGTGGCGATCTCCCACGGGAGCATCGGCGAAGGGCGTACAGAAATGCTGCGGGCTATCGGCGCCGCCATGGACGAGGCCATTGAGCAGGCGGCAACCGTGCTGGCGCCGGTTCCTCCCGATCAGCTACCGCGGATCGTGCTCGCCCACGAGGCACTTTTGCGTCGGGATGCTGGCGAGGTGTGCTCCATTCCGATTTTCATCATGCATGAACTGGTATGAACTGGTGGGGGCCGTGCTGCTGCAGTTTCGCCAGAACGCATCGTTGAGCTGGAGCACGCGGTAGCCCTTGTGGGGCCGGTGTTGCACTTCATGCGGCATGTGGCGAAAGGCCGTGGCGCAAGCGTTTGCGTGATCGTCTGCGACGGGGCTGGGTACATCTGCGGGAGCCCGTCAGTGGGCGCTTGCGGGCCGGAATCGGCATCATGCTGGCGGCAGTCATGGTCTTGCTGGCCGTTCCCTTCGAGTTCCGGGTTGGTGGCAATGCGCGTGTCGAAGGGGAAATTCAGCGGGTTTTGGTGGCGCCGGCGGATGGATTTCTCAAGCAGGCCCTGGTCAGGCCGGGGGATCTGGTCAAGGCCGGGCAGTTGCTGGCGGAGTTGGCCGAGCAGGATCTGCAGCTTGAGCGGAGTAAGTGGAGCAGTGAATTGGCCCAGCATGAGAATGCCTACTCTGCGGCCATGGCCAGGGCCGACCGTACCCAGCTGGTGATCAGCCAGGCGAAGGCTGACGAGGCGCGTGCCCAGCTTGCGCTGGTGGACGGGCAGATCGGACGCAGCCATATCGTGGCCCCGTTCGACGGCGTGCTTATCCGCGGTGACCTGACCCAGTCCCTCGGGGCTCCGGTGCAGCGCGGCGACGTGTTGCTCACGGTGGCGCCGCGGGAGCGCTTTCGGGTCATTGTTGAGGTCGATAACGGGATATTGCGCGGATCCGGGTCGGTCAGTCGGGCAGTCTGGCCCTTTCGGCCCTGCCATGGGACGCCTTGTCCATGACGGTGACGCGTATCACACCGATGGCGATGGCAGTGAAAGGGCATAACGTTTTCGAGGTGGAGGCGGTGCTGGCCAGCATTCCGGACAGCCTGCGGCCCGGTCTGCGCGGTATGGCCCGCATTACTGTTGGTCGTGAACCGTTGTTGTGGGCCTGGACCCACCGCCTCACAGACTGGATTCGTCTGGAATGGTGGGGTTGGTGGGGGCGCTGAAATGACCACCAGCGTCTTCAGCAACCAGTGGTACCGGGTGGCAGGCCTGCATCCACGTCTTCGTTCGCAGGTGCGGGTTACCCGGCAGATTTATCGGGACGAGGTGTGGTACGTGCTGGCCGATCCGGTCAGCGGACGTTTTCACCGAATGAATGCATCGGCCTACGCGTTTGTTGGACGCTGCGATGGCCGCCGCACGGTTGATGCTGTGAGTGAGGCCTTGCATGCCCACGATCCGGATGATGCGCTGACCCAGGACGAGATCGTGCGTCTGCTAGTCCAGTTGAACCAGCGTGGTCTGATTCAGTGCGAAATCACTCCTGATGTGAAGGCGATCTTTCACCGAGAGGATCAGGAGCGGCGTCGGGCGCGTCGTCTGGCCGTGAATCCGCTGGCCTTTCGGGTGCGTCTGGGGGATCCGAGCGTGCTTCTGAAGCGCTTCGATCCCTGGCTGCGTTTCCTCTTTTCCTGGCCCTTGCTGCTTGCCTGGCTGGTGCTGATCATGGCCGGGCTGGTTATTGCGGCGGTCGCGCTGCTGGTGTGGCTGCTGGTCGAGCCGGGCGTGGTGCGCGATGTGGCACTGGTGATAACGGCGATTTGTGGCGTGTCGACAGTGCTTTTCAACGGTAATCCGTTGCTCCGCTTCGATGCGTATTACGTGCTCTGCGATGCCCTTGACCTCCCCAACCTGGCGATCCGCAGCCATGCCTCGTGGCGCTACCTGCTTATCAACCGGGTGTTGGGGATTCCGGATATGCCATCTCCCGAGCCGGGCCGTGGCGAGGGGCCGTGGCTGTACTTCTATGCGCCGGCCTCGGCTCTGTACCGGATCAGCATCTCGCTGGCGATTGTCGGCTGGATCGGTAGCTGGTCGATGGCCCTGGGTTTGCTGGCGGGGGCCGGGGTGGTGTTCGCGATGCTCGTCACGTCTGTGTTTCAGGTCTGGCGCAGCTGTTGCGCATGGCCTTGCCCGATCTCATGCGACGACGTGTGCTGCATGTTGGTGGAGGACTGTGTACGGCCTGCTGGTGCTGTTGGCGGGGGTGCCTTTTCCCTTTGCAACGCTGGCCCAGGGGGTGGTGTGGATTCCCGAGCAGGCTCAGGTGCGCACTGGGGCCGATGGTTTCATCGTTTCCCTGGAGGCTCGTCATGGCGATCGAGTGGAGGTCGGGCAGGCGCTGGCCAGGCTTGAGGACAATCGCCTGGTTGCCGATGCGGCCAGGTTAAGCAGTCAGCTCCATGCTCTGGATGCCGATCTTTATCAGGCCATTGTGCGCGACCCGGTCAAGGCTCGCGATGTGGAGGAGGACATCAGCCGGGTCAAGGCTCAACTGGCCCGGGTTAAGGAGCTCCAGGGGCTACTGGTGCTGCGCGCCAGTGTCGCCGGGCAGTTGGTCATGCCGCGCCAGTCCGACATGGAAGGGGCCTTTATGCCCCGTGGGGCGCTGCTCGGTCACATCCTGACCGGCGAAGCGTTCACCATACGGGTGGCGGTGCGACTGGCCTAGCAGCCTGACGCGTCGGTGGCGGCGTGCCTGCTGCGTACCATTCCGGCCGCCACTGAAAAGCTGCCCAGTGCCGCCCTTGGCGAGCATGCCGGAGGGCGTTTCCCAGTCGATCCGGCCGACAAGGATCATCTGCAGACCCCGACGCCGGTGTTTGTTTTCGACGTAGTCCTGGATGGACACGTCCATGAGCGGGCTGGCGGACGCTCCTGGGTGCGCTTCGATCATGGCTGGACGCCACTGGTCGTGCAGTGGGGGCGCCGCCTGAAGCAACTCTTCCTGAGTCATTTCAATCCGACGGCATGACCCGCCTCCTCGATGCCCGCGTGCCCCTGCCAGGTCTGGTGTGGGGCGCTTATCCGGAGCGCCGTGATCCGCCCCGTGTTCGCTGGCCCTGGGGGCGCGCCCGCTATGGTCGTCAGGTGGATGCCGTGCGCGCTGCGCTGGTGGTCTGGCAGGCGCTGGACGAGCCCGCCTTCTCTGCCCGACTCAGGGCCGTGCAGATCCGCATCGGACGTGACGGGCTGGCGGTGGAGCGTGTCGTGGAGGCATTGGCTGCTGCAGTCGAGGCGGCCCGTCGCAGTCTCGGGCTGAAGGCCTACGACACCCAGATTCGCGCTGCGCTGATCATGCTGGACAACCGCCTCGCCGAGATGGCGACGGGAGAGGGAAAGACCCTGGCGGCGGCCTTGGCGGCGGCAGTGGGGGCACTGGCTGGTACGCCGGTGCATGTCCTCACGGCCAACGATTATCTTGTCGAGCGGGATGCCGTGAATCTGGCGCCGCTGTTTGCCCTGCTTGGCCTGCGCGTCGGCTTTGTAACCGGGCCAATGGACGAAGCGCAGCGGCGCATTGCCTACAACGCGTCCATTTGCTATGTCACCGCCCGCGAGGTGGTGTTCGATTATCTGCGGGACGGGCTGCGCCGCGGTTTTACCCGTAGCGATTTGCAGCGTAGGGTGGCTGCCCTGCGCGAAGCCGACGCTAAGCAGTCCTTGCTGCGCGGCTTGTGCATGGCCATCGTGGATGAAGCCGACAGCCTGCTCATTGACGAAGCGATGATGCCGCTGATTTTGTCGCGGCAGGTGCACGACAGCGCCGGGCGAGCCTTCTTCTGGCAGGCCTGGTTCCTGGCGACAAGCCTGCTGGCAGAGCAGGATTTCCGGATCGACGACACCGGGCTGCGGGTTGAACTCACCGCAGTGGGCCGCCTCGCGCTGGGCGAAAAAGCGGCGGTGCTGGGTGGGCGCTGGCGGTCAGTGCGTCTGCGGGAGGAAGTGGTGAACATGGCTTTGGCGGCGGCCCATGTTTACCGGCGCGATGTGCACTATCTGGTGCGGGACGGTGTGGTAGAAATCGTCGATGAAGTTACCGGGCGGGCGGCGCCGGGGCGGGTATGGTCACGTGGTTTGCATACGCTGGTTGAATTGAAGGAAGGGCTGCGTCCTTCACCTGGCACCGAGACTCTTGCCCAGATTACTTATCAGCGTTTCTTTCCCCGTTATCACCGTCTTGGCGGCATGAGCGGCACGCTGAAAGAGGCCCGGGGCGAGTTGCGGGAGGTGTATGGACTTGATGTCGTGTGCGTTTCTTTACGCAAAGCAAGCTCAAGGAAAGCCCTTGCCTCCCGTATATACGGGAGCAAACACGCTTTGTGGGACGCCGTTGCCGGAAGGCTGGCGGAGTGCCGTGCAGCGGGGCGGCCGGTGCTGGTGGGAGCCTCATCGGTGGCCGAGTCTGAATCACTCTCGGCACGTCTTGTTGCTGCAGGCATTCCGCATACTGTTCTCAATGCCCGTTGCGATGTCGATGAAGCCGTCATTGTGGCGCGTGCCGGCGAGGCGGGACAGGTGACGGTGGCAACCAACATGGCCGGACGGGGAACGGATATTCCGCTGGCAGCCGGGGTGGCCGACGCAGGAGGGCTTCACGTGATGTGCTGTCAGATCAATGCATCGAGACGGATTGACCGGCAACTGGAAGGCCGTTGTGCGCGGCAGGGCGATCCGGGCAGCGTCGAAACATGGATCTGTCTGGAGACGCCGCGCGTGGCGGGCTTGCCCTTGTCGGGCATGCTGGCCCGGTGGTGCGCAAGGGATGCAGCACCGCGTCTGCTGATAAGCCCTGTGGGCTTGCGGGTGATGCTGGCATTGCATCAATGGAGGCAGGCGCGTCGGGAACGGCGGGCGCGCCGGGGCTTGTTGCTGGCGGATCGTGAGTGGGAGCGGGGGCTCTCCTTCGGCGGTCCCGGAGAATGACGAGAATGTATAGACGGATTTTGACCTGGATATGCTGGTCCTGGGTGGGGGTTGCCGCCGCTGGACCAATCGGGTCGCAGACGCTGGGCTGCCTGATCGAGCCGGATAAAGTGGCCGATCTGGGCAGCCCTGTCATTGGTGTCCTCGAAGGGCTCAAGGTGGACCGGGGCGATCTTGTGCGCAAGGGGCAGGTTCTGGCCGTGCTGCGCAGCGACGTGGAGCGGGCCACTGCCGAAGTGGCCCGGACGCGTGCCGTGGCGGATGCGGATCTGCGCTCGGCGGAGGCCAGCCGCGATTTGGCACAGCAAAAAATGCGTCGGGCGGAAGATCTTCTGGCCCGCAACTTCATCGCCCAGCAGGCGCTGGATCAGGCGCGCACGGATTTGCAGGTGGCTGACCAGAAGCTGGCTCAGACTCGTGAGCAACAGCGCTTGTGGGGCCGTGAGCTTGGTGTGGCGCAGGCCCAGATCGGCTTGCGCACGATCCGCAGTCCTTTTGACGGGGTGGTGGTCGAACGCTATCTGTCGACCGGCGAGCGCGTCGAGGAAAAACCGGTTTTTCGGGTGGCAAAGATCGATACCCTGCGGGTCGAGGTGATTGTTCCTTCGGCCCGATTCGGGGCGATCCAGGTGGGGGACGTGGCGAGCGTCAAGCCGGATCTGCCCAGCGTCCAGGCTGTCGATGCGTCCGTGATACTGGTGGACAGGGTGGTGGACGCTGCCAGCAATACCTTCCGGGTGCGCCTGTCGCTTCCCAATACCAATCATCAATTGCCGGCGGGTTTGCGTTGCCGGATCAGTTTTTCCGAAGCAACTCCGTCTGTGTCCGGCCCGTCCGAGCGGCCAGCGACCCGCATTTTGGAGGGGCTGCGCATGGAGGCGAGCCTTGGCACCAGCAACGACAAGAACCGTCGCTGAACGCATGCCTACCTGTCGTCACCGTCGGGCGCTGATCGAGACCTTCGAGTCGCGCATCCTGTATTCGGCTGATCCGACGCCGACGGGGCTGGCTGCGGTGGCGGTGGCCGGCATTCAGCAGCATCTGGATGATGGTGGTACGGCGGCGCAGGGCTGCAGTGTCGAACTGGCGTTCATCGACTCCCGCCTTCCCGACGTGCAGGTGCTTGTCGAGGATCTGGCTGCGCAGCAGCGTGCCGGCAAGGCCATCGAGGTGATCCTTGTCGGGGCAGATGAGGATGGAATTTCGATCATTTCCGAGGCCCTTGCAGGGCGTAGTGACGTGTCGGCGGTGCATGTGGTCGGGCACGGTAGCGACGGAGTCGCCACGCTGGGGGCGGCCCGACTGGATGCCGGCATGCTGTTCCTGCGGGCCGGCGAGATTGCTGCCTGGGGCGATGCCCTGACCAGCGATGCCGACTTCCTGCTCTATGGCTGCGATGTGGCTGCGGACGGGGAGGGCCAGTCACTGGTTGATGCCCTGGCCCAGCTGACCGGTGCCGACGTGGCTGCCAGTACGGATACGACGGGCAGCGCGCTGCTCGGTGGTGACTGGGATCTGGAGTACGTCACCGGTCGTGTCGATGCGATGCCCTTTGTCTCGGCGACTCTCCAGGCCTCCTGGAATGGTGTGCTTTCGCTCTCCACGCAAGGGGCAGAAACACGGGTTAACACCACCACCTCCGGTGGCCAGTCGACGCTTGACGGTGCGCACTCTGTGGCAATGGCCGATAACGGCAATTATGTGGTCGTCTGGCAGGATGGCTCTGGCGTGGACGGTAGTGGGATCGGCATCTATGCCCAGCGCTACGACGCATCGGGGGTTGCGCAAGGGGCGGAGTTCCGTGTCAATGTCACCACCCTCGACAATCAGGGGGCCGCTGCGGTAGCGATGGACGATGCCGGCAATTTTGTCGTTACCTGGACGAGCTGGAATCAGGATGCGGCAAATACATTCGGCATCTATGCCCGGCCTTATGCCGCCGATGGCACCGTCCTGAGTGGCGAGTTCCTGGTGAACACCTACACGGCTTTCGCAACTTCCACCCGGCAGCCCAGGAGGACATGACCGGCAAGCATGTGCTTGAACTGGAGTGGCTGGTGAATGGCTTTCATGTGTCGCCGGATGATTTTCCCTGGTCCCGTGCGATGGCATCCGGCACCAACCTGGGAGATGAGACTCTGGAGATCAACCAGCCTGGGGAGGCTTCGGAGCCGCTGCGGACCATCGTCAGCTGTGCGCCGATCCAGGATGGTCATGGGCGTCTGCGGGGTTGTATGGTGAGCTTTTCCGACGTCACGATGCTGCATCGCATTAATGATCAGTTGCTGATCACGCTGACCGATCTGGAGGCTTCGAAGGAGGAGATCCGTCACCAGAACGAGGAGCTGCATCGTCTGGCGACGCGTGATCCGATGACCGGTTGCCTCAACCGCCGGGCCTTCTTCGGTGCTGCCGACCCCCTTTACGCGACCCTGCAGGCAGAAGGTGAAGAGGTGTGCTGCATCATGAGCGACATCGACCACTTCAAGTCATTTAACGACCGTTACGGCCATGCGGTTGGCGACCAGGTCATCAAGTCGGTGGCCAAGTGCCTCGGCTCCGAACTGCGCGAAGTGGACATGCTGTGCCGCTACGGCGGCGAGGAGTTCTGCATCATGCTGCCCGGCTCCACCGCCGAGCAGGCTGCCGAAGTGGCCGAGAGGCTGCGTTTCTCGATCGAGAACCATGCCGGGGCCGCTGTGCGCGATATCCCCGGCATTCGCATTACCTCGAGCTTCGGCGTGGCGTCGATCAAGCTGGGGGCGAAAGACCCGGCCGAGCTTATCGACCAGGCTGACAACGCCCTCTACCAGTCGAAGCAGACCGGCCGCAACAAGGTGTCTGTCTGGGCCGGTGAGCGTTCGGTAAGTTCAACGGTGGAAGCCACGCATCAGGGCTTGCCCGGCTCGGTTACGAAGGCGACCTTGCCAAGCCCGTGACGGCTGGCCGATGAGAGCAGCTGGGCCACATGGTCGTACTCGGCATGCTTGTCCACCTGCAGGTGGAGTTCCGGCTGGGGCTGTCGGGTGGCGGCGGTCTGCAGGCGCTCGTCAAGGGCGGCCAGCGGCACGCTTTCCCCGTTCCACGACAGTCCGCCTTCGGCATTGATCGACAAGTTGATCTTCTCCGGCTTGATTTCCTCTTGCTGGCTGCTGGCCTTGGGCAAGTCCAGCTTCACCGCGTGATTGATCACCGGCACGGTGATGATGAAGATGATCAGCAGCACCAGCATGACGTCCACCAGCGGCGTCATGTTGATCTCCGACATCACGTCCCCGTCGTCGTCCTCGAAACCCGAATGGAAACTCATCGTGCTTCCTTCCGGGCGGGCAGGGGATGGAGGTTGGCCGGCGTCTTGCGAACCTTGCCGCCAGTCACCAGGAAGGCATGCAGATCGTGGGCGAAGTGCTTCAGGCGGGCCAGGATTTCCTTGTTGCCGCGCACCAGGGCGTTGTAGCCGAGCACCGCCGGAATCGCCACGGCCAGGCCGCCGGCGGTCATCACCAGCGATTCACCCACCGGGCCGGCGACCTTGTCGAGGGTCGCCTGGCCCGCTGCACCGATGCCGATCAGCGCGTGATAAATCCCCCACACCGTGCCAAACAGGCCGATGAACGGTGCCGTGCTGCCTACCGAGGCGAGAATCGACAGCCCGCCCTGCATGCGGCCGGTGGCATCGTCGATCGACTGGCGCATGGTGCTGGTGATCCAGTCATTCAGGTTGAGCACGCCATGCAGCTCGTTCTGGTGATTGACGTGGTGATTGACGGCCTCGGTGCTGAGGGTGGCCAGGGCGTGGAAGGGGTTGTCGTCCTTGTTCGGGCTGAGGGCCGCCATGCCTTCATCGAAACTGGTGGCGTGCCAGAACTGCTTGGCGCCGCTGCTCATCCGGCGTAACTGCACCAGACTCCAGGCCTTCACGAAGATCACCGACCAGGAGGCCAGCGACATGAGGATCAGGATGATGGCGACGGCGTGGGATACCGTGTCGCCCTGGGCCCAGATCTGGCCAAAACTGAAAGTGGATTCGTTCATGGGGTTTCCTTCCTAGGACGCAGAGTTGAGTGTGTAAATGATGGGTACCTTGACGCTGCCGGCAACAGCCTGGTCGCCTTGCCGGGCGGGCACGAAGCGCCAGTGGCGCAGCACTGTTTCGCGGGCCGAATCGTCGAGCCGCGGGAAGCCGCTGCTCTGGGCGATGCTGACCTCCAGCGGACGACCGTCGGCACCCACATGGACCTTGAGCAGCACGCGGCCTTCTTCACCCATGCGTTTTGACGGCGTGGGGTAGGGTGGCGCCGGGTTGGACAGGTAAGCCGCGTCGAATTTTGGGGAAACCATGGCCACCGGGGCTTCTTTCGCCGGGCCCGGTGCGGGGGGCGTAGAGGGTGCGGCTTGCGCAACTGGTGCAGAGATTTCCACCGGATTAGCGGCAGTGGCCGCGGAGGTGAGAATGGTTTGCTGCGTCGGTTTGCTGGCTGCGACCGGCTTGGGCTGGACGGTCGGAGTCGGCTTGCTTTCCTTCGTCTTGACGGGCTCGGGGCGCGGAGCCGGTTTTGGCGTCGGCTCGCTGGGGGAAACCAGGCTGACCGTCATGTAGGGCTGCGGCGGCGTGATCGGTTCGCTGAATTCGCCGATGTTGGCAACAATCACGGCCAGCAGCGTCCCGTGGAGCAGGGTGGCCACGCCCATGCCAACAAGGCTGCGGCGGGCAGAGGAAGCCCTTCCGGCCGGAGCCTGAGTCGGGAAGGGGGCCTGCAGTTGTGGCACTGCGGCACGTGGCGCGGGGATGGCTGCATTCATGTCGGTCTCCAGTCGGGAAGCATCCTGGCTGGCTTGCGACATGCCCTTTGGCTGTAGCTGGCTGGCTGAGATTTGTTCGCATCACAAGTCGTGACCTGACTGGCCTGCTCGATTAATGCAAATGCGAACGATTTGTATTCTATTGCTCACGCTGCGCTGCGTCAAGCGCAAGCCCGCGTCGGGAATTTCTCCCATAGTGAAATCACCGCTCCTTGCGTAGCCTTCGCGGAAATACAAAAACCGGAGGCAGACAAGCCATGCAGCACCCCAAGCGCGATATTTCCGTCCACGTTTCCCGCCAGTCTCAAGCCCCTGGCCTGCGTCTTCGCCCGCTGGTACTCGCCCTCGGCGCCGCCTTCGCCGTTACGGCCCAGGCGGCTGATGAGCTGACCGGTGTGGCGCCGACCGTGACCGTCATCGGCCAGACCCCGCTGCCTGGCCTGGAGCTGCCGATCAGCCACATTGCGGCGCCGGTGCAGGCCGTCACCGCACAGGACATCGACAACAGTCAGGCGCTGGATGTCGCCTCCTTCATGAACCGCAAGCTGAACGGCGTGCACGTCAATGAAGTGCAGGGCAATCCTTTTCAGATGGACGTGAACTACCGCGGCTATACCGCCTCGCCGCTCCTTGGCACGCCTCAGGGGCTGTCGGTGTACCTCGACGGGGTGCGTATCAACCAGCCCTTCGGCGACGTGGTGAGCTGGGATCTGATTCCCAAGGCGGCGATTGCCTCCATGAACATGATGCCGGGTTCCAATCCGCTGTTCGGCCTCAACACGCTGGGTGGTGCGCTGGCCATCCAGACCAAGGAAGGGCGCAGTCATCCGGGCTCGTCGGTGCAAGTCACGGCCGGCTCCTACGGGCGTCGCTCCATCGAGATCGAGCACGGCGGCTTCAACGACAAGGGTCTGGAGTGGTTCATCACTGCCAATCAGTTCCAGGAGAACGGCTGGCGCACCAATTCCCCGTCCGAGATCCGCCAGGTGTTCGGCAAGTTTGGCTGGCAGGATGCCCGTAGCGACCTGGATCTGGCCATTTCCTACGCCGACAACAAGATGAACGGCAACGGCTTGCAGGAAGGTCGTTTGCTGGAGCAGGACTACAGCGGCATTTACACCCAGCCGGACATTACCAAGAACCGGTCGATGTTCCTGAACCTGACCGGCAAGCACAGCCTCAACGACACCACGCTGCTGTCGGGCAACGTGTATTACCGCAAGATCAACAGCTCGACCTATAACGGCGATCTGAACGAGAACGCCCTCGAGAACCAGGTCTATCAACCGAATCAGACCGAACGGGATGCGCTGACGGCTGCTGGCTACAGCGGTTTCCCTACCGCCGGCGCGAATGCGGGCAATACACCTTTTCCTTACTGGCGCTGCATCGCCAACACCCTGCTGGCTGACGAGCCGAACGAGAAATGTACGGGCCTGATCAACACCACCCGAACCTCGCAGGAAAGCCTTGGCCTGTCCGGACAGCTATCCCTGTCGAATGACCTGGCCGGGCGCAAGAACCTGTTCATCGCCGGCGCCGCGTACGACCAGAGCAACATCCACTTCGAACAGTCTGGCCAGTACGGCTACATCAACGCCGATCGTAGCGTGACGCCGGTGAATGCCTATGCTGACGGCTCCCAGAATGCGGGTGCCGGCGAGTCCGCCCTCGATTCACGGGTGAACCTGGGTGGTCGTACCCGCACCTGGAGCCTCTTTGCCACCGACACGCTGTCGCTCAATCGGCACTGGCATGCCACCTTGTCGGGCCGCTACAACCGGACCGTGATCAAGAACCAGGACAACCTGAACCCGGGTGGCGGCATCGACTCCCTCGACGGCAACCACACCTTCGACCGCTTCAATCCCGCACTTGGCCTCACCTTCGCCCCGTCCCCTGCCTGGAACGCCTACGTGGGTTACAGCGAAGGCAGCCGCACCCCGACCTCCGTCGAACTGGGCTGTGCCAACCCGGACAACCCCTGCAAGCTGCCCAACGCCATGGCCGGAGATCCGCCCCTCAAGCAGGTCGTGACCAAGACTTGGGATCTGGGTTTGCGCGGACAACTTAACGCCAACACTGTCTGGAATGCCGGCCTGTTCCGCGCCGACAACCATAACGACATTCTTTTCGTGGCCGATGACCAGACCGGTTTCGGCTACTTCAAGAACTTCGGCAAGACGCGCCGGCAGGGCCTTGAACTGGGTGGCAGTACCCGTCTGGGCGCCCTCAGCCTGGCAGTCAACTACACTTGGCTCGATGCGACCTACCAGACCCCGGAGGAGGTCGGTGGCACCGGCAACAGCACCAACGAAGAGGGGGCCGGCCTGGAAGGGGCGATCCAGATCAAGCCGGGTAACCGCATTCCGCTGATTCCCGAGCATCTGCTCAAAGCCTCGGCCAACTACCGTGTCAATTCTGCGCTGACCGTCGGGACCGACCTGATCGGCGTTTCAGGTTCCTATGCGCGCGGCAACGAAAACAACCAGCACCGGGCGGATGGCACTCACTACCTGGGCTCCGGGCGCTCGGCAGGTTACACGGTGATGAACCTGACCGCCCGCTACCAGGTCAGTCGCGGCCTGCAGGTCTTTGGCCAGGTCAACAACCTGTTCGACCGTGAGTTCACCACCGCGGCCCAACTGGGTTCCACGGCGTTTTCTGCCAGCGGCGGGGTGCTCACTCAGCCCTTCGGGCAAAACGCGGGTGGCGATTACCCGCAGGTCGGCTCGACCTTCTACGCTCCGGGTGCCCCGCGCACCCTGTGGGTAGGGCTGCGCTACACGCTTTGAGCGTTTTGCAGGGGCCCGTTCATGGACATGACCAGCCTCCTGATGCGCCGCGCGGCGTGGATTTCTGCGGCCTGCTTCAGCGTCGTGCTGGCGCTGGCCGCCGCGCGGGCCCAACTCGACATCCGCCAGGAAAGCCAGGGGGCTGACCAGGTGGCCCGGCTTGTCGGCGAACTGGCAGCCCTGCAGAGCGTTGACCGCCAGGCGCTCGATCAACAGGTGGACAAGCTGCGGGAGATCAGTCGCTCCGGCGTCCTGCGCCACCTGGATTTTCAGCTGCAGGACGACGCCGGGCAGATCCTCATCCCCACCGCACTGGCCACCGATGCCGGCCAGACCCGCCTGCAACTGCGTCGGGCCGACGGCAGCAGCTTCCAGGCCACGCTGATTTCCAACCCGGCCAGCGAGAAAGCGGAAGCCCTCGCCAACATCGCCGGCATGGCCGGCCTGTTCCTCGCCTATGGTCTGGCCATGCTGGCCGGCCTCTACTGGGCAGTGCGCTACGCGTTTGTGCCGCTGCGCGGCATCGTCGGAGCGATTGCCACCTATCGCAAGCGCGATTTCAGCATCCGTCTGCCGCGTCTGCCGGTGAAGGAACTGGACCACATCGCAGGGGCTCTCAATCACCTGGCTGAAGCCCTTGCCACGGCCGAGGCGCAGCAGAAGCGCCTGTCCTTGCAGATGCTGACCCTGCAGGAGGACGAAAGGGCGCGTCTGGCCATTGAACTTCACGAGCAGTTTGGCCAGGGGCTGACAGCCCTGCGCGCCAATGTGGCCTACCTGATGCGCCAGACGGCGGACAATCCGCGCGTGCATGGCGTGGTGCTCGATCTGGAAAGCCAGAGTGCGACGATCCACCATGGAATTCGCACGCTGCTGCGTCAGTTGCAGCCCCAAGGGGCAACGGACGATGTGCCGGAGACGGTGAGCCTGCCCCCGCTTCTGCACGAACTGGTCAAAAGCTGGCAGGATGCACCCGGTCAGCGCAGTGCCTACCGTCTCGCCGTGGAGCCGGTGGATCTGCGCCTTCCCCGCGAACTCAGCCTGACCCTCTACCGCATGACCCAGGAAGCCCTTGCCAATATTGCCCGCCACGCCGATGCCCGTCGGGTGGACATCTCCCTGCGCCTTTCCACTGATCCGCCCAACACGCTGTGCTGGACAGTGAGTGACGACGGCGTGGGCATTGCCGCCCTCGAAACGGCGATCTGCCACGGCAACGGACTGGCCGGCATCCGCGAGCGGGTATGGGCCCACGGCGGATACATCGACATCGGCCCGGCCACGGAAGGCGCGGCACGCCCCGGCCTGTGCCTGGCGGCCCGACTGCCGGTGGAGACTGCACGGTGAGCGGCAAGCTGCGGGTCGTGCTGGCCGACGATCACGCGGTCGTGCGTACCGGTTACCGGCGCCTGCTGGAACTCGAAGACGACATGGAAGTGGTGGCGGATTTCGGCGACAGCGATGCCGCCTGCCAGTGGTTCGCTTCCCACGAGGCCGACGTGCTGGTGCTGGATCTGTCGATGCCCGGTCGTGGCGGGCTCGAAACCCTGGCTCGCGTGAAGCTGCGCCGGCCGGGCCTGCGCGTGCTGATCTTCTCCATGCACGACAGCCCGGCCATGGTCGGTCAGGCCCTGCGGGCGGGGGCCGATGGCTATCTCACCAAAAGCAGCGATCCGGATTCGCTGATCGAAGCGGTGCGCCAGGTGGCCCGGGGAGAACGCCCCCTGTCGCCTGATGTGGCCGGGGCGCTGTCAGCGGGCGGGACGCCGTCGCATCTGGCACTGTCACTGCGCGAGTTCGAGATTTTTCGTCTTCTGGCTGCGGGCCGGACGGTGGAGGAGATTGCGATCCGTCTGTTCCTGAGCGCCAAGACGGTGGCCAACTACCAGACCGGTATTCGCCAGAAGACGGGCCTGTCGAGTGTTCTCGACATGTACCGTCATGCCGAGGCGCACAAGCTTCTCGACGGCACCGAATAGGCAGGAAAAAGGCCTGGCGGGGCAGGGCGCCCCGCCGGATGAATCAGTGGTGTTCTTCGTTCAACTCGGCAACCGAATCGAACTCTCGCTGGTTGGCGTCGTGGCGACGCTTGACCATGTACATGGTGCCTGCCACGAACAGACCGAAGGCAATAACGACCGTATTGATGGAGAAGTCCGAGCTGATCAGGAAGGCGTACAGCCCCGTCATGATCAGGATCGACAGGTTTTCGTTGAAGTTCTGGACGGCGATGGAATGGCCGGCCCCCATCAGGATATGCCCGCGGTGCTGCAGCAGCGCATTCATCGGCACCACGAAGAAACCGGACAGGGCACCGATCAGCACCATCAGGGCCATGGCCAGATTGATGTCGGTGACAAAGACCATCACATTCACGATGATCCCCATGGCGATGCCCAGAGGAATCACCTTGACCGATGCCTTCATCGATACCATTTTGGCCGCCAGGATCGCGCCGATCGCTACCCCGATGGCGACCACGCCCTGAAGCATGGAAGCCTTTGACAGGTCGAGATGCAGCGCCTGCTCGGCCCACTTGATCACGATGAATTGCAGGGTCGCGCCAGCCCCCCAGAAGAGGGTGGTGGTTGCCAGGGAGATCTGACCCAGCTTGTCGCGCCACAAGAGACGCAGACAGTGGTTGAAGTCGTGCAGCAGGTAGAGGGGGTTTTTCTTGAGGACTTTATGGTCAACCCCGGTATCCGGCACCTTGAGGTTGAACAGGGCGGCTGTCAGGTAGAGGATGCCGACCACGGTCAGCGCCATTTCGGGCACGGTGTCTATGCCGGTATCGATCAGGGGCAGATCAAACCCGAGGAGGGTCTGGGAGATGGCCGGCTTGATGAGCATGCCGCCCACCAGCGTCCCGAGGATGATTGCGCCCACCGTGAGGCCTTCGATCCAGCCGTTCGCCACCACCAGCAGGCGATGGGGCAGGTACTCGGTAAGAATGCCGTACTTGGCGGGCGAATAGGCCGCCGCGCCGAGCCCGACAATGGCGTAGGCGGCCAGCGGATGGATGCCGAAAAACATCATCGAGCAGCCGAAGATCTTGATGGTGTTGCTGATCAGCATCACCCGCCACTTGGGCATCGAGTCCGCAAAGGCGCCCACAAAGGCCGCCAGCAGCACGTACGACAGGGTGAAGAACAGCTTGAGCAGCGGTTCGTATTCCTGGGGGGACTGCATCTCCCGAAGCACATAGATGGAAGCAATCAGCAAGGCATTGTCGGCGAGCGCAGAAAAGAACTGCGCAGCCATGATCATGTAGAAACCGAAGGGCATCGCCGGGAGATGGAAGCTCGGTGAATTTTATGGACGGCGCTTTATACCACGAAGGCCATGACCACTTCTGGCGACGAGATCAATGTTGTGATTCAATAGGGTATTCATAAACCGGATTTATGAGCCATGGCGGATCGTCGTCTCCAGGTTTTTCACGCGGTTGCCCGGCACGGTTCGTTTACCCGTGCCGCCGAAGCCTTGTTCATGACGCAGCCGGCGGTGACCTTCCAGATCAAACAGCTGGAAGAGCAATACAACACCCGCCTGTTCGATCGGGGGCACGGGCGGGTCACCCTGACGGCGGCCGGCGAGCTGGTCATGGCCTACGCCGAACGAATCCTCGGCCTGACCGACGAGCTCGAGTCGCGAGTCTCCGAGTTGACCGACGAACTCTCCGGCATTCTTCACCTGGGCACCAGCACGACCATCGCCGGCTACTGGCTGCCCTTCCTGCTGGAAGGTTTCAAGCGGCGCTATCCGCGGGTCATCCCGCGGGTCTCGGTGGGTAACTCCCAGTTGATCGAAAGCCGGGTGATGGACCGCAATCTGGACGTCGGCCTGATCGAGATCGTTACCGAGCAGCCGACCCTCGACCGGCGCCGGGCTGGCACGGATGAACTGCAACTGATCGTGGCCCCCGACCATCCGCTGGCCGGCGAAAAGTCAGTGCGGGCCGAGCAATTGGTGATGTATCCGCTGATCCATCGGGAACCGGGCAATGCCATTCGCGATTTGGTGGACCAGTTCTTTGCCTCCGCCGGAATCCCCTTCGAAGACCTCAACGTCACCGCCGAACTCGGCAGTCTGTCTACGGTCAAGCACATGGTTGCCAAGGGGTTCGGTGTCGCGATCGCTTCGGCGGCGGCCATCCGCAGTGCGGTGAAGGCCGGGCGACTGGTGGGCATTCCTCTCGAGCCTCGCCTGTATACCCCGCTTGAAGTCATCGTGCTGAAGGACAAGTTCCGCTCTCGCCTCGTCAATACCTTTGCCGATTTCGTCACCGAGGAAATCGTCCGCATGTCGTCTGCCACCAAAAACTGAAAACCATGCCTCGTCCGATCCGTGCCTCCATCGACCTGGAGGCCCTGCGTCACAACTATCTTCTCGCCAAAAAACGTGCCGGCCATGCCCGGGCCTTTGCCGTCATCAAGGCCAACGCCTACGGCCACGGCCTCGATCAGGCGCTCCGCGCCCTCGGTGACATCGCCGACGGCTTCGCGCTGCTCGATCTTGCCGAAGCCCGTGCCGTGCGCGCTGCCGGCCTGACCCAGCCAATCGCCCTGCTGGAAGGTTTTTTCGAGCCGGCCGACCTGGCTGAGGTGGTCGCCCTCGGGCTGACCCCGGCGATCCACAGCGAAACCCAGCTGGCCATGCTCGAACGGGCGGCACTGGCCGGACCGCTGGACGTACTGTTAAAGATCAATTCCGGCATGAACCGGCTGGGCTTTCGCGCCGACGACTTTGCGACTGCCCTGGCGCGTCTGCGTGCGGTGCCCGGGGTGCGCGAGATCACCCTGATGACCCATTTCGCCCGTGCCGACGATGAGACGGGCGTGGGGACCCAGCTGGCCTTCTTCAAGCGCCTGACCGAGGGGCTTGAGCTGCCCGTCAGTCTCGCCAATTCGGCCGCGCTGTTGCGCTTCCCGGAAGCTGTCGGGCACATCGTGCGGCCCGGCATCATGCTCTACGGCGGCTCGCCGATGCCCGGCATGCTGAGCGCCGAGGCCATCGGCCTGCGTCCGGTCATGACCCTCACCAGCGAGATCATCGGTGTGCAGGAGATCGACGCCGGTGACCGGGTGGGCTACGGTGGCACTTTCGAGGCAACAGGGCCGACGCGTGTTGGTGTTGTGGCCTGCGGGTATGCCGACGGCTACCCGCGCCATGCCCCCACCGGTACACCGATCCTCGCCGGCGGGCGCCGCACGCGCATCCTCGGGCGGGTGTCGATGGACATGCTCGCCTGCGACCTGACCCACCTCCCGGATGTCGGCATCGGCACGTCTGTCACCCTTTGGGGGGATGGCCTGTCCGCCGACGAGGTGGCTACCGCCGCCGGCACCATCAGTTACGAGTTGTTCTGTGCGCTGGCTGCGCGGGTACCGGTGACGGTACGCGGAGCACAGGGCTGATGGCCAAGACGAAAACGGTCCATGTGTGCTCCGAGTGCGGTGGCAAGTCGCCCCGCTGGCAAGGTCAGTGCCCCCACTGCCAGGCCTGGAACACCCTGATCGAGTCCATCGTCGAACCCGAAGCGCCGCCGGTGGCCAAGCGCTTCAATGCCCTTGCCGGTGAAACCGGGCGCCTGCAGACGCTGGCCGACATCAGCCCGCGAGAATCTCCCCGCGTGCCGACCGGCATTGACGAATTCGACCGGGTGCTGGGCGGCGGCCTGGTGCCGGGCGGAGTGGTGCTGATCGGCGGCGATCCGGGCATCGGCAAGTCCACGCTTTTGCTACAGGCCCTGTCGCTCCTTTCGGGCACACTCAAGGCGCTCTACGTGAGCGGTGAGGAGTCGGCCGAGCAGGTGGCCCTGCGGGCCTCACGCCTGCAGCTGGACGCCCGCAGCCTGCAACTGCTGCCGGAAATCAACCTGGAGCGTATTCTTGGCACCTTGCGTGCCGAGCGTCCCGACGTGGCGGTGATCGACTCGATCCAGACCGTCTATTCCGAATCCCTCGGCTCGGCGCCGGGCTCGGTGGCACAGGTCCGCGAATGCGCAGCCCAGCTCACACGCTTTGCCAAGCAGAGCGGCACCACGCTGATCCTGGTCGGCCACGTTACCAAGGATGGCACTCTGGCCGGTCCGCGGGTGCTCGAGCACATCGTCGATACGGTGCTGTACTTCGAGGGTGACACCCACTCCAGCTTCCGGCTGGTGCGGGCGTTCAAGAACCGCTTTGGTGCAGTGAACGAGCTGGGCGTTTTCGCGATGACCGACAAAGGCCTGAAGGGCGTTTCCAACCCGTCGGCAATCTTTCTGTCCCAGCACGGACAGCAGCAGGTACCCGGATCCTGTGTACTGGTCACTCAGGAGGGCACGCGACCGCTGCTGGTGGAGATTCAGGCGCTGGTCGATACCGCCCACAGCCCCAGTCCGCGGCGCCTGTCAGTCGGGCTGGAGCAGAACAGGCTGGCCATGCTGCTGGCTGTGCTGCACCGGCACGCCGGTGTGGTGTGCTTCGACCAGGACGTGTTCGTGAATGCGGTCGGTGGTGTGAAGATTGCCGAGCCGGCAGCCGATCTGGCCGTGCTGCTGGCGATCGTCTCGTCGCTGACCAATCGGCCGCTGCCGCGCGAGCTGGTGGTGTTTGGCGAGGTGGGCCTGGCGGGAGAGATCCGGCCGGCACCACGCGGTCAGGAACGCCTCAAAGAGTCGGCCAAACTGGGCTTCACAGTGGCGTTGGTGCCCAAGGCGAATGCGCCGAAGCACGAGATCCCGGGGATGCGGGTGGTGGCCGTAGACCGCATAGAGGAAGCCCTGGAACGCATGCGTGAGCTGGCTTTGGCGTGAAAGCATGGGTTTCAGGCGACAAAGTTGCGGAAATCCTCGAGATTGGTGCCACAGCTGGAAAAGAGCAAGGTAAGCTACCGCCCGCGGGTGGTGTAATGCGCTGCAGGCGTAAGGCGTCACCTGTTTCAGCTCCTGTATCCACCCATTTCTTTCATTACTAATTACGAGCTATGAACAAGACTGAATTGATCGATGCGCTGGCTGGCAAGAGTGGTTTGACCAAGGCTGATGCCGGCCGTGCCGTTGATGGCGTTATTGAAACCATTACCGAAGCTCTGGCCAAGGGCGAAAGCGTGACCCTCGTCGGTTTCGGCACCTTCGCCGTTGGCGAGCGTGCTGCCCGTGTCGGTCGTAACCCGCAAACTGGTGCTGAAATCCAGATTTCCGCTTCCAAGCAACCCAAGTTCTCTGCCGGCTCCAAGCTGAAGGACGCGGTCAACAAGTAAGACCGTGTTTGCCCCGGGCGTGCCAATGCACGCTGCGGGACACAATGCAAAATGGCGACCCTCGCGGGCCGCCATTTTTTTGCCTGCTGAAACTGTCAGGGGCTTTAACGAATGGCCTGACCGGCCGCCTTGGCCTTTTCGCGCATGGCAAGCTGGGGCTTGGCGTTGCTCAGTTCGGCCTCGTCGGCGACGATGCGGGCGGCTTCGTCAAGCAGTACATCCTTGACGTCCTTACGGGCTTTTTCGGCGGCCAGATCGGCGGCGAGACTGCGTTCGCCCGATTGCAGGCCGTCGTCACGGATGGCGGCCAGCTTGTCCTTGGCATCACCCTTTTCGCGGGCCTTCAGGCGAGCTTCCTGGGTCTCCTTTTCCTTGCGCCGCTCTGTCTCGTTGAGTGAGATAAGCTTGGTTTCGCGCAGACGCCGGATTTCAGCGACGTCTTCGAGCAGCAACTGAAACTCCTTGTCCTTGCCGATGCGGGCCTGGTGGCGGCTCTGCAGAGCGGGCACGACGTCCTTCAGGTTGCCGGCTGGCTTGAAGGTCGCAGCATCGATCTGGATCCACGGCAGGGCGTTGTCGTAGCTCGATTCGCCATAGCTGTCCGGATCGGCGATGGACGGGAAGCGGATGTCCGGCGTGACGCCCTTCAATTGGGTCGTGCCGCCATTGACCCGGAAGAACTGGGCCACGGTCATCTTCAGTTCGCCGAACTTGGGCTTGTCGTTCTTGGCAACTTCATCGAGGTTGATGAGGGTCTGGACCGTACCCTTGCCGAAGCTGGATTCGCCGATGATCGGTGCGCGGCCGTAATCCTGCAGCGCCGCTGCGAAAATTTCGGATGCCGATGCGGAGCCCCGGTTGATCAGTACCGCCATCGGGCCGTCCCACGCCACGCCGGCATTGTCGTCGCTTTCCACGCCGATCTTGCCGTCCGGACGACGTTGCTGGACCACCGGCCCCTTGTCGATGAAGAGCCCGGTCAGTTCAACGGCCTCGCGCAGCGAACCACCACCGTTGTTGCGCAGATCGATCAGGAGCCCGTCCACTTTTTCCTTCTTCAGCTCATCGATAAGACGCACCACATCGCGGCTGGCGCTGCGGAATTCCTTGTCGCCACGCCGGCGGCCTTCGAAGTCTTCGTAGAAGGTGGGCAGGGTGATGACGCCGACCTTGCGCTGGACGGCGCCTTCACTGACCTTGATGACCGACTTTTTGGCAGCCTGCTCTTCGAGCTTGATCTTGTCACGGACGAGTGAGATGAGCTTGTGCTTGCCGTCCGGGCCGCTCTCGGCGGGCAGGATGTCGAGCAGGACCTTGGTGTCCTTGGTGCCGCGGATCAGCTTGACGACTTCATCCACCCGCGAACCAACCACGTCGGAGACGCTGCCGTCGGCCTGACCCACGCCGACGATGCGGTCGCCCACCGCGAGCTTGCCCGACTTGGCCGCCGGACCGCCTGCGACCAGTTCACGGATGGTGATGTACTCGTCCCGCTCCTGCAGTACCGCGCCGATCCCGACCAGGGACAGGCGCATGGAAATGTCGAAATCGTCCGATGCGCTACGCCCCAGGTAGTTGGTGTGGGGCTCGATGGACATCGCGAAGGCGTTCATGAAAATCTGGAAAACGTCGTCGCTCTTGTTGCGCTGGGTGCGCGCCAGATAGTTGTCGTAACGTTTTTCGAGGGTTTCGCGGATCGCCTTGTCGTCCTTGCCGGCGAGCTTCAGGCGCAGCCAGTCGTTCTTGGCACGCTTGCGCCACAGGTCGCGGGCTTCGGCATCGTCCCGCGGCCACGGGGCCTTGTCGCGGGCGTAAGGGTAGCTTTCCTTCTGGCTGAAGTCGAAGCCCTGCTTGAGCTGCTCGCGGGCGGTGCTCAGGCGCTCGACCGCACGTTGTTCATAGCGCTGGAACATGGCGAAGGGAACCGCCAGGTTGCCTCGCTGGATCGCGTCGTCGAGGCGGGTGCGCGCCTCGGAAAACGCATCCACATCGCTCTGGGTGAAGAACAGCCGTTCCGGATCGAGGGATTTGAGATAGCGGTCGAAAATCTTTTCCGACAGCGCATCGTCGAGGGGCTGGGTCTTGTAATGGTAACGGCCCAGAAGCTGTGCGCTCAGGTAAGCCGTCTGGGCTTGTTCCTTGGTCGGCGCGAGGCGCAGTGTCGAGGACGGCTCCAGGGAGATCGCCTGCGTTGAGAACGCGACAGTCAGAAGGGCCAGGATCAAGCTTTTTTTCACTCGTTTACTCCGCTGCATTCGTTGGTGAGCCTTGAGAGGCAGACGCTACATGCTTCCATGGCTTCAGTCGACTGGGGAGAACCGGATTCGTTCGCATCGCGAACAAGGTAAACAAACGGGAAAGACAGGCTGGAGGCCGCTTTTGCGCAGTGGCTCGGGGGGCTGGGTTTAAATGTCCGCTTACAAGTTGCCGGTGCAGAAGTGACGTCTTTGCGCTGCCCCTGCCTGTCGGCACCTGACGTTTCAAAGCCTGAACGGCCTGGTTCGCACAATAAAATGCGAAGCCAGACCGTTCAGGTCTGCTGTGCGTCGAAACGGTCAGCGTGCCCAGTGGACCCGGAGAATCTCCTCCTCCGGGTTGTAATGAAGCTGGAAATCGCCCCTGTAGGCGTGGTGGATGGCTTCGCCAATGGCGCGGGCAAGATGGGTATCGGTTGTCGTGACGATCACGCCGCCGTCCTGATGTTCGACACTCATGATTCGCTTGAGCGGGTCGTGTTGCCGTGCGCACAGTTCCTCATTGCGCAAGAGTCCCATGATTTCCGAGCGATGCACCGCGAAAAACGGCCCCGTCAAAGTGACGATGCCAGCCGGACAACGGTCATTCTCGCGGTGGCAGGCTGGGCAGATCGTATAGTTGGCATTGTCAGGAATGGAATTCCATGTCCAGTGCCCCTGTGAGAAGACCGCATGGCAATGCAGGCAGGCCGTCGGATCCGGCAGCTGCTCCCTGGTCTTGTACGCATCGTGTTTTTTCGCTGGAAAAATTCGATCAGGGCGGACTGGATGGAATCCAGGGGGAATGGCAATGTTTGACATCTCTTATTCTCCAGTGCAAAAAATACTCTGCAAATCGTTGATCCGGAGGTAAAAGTTCCGGCTCCCTCGGCGTGATTTCTTGTAGATTTTTTTCTTATGCGGATAGATATTAAATTTGTTCTCTTTTCGATAACAATACGGAAATCAGACTAATTAAATTACTAGTAAGTGTGTAGTGGTTGGTGCTGCTGTCGCCGAAAAGCCTGGGATATTCCGGTTTGTGAACGTACCAAGTTTTCTTGAATTCCTTGAAAAGTCAGGATTCACAGCTTGCGACTACTCACTTTGCAGTAGTGCAAATACGAAAAATGTGTATTTTTGTGGTTTTCTGCAGGACGTATTCTTCTGTCTTATCCCTCTTTTATGAGCAGAAAGGTTTTTAATGATCATGAGTTGCAGGGACTTTGCAACGAAGTCGCGTCAGCCGGATCTGGATGCTTTATCGGGGG
>ERZ724525.410-NODE-410-length-24288-cov-3.615937_pt1 | contig 24288 bp, 19 predicted proteins | sample MGYA00376058_ERZ724525 | MGnify/ENA primary metagenome ERZ724525 (study PRJEB28724, sample SAMN07190888) | wastewater metagenome | isolation source: influent of sewage treatment plant in Hong Hong | place: USA: Christiansburg, Virginia | collected 2016-03-01 ... | reverse complement strand
TCCGGTACCAGGTAGACGTTGTCCGGTTTCAAGTCGCGGTGGATCACACCCTTCTCGTGGGCGGCGTGGAGTGCGGCGGCGAGCTGACGGACGATTCGCAGCGCGGTTTTGCTGTCGAGTTTGCCTTGCTTGGCGAGTCGACTCTTGAGCGACTCCCCGTCGAGGTACTCCATCATCATGTACGCCGAGCCATCGGCAAGCTGGCCGAAGTCGTGGACTTTGACCAAGCCAGGATGGTGAACCAGGCTGGTCGTCCGCGCCTCGTGCATGAACCGCTGCACCGATGTCTCGTCCGAGGTCAGCTTCGGATGAAGCACCTTGATGGCGACGCGCTGGTTGATGGTCTCGTGCTGAGCCTCGAAGACCGCACCCATTCCACCTTGACCCAGCAGCTTTACAATCCGGTATTTGCCAATGCTCTGGCCAATTAGCGGGCTTGGTTGGACGACCTGGTCTGCCTGGGCGCTCATGGTACTTGGAGGAGAGACTCCGTTATCTTACCGCGAAACGCGAGGTGGCTCTATGGCGGATTTGCACCCGGAGAGTCGGTCAGGTGCGGAAGTTTAGAGGGATTCTGGGCGTTAGGAATGATCGTTCGTTTCCGCATCGCGGATGGTTTCGCTGCCCTCGTCTGCCCCTGACTGGCTGCGACCGGCCGTGGCTTGGGCGCTGGCTTCCGTCGGGCGGAGCAGCGGCAGGTACTCGCCCCGGCAGCTCCAGTGCCACAGCTCGGCGGCGCGCCACAGCGGAAACGGATGGGTTCGCGACGCTGTCTGCATCAGGCTGTAGATCTTGTCGAGTACGTTGTCCTCGGGGGCCTGACGTGCGACCAGCGCTTGCTGCATGAAGTCATCCAGTGAGAGCTGCTCGGACAGCCGCCGACTGCCGCAGGCCAGCTTGGCGAGTACCTTCAGACACAGCGTGGGGTCCGATGTCGCCAGTAGCATGCCGCGATCCGCAGTCAGCTCCGAGCAGCGATCCCACTTGAGCAGCGCGAGCTGGAGCGGAATCAGCAGAAGCTGGCCGACTCCAAGCGTCGCCTTGGCCAGCTCTCCGGCTGCGAACGTAAACAGCCGCGCCGCCGTTTTGTACAGCACGTGCTGCGACAGAATATGGCTTAGCTCGTGCGCCATCACCGCTGACAGCTCGCCTTCGCTAAGCGAGTCACACAGCGAACTGGACAGCGCCACGTAGTGCTTCTCGACCCCGCTCGTGTAGGCGTTGACCTCACCGCTACCGTATACAAACAGCTCGGGCAGCTCGCGCAGGCCGAGTCGTCGCGCCACCTTTTCGAAGGGCCGCTGAAGGTGTGGAAACTGCTTGTCCGAGACGCGGATATAACTGGACTGGTTAAACAGTCGTGCGTAGCGCTCTGTCGTCACCTCGACGATCTTGCGCAGCAGCGAGCTAACCCCAGGAATCGCTTCGAGCGCCTCGGTCGCTTTCTGATCGAGTGGGTGCCGATACTGGGTCGCCTCGACCGCCAGCGGGGCGTCCGCTGCCAGCAGCAGCGGGGCCTGACAACGACCACAGCGCGCCTTGTCGGGCTGATGGAGCGCCCGGTGCAGCGGCAGGCGATTTTTCCCCTCACAAACGACGCAGACGAGGATCTTGCTCTCGTCGGCAGGCAGTGGATAACGGAGTCCGTCGAACATCCTTTGCACCGTAGCATGATCGCCATCGATCGCCACCGATCGGGCCGCGTCTGCCGTTGCCCACAAGTAGGCTGGTGCGCCGACTCCTTACCGGCGGCAGGGCTGACCGACGCGATGAACACCCGACCGAGGCCACCCAAGAAAGCCGTGGTGTCTTTGCGAAAGTCTTGCGTGATATGCTGAACATGCATGTCCTCATCCTTTCCCATGCGGAATATGCGGGTCCGCTTCTCTGGCGAGACCAACATCGGAATGAAGCGGAAGCACAACGAAGACAGCTTCCTCATTCCCGATTATGAACGAGTCGCCGTCGTCGCGGACGGCATGGGTGGTCACGCCAGTGGCGAGGTCGCCTCAGGGATGGCAGTCGAGAGCGTCGGAGAGTACCTGCACTCCACGCTAGAACATCCGATTGTCACCTGGCCGTTCAAGCTCGACACCGGCATTCGGTACGACACGAATCGCTTGGTGATCGCCATCAAACACGCCAACCAGCGCATCTACGAAACAGCGCAGCAGGACGAATCAAAGCACGGCATGGGTACCACCATCGTCGCCGCTTTGTTCAGTGACGATCGCGCCATCGTTGCCCACGTTGGGGATAGTCGCTGCTACCGGCTGCGACGCAACCAGCTCATTCAGCTCACAGAGGATCACTCGCTCCTCAATGACTACATGAAGATGAAGCGGCTTTCGGGAGAGGACTCCGGTCGCTTCACCCAAAAGAACGTCATCGTGCGAGCGCTCGGTATGAAGGAGTCGGTGCAGGTCGACACGATGGTCGATCAGCCACAGATCGATGACATCTATCTGCTGTGCTCAGACGGTCTCTCCGGCATGGTGACCGATCCCCAGATTGCCGACATCCTGCGCAGCGAGAGCGATCTCGACAACGCCTGCGAGAGACTGATCCGTGCCGCCAACGACGCCGGTGGCACCGACAATATCACCGCCATCCTCTGCCGCATCGAACGCCTGTAGCGTTACGACAACCGCCAGTTACCGAAACGTCACGCTCCGTTTGGTACCGCCCTGCGCGGAGTGCCAACTGTGGCGCTACGTACGGGACCGTGCAGCTTGGGCAGGCTGGTTGCACCTTTGGCGCTGGCTGTCAGACCCATCCGCTATGTTGCGTGCGCTTGGGAACATCTGGGGCGAGCGATTCACGTAGGCAGGAGATTCGGATGACGAGACGGATTGCGGGTGTTGCTCAGTGGCTGACCATGGGATTCCTGACCGCTTCAGCATGTGAGCCAGCGCTGCTCGAACAGGAGGGCGACGTTCTCAACGAAGACGGGATTCGGACCGCGCAGACCGCCAGGCCTCCGACGCTTACCAAGGTCGAGCCAGCCGCGATCATCGCAGGCAGTGACGGCGAGCTGACCATTACCGGGAAGGGCTTTGTGCCAGGGCTGCGCGTCATGGTAGGGGGTCTGCTCGCTCCCGTGCCGCGCACGGTGACTTCGACCAAGATCCAGGTCGCTCTGCCGGCCGGACTGACCACCAGTGCCACCGTCGCGGTACGCGTGACGTTGCCCGATGGTCGCCAAGGCGAGCGCTCGGATCTGTTCGCCGTCTCTGCGGACCCGATTGCGCTCGTGCTATCACCGCCTCGGCAGCGCTACGATGTCGCTGGCGCACGCGCTCCGGTGGTCGCGGACTTCAATCTGGATGGCAGGCCAGACATCGCCTCGGTGACTTCGACCGGGGCGGGAATCGTGCTTCACCTGAGCAGCACCACCGGGGGGGCTCTGACCGCCCAGGCTGGCCCGACGTTTGTCGGAGCGTACACGCTGAGCGCCGCCGATCTGAACCGCGATGGCAAACCCGACTTGGTGGTTACCTCACGGTCTGCGGCACCGGCCGTGGCTGTGTTTCTCGGCAACGGCGATGGCAGCTTCCAGCCCTCCCGTCCGGTCACTGCCTACACCGGCAGCTTTTCCGACTACCAAAACAATCATGTCGTCGCGGGCGACGTGACAGGTGATGGCAAAGTCGACTTGCTCATCGGGGACATCGGCGGCGACGTAAACCTCTTCGCTGGGGTCGGCGACGGTACCTATTCAGCCGGCACCTCGCTGGGCAAGACCTCGCAGCCGGTGCGCGCCATCCGTTTGGCGGACCTCGACGGCAATGGCTCGCTCGATGTCGTGGCTGCGAGCGGAATGGTCAGCGGTGGTGGCGGCACCATCCTCGGCTTTGTCCGGCAGATGGACGGGACGTTCAAAAATACCCATACGCTGGCATCCATGGAGAGCTTCACCGCGCTGTCGCTGCTCGACTATGATGCGGATGGCAAGAGTGATGCGGCCGCCGTCGCAGCCTCCGGCAAGCTGTACACGTTTCGAGGCAACGGTGATGGCACCTTCGGAACGGGCGTAAGCAGCGACATCGGCAAAAACGCGGCCTTCCTGACCGCAGGAGATATCAACGCCGACGGCAAGCCCGATCTGGCCAGCGGCGGGCGCTTTGAGAACTTTTCGACCCCAACCGCGCCCACGTTCGTCAGCATCACCAACGTGGACGGCTCCACCCGCAGCAATCAGTTGGAAGCCGACGCGCTCTACAGCGGGGGCATCCTTGCGGATATGAACAAAGACGGTCGTCTCGACCTCGTCGTCACCCACACCGAGCGCAATGAGCTGTCGGTTGTCTTCGGTCGCGGCGACGGAAGCTTCGTGCTCAACGGCGCAACCGGCACCGTGACGGCGGCGAGCAGCGGCGACTTCAACGGCGACGGCAAGCTCGATCTGATCTACGTTGGTTCCTCGGTCGACAAGCTGGCCATCATGCTTGGCCGCAGCGATGGCTCGTTTGACCCACCGCGAACCTTCGACGTCGACCGTGCCCCGAGTGCGGTTCGCAGCGGTGACTTCGATGGTGACGGCAAGCTCGACGTGGCGGTGACCTGCTACGACACCAACTTGGTCAGCCTTCTGCTTGGCAAAGGCGACGGTACCTTTGCGACCCAGCGGACTTTCAGCGTGGGTCGTGGCCCGAACAGCCTGGCGGTGCTCGACCTTGATGGGGATGGCAAGCTCGATATCGTGACCGCCAATGCCGATGCTGACTCGGTGAGCGTGCTCATCGGCAACGGTACCGGCAACTTCGCGGTCAACAAAGACTACTCGACGGGGAAAGGTCCGGTTGCAGTGGCGGCGGCCGATCTCAATGCGGACGGACGCCCCGATGTCGTGACCGCCAATGCCGACACGAACAACGTGTCGTACCTGCAAGGCAGCGCGCTTGTGGCAGGGGCGCTCAATGTGGCCAAGAGCATCGCCGTTGGCCAGTCCCCCTCAGACGTGGCCATCAGCGATACCAACGGGGATGGCAAGCTCGACATCGTGACGGTCAACAGCGACAGTAACAACCTCGCGGTGCTCATCGGACGCGCCGACGGAACCTTCGTCAGTGCTCGTTATTCGGCGACCTGTGAGTTTCCGACCGACTTCACTGTCGGAGAACTAACGGGGGATGGCAAGCTCGACCTCGTGGTGCGCTGCGCCGCCGGCAAGCGCAGCCAAGCCCTGATGGGTCAGGGTGACGGTAGCTTTGTCTCCTCCCCACGCGCATTCCCGTTCGGCACCGCAGTGCTCATTGCCGACATCAACGCCGACAGCAAGTCCGACCTGCTGCTCTTCGACAGCGGCCAGCCGCTGCAAGTCCTGCTCAACACTCGTAAGTAGTCCCGAAGCGCCACCGGTGTGCAAGCCGGGCACCGGTGGCTGGGACGGCCGGCGTGGTGCCTGGTATCCAGGCACATTGACGACACTCGTTTGCTTGCTGGGTTCGAGCGTAGAATGCGCACATGAGCAAACCCAAGCTGACCTATTTTGATGCCCCCGTAAGCCGTGGGGAAGAATGCCGCCTCGCCCTCCACCTGGCGGACGTCGACTTCGAGGACGTTCGCATCAAGCCGGCCGACTGGCCCGCGCTCAAGCCCACGACGCCGTTCGGTAGTCTGCCGCTGTACGAAGAGCCGGGCCATCCCGTGCTGGCCCAGACCAACGCCATCCTGGTGCTGATAGGCCGCCGTCACAGACTCCACCCAGCCGACGACTTTACCGCTGCCCAGCACGAAGCCATGATGCATCACGTCGAAGACCTGCGAGCCCACGTTGGGCCGACGATTCGCATCCAAGATCCGGCAGAAAAGAAACGAGCTCGTGAAGCCCTGGTCGAGTCGTTTTTGCCCGTGTGGGCCGCCAACGCCGAAAAACAAATCGGGGATGGCCCCTTCTTCGGTGGTGCCACGATTCAAGTGGTGGACCTGAAGCTTCACATGGCTGTGCGCTGGTTCATCGGCGGCAAGGTCGATCACATTCCTGCCACCATCTTCGCAGCGTTTCCCAAGCTGAGCCGCATCCACGATGCGGTCCGCGACCACGCCAAAGTGAAGTCCTGGTACGCCAAGGGATGATTGGTTTGGGGCACCAGCGTGTGCCCCAGCGAACGTCGTGCGGAAGCGCGGCGGTTGCGAGCGGTCGTCCAGTGGTTCGGGCGAGTTGATGGGAAAAAGCATCAACCTGATGGATGAATCCATCAGGTGTCTGATGCGCCAGGTGGGCTTAACCGAATACGCAGGAGTAGCCCGCGTTCACGCCGGACAGGATCGGCGTCACGTCTTTCACCGAACTCTTCATTCCGAACTCGACTTGCAGCAGCGCTCCGCTTAGGCCAGGCAGCTTGATCGGCGTCACATCCGACGGAACCTTGGCCATCTCGACCCAAGGTGCGGCTGCGAGGCTCGCTTTGTCGTTGGCGCTGCGGACTCGGATGGTCACCTGCGTACCAGCCGGGGCTTGCAGCAGGTAGGCAATCTCTAGCCAGCGCGTCTGCGCGGCACCCATGCAGCCTTGGAAGGTGTGCCGCCAGAAGCCCGCCGGTGCCCCCGCGTTGCGGAGCTGGTAGCCGGTCATATCGCTGTAGGTGTACGGACCGCTGCCCACCGACGCTTTCGTCGTCGAGTAGTTTGCCGGATTGACCTTATAGGCCGCGCTGTTGGCTTGGCTGATCACCCACGGGTTGTTGTCGAAGTCGATTGCCGCACCGACGTTGTTGCTCGACACGTTGGCGGTCTTGCCCTTGAAGACCATCTTCGCGCCCGAGCCATCGACGTGATACATGCCGGTGTAGGTGTCGGCGATCCAGATGCCGGTCTTGTTGTCGACGGCCAGTCCGCGTCCCGACTGCATGCCTTGGCCCTGCAAGTCGAGGTTTTCCCACGTCTCGGTCACCGGATCGAAGCGGCCCACGCAGCTACCGCCCGCCGTGTAGATCCGACCGGCGGCATCGGCGGCAATCCCGTAGGGACACTGGGGTGCCTTGGCACCGTTATAGACCTTGACCTGGTCGCCCTTGCTGACCTGCACCACCGCCAAGCTGCCCTCGGCACCGCGCACCCAGACATCGCCGTTTTTGTCGAGGACGAGCCCATACGGCATCGCCGGGGTCACGTTGATGGTCTTCATGATCGCGCCGGTCTTGGCGTTGAGCCGCACCAGCTCGCGGGTACCGTACAGTCCGACGTAGACCACCGTGTCGGTTTCACCAAGGCCCGCGTTAAAGCCCGCAGCGCGGGGCAGCGAGCCCGGCGTCAGCTTGGTAAACCACAGGATGCACTCGTCGCCCGGGCTGTTCGGCTGGCCCTCGGCCCACGGCATCGGCGACGAGTTTTCGGACGTGTCGATCTTGCCGTTGCCGTTTCTGTCGATGCACTGCGACTTGTCGCCCGCGATGTGGACCGCAGAGGCGCGGCTCGCGTCCGATGCCGAGCGGTTGGCGACCACGATGTCGCCGTTCAGTCCCACGGTGGTGCGCGACGGGTCGCCCTTGCCACCGGGATGGGTCAGGTAGCGGCCGATCTCGGCCATCGTGCGGGTGTCGATCTTGGACACCGTACCTTCGGCGCTGTTGGCGACCCAGATGATCGGTGACAACGTCCCGCCAAAGCCCTTCGAGTCGAGCACGACGTTGCCGTCCTTGTCGAGCTTGACCCCGGAAGAGCCATCGTCGGTTGGGTCAAACGGCGTGGTGCCCATCGGGCCGACTTTTTCATAAGCGCCCGGGCCGCCAGGAGGTGGTTTGTTCGGGTCGTACGGCTGGCAGGAGGTGTCACCCGCTGCGCAGTCGGTTTCACCACCAAGGTTCGCAGGGTTACAGGCCAGCGCCAGCAGCGGCAGCACAAACAGCGACAGATTACGCTTCATCAACAGCCTCCACATCGGGGTCGTTACATACGCCTGGCGAAAAGCGAAGCAAAAACTGCGCCTTGTGCGCCGGGGTGCGTGAGCTAAGATTCCCCAAAACCATGAAGCACTCGGCGGAAAGCAGTGCCGCTTCGAGGGAGGGGATTCCCAAAGACCCCAACTCGACCAGTGTCCTCGACGACATTCCTGAGTTCACCCGCTATCGGCCCGGTGGCGTCTTCTTGGTAATCACCGGCTCCGATCGGGGCGAACAGGTGGTGCTGTCGGACAAACCCATCACCATCGGCTCATCACCAAGCTGCGAGCTGGTGCTATCCGACCGCACCGTCTCGCGTCGTCACGCCACCGCTCAGCTTGAAAACAACCAAGTGGTGGTCCGCGACCTCGGCTCGACCAACGGTAGCTTCACCTACGGCGCTCGCTTCAAAGAGATCGTCGTCGGCTTCGGCACCGAGATCACCCTCGGCAAGACCGTGCTCAAGTTCTTGCCTCAGGAAGAGGCGCTCAAGCCGATTGAGAGCGAGGACGATCGCTTCGGCAGCTTGCTTGGCTGTGACGCCAAGATGCGGCGGCTGTTTGGTCTGCTGCGTGACATCTCGCCGACCGACTCGACCGTGCTCATTCAGGGCGAGACCGGCACCGGCAAAGAACTGGTCGCCGAAGAGATTCACCGCCACTCGAAGCGCGCCGCTGGGCCGTTTGTGGTCTTCGACTGTGGCGCGGTTCCGCGAGAGCTCATTGAGTCGCTGCTGTTCGGTCACGTCAAAGGCGCATTTACCGGGGCCGTCTCGGACCGACAGGGCGCGTTTGCGGAAGCCCACGGCGGCACCATCTTTCTCGATGAGATCGGCGAGCTGGCGCTCGATCTCCAGCCGTCCCTGCTCCGTGCTCTCGACAAGCGTGCGGTGCGTCCGGTGGGCGGTGGGGCCTATCGGCAGGTCGATGTTCGCGTGATCGCGGCGACCAACCGCGATCTCCGTGAAGAGGTCGCCCGCAAGGCGTTCCGCGAAGACCTGTACTTCCGGCTGGCCGTCATCCGCGTGCAGCTCCCGTCCTTGCGCGAGCGCGGGCGTGACATCGATCTGCTCACCGACTCGTTCATCGAGCAGTTTTCCGCCGGCAAGCCGTTGTCGCTGCCGCCGTCCGAGCTGGCCCGGCTGCGCAGCTACGGCTGGCCCGGCAACGTCCGCGAGCTGCGCAACGTCATCGAGCGAGCCTGCGTGCTGTCGAAGGGCGACACCCTGAACCTCGAAGAGCTGGGCGACGCCATCGTGCACACCGCGCCACCGTCCGTGCGGTCGTCGCTGCCGTTCAAGGAAGCCAAGGGCCAGCTTGTCGAGCACTTCGAGCGCGAGTACATCGTCGACCTGATGAAGCGCCACCGCATGAACCTGTCGGCGGCAGCCCGCGAGGCCCAGATTGACCGCAAGCACCTGCGCGAGCTACTGCGCAAGTACGGGCTCGACAACCGCCTCGACCCCGCCGACCGCTCAGGCGAGTGATCGGCCCGACATCCGTGACAACCGAACGTCCAGCCACGCCGCCAGACCCAAGGTCAGTCCCCGCGCAATAAAGCGTGCCTCGGGCGGTACCGCAAGCAGCGACATTCCCGACAGCAGACACGCCATCACCAGCGAGCCGAGCAGCACCCCAGCGACGCTGCCTCGGCCTCCCCGCAGGCTACAGCCGCCGATGACGCAGGCCGCGACCGCATCAAGTTCCATCAGCTCGCCGACGGTCGTGGTCGATGCCCCGGCATACGCGGTTTGCAGCAGCCCAGTCAGCCCCACCAGCGCTCCGAGCAGGGTATACGCCGTGACCACCACCTTGCCGACCGGAATGCCCGACAGCACCGCCGCCTCTTCGTTGCCGCCAATCGCGTACAGCGCCCGCCCAAGCCGCGTGTGCCGCGTCAGCACCTGCGTGAGCACGGCCACCAGCGCCAGGATCAGCAGCGGCAGCGGCAGACCGCGAAACTGTCCGCAGGTCAGCGTCAACAGGGCCAGTGCTTGGGACGCCACCAGCCAGCGGAGAAACCCCAGCTCGCCATCGGGCACCGGCTCACCCTGGGCAGCCGCTTCCTGCTTCGATTGACGTTGGCCGCGCAGGGTCCACAGCCCGAGCAGCCCAATCACCACCGCCACAAGCAGATACGACGGCCCCGGTGGCAGATAGGTCGTGGTCAGCACCGACAGCAGGTTTTCGTGGCCTCCCGGGCTGACCGGCACTGTCTGGTTGCGAATGGTCAGCCAGAACAGCCCCTTCCAGGCCAGCAGTCCGCCGAGCGTAATGATGAACGCCGGGATGCCTTGGCTGACGATGATGAAGCCCTGCACCCACCACAGCAGCAGGGCCAAGCCGATGCCAATCACCATCGCCAGCTCCGCCGGGAACGAGTAGCGCATGATCAGCACCGCCGTCACGCCGCCGATGAGCCCCACGCCGCTGCCTGCCGACAGGTCGATGTGACCGGGCAAGATCACCAGCAGCATGCCCAGGCTTAGCACCGATGTGATCGCAAACTCGATGGTCAGCATGCTCAGGTTGCGCGCCGACAGGTACTGCGGTGCCAGCAGCCCGAAGAACAGCCCCAGCCCCAGCAGCACCACCAGCAGCGACAGGTCGCGCCACTCCATTCGCTCGCTCATCGTGCCTCCCTTGGGACGCCGTCTGCTGGGCTGCTCGGTTCGAGAGCCGCGTGCAGCAGCGCCTCTGGTGTCGCTTGTTCCGCTCGTAAGCTGGCCTTGAGCGTGCCATCACCCAGCACCAGCACCCGGTCGCTCATCCCGAGCAGCTCGGGCAGATCCGAAGACACCATCAACACCCCCAGACCCTCGCGCCGCAGCTCGTCGAGGAGTCCGTAGATTTCTTGCTTCGCCCCGACGTCGACGCCACGGGTTGGTTCATCGAGCAGCACCACCTTGGGTCGACACAAAAGCGCCTTCCCCAGCACCACTTTTTGTTGATTGCCACCCGACAGCGTTCGCACTGCCTGCTCTAGCCCTGCCGCCTTGATGTGTAGCCGCGTCGCCATCTGTCGGGTCAGGCGCTGCTCGGCGCGACGGTTGATAAGGCCCCGCTCGATCACCGCCGCCAGCGATGACAGCGTGAGGTTGAAGCGGATCGACTCGTCCATCACCAGCCCAAACCGCCGGCGGTCTTCGCTGACCATCAGCAAACCGGCCGCAATCGAGTCCGCCGGGCCCGTCGGCGCATGGTCTGTTCCGAGCAGCGACACCGAGCCCGCCTGCCGCGTCCCCCACGCGCCAAACAGGTGCAGCAGCAGCTCGCTGCGACCCGCGCCGAGCAGTCCGTAGATGCCGACGATCTCGCCCGCCCGAAGCTGAAGCGAAATCTCGCGGAGCCGTGGCGGACCCTCGCTCGACTCGCTCACCGTCAGGTCGCGGATGTCGAGCAAAGGCTCGCGGTGGTCGTCCGGGGCGGGTCGTGGTGGAAACAGCTCACCCAGCTCGCGGCCCACCATCTTGTGGACCAGCATTGCGTGAGTCGTCTCCTGGGCCGGGGCCGAAAACACGCTCTGGCCGTCGCGTAGCACCGTGATGTGGTCGGCAATCGCCATGACCTCGTCGAGTCGGTGCGAGATGTAGAGGATGCTCTGGCCCTCGCGTTTCAGCTCCCCGAGCAGCCCGAGCAGCGCTTCGCTCTCACGGTCGGTCAGCGCTGCCGTTGGCTCATCCAGAATCAGCACCCGCGAGCGGACGCGCTGCGCCCGGGCAATCTCGACGAGCTGCTTCTGGCCTGCGCCCAGGCTCGACACCTTGCGGTCCGGGTCGAGCGCAATCCCAAAGCGCGACAAAAGCGACCGGGCCTCACGCCGCATCCGTCGGTCGTCAATCAGCAGCGGCAGTGGCCACGGTCCTTGGCGACGTGGCTCGGCCCCCAGGAAGATGTTGGCTGCGACCGACATCTCTTCGACAAGCGGCAGCTCTTGGTAGATCACCGCGAGGCCGCGAGCCTGGCTGTCCCGCACCGACTCAAAAGCGGCCTGCTGACCGTCGAGCCGGTACTCACCCTCGAAGCTGCCAAACGGATGAACGCCCGACAGAATCTTGATCAGCGTCGACTTCCCGGCCCCGTTTTCACCGCACAGCGCGTGAATCTCGCCCTGCTTGAGCGCAAACTCGACGCCGCGCAGCGCGAAGATGCCCGAAAAGCGCTTGGTCACGCCGCGCAGCTCTAGGATCGGCTCGGCCATGGGACGCGGCTACTGGCCTTTCAGAATCGCTTCCAGCGAGTGGAAGCCATCGGCCACCACCGTCTGCTGGAGGTTGCCCTTATCGACCGAGATCACATCGACGAAGACCGCTGGCACCGGCGTTTTTTCGACCAGGATCTCGCCCTTGGCGATGACCGTCTTTTTGCCCGCCATCGCCACCGCGACCTCTGCCGCTCGTCCCGCCAGCACCTTGAGCGGCTTGTAAATCGTCATCGTCTGGCTGCCCGCGTAGACCCGCTGGCAGGCCGCAAGCTCCGCGTCCTGTCCGGTCAGCAGGATCTTGCCGTCGCGCCCGTCCTCGCGCAGCGCCTGCACCGAGCCACCCGCCGTGCCGTCGTTCGGGGCCAAGATCGCGTCAAAGGCAAGTCCCCGGGCAATCGCCGCGTTGATGATCCGCTTGGCGTGCTCTGGCTTCCAGTCGTCGACCCAGTCCTCGTGCAGCACCTCAATCGCACCGCTGGCGAGAAGCGGCTGCAAGACCCGATCTTGCCCTTCCTTCATCAAGTGGGCGTTGTGGTCGGTCTTGGCCCCGTGTAGCCGCACGATCTTGCCTCGGCCCGGCGTCGGCAGGTGGTCCACCAAGTAGCGCGCCTGCTGCGCCCCCACCGCCACCGCATCAAACGAGATGTAGAAGTCGAGCGACGGCTCGGGAATGAGGCGGTCATAGGCAATCACCGGCACCCCCGCCGCGTGCGCCAGCCGTACCGCCTTGCTCATCGCCGCGCCGTTGTGCGCCACGATCACCAGCACGTCCACCTGCGAGGTCAGCAGCGACTCAACATCGCGCATCTGCTGGATGTCCGAAGAGTTCGCCGCCAGGTCCATCACCTCGGCACCCAGCTCGGTCGCTCTCTTCACAAACGCGGCTCGGTCGCGCTGCCAGCGCTCTTCCTTGAGCGTGTCAAACGACATCCCGATCCGCAGCTTGTGCTGCTGCGGCGCTTTCACCGCCAGGCCTTGCCGCGACAGCACCACGCCAATCAGCACGCTCAAGATGAGCGAAGCCGTCACCAGCACCAGTCGCTGCCGACGACCCGCCGAATAGGAACCAGCCGACTCCGGCTGCCCCGCTTGTCCAGGTTGAGAGGATCGCTGCACCACGCGGCCACTGTAGGCGTCCTCTTACACGGGAAGCAAGACCAAGTGGCCGATGCTATACCTGCTGGCCTTGTCGCGCTCGCATCCTCAGTCCTTGTCTCAGCCGGGTCGGGTCCATGAGTGGGCGCAGCGGCTGTACGTCCACTACCGGGACATCCGTGGCCAGCTTCTGGCCGAGCTGCGCAGCCAGCATCCGCAGCGGTCCCCAGGCGAGCTAATCGGCTATGCCCAGACCATCTTGGATCGGGTGCTCTTTCTGGCCTTCGCCGAAGACCGAGGGCTCTGTCCGCCTCGCACCTTGGCTGACGCCCTCACGCCCGCTGACCCGGAGCACAACAGGCCGCTGTGGCAAAACCTGCTCGCCGTGTTTGCCGAGTTCCACCGGGGCCACGCCTTGGGCATTCCGCTGGATGAGGGTGGGCTGTTCCGCGAGATCCCAGCGCTGGTTGAGTTGACCGTGTCCGACGCGATGTGTGTCCGGTTGCAGTCGCTGTGCCAGTACGACTTTGCCGAGGAAGTCTCGGTCGAGGCGCTCGGCCACGTCTTCGAGCAGTCGATCAGCGACCTAGAGCGGCTCCGCAGCGAGGCGGACCGTCAGTTCGCGGGCGCTACGCCGCTCCTTCCGACCCCGACTGCTGCCGCCAAGCCTTCGTCGAAGCGCAAGGTCGAGGGGATCTTCTACACCCCGCCGTTTGTGACCAGCTACCTGGTGCGGGAGACGCTCGGGCGGGTCTTGGCGGAAGCCTGGGAGCGCGCTGGGGTCGAGCGGGCGCAGAACAAGGCCGACCGCATCGTGGCCTGGGAAGCCTACCGCAGCCAGCTTCGGCTGATCCGGGTGATCGATCCGTCGTGCGGCAGCGGCGCGCTTCTCCTCGCCGCCTTCGATGTCTTGGCCGCCGAGTTCGAGCGCGTGAACCGCACCCTGGCCGAGCTTCAGGGCGCAGCCGGTCAGATCACGATGTTTGACCTGACCCGCACCGTCTTAAACGAAAACCTGTTCGGGGTCGACAAGAGCGGCGAGTCGGTCGAGATCACCAAGCTGTCTCTGTGGCTCAAGACCGCCGAGCGCAACCAGCGGCTGACGTTCCTGGACCGCAACATCCGGCGCGGCAACAGCGTCGTCAGCGATCCGCTGGTCGACCCGTGGGCCTTTGACTGGACCTCCGGACGCACGGCGCGACCGTTTCTGGAACCGGATCCCCCGACCGGCGCGGATGCCGAGGCCATCGCTGCCCGCTGGCGGGACGGGTTCGATGTGGTGATTGGCAATCCGCCCTACGTTCGCCAAGAGCTGCTGTCGGCGTATAAGACCCACTGGCAGTCGAGCTTCACCACCTACGACGGCATGGCGGACCTGTTTGTGTACTTCTTCGAGCGCGGACTTCAGCAGCTCAAGGTCGGTGGCCGGCTCGGCTTCATCGTCTCGAACAAGTGGCTGCGCGGCGGCTATGCCGAGACCCTGCGCGCCCACCTGGCCAAGCAGTGCGTCATCGAGACGCTGGTGGACTTCGGGCACGCGCCGATCTTCCCGGACGCCGACGCCTTCCCCTGCATCATCACCCTGCGCAAGCTGTTACCCAAGCCCGACACCGCCGTCCGGGTCACGATCTACCCCAGGGAAGAGCTAGGCAATGAGCAGCTCGCCAGCTACGTCGAAGCCCACGCCTTCCCAATGATCCAGAGCGCTCTGCCCAAAGCAGGCTGGTCGCTGTCGCGGCCCGAGGAGCAGGCGCTGCTCGACAAGCTCTGCCGCACCGGCGTGCCACTCGGGATGTACGCGCCGCTCAAGCCGTCTTACGGGGTGAAGACCGGCTGCAATGAAGCCTTCCTGATCAACAACGCCGAAAAAGAGCGGCTCTGCCAGCAAGACCCGCGCTCTGCCGAGGTGCTGAAGAAGTTCCTCCGTGGCCAAGACATCGCCCGCTGGTCGCCCGAGTGGAACGGAATGTGGTTGCTGCTGCTGCCATCGAGCAGCGAGGGCGAGGCCAGTCCGTGGAGCAAGCTGTCCCACGAATCCGAAGCCGAGGCAGCGTTTGCGGCAGCGCTACCGGCTGTCTACGGACACCTGAAGCCATTAGAAGAGAAGCTACGGAAGCGCAGCGACCAGGGCCGTTTCTGGTGGGAGCTGCGCTCGTGTGCCTACTACGAGCGCTTCGCGCAGCCGAAGCTCATCTATCAGGTGATCCAGTTTCATCTGGCCTACGCACTCGATAGCGACGGCTACTTTCTGAACGACAAGGGCTTCCTGCTGCCGAGAGCGGATCACTGGCTGCTGGCGGTGCTGAATAGCCCGGCGATGTGGTGGCACAACTGGCGGTGTCTGGTTCATCTGAAGGACGAAGCGTTGAGCCCAGCCGCAGACAAGATGATCTCGGTGCCCATTGCGATGCCAAGCGTGGAGCAGCGCGAGAGGACCGAGCAGGCGGTGGCGCAGAGCGTGGCGCTGACCCGGTCGATCCAGCTTGCCAAGGCGGATGTACTCGACCTTGTGCGGGTCCAGTACGGCATCGCGGCACCGGGGCAGCGGCTGGCCGACTTCGAGACGCTGGGCAGCGAGGACTTCCTGCGTGAGGTCACCAAGCGGCGCGAGCAACAGAAGGACTTTCCAACCTCTGCCCTGCGCGAGCTACGCACCCTGTTTGACAAGGAAGTGCCCGGCATTTTGGTAGAGCGCAGCAAGCTGCTCGGACTAGAGAAGCAAATCGCCGAGCAAGTTCACGCCGCGTACAAGCTGACTGCTGAAGAGCTGGCAGTGATGAAGGAAACCCAGCCACCACGCATGCCGCCCGGCTGCTAGTGGTAGTGCGGCGACAACCGATGGTAGAGCAGCGACAACCGATGGTAGTCGGATCAGAACCAACGGCAGTGCAGCGACAACCAGCGGTAGTGCGGTGACAACCAGCGGTAGTGCGTGGACAACCAGCGGTAGTGCGGTGACAACCAGCGGTAGTGCGGTGACAACCAGCGGTAGTGCGACGACAACCAGCGGTAGTGCGGTGACAACCAGCGGTAGTGCGTGGACAACCAGCGGTAGTTGGAATGGAACCAGCGGTCGTGCGGGGACGTTGCCCGGTCGGTTGGCGCTGACAATTTCCCGACGGGAAGAAGAAAAAAGCGAGAAATTACGCAACCTTAGCCGGTGGGTACCGAAAAGACCTTCACCTGTTGCTGCTGCGGCTCCATCTCCCGACACGAGCCTACCAAGCGGCAAAAACCAAGCGACAGGAGAAGGAACACGAACATGAGCACGAAGAATCCGCCGGTCCCCACAAACTTTGATGATCAAGTAGAAGCGCTCGTTGCCCGCAGCAAAGCCGAAGGCTGGGACAAGAAGTTCAGCATCGATGTGAAGTCGATGGAAATGCGTCTCAAGGCCCATCGCACAGCGAAGCCAAAAGACGCTGAGCTGCGCCAAGCCTATGAGCAGCACCACAAGAGCTTTACCCTCGACCAATCGGTGCTGTACAAGCAGTACATCGAGTCGCTTGGCATCCTGCGTGCCGCCCATCGCAGCCAGCCCGAAGTGCTGCGCTCGCTCGACGTTTTCAAGCGCAAGGGCGGGGGCAGCCGCCGCAAGAAAGAGCCGAGCGTTCCGCAGCCTGAGCCGACGCGACCGGCGGCACCGTAGGCGGGCACCACGCGGCGGCGACCGCTCCCTTGGCTTGTGGTTACTGGATCGGGACTTCGATTGAAGCCGGGACCACGATGCCGTGGCGGAGCAGCTCGCCGCTGGGTGAGATGCGCAGGTAGTGTTCTACGCCTCCCAGCTTGACCTCGGCTCGATACTCTTCCCCGCCAGCAATACTTGGCCCCTTCAGCACTTCCAGCTCTTCTATCGTCCCATTGGGCACCGTCGTCGCAATCCTCTGCGAGACCGGTGCCGGTAGTCCATCGCTGGACAGCCGACACTCGGTGTAGCGCAGCGTGGCATCGGGCAGGGCGGACACCTCGCAGCGCTTGCCATCTGGGCTCTCGAGTTCGACTTCATAGACGAGTCCCGCATCGGCGTAGTTCTCTGTCTCCATCGAGATAATCTTGCTATCGGGGAACTGGCGCTCGGCGAGCTTGCGGATGGCCTCCGGCACACGGCTGACATCCTGGTGGTACACCGACATCTTGGTGATGGTGCCGTTTTTGTCGCTGTGCAGCTCGATCTTGCGGGTGCCGTGGGCGTTCGTGGCCAGCGACAACAGTTCGTGGTTGAGCCGACCCGGTCCCACTGTACTCGTCGCGCAGCCCATGGAACACAACATCGCAGCCAGTAGCGGGAAGCTCTTCATGCGCTCACAGTAACCAGGCTCGCCAGAGCCGGTCAATCCTCGCCTTGAGCCCGAGTGAAAGCCGGTTGACCATCCCACTCTTCCAGCTTTTCGATGTGCATCCAGCGCAGCCGCGTGGACACCTGCGCAAGCAGGTTCAGGATCATCGCATCGTTGACTTCTGCCTCGGCGTCGCGCTGCACGAAGCGGCATCGCCAGTGATCCACACAATCGGTCAGCGATCCACGGTCGGGATACACCCGTGCTCCACGGTTCGAGATCATCCGTAGCTGGAACGGGGAGTCCTGGCAGAGCGACTCGACCAGCGGTCCAAGCTGTGCGGGCGTGGTCTGGGCTTCGACAAACACATCGACGCCGACGGTCTTGCGCTGAAGCGGCGTAGTGGGCGATGGGCTGGTGAGCGGTTGCGTGGGCATCACCAGCGGCTGGACCTGCCGAGGCGTGGTGGTGCGAGGCTGTCCTTGTAGACGAGCGATCACGGCCTCGGCAAAGGTCCGAGTGCCCACGCTGCCCTCTTTTCTTATGTCCTGGGTGTACACCCCGTCTTCAATGGCCAGGTAGATGGCCTGCTCGATTCGCTGGCCCGCCATCGCTTCATCCAGGTGGCGCAGCATCATCACCGCAGAGAGCAGCATCGCCGTAGGGTTTGCGCGGTCCTGACCGGCGATGGTGGGTGCGGTGCCGTGCACGGCCTCGAACATGGCGACCTCTGCACCGATGTTGGCCCCGGCTGCAAAGCCGAGACCACCGCACAGTCCGGAGGTCAGGTCGGACAGAATGTCGCCGTTCATGTTGGTGGTGAGCAGCACCTCGAACTGTTCGGGTGCCCGCACGAGCTGGTGAGCGCAGTTATCGACCAAGATGTGCTCGGCCTCGATGTCGGGATAGTCACGGGCCACCTCCTCGAAGGTTCGCTTGAACAGCCCCTCGGTGAGCTTCATGATGTTGGCCTTGGTGACGCAGTGGACGCGCTTGCGGCCCTCGGAACGGGCGACCGCAAAGGCCAAGCGAGCGACCTTTTCGCAGCCCTGGCGAGAGATCAGCTTCAAGCACTGCGCGACATGGGCGGTCTGCATGTGCTCGATCCCGGCGTACAGGTCTTCGACGTTTTCGCGGACCACGACCAGATCGATGGCCCGGTTTGCATAGGGCCCCGGCACGCCCGCAATCGTGCGAATCGGCCGGATGTTGCCGTAGGTCTCGAAGAGCTTTCGCAGGGTGACGTTGGCGCTCTTTTCGCCTTTGCCGATCGGCGTCTCCAGCGGGCCTTTGAGCACCACCCGCGTCTTGTGAATCGAGTCGATGGTGGCGGTCGGCACTCCCGATGGGATGCCGCGCAAAAAGACCTGCTTGCCCGCTTCTTGGACGTCCCACGCTATCGCCACACCGGCGGCCTCGATGACCTGCTGCGTGGCGCGGATTACCTCGGGACCAATGCCATCGCCGGGGATCACGGTAACCAGTTTCCGTCCTTGTTTGTCTTGGCTGAATCTCATGGGGTGCTCCTTGTGTCGCTTCATGGCAAGCCTATCCAGTAACTCTGATTCATGAAATACATTTCATGTTTCAGAATGCATGAACAGCGAATAGCCTCAAGGAGTCATGGCGATCGGAAGAACAGCACAGCCCGAGCAGTTCCCGGAGTGGACGTTCCTGACCAACCACGCCCATGTCTTGATCTTTTTATCGGCGCAGCCCGACGCGCTGCTGCGGGAGGTGGCGAGCACGGTCGGCATCACCGAGCGAGCGGTGCAGCGGATCATCGGCGAGCTAGAAGCCGCGAGCTATCTGGTCAAAGAGCGCGAAGGTCGTCGCAATCCCTACCGGGTTCGCACCGATGGGCCACTGCGTCATCCGATTGAAAGACACCGCAGCGTGCAAGCGCTCCTCGACTTGGTGAACGGTCGTTAGCGTCCGCCCGAGTAGGACAGGGTCAGCTCGACCACACTCGGCAGCTCGTGGGGGAGGCTTAGCTCGGCGCGATACAGGACCGCTTGACCGGCTGACTCGGCCCGCGCCTGAAGGACGCCGTCGCCATAGGCATCAGGAATCGTGATGCGGTTGCCATCGGCAAGCAGGCTACAGCGACCGCTTTGTTCCTCGCCACCGACCATCGCCACGATCGCCCGCACCGCCCCCGCATCGGCACAGGACCGTCCATCGATAAGCTGCCAGTGGACCTCGATGCTCTTGGTTTCCCGTGGCTGGCACCCTGAAGCAATGCTCAGCCCACACAGCCACAACCCGATGCGTCCGACGGATCTCCCTGCCCGCATGGGCGCAGCCTAGCAGAAAGCCGCCGCCGTCGCTCCTAGAGCCCGAGCACTTCCGACATCTCTTGCATCATCTTGACCCGCCACTTGGTCACCGGGCTTGAGCCATCGAGGAGGGCTTTGGTTTCGGTGAGCACCTGGGTAAGCGAGTAGCGGTACACCGATGGATCTTCGGTGGGCTGGCCACCCGGCATCGGCTTCATCCAGGCCATCATCTGGCCTGTGTCACCGCGCAAGACCGCTGCCACGGCGGCGCGTCCGAGCCGGGCCGCGACCATGCGATCCTGAAATGAGGGACGACCGCCGCGCACCAAGTGGCCGAGCACGGTGGCGCGGATCTCGACCCCTGGCAGCACCGGCGTGAGCATCTCCTCGACGCGGCGGACCAGAGAGGTGCAGGGAAACTCGACGCCCTCGGCCTTCAAGATGAGCACGCGCCGCTTGCCGACCTCTGAGTCAAACGCGCTGCGGATTGCCTTGGCCACGGTGGCTACGATGTCGGCCTCGCTGCCAGCCTGCTCGCGGAACAGCACGGCGTCGGCACCGGCGGCGACTGCGCTGGCCATCGCCAGGTAGCCGCTGTGACGGCCCATGACTTCGACGACAAAGGCGCGGCGGTGGGAAATCGCGGTGTCGCAGATCCGATCGCACGACTCGACGATGGTGTTGAGCGCAGTGTCGACGCCGATCGCGGTGGAGGTGCAGCCGATGTCGTTGTCGATGGATGCGGGGATGCCGATGATCGGGGTGCTGCACTCCTGCGACAGCAGGTGCGCGCCGGTGAGTGAGCCATCGCCGCCCACGACGATCAGACCCGCCGCATCACCGAGCGTGGTGATGGCAAGCCGTCTGCCTTCCGGGGTCCGAAAGCGGGCCGAGCGGGCCGAGCCAATCATGGTGCCGCCGAGCGATCCAGCCGTGTCGAGGTCGGGGATGACCGCGAGCCCGTGCTCGGTCACTTGGGTTAGCTCGCGAAACCGGCCATCCATCAGGCCGTCGTAGCCATCGAGCACGCCAAGTGTCCGCACGCCTGCGGCTGCCGCGACTTTGGCCACTGCCCGGACCGCCGCATTCATACCTGGCGCATCGCCCCCAGAAGTCAGGATGAAGATGGTCTTCATAAGTCCCCCACTGCCAGCGTATCGCGTTTTTTAGGTGCAGGGTCGGACTACGTATTGGTTCCCAATGCCCCTATACTGCGCGCCGTGCTTGACCCGTTTGTTCCCGAAGTCACGGTGATTGGCGGTGGCCTGGCTGGTTGCGAGGCTGCTTGGCAGCTTGCCGAGCGTGGCCACAAGGTTGATCTCATCGAGATGAAGCCAGCGCGACTGTCGCCGGCGCATACCACGCCGCTGCTCGCAGAGCTGGTGTGCAGCAACTCGCTGCGCAGCGATGATCCCTGTTCACCAGCGGGGCTGCTTAAGGCCGAGCTGCGCGCCGCCCGCTCGCTCATCATCGCCTGCGCGGACGAGGCGAAGGTTCCCGCAGGTGACGCCCTGGCCGTGGACCGCTTGCAGTTTTCGCGACGAGTGACGGCTCTGGTGGTGCGTCATCCGAACATTCGGTTGCGGCGACAGCTCTGTGACGAGCTACCCAAGGGGCCGTGCATCCTGGCGGGGGGGCCACTGGTCGAGGGTGGGGCAGCGCGGCAGCTTCGCAGCCTGTGTGGCGACCGGCTGTACTTTTACGACGCCATCGCCCCGATTGTGGAAGCGGACAGCATCGACTACGACCGCTGTTTCCGGGGCTCGCGCTATCACCAGGGCGAAGAGGGCGACTACTTAAACTGCCCACTCAACCAAGAGGAATACCATGCGTTTGTGGCGGCGCTGCTCGCTGGTCGCAAGGTTACGCCCCATCGCTTCGAGGAGCCGCGCTACTTCGAGGGCTGCCTGCCGGTCGAGGTGATGGCGGAGCGAGGTCCGGAGACGCTGGCCTTTGGGCCGATGAAGCCGGTGGGGCTCATTGACCCGCGCAGGCCGAGCGAGCATCCGTATGCGGTGGTGCAGCTCCGCGCCGAAAACCGCTACCACACCGCCTACAACTTGGTCGGGTTTCAGACGCGGCTCGCCTATCCGGAGCAGAAGCGCATCTTTGCGATGATTCCGGCGCTGCACCGCGCCGAGTTTGTCCGTTACGGATCGATTCACCGCAACAGCTACGTCGAAGGCCACAAGGTACTTGATGCGGCGCTGGCGCTGCGGGCGGCCCCAAACATTCACTTGGCGGGCCAGATCACCGGACTCGAGGGCTATATCGAGTCGACGGCGATGGGGCTTTTGTGCGGGGTGCTGCTCCACGACAAGCTGCGCGGGCTGCCGCTGTCCTTGCCGCCGCAGACCACCGCCATTGGGGGCCTGTACCACCACGTCATCACCCCCCGTGAGCCGGGCGTCAAGTACGTGCCGATGAACATCAACTTTGGGCTGCTGCCACCGTTTGTCGGCAAATCGGCCAAGCGAGCGGGCAAGCGCGGACGGCGAGCGCTTCACGCGGAGCGGGCACGCGAGCACCTGCCAGGCTGGCTGGGCCAGATAGGCATCACGGCGGATCTGGCTTCGCTGTTACTGGTTGACGCGGAGCAGGATGGCGGTGGTGTTGTCGACGCCGCCGAAGCTTAGCGCGGCGCGGATGAGCGCATCGCAGGACTCATCGAGTGTCGGCGCGGTGGCGGCTTCGGACATGACCTCGCGCAAGATCCAGTCATCGACCATGTCGGTCAGGCCGTCGCAGCAGAGCAGGTAGACATCGCCGAGCTGCATGTTGGCGGTCTGGTACTCGACCTCGACCGCTTCATGCAGGCCGACCGCCCGGACGATGACGTTGTCGTTCGGCGGACCGTAGCGCCTGGCCAGCTCGGGGTTGTCTTCGTACAGGTTGACGAGCGAGTGGTCGCGGGTGACCTGAATCAGCTCGCCGGATTGATAGACCAACCGATAGATCCGGCTGTCGCCAACGTGGCAGACTTGCAGAACGTCGCCTTGCTGGCGAATCCCCACCACCGTCGTGCCCATGTTGTGCAAAGTGGGATCTTGGCGAGCTTGATTGAAGATGGCGCGGTTGGCGCTCTTGATGGCCGTCACCAGGATCTCTCGGTCCTCGGGTGGCGGACGCTGTTGGCTGCGGACCACTTGGTCAATGGTCCGTACTGCCAGGTTCGAGGCGACTTGACCTCCAACATGGCCGCCCATGCCATCGCACACTACGTACAGCCCGACATCGGGTGCGACCAGCATGGCATCTTCGTTTTTCTCTCGCACGAGCCCTACGTGGGTGCGGCCAGCTTGTTCAAGACGCATCATGAAGTATTTTCGACGATATTCCGTAAAAAGGTGCCCTGTCAATGCGACGAACTTCTCTGCCGGTGCTTGGGACTCATAATCACAATGTGGGGCGCAGTGGGCTAGCAGCGGCTGACGGAAAATCGGCGGTCGATTTGGGCGTGTTGTCGGTTCACTTCGATGGCGGCAGGTGTCACGTCCGCTGCGCGTTCTGTTACCTCGGCGAGCGAGAAGGGACCGCGCAGAGTGGGGTACCGGTCGAGCTGCTCTGCGCAAGTCTTGAGCAGCTTCCTCACCAAGAGCTGGCGATAGCTCTGTCCGAGCCGGTCGAGCCGGTGCTGGGGACTCTGCGCAGGTTGGTCGAAGTGGCGACCGCGCACGGACGGCTGGTGACGGTGACCACCACCATTGCGGGCGCTCTCAGTTTGCCGAAAGTGGCGTGGCAAGGCATCGGGCGGCTCAACGTGTCGATCGATCCGCAGAAGGGGCAGATGCGGGCCCCGGTCGGTCAGGTGATCCCGCAGGACGTGGCCGAGGCGCTGCGCATGCTTCCGGCAGAAGTCGAGAAGGTACTCATCGTCACGCTGAGCAGCCAGCCGTTCGCCGAGGAGCTGTGGTCGGGACTGCTCGCGGCCCTTGTGGCGCTGCCGGAGGTCGATCGGGTGGCGCTGTCCGGGCTCAAGCCGCCACCGCCGTGGTGTGACAGTAGCTATTGGCTGCGGTCGCTGGCGCGCATCGGGGGCCTTCTGCGGGAGCACCTCGACCAGCGACTGTTCCTCGACTGCTATGTCGCGGCGCGGATTCTCAAGGTCGGCGGCTGCCCAGCCCGGCCCGATCTGTCACCGACCAGCAAAGAGGAGTCGAGCCGAGGCCGTCTCGCCTTCCGTTCCTGCGTCTATCAGCCCCGCGCTGACTTCGTGGTCGAGTCCGCCGAAGCGCTCGCCGTGCAGCTTGCCGATTTCGCAGCACCCGAGCGCTGTCCGTTCCCGATTCACTAGCGGTTTGCGGCGATCTAAAGGCTTTGCACTGTCAGGTGATTGTGATGTGATTTGCTCAACTTACCTGTCAGGAGCGTTGCCAATGGATTTTCGACTCGCTTCGCGAAGCTTAGCTTCCCTTGCCGCCCTCTGTGCCAGCTTGACCGTGTCATCGGTGGAAGCTGCCAAGTGTCCCAACGTCCAGTTCGTGCTCGATCGCTCGGGCTCGATGGGAACCACGGTGCCCGGTGCCGGTCCTGGTGCGACCCGCTGGA
>ERZ724525.405-NODE-405-length-24343-cov-6.842515_pt1 | contig 24343 bp, 21 predicted proteins | sample MGYA00376058_ERZ724525 | MGnify/ENA primary metagenome ERZ724525 (study PRJEB28724, sample SAMN07190888) | wastewater metagenome | isolation source: influent of sewage treatment plant in Hong Hong | place: USA: Christiansburg, Virginia | collected 2016-03-01 ... | reverse complement strand
GTAGCTCAGTGGATAGAGTATTGGCCTCCGAAGCCAAGGGTCGCTGGTTCGATTCCAGCCGGGCGCGCCATGTATCAAAGATCAAACCAAATCAAACAATGCGAAACAGTGTCAAAAACAAACAAAACACCTGTATTTTCAATGGCTTGGTAGTGTCTTTGCTTGCTCAAACAATGCCAAAGAGTGCCACGCCAAATTAGACATTATTAATGCATTAATGGTATCTGTAAATGGTACTCGTAAAAAATACCATTGGGAGTAGGGTTCCGATTTAAATGCATGTAAGTTTTGGCCTATGGCATTTGCTTACATGGCAAATGGTCGACGGTACTGCGAAATCAATAAACCAATAGGGCTGAGCTGGTCAAGACTTTGATGCGCTCCATGCGCAGCGCGACTGCAGCAGGTCTTGAATCGGTCCCGTGTTTTTTGCCCCGTTGCGATTTGATTTGCAATGCCCAATTCCTTATTGGTGAGCCATTTGTATAGAGGTATTTGTTGCTCAAATATTAGCCGTTTTACTTCGTGTTCGACGATGAATTGGCGTAACGGATGTGCTTTATGCGGTGCTCAGATCCCATTCAACGCCTCTTTGTTTATAAAAAACCATTCAAAAACAGCGTTTTGCGCAACAACGTGACCATAGTGTGGTTTTTTGAACAAAGTTGAATGAAGCGGCTTTGCTCTTTATGAAAAAGCTGTGAATAAAATATTGCAATACCACACAATTGGAGTATGATGCAAATAATTTAAGAAATTAAATGAATGTGTCGCTTTTTTTCCTCGGTTTATGTCTTTTGTATTTAAAATCGTAAGGGGTATGTGGCCGCACTGTTTCTTAATGATGCTTTTATAAACGTGTAAAATCTCTCTAAACACAAAGGAGCGGTAAATGGCCGTAGCAAAAAAAGCAGCACCTACAACAAAGAAAGCGGTGGCCAAGCCCGCCGCTAAATCCCCCGCCAAAGCAACCGCAACAAAAGTGGCTGCAACAAAAGCAGTGGTTAAAACCGCTGCTGAGCCTGTTAAAAAAGTGGTTGCACAACCTGCGGTGAAAGCTACCGCTGCAAAAACGCCTGTCAAAGCAACTGCAGCCAAGTCCTCTCAAAGTACCGCGGTGGCTGCAAAGTCAAGTGCGAAATCTGCAGTTAAAACTGCAACGAAAGCACCCGCAAAACCAGTTGCAGAAGCTGTAACGAAAGCGCCTGCAAAGTCGGTCGCAAAAGCAGCTGAGAAGCCCGCAGTGCAAAAAGCAGAGAAAGCAATTAAGGCCGATGCCAAGCCTGTTGCAAAAAAAGTTGCAGCAAAACCTGCGGCAAAAGCAGCGGTCAAGCCTGTTGTTGAGAAAAAGGTTATGGTGAAGCCAGCAGCCAAAGCCGCCGCTAAGCCCGCCGTTGCGGCAAAGGTGGTAAAAGCCGCAGCAAAAAAGCCTGAAGCGAAAGCAGCGGTGAAAGCCGAGGCCAAGACTGCGGCCAAACCGACTGCAAAAACCAGCACCAAGGCCGTGACCAAAGCAGTTGCCAAAACAGCAGCCAAAGCGCCCGCGAAGAAACCTGCTGCCGCTAAGCCTGTTGTTGAGCCACCTGCGGCGAAACCAGCAGCCATCTGGCCTTTCCCAATCACGCCGCGTCCATGATGGTGGAGGCAATGTGCATGTGTTTGCATGTTGGGTCAGCATGATGCGAAACCTTTCCGACTGGAAAGGTTTTTTTATGGTGAGCGTGCTTGATAGGTGGGGCGATCGGTAGAGACGAATGCTCATGAAGACAAATGGATGAAGAATGATTTATTTACAACAGCGTGGCGATGATGTGTGGCTGCATGTGCATGTCCAACCAGGTGCCAAACACACGGCTTGGGCTGGCGAGTACGGTGACCGAGTTAAAGTTCGGCTCTGCGCCCCCCCGGTGGAAGGGCGTGCAAATATCGCGTTAACAGCTTGGTTGGCTCAACAGTTTGGTTGTGTGGCGCGAAATGTCTTGGTTTTAAAAGGCGAGTTGTCTCGCACCAAAACAGTGTGTTTTTCAGGTATGGCTGGGCAATACGAGGAGATGAAGGATCGCATTGCCCAAGTGTTAAGAGACTAAAAGAAACTTATGCAGCTGAAAGAGATATGGGGCTCGTCTGCTATACTCTGTTCACGCTTGCGCCGTGTCGATGATTTCAAAACTATGGGTCATATTGACTGAGTGTGCGAGCATGATGCTGGCGGAGCAATATTTCTCATGTGATAATTTGACTGCGCGTTCGACTGACGCTTCGCTTAATTTGTTGCCGCTCACCACAAAGTGAAAGTGAATGCTGGTGAAAACCTTGGGGTCTGTTTCTGCTCGTATCGCCGATAATTTCACAACGCAATCGCTGACGGCTTGACGGCCTTTTTGTAATATCATCACAACATCAAATGCAGTGCAGCCGCCAGTGCCGATTAAAACCATTTCCATTGGGCGTGGCCCCAAATTTCGTCCGCCTGCTTCGGGTGCGCCATCCATCAGTACAGCATGGTTGGTGCCTGATTCGCCGATAAAGGACATGCCTGCTTGAGGGCCAACCCAGCGTACGGTGCATTCCATAACATTCTCCAATAAAAAGTAAGTGTGTGAGTCAGTTGATTATACCAGCGTATATCAGAGCATGGAAATGATGCGGTCACAATCGATTGATTGGGTTGGAATAATTTGCAATGCAAGAAAGTGATGTTTTTTAACAACGCGAAAGGTCGCTAAATTTAGGTTTTTCAGAAGATAAGCGTGATTAAATTCTTATTTTGTTGCGATAAATAGTAAAAGTATGGTTGATTTTTGTTTTTTTAGTATGACCGTGTTTTTATCTTGCAATGCACAAAAAAACCAGTATAATGAGAACTGTTGGATGCGAAAGCGTTCTAAAGATTGTCTCCTCCACCCTCCTTTTGGTGGATTTATTGCCCAAGCAAATTTTGCTTGGGCTCTTTTTTTGCCTATTTGGATTTGATGCTAACCGACAAAGTGAGCGGATTGTTTTTTCGACTGCGTTGAAAATGTATTAAAAAAGTTCAGCAGTCAGGTGGTTGAGCTTAAGTTCTTGACTTTAAGGGCATAAGTGTCGATAATGTTCGGCTAGCCCATAGTAGCTCGCATCGGGAGAGGCCGCAGGCATAAGCGGTGAGGCGTGGTGAGCATGGTTTTTTAAATTGTGATGAATGGAAATAGTCATGAAAACTTTTTCAGCAAAACAACACGAAGTACAACACGACTGGTATGTCGTTGACGGTACGGATAAAGTGTTGGGTCGTGTAGCCAGTGAAGTTGCACGTCGTTTGCGTGGTAAGCATAAACCTGAGTTTACGCCACACGTGGACACGGGTGATTTTATCGTTGTCGTTAATGCGGACAAGCTCCGTGTAACGGGTGCGAAATTCGAAGATAAAAAATACTACCGTCATTCTGGTTATCCAGGTGGTATTTACGAAACAAACTTCCGTAAAATGCAAGAGCGTTTTCCGGGTCGTGCGTTAGAAAAAGCGGTCAAAGGCATGTTGCCTAAAGGTCCTTTGGGTTACGCGATGATCAAAAAATTGAAGATCTATGCAGGCGCTGAACATCCGCATTCTGCACAGCAACCTCAAGTCTTGGACATTTAAGGATAGATGAACATGAACGGTAACTACAACTACGGTACAGGTCGTCGTAAATCTGCGGTGGCTCGAGTATTTTTAAAAGCGGGTTCAGGCAAAATCGTTGTCAACGGTAAGCCAGCGAACGAATATTTTGCACGTGAAACAGGTTTGATGATCATTCGTCAACCTCTGGAATTGACGCAAACCACTGAAAAATTTGACATCATGGTCAATGTGTGTGGTGGTGGCGAATCAGGCCAAGCGGGTGCGGTGCGTCATGGCATCACACGTGCTTTGATCGATTACGATGCAAACTTGAAATCAGGCCTGTCACAAGCTGGCTTGGTGACACGTGATGCACGTGAAGTCGAACGTAAAAAAGTCGGTTTCCGCAAAGCACGTCGTCGCAAACAGTTCTCAAAACGTTAATCTCACGATTTCGTTTCGATGCAAAAAAAGACCGCTTTGGCGGTCTTTTTTTTTCAAATAAACAGACCCAATTAAGTTTTGTTGTCGCATCTTGTTTTTTGACTCAGATGCCAACAAAAAATTAGGTAAAATTCAGTTTTATCCTTGAATTCGAGCACATCATGCAAAAAATTAAAATTGGTATCGTGGGTGGCACAGGTTACACTGGTGTTGAACTTTTGCGTCTATTGGCGCACCATCCGCATGCGGAACTGCATGCAATCACATCACGCACCGAGGTGGACGTGCCTGTGGCTCAGATGTTCCCAAGCTTACGTGGTGCGGTTGATTTGAAATTTTCCGATCCGGCAAGTGGCATTTTAGACGCATGTGACGTGGTTTTTTTCGCGACACCACACGGCGTGGCCATGGCGCAGGCACCGGCTTTGTTGGCCAAAGGTATTCGCGTGATTGACCTTGGGGCGGATTTTCGTTTGCAGGACACGGCTGTTTTTGAAAAATGGTATAAATTGCCGCACAGTTGTGCGGATGTGCTCAAAGAGGCTGTGTACGGCTTGCCAGAGTTAAATCGCGAGGCTGTGCGTCAAGCGAAGTTGATCGGTAATCCAGGCTGTTACCCAACGACAATGCAATTGGGGTTTTATCCGTTGTTGAAAAATAATTTGGTTGATGCGGCGGCGTTGATTGCCGATTGCAAATCGGGTGTGTCGGGTGCAGGTCGTAAGGCTGAAGTTGCCACCTTGTTCAGCGAGGCCTCCGATTCAATGAAGGCTTATGGTGTCAGTGGCCATCGTCACACACCCGAAACAGTTGAGCAATTGGGTAAAATGACGACGCAAAACGTTAATTTGATTTTCACGCCGCATTTGATTCCCATGATTCGCGGCATGCATTCCACCTTGTATGCCAAATTGCTGCCTGAAGCGCAAAACATGAGCAATGATGATTTGCAACAGTTGTTTGAAACGACTTATGCAAATGAGCCTTTTGTGGATGTCATGCCCTTCGGCAGTCACCCTGAAACGCGTTCAACCCGCGCATCAAACATGTTGCGCATGGCTTTGCATCGTCATGGTGATACGGTGATTGTTTTGGTTGTGCAAGACAATTTGGTCAAAGGTGCAGCGGGTCAAGCCGTGCAAAACATGAACGTCATGTTTGGTTTTGTCGAAACTGCCGGCATTGACATGTTGCCTGTGATGCCTTGATTTTTCAGTTATAATGAATTCAAATAGTTAATGCCGCTCGTTGATCGAGCTTAGTTTTGGAGAATACACCATGAATGCACCCGTAGAGCAAGCCAGCCCGTTCGTTTTCACTGACAGTGCGGCCGATAAGGTTAAAGATTTAATTGCTGAAGAAGGTAACCCTGATTTGAAATTGCGCGTGTTTGTGCAAGGTGGTGGTTGTTCTGGTTTTCAGTATGGTTTCACGTTTGATGAAATCGTGAATGAAGATGACACCGCCATCAATAAAAGCGGTGTGACTTTATTGGTCGATTCGATGAGCTATCAATACTTGGTGGGTGCTGAAATTGACTACAAAGAAGATTTGGAAGGCGCGCAATTTGTGATCAAAAATCCAAATGCATCAACAACGTGCGGTTGTGGCTCATCGTTTTCGGTGTGATGCATCCCACTCGTTTCATTTCGAAGTTATAAAAAAACGCAACTTTTAAGTTGCGTTTTTTTATTTGTTATTGTGCAGGATCGCGATATTCCCAGCGGATTGCATCAATTTCTTGTAATACGGCTTCTGATAGCGTCACATCCAGCGCATCAATGCATTCATCAAGTTGAGCGATTGAGGTCACGCCGATGATTGTGCTGGCGACTTGCCATTTTTGATAGCAAAAAGCCAAAGCCAGTTCAGTGGGCGTGAGGCCATTGTCGCGGGCGAGTTGATTGTAGCGGCGTGCGGCATTGAGGGACTCGGGACGTCCCCAACGTTGCGCGCGCATAGAGGCAAATTTGGTCATGCGGCCTTCGGCGGGTGCGCCGTCACCGATCAATCCCGAGGCGTCGTATTTGCCCGTGAGGAGGCCAAATGCCAAGGGTGAGTAGGGTAATAAGGACACGCCCAAGTGGTGCATGGTCTCGTCCAAGCCATTTTCAACGGTTCGGTTGATGAGGCAATAGGGGTTTTGCACCGTGGCGACGCGTGGTAAGTCGTATTCTTCGGCGAGGCGTACGAACTCATGCACGCCGTAAGGCGTTTCATTGGATAAACCGATGGCCTTGATTTTCCCTGCTTTGACCAGTTGCGCGAGGGCTTCGAGTTGGGCATGCATTGAGGTGTGCGTTGCCTCGTGATCGGGTTTGAAATAAATGCCGCCAAATGCAGGCACGCTGCGGGTTGGCCAGTGGATTTGATATAAGTCAATCACATCGGTTTGCAGTCGTTGCAGGCTGCCATCGCACGCCGCAATGATGTCTGCGCCTGTCAAATCACCACTGCCACCGCGAATCCACGGCATGCCACGAGAAGGCCCTGCGACTTTGCTGGCAACAACCCATTGCTCGCGTGCGCCTTTGTTGGCGGCAAAATAGTTGCCGATGATCTGTTCAGTGGCGTTGAATGTGGCGGCCTTGGGTGGCACCGCGTACATTTCGGCGGTATCCAGAAAGTTGATGCCGCGTTCGAGCGCATGCTGCAAAATAGCGTGTGCATCGCTTTCGTTGACCTGTTCGCCAAAAGTCATGGTGCCTAAACAAATGGGGGTGACATGCAAATCGCTGTGACCGAGTTGGACTTTTTTCATGGTGGCGGGCTTTCAGTGATAGAATTTAAGTTTGATTTAAATGAAAGATAAACTATGTTCACAGGGATTATAGCATCGGTGGGGCGAATCGTTTCAATGCAAGCTTTGGCGCAAAGCGACTGCGCTGGCGTGCGGTTGGTGGTCGATGCGGGGCATCTGGATTTGTCGGATGTGGGGCTGGGTGATTCGATTGCGATCAATGGCGCCTGTATGACGGCGGTGGATGTGGATGTGGCGAACAATGTGTTTGCTGTGGATGTGTCCAATGAAAGTTTGTCGAAAACCACGGGTTTGAACGCGGTGGGGGCGGTGAATTTAGAAAAAGCCATGCGCTTGTCTGACCGTCTTGGTGGTCATTTGGTCAGCGGGCATGTGGATGATGTGGCGCGCATTGTGTCTTTTCAGCCTGTGGGGGAGTCGCATGAGTTGGTGGTGGCGGCATCGTTGAAATGGCAACGCTTTTTGGCGGACAAAGGTTCAATCACCTTGCATGGTGTCAGTTTGACGGTGAATCGTAAATGGGTGGAAGGCGATGAAGTGTATGTGACCATCAATTTGATCCCACACACCATCGCTCATACGGTATTCCAACACCTTAAAGCAGGTGATTTGATTAATTTGGAAATTGATTTGTTGGCGCGTTACATTGCTCAGCTGATGCCAAACGCTGAGTGAGTCATGCGACTCTGCTGTTACAAAAGCCAAAAGCCCTTTCATGTCATTTGAAGGGCTTTTTTGGTTTTATGTGCTGGTGTGTATTGTGGTGTATTGATACGGTGCGGGTGGTTGGCGATTGATGATGCTGCTGTTGGGTGGGGCAAAGCGATGTTAGCGTTGCTTCAAAATCCATTCAACCAAGTATTTTGCTTCATCGCTTGTGATGTTTTTGTATTGAGCAGGCATTTTGGCTGAGCCAAAACTGCCTGAGCCGCCTTTGATGACTTTCTCGCTTAAGGTGTTGACGGCCTCTTTGTCACCTTTGTAGCGGTTGGCGATGTCGAGCCATAATGGTGCGCGCACCTCGGCATCGTTGGTGTGGCAGGCCAAGCAGTGTTTTTGCTCAATAAAAGCAGGTGCAGGCGGCAATGGCAGTGTGGGTTTGGCGGGTGCGTCCTGGTTGCATGCGCTTAGGCTTGCGCACAGGCATGCACCCAACGTAAAGCGAATGAGTGATTGGGGCGAGTGATTAAACATTGGAGTCCTTCGGTTGAGCAGGGCGTATTGTATATGAAGGCAGGCTGCACAATCGGGTGACTTGCTGGGGTGATTGAAGCTTGAGGTGCATTCTTGAGTTTTTTTAAACCATCCAATTCAATGCTTTCCAGTGTTTTCCGATGTTTTAATGCACGTGAATCCAAGGTCATGTGGGCCTGTGCTTGAAGGGGCACGTGTTTGCATCGACAGCTTGTCATCCCCACGCGCTGAAGGCCGTTATTTTAGGGTCAACACCCATTGCGCCAAATACTTGGCCTCTTCGGGGGTTAAGTTGGAGGTTTGTGGAGGCATGACAACGGCACCAAATGTGCCCGAACCGCCATTTAATATCCGAGTGGTGAGCGTATTGACTGCATTTTTATCATTTCTATACCGTTCTGACACGCTGATCCACGATGGTCCCACCATTTTGCTGGTGATGGAGTGGCAAACGACGCAGTTTTTTTGCTGCGCCAGTGCGAATGGTGCGGGTAAAGAAGCGGTTGCTGGGGTGTTGATTGTTGGGTTGTTTTCTGTGGTGGTGGGGGCGATCGGTGTTGGCGTGGCGGTTGCCGCTGCGGGAGTTGAGGTTTTGGGTGGCGTGGTGTGGTTGTCACTGCAAGCGACTAAATTGGCGCACAGCAACGCACTGATCAGCCACGATTGCATGTTGAGGGGGAGATGCAATGTCATCTTAAATCCTTTGTTTGAGTAGGGTTTCATTATAGCTAAAAATAGCTTTGTTTTGCTGTGGGCTGTGGTCGGCGTCGGGTCAAAAAACACAAATTCGGGTAGAATGCTAAGGTTAATACAGTGTAAGGCACTGCCCGCCTGGGCAGGTCGCCGAACGCATCAGGAAAAATATCGCATGAACGCACCTTTGACCCCCGCATTGAATCCAAATTTTGCCCACATGGCCACACCAAGTGCGGCTTTAACTGAACTGCTCGAACCGACGCGCATGCGCGAGATTCCTTACAACTACACATCTTTTTCTGATCGTGAAATCATCATTCGTTTATTGGGCGAAGATGCGTGGCAGTTGATCCTTGAGTTGCGTGGTGAACGCCGCACAGGTCGTTCTGCAAAAATGTTGTATGAGGTTTTGGGTGATGTTTGGGTGGTCAATCGCAACCCGTATTTGCAAGATGATTTGCTCGACAACCCCAAACGCCGTGCTGCTTTGGTGGACGCTTTGAATCACCGTTTAAGTGAAATTGATAAGCGCCGTACTTTGGATTTAACCGCTCAGGATTCGGACGATGCACGTGCACGCGCTGCTAAAGTTGAGCTGCTGGTCAATAAGGCTCGGGCGGCGGTGGCTGATTTTGCCCAACAATTTCGTGACATGTATGACCTGCGCGCCAAAGCACGCAGTGTTTTTGCCAAACACACCAGCAAAGGCAACATTAAATTTGACGGCTTGTCGCGCGTGTCACATGTGACCGATGCGACGGATTGGCGAGTGGAGTATCCGTTTGTGGTGCTGACACCCGATACCGAGCAGGAAATGGCTGGACTGGTGCGTGCCTCAATAGAGCTGGGTTTGACCATCATCCCACGCGGCGGTGGCACAGGTTACACGGGTGGTGCCGTGCCTTTGGATGCGCGTTCGGTGGTGATTAATACAGAAAAATTGATTCAAATTGACCCTGTCTCACCGTGGCGTGGTGCGATGATGGATCACGATGTGATGACCATCAACACGGGTGCTGGCGTTGTCACACGGCGGGTGGAAGAAGCGGGTAAAAAAGCAGGTCTGGTGTTTGCCGTTGATCCGACCAGTGCAGATGCATCGTGCGTGGGTGGCAATGTGGCCATGAATGCGGGCGGTAAAAAGGCGGTGTTGTGGGGGACTGCGCTGGATAATTTGGCGAGCTGGCGCATGGTTGATCCCAAAGGTGAATGGTTGGAGGTCACTCGCCTCGATCACAACATGTCAAAAATCCATGATGCACCGATGGCGACATTTGAGGTGGTGCGTTTCAAGGCCGACGGCAAAACTGAAACCAGCCGTGAAACATTGGCGATTGAAGGCAAAACATTTCGCAAAGAGGGCTTGGGCAAAGACGTGACCGATAAGTTTTTGTCTGGCTTGCCGGGTGTGCAAAAAGAAGGTTGTGATGGCCTCATCACCAGCGCACGTTGGGTTTTGCACAAAATGCCCAAATACACGCGCACGGTGTGCTTGGAGTTTTTTGGCCAAGCGCGCGAGTCGATTCCGTCGATTGTTGAGATCAAAGATTATTTGTTTGAAACTGCAAAAACCACGGGCGCGACATTGGCGGGTTTGGAGCATTTGGATGAACGTTATTTGCGTGCCGTGGGTTATGCGACCAAAAGCCGCCGTGGCGATTTGCCCAAAATGGTGCTGATTGGTGACATTGTCGGTAACGACGAAAATGCCGTGGCGCAAGCGACTTCTGAGGTCGTGCGCATGGCGAACACGCGCACGGGCGAAGGTTTTGTTGCTGTGACGGAAGAAGCGCGTAAAAAATTCTGGCTGGATCGTGCGCGCACGGCGGCGATTGCACGTCACACCAATGCGTTTAAAGTCAACGAAGACGTGGTGATTCCTTTGCCACGCATGGGTGAATACACGGACGCGATTGAGCGCATCAATATTGAATTGTCGAGCCGCAATAAATTGAAATTACTCGATGCGTTGAGTCATTACCTTAAAGGTGATTTGCCGATTGCCAAAAATGAAGAGGAATCCACAGGGGATCAATCGAAAGTCGAAGTGTTGGGTCAGCGCGTCAATGACGCACACATGTTGATTGCACGCGTGAAAAACCGCTGGCGTTACTGGATGGCGCACATGGATGCGCCTTTGGCGGATGTCTTGGAGTCGGCGGTGTCGTTCACAGAGCCTGCGCAAATCACCTCGTTGCGTGAGCGCCTTGCGCGTCAACCTGATGTGACGGTGTTTGATGTGTTACAAGACCGCACGATTCGTTTGTCGTACAAACGCGAAGTGCGCGCCGAGTTGCGTCGTATTTTCACAGGCTTGTCGTTCACGCAGATTCTCGACGAGTGCACGCAAATTCATAAAAAAGTTTTGCGCAGTCGCGTGTTTGTCGCCTTGCACATGCACGCGGGTGATGGCAATGTGCACACGAACATCCCTGTGAATTCAGATGATTACGAGATGTTGAAAGAGGCCAATGAGGCCGTCGCGCGCATCATGCAAATCGCCCGTAACTTGGATGGTGTGATTTCAGGTGAGCACGGCATTGGCATCACCAAGCTCGAATTTTTGACGGAAGAAGAACTGGCCCCGTTCCGTGCATACAAAAATAAAGTCGATCCGCATGGCTACTTTAATCGTGGCAAACTCATGCCGCATGCGGATTTGCGCAACGCCTACACGCCATCATTTGGTTTGATGGGGGTGGAGTCCTTGATCATGCAGCAATCCGACATCGGTGCGATTGCCGCATCGATAAAGGATTGTTTGCGTTGTGGCAAATGCAAACCCGTGTGTTCAACGCACGTGCCTGTGGCGAACTTGCTGTACTCGCCACGCAATAAAATCCTCGCGACTTCATTGCTGATCGAAGCGTTCTTGTACGAAGAGCAAACGCGACGTGGTATTTCAATCAAACATTGGGAAGAGTTCGAAGACGTTGCCGACCATTGCACGGTGTGTCACCGTTGCGAAAAACCGTGCCCGGTGGACATTGACTTTGGTGACGTGACCGTTGCCATGCGTAACTTGTTGCGCACAATGGGCAAAAAAACGCCGAACATTGGCACCAAACTGGCCATGACCTACTTGAACATGAAAGACCCATCGACCATTCACCTGTACAAAAAAGTGGTGTTGGAATGGGGTGGCAAGGCGCAAAATTTGGCTCATAAACTGGCCAAGTCTTTGCGCATCACCAAATCACAAGTCACCGCACCTGCGCCGACCATCGGCCGTGCACCGATTCGCGAACAGGTGATTCATTTCATCAATAAGCCGATGCCGGGGAATCTGCCGAAGAAAACAGCACGTGCTTTACTGGACATTGAAGATTCAAAATACGTGCCCATCATTCGCGATCCAAAAATCACCTCCAGCGAATCGGAAAGTGTATTTTATTTCCCAGGTTGTGGCTCAGAACGGTTGTTTTCTCAGGTTGGGTTGGCGACCCAAGCCATGTTGTACTCGATCGGAGTGCAAACGGTTTTGCCGCCCGGTTATTTGTGTTGCGGCTACCCGCAACACGCCACGGGCAACTCGGACAAAGGCGATCAAATCACCACCGACAATCGCGTCTTGTTTCACCGTGTGGCCAACACATTGAACTACTTGGACATCAAAACGGTCATTGTTTCGTGTGGGACATGCATGGATCAATTGCAGAAATACCAATTTGAACAAATTTTCCCAAATGCCCGTTTGCTGGACATTCATGAGTTTTTATTGGAAAAAGGCGTTCAGATTCATGGCGTTGAAGGTGTGCGTTACATGTACCACGACCCGTGCCACAGCCCGATGAAAACACACAACCCACTCAAAGTGGTGTCGCAATTGATGGATACAGATGTGCCATTGTCTGACCGTTGCTGTGGTGAGTCGGGTTCTTTTGCCCTCAGTCGCCCCGATATCGCCACCCAAGTGCGCTTCCGCAAAGAGGAAGAGCTGCGTAAAGGGGCGGATGAATTGCGTGCCGATGGCTTCACGGGACAAGTGAAGGTGTTGACCTCATGCCCTGCATGTTTGCAAGGCTTACATCGTTATCGCGACGACATTGATTCAGATGCCGATTACATTGTGGTTGAAATGGCAAAGTATATTTTGGGTGAAAATTGGTTACCAGAGTATGTGGCTGCCGCGAACAATGGCGGGATTGAGCGGGTGTTGGTGTGATGCGCTTGCACCTCAACTGTGTTGACGGCTTTGATGTTTATTGTTAAACGTTAAACGCAAAGTAAAACCCTACTTTGCGTTTGTTGAACATTGAGGTTTTGAGCGGGAAACCAGCACAAAACCCAAGCAAGCTCAAGTCCGCCCATCATTAACCGTCAACGGATTGTTGGCGGTTTTGACTATAAGCCTGTGATGCATGGTGATAAAGAGGGAGTTGTTGTGAAAGTTTTAGCCATTTCAGGGAGTTTACGTGCAGCCTCACTCAATACCGCCATGCTGCGGACTTTGATGCACATTGCGCCCAGTGACATTGACATTGAAATGTCGCCCTCCATTGGCGAGTTGCCGTTGTTTAACCCCGACATTGAATACCCAAGCCCAACAGCGGTGGTGGGGTTTAGACAAAAAATCATTGCGGCTGATGCATTGATCATTGCCAGTCCTGAGTACGCACATGGCGTGACCGGTGCAATGAAAAATGCCTTGGATTGGATGGTTGGCAACGAGTCCTTTGTGAACAAACCCGTGGCGGTCTTCAACACCTCACCGCGTGCGAGCCACGCACATGGGGCGTTGATTGAAACGCTGTCGGTCATGTCTGCGCACATTGTGACGAATGCGTGTGTGGTCTTGCCCATTGTTGGTTTTGGTTTGACCGAAGTGGATGTGGTGGCGCATCCAGAAATCAGCGATACTGTGCGTTCGGCATTGATGGCTTTGCGAGAAGCCATTGATCGCGTTGTTTAATTGATGGAGCGCATGCATCGCATGCCTCATCCATTACTACATCCATTACTACATCCATTACTACATCCATCGTTGTTTTTTGACCCAATGAAACCTTCTCATGACTTTAGCTGCTTTTCTCCTTTTTCTTCCCACCTGCATCGCATTGAATCTTGTGCCTGGGCCCAATAATGTGTTGTCGATGAACAACGCCACCCGTTTCGGTTTCCGCCCCGCTTTTTTTGCTGGATCGGGTCGTTTGGTGGCGTTTGCGGGGATGATTGTGCTGGCGGCGGTGGGGTTGGCGGCCGTGTTGGCGACTTCGGCTTTGTTTTTCTTGGTATTGAAGGTTGTTGGCGGGATGTACTTGATGTGGATTGCTTTCTCGATATGGCGAAGCCCTGTGGCCGACATGTCGTTACAGGAAGGGCAAGCTGCAGTCTCTATTCGGCGTTTGACGGTGCAAGAATTTGTGTGTGCGGCCAGTAATCCTAAAGCCATTTTAATTTTTACAGCGATTTTCCCGCAGTTTCTGAACACCGACGCCGCGTTGTTGCCCCAGTTTTTGATCATGGGGGGTGCTTTTTTAGTGTTTGAAACCGCGACAATTGCATTGTATGCTTATGCTGGACTGCATTTGCGGAAGGCCTTGAGCAGTGCGACAGGGCAACGCCGTTTTAACCGTTTCAGCGGTGGCGTTTTGGGCGTGATAGGTTTGGCTTTGTTGACCGCGCATTCACCAAGCAGTGCGGCGTCATCGGCACCTTAGGATGCGTTTGAAGTGGGGCGTGGTGGGTCAATTGATTGGGTGATGCTGGTGGCCGCAAGTCACATCTTTTGATGTGTTTGGCGTGCGGGTGTTGCAAAAAAGCATCGTTGTGCGGGCATTACGTATTTACACGCTTTGTGCATGATTAAAAACTATAATCATTGGATTAAGCTGTTTTACTTTTCCGTGAGTCGCCATGTACCTGTCTTTACAAAAGAAGTTTTTCTTAGCCTTTTTTTCCATTGCGGTGTTGTTGGTCGTCATTTTGGCGAGCATGATGCATTACATTGTGCGCGACAGCTTTGGCGATTACATGGCGCGGGTGAAATTGCAGCGTTTGGCGCCCGTGCAAAAAGTGGTGGTTCAGTTTGTGAATGAACGTCATGATCTGTCTGTGTTGAAAACGGATGGGGCATGGGAAAACTTGGTGCTTGCTGTTGAGGAGGTGAAGCGTGAGGCCAAGGCCACCAAGGCGGCTCGCGATGCTGAAAAAGAAGGGCGGATCGACTATTCTTTTTCACCTGAGGACAAAGTGTTGCCACCTTTGGACGCGGACGACCATTTGCCTCCCTATGTTCGCGGCGTGGCTCTATTGGATGCCAATGGTGAGTTTGTCGCAGGTGAGCCCATACCTGTTGAGCAGGCCTTGCGTTTTCCCATCAAAAATAACAACAACACAACGGTGGCGTCGTGGCTGATTCGCAAGGGGCCGCCAGAGAATGATGCTTTGGGTCAACATTTTTTGGCCGAACAGGTGAAATGGTCTTTCTGGTTGTTGTCTCTTTCCGCCGCTTTTTCTGGCGTGTTGGCGTGGTTGCTGGCCCGTTATTTTAAAAAACCGATGGCGGTGTTGCAGAATGGTTTCCGTCGCGTGGCTGCTGGTGATTTGGCGACCCGTTTACCGGCGTCACAAGACAATGAAATGGGTGAGATTCAGCGCAATTTCAACAGCATGACATCACAGTTGCAGGCGCAAGAAACAGCTCGTCGCCAATGGGTGGCCGATACGTCGCACGAATTGCGCACACCTTTGACCATTTTGCGCATGCGCAATGAGGCCATGCGCGATGGGATCATCGCGGTTACAGACGATGAGTGGCAACGCAATTTGAGCACCATTTCTGACCTCACGGTGTTGATTGATGATTTGCAATCGGTGGCACGCGCCACCGAAGGTGGCTGGGATTTGAAGTTTGCCCCAATGCATGTGCAGGCCTCTTTGGAGGATGCCTTGCAAGACAATGCCGCTGCATTTACTGCGTCGGGTTTATCTCTAAAGCTGCATGTGTTGAGCAATCAACCGTTGTACATTGACGGTGATGCACAGCGTCTGCATCAAGTGTTGCGCAATGTTTTATTAAACAGCTTGCGCTATACCGATGCCCCGGGCGAGACCTTAATTGAAGTCTCTAGCAAAGGGAAACATGTTCGCATTGAGGTGATGGACAGTGCCCCTGGCGTGCCAGATGCTGCTTTGCCGCATTTGTTTGAGCGATTTTATCGCTGCGAAGGGTCGCGCAATCGAGCCACAGGCGGCTCAGGCTTGGGGTTGGCCATTTGTGAAGGCATCGTGCAGGCGCATAAAGGCAAAATTTGGGCGCAGCATTCTCGATTGGGTGGCTTGAGTGTGGTGGTTGAGTTGCCTCTGCATCAACCTGCTAAAAAATAAACTCGGGCAACATTTGATTTATGCACGATTTATGCACAATACCGTGCAAAAATTCCGTTATAGTAAAAACGATCATTAACGTTGGTTTGATTTTTGGGTTAATTTTGGGCTTACTGGATTTTGTGCGGATTTCCCGCTCAAAAACGCTATATTCAAACAAACGCAAAGTAGGGTTTTGCTTTGCGTTTAACCACATACAAGTGATGTTCACTTTACAGAGGAGCCGTACATGAGCGAACGCAAGAGTCAAATTCTGCTGGTTGAAGATGAGGCAATGATTGCCCAAGTTCAGCAGGCCTATCTACAAAATGCAGGCTATCTGGTGCATTGGCACGAGCGTGGTGATGCGGTGATTGAAGCCGTAAAGATCCAAAAACCTGATGTTGTTTTGCTTGACATCATGATCCCTGACATTAAGGGGCGTGATGGCGTGGCCTTGTGTCAAGCGATCCGAGAATTTTCCGATGTGCCCATCATGATGGTGACGGCCAAGGTTGAAGAGCTTGATCGATTGGTGGGCTTTGAAAGTGGTGCAGATGATTATTTGTGCAAGCCGTTCAGTCCGAAAGAAATGGTTGCGCGTGTAAAGGCCTTGTTGCGCCGCCGCCACTCGCCTTCGATTGCACAATCGGCATTTGTTTACGACCCTGCTGCACAGGTGATTCGTTATGGTGATCAAAAGCTGGATTTAACGCCCACTGAGTTGCGTTTGTTCAATACCTTGCTCATGCAACCTGAACGAATTTTTTCTCGTGATCAGTTGATTGCCCAAGCTTACAATGATAATCTTGAGGTGTTTGATCGTGCGGTGGACAGTCACATCAAAAACCTGCGTAAAAAAATTGCCTTGGTTTTACCTGATGTTGAAGTGGTGCAATCGGTGTACGGCTTGGGTTACCGTTACTCGCCACCCACCTCTGAACTGGATTTTATTACGGGAGAGCAGCCTTAATTGGATTGTTGCTGTCCAGCTCCATTGTGTTTTAATGGCAAATTTAAGGATGACTTTTGACCAGCGCAACAGACTTTAAACTCTTCGGCGAGACCGCCGAATTCAATGGTTTCTTTGACATGCTCGCCCGCATCAGCCCGCAAGAGTGGTTGATCTCGGCGGGCTTCATTGTGTTGGCCTGTGGCCTGGCTTGGTGGGTGCGTCGCTGGCTGGGACAGCATCGTATTGGAAAAACCACTCCGCCGTGGTTCAGTAGCTTTGAGTTTTCGCGTTTTGTGCTGCCGTTTTTTCTGTGGTTGTCGGCCGATCTGGTTCAAGTCTGGGCCGAGTTCAATCAGCAGCCTGCCAATTGGTATGAATTTTTATCGCAGATTTTTGGTGCGTTTTTTGTGGTGCGCCTGTTTTTGTACATGGTGCGCCGAGCTTTACCCAAAGAGGGTGGCATCCGACACAGCATTGAGCGCCTTGCGATTGTCTCCATTTGGATGGTGATGTTGCTCAACTATGTGGGCAAGCTGGACGCATGGGTGCAACAATTGGATGACTGGCATGTTAAGTTGGGTAAAAACACCATCACGGCCACCAATGTGTTGACCCTGTTGCTTGTCGTGGGGGTGGCTTGGTTGGTGGTCAAGTGGTTGGATCGCGAGATCGAATATGTGGTGCTTAAAAATCCAAATCGATATTTTGCAGAAATCAACCTGTCTGTTCGGGTTGTGGTGGTGCGCATTTTAAAAGCAATTCTGTTGGTGGTGGCGGTGTTGCTCAGCTTGACCGCAGCGGGTCTTGATTTGACGGTGTTGTCGGTGTTTGGTGGTGCCTTGGGCGTTGGTATTGGTTTGGGGTTGCAAAAAATTGCCAGTAATTATGTGTCTGGCTTCGTGATTTTATTTGAAGGCAGCGTGCGCATCGGGGACTTAATTTCAACTGTGGATGGTTCGCGTGGTTACGTGACGCAAATTAACTCACGCTATGCTGTCATTCAAGGGACGGATGGCAGTGAAACCTTGGTGCCGAATGAGTCTTTGGTCACCTCACCCGTGGTGAATTGGTCTTTGCATGAAAAAAACCTGTGGATGAGCACTTCAGTGCAAGTCAAGCATGAAACCGATATTGATTTTATTCGCCCCAAATTGTTGGAAGTGGTGTCGGCGATTCCTCGGGTGTTGCCCAATCCTGCTGCGTGTGTGTATTTGTCGAAAATCACAGAAAAAGGTTATGTTCTAGAGGTTGCATGGTGGATCAATGACCCTGAAAACGGTCGTTCAAACATCAATTCCGATGTCAATATGGCGATTTGGCAGACGTGTCGTGCGTTCAATGTTGAGTTCTTTTCTTTACAGGCGAGTGAGCCTGAGAAAGCCACAACATAAACCACAAGATGGATGATTTCATTCGCCGTGGTGTGGTTTAGTGTGGTTTCATCAAATCCTTATCCTGTATTATGAAAAATACGTTAAAATAGTATTATTACGAACAACTGAGAGCTTCGCTTATGAATGCCTTTTTGAACTTTTTATCCAACGGTATACTTGATTGGTCTTTGGGACAAATGGTTGTGTACACGTTGATAGTGACGCACATCACCATTGCATCCGTAACGATTTATTTGCACCGTCATTCAGCGCATCGTGCATTGGATTTGCATCCCATTCCAGCGCATTTTTTCCGTTTTTGGCTGTGGCTGACTTCAGGTCAGCACACCAAAGAATGGACATCCATTCATCGCAAACACCATGCCAAGTGTGAAACGGAAGAAGACCCGCACAGCCCTGTCACCAAGGGCTTGAGTACGGTGTTGTGGCAAGGTGCAGACCTGTACCGCATCGAAGCCAAAAATAAAGAAACTTTGCAAAAGTACGGTGCAGGCACCCCCGATGATTGGATGGAGCGTCATGTTTACACGCCATTGACGTTCTACGGCATCATCCTCATGTTGCTCATCGATTTTGTGTTGTTTGGCTTTGCTGGGATCACCATTTGGGCCATTCAAATGGCTTGGATTCCTTTCTTTGCGGCTGGGGTCATCAATGGCATTGGCCACTGGTGGGGATACCGTAACTTCGACAGTCCAGACACGTCGACCAATATTTCACCGTGGGGCATGTTAATCGGTGGCGAAGAGTTACACAATAACCACCACACGTATGCGACTTCAGCGAAGTTTTCCAGCAAGTGGTATGAATTTGATTTGGGCTGGTGTTACATCCGCGTGTTGAGTGCGCTCGGTTTGGCTAAAGTGAAAAAAACCATACCCAAAGCGGTCTTTGTCGACAATGTGCCTGTGGATGAACACACTTTGGAGTCCATCATCAAAAATCGTTACGAAGTGATGGCGAGCTATGCCCAGTCTTTGCGTCAAAGTGTTAAGGCCGAGATCGAAATTTTACATGCCACCAATGAAAATGCTGCCCAGCGTTTGTCGGCCATTCGTAAATCGTTGTTGCGGGACACGGATCATATTTCAGGCGATGTGGTGGCTCGCGTGGAGCAAAATATTGTGGTCAGTCCAACGGTACAAAAGTTGTATGAAATGCGCAACGAGTTGGCTTTGTTGTGGCGTCGTTCAAGTTTGACCCGTGATGAACTTTTGGCGCATTTACATGACTGGTGTGAGCGTGCCGAGCAAAGTGGGATTGAAGTATTGCAGCGTTTTTCTTTGCAATTGCGTACTTATCGTTAAATCAACACCCACCTCAGCCATCTCGTTCAACGGTATGGATGACATTGAAAAAGGCTTGCCATCTGCGCAGGCTTTTTTTGTATAAAAAGCACTCAAATCCTTTACAATGTCGCATTGTGGATTTTTAATGATTTTATAAAGCGGTGATATGAGCAGTTCAAAAATTTTATTTGGTTTTCATGCGGTGCAAGCACGCCTGCGCGTGGCCTCAACCTCGGTGCGAGAAGTGTATGTTGAAAATGCCCGTGGCGATAAGCGCATGCAGCATTTCATTGGCAGCTTGGCACGCTTGAACATTGAACCGCGCTTGGTGGACAAGCACCGTCTTGACGGCATCGTTGGTCACAGCCGCCATCAAGGTGTGGCGGCCTTGGTCGGTGACATCCGCTTGGCGAGCAGCGTGGATGAGGTGTTGGAAAACCTCATTGTGCCGCCGTTGTTGTTGGTGCTCGATGGTGTCACGGACCCGCACAACCTCGGTGCTTGTTTGCGGGTCGCCGATGCGGCGGGCGTGCATGCCGTGATTGCCCCAAAAGATAAAGCGGTTGGCATCAATCCAACCGTGGCCAAAGTGGCATCGGGTGCTGCCGATCACGTGCCTTACATCATGGTCACCAATTTGGCACGCACTTTGCGTGAGATCAAAGAGTACGACATTTGGGTGGTGGGCACGGATGAGGAAGGCACAAGTTCTTTGCATGAGGCCAAGGTCGGTGGTGCGATCGCTTGGGTCATGGGTGCTGAGGGTGAAGGCATGCGTCGTTTGACACGTGAAACCTGTGATGAGTTGGTGCGCATCCCAATGGCGGGCTCGGTGGCCAGTTTGAATGTGTCGGTGGCAGCAGGGGTGTGTTTATTTGAATCCGTGCGTCAACGTGGTGCGCTGTAAAGCATTGTATGCACGCTGAATGATCAGCTTTGGCAATGGGCGAAGCTCACAGACCCAGCTGAAACCGTTTGACGGCCATGGCGGGGTGTGTGATGTTGTGTGTTGATATTTAAGAGACATGAAGGAAATAAAATGAGATTGGATCCTTTAAGCGAGAGCAGTGATGTTGAAGATCGCCGCGACGGCAGTGGCAATGACGGTGGCAGTGGCAGTGGTGGTTTGTTGGGTGGACTGCTCGGAGGCGGCGGGCGCTTGGGCATTGGCAGTATGATTTTGGCCGCTGTGGCGTATTTTGTGTTCGGCATCAGCCCATCAACGACGTTGTCGGGCTTGGATGCTGTACAGTCTATGTCACCAAGTACCTCGTCGGCCAAAGTGGCGCCAGCAGGGACTTACACTAAAGACACGCAAGCCGTTTTTGCTTCAAAAATTTTGCAGAGCACCAAGGATGTGTGGAGTGCTGAGTTCGCAGCAGCAGGTGGTCAATACAAAGCCCCTGTGATGGTCTTGTATGATGGTGCAACACGGACGGCTTGCGGTACAGGTCAAGCCGCCGCTGGACCCTTTTACTGTCCTGGTGATCAGAAAATTTACTTGGATCTGTCTTTTTTCAACCAAATGAGCCGACAAATGGGCGCGGCTGGTGATTTTGCGCAAGCGTATGTGATTGCCCATGAGGTCGGCCACCACGTGCAGAATCAAATGGGCATCGAAGAAAAAGTCAGCGCGCGCCGCGCGCGCGTGTCTGAGGCCGATGGCAATGCTTTGTCTGTGCGTGTTGAGTTGCAAGCCGATTGCTTTGCGGGCGTGTGGGCGGTCAAAGCCAATGCGAAAAGCAAAATCCTCGAAACCGGAGATCTCGAAGAGGGCTTGAACGCTGCGCACCAAATTGGTGATGACTATTTACAAAAACAAGCGCAAGGTTATGCTGTGCCTGACAGCTTTACTCATGGCAGTTCGGCACAACGCATGCGCTGGTTTAAACAAGGTTTACAAACAGGTGACTGGAAACAGTGCGACACATTCCGCGCCACCGCTTTATAATCATTTCACAACCGCGTTGATGTCTTGACGTGAATGCGGTTGTTTCATTGGATGTGTTTCTGACACCATCTCTTGTTTTTTCACCACCATTCTTGTTTTTTACTTCGTCGCCCTCAAATGAGAGCTATTGGCTGAATCATTGATCAGCCACCCAAATTCCAAAAAAAGTGCAGATTGCTTTTTTTGTCTACCAAGGAGTGAAAAATGTCTGAAGAAATCATCAAAAAACCGCGTGCACCCCGAGCGGTCAAAAAAAGTACTGCTCAGACGGAAGCCATTGTGGCCGACGTCGCAGTGAATTCACTTCTGCCTTTGTTGCCTTTGCGTGACGTTGTGGTCTTCCCACACATGGTCATCCCATTGTTTGTTGGACGTGAGAAATCCATTCGTGCATTGGAAGCTGCGAGTGCCGCTGAACAAGACGTGGTTTTGGTCGCGCAAAAGAACCCCGAAAAAGACAATCCAGAAGCCGCTGATTTGTACAGCGTGGGCTGTGTTGCGCGTATTTTACAGATGCTGAAGTTGCCTGATGGCACTGTTAAAGTATTGGTTGAAGGTGAGAAGCGTGCCAACCTCAGCCATGTGACTGAAAAAGACGGTTATTTGGTGTGCCAAGCCGATGCCATGGCCGACGTAGACGCGGATGCGGCTGAGGTCGAGGCATTGCGCCGCACTGTATTGACGCAGTTTGAGAACTATGTCAAATTGAACAAAAAAATCCCAGCTGAAATCCTCAATTCATTGGCAAGCATTGACGACGGTGCGCATTTGGCCGACACCATTGTTGCGCACCTGCCGATTAAACTGGAGCTTAAGCAGGACTTGCTCGAATTGCGCAGCGTCAAGACGCGCCTCGAGGATGTGCTGCATCAAATGGAAGTTGAAATCGACATCCTGCAAGTTGAAAAACGCATCCGTGGTCGTGTCAAACGCCAAATGGAAAAAAGCCAACGCGAATACTATTTGAATGAGCAAGTCAAAGCCATTCAAAAAGAACTCGGTGAAGGTGAAGAAGGTGCCGACATCGAGGAACTTGAGAAAAAAATCATCGCCGCCAATATGCCGAAAGAAGCGCGTGACAAGGCGGATGGCGAGTTGAAGAAACTTAAACTGATGTCGCCAATGTCCGCAGAAGCGGGTGTGGTGCGCAATTACCTCGAAACCCTCGTTAGCTTGCCATGGAAAAAGAAAACCAAGGCCAATCACAATTTGGCCAAGGCCGATGCGATGCTCAATGAGGATCATTACGGTCTTGAAAAAGTCAAAGAGCGTGTGCTGGAATACCTCGCCGTGCAACAGCGTGTTGAGAAAAACAAATCACCCATTTTGTGCCTTGTTGGCCCCCCTGGTGTCGGTAAAACCTCACTTGGTCAATCGATTGCTCGCGCCACCAACCGCAAATTTGTGCGCATGGCTTTGGGCGGCGTGCGCGATGAGTCCGAGATCCGAGGGCACCGCCGCACCTACATTGGTGCGATGATGGGACGTGTTTTGCAAAGCTTGGCCAAGGTCGGCGTGCGCAATCCTTTGTTTTTGCTCGATGAAATTGACAAAATGGGACAGGATTTTCGTGGTGACCCTGCATCGGCATTGCTCGAAGTGCTTGATCCAGAGCAAAACCACACTTTCTCAGACCATTACGTTGAGGTTGATTTCGATTTGTCTGACGTGATGTTTGTGGCGACATCCAACTCGTACAACATCCCAGGCCCTTTGCTTGATCGCATGGAAATCATTCGTTTGTCGGGTTACACCGAAGATGAAAAATTGTCGATTGCACAAAAATACCTGTTGCCCAAACAGTTGAAAAACAACGGTTTGAAAACAGGCGAATTGAACGTGACCGATGAAGCTTTGCGTGACATCATCCGTTACTACACCCGCGAAGCAGGTGTGCGCTCACTTGAACGTGACATTTCAAAACTCTGCCGCAAAGCCGTGAAAATGGTTTTGCTCAACAAAGACTTGAAAACCGTGACCATCGACAGCAGTAACATTGAAAATTATCTGGGTGTGAAACGTTTTAGCTTTGGCATCGCGGAAAAAGACAACCGTGTCGGTCAAGTCACGGGCTTGGCGTGGACGGAAGTGGGTGGCGAGTTGCTCACCATTGAGACGCAAGTCATGCCAGGCAAAGGCATCATGACGCGCACGGGTTCACTGGGTGATGTGATGAAAGAGTCGGTCGAAGCTGCACGCACTGTCGTTCGTGCTCGTGCGAATGCCTTTGGCATCAGCAACACCGCCTTTGATAAAAAAGACATTCATGTCCATGTGCCTGAAGGCGCAACACCAAAAGACGGCCCATCGGCAGGTATCGCCATGACCACTGCACTTGTGTCGGCATTGACTGGCAATCCTGTGAAAGCCAATGTTGCCATGACGGGTGAAATCACTTTGCGTGGTGAGGTGCTGGCAATTGGTGGCTTGAAAGAGAAACTGCTTGCCGCTTTGCGTGGCGGGATCACCGTTGCTTTGATTCCTCATGAAAACGTCAAAGACTTGGCCGAAATCCCAGACAATGTCAAAAATGGCATTGAGATCATTCCAGTGAAATGGATTGAAGAGGTGTTGGCAAATGCTTTGGAAAAGCCGATTGAGCCGATTGTTGAGCCTGAAGTCGTGCCCACGGTGGCGACAGCGGATGTGCCTTTGAAACCAGAGGGTAAGGCGCATTGAGTCATAAAAAAGTAAAAAATCCAGCAGGCATGCTGGATTTTTTTATGCCTTATGTGTTTATGTGTCTTAGGGGGGGGGAGGGGATTGCA
>ERZ724525.404-NODE-404-length-24354-cov-9.442858_pt1 | contig 24354 bp, 23 predicted proteins | sample MGYA00376058_ERZ724525 | MGnify/ENA primary metagenome ERZ724525 (study PRJEB28724, sample SAMN07190888) | wastewater metagenome | isolation source: influent of sewage treatment plant in Hong Hong | place: USA: Christiansburg, Virginia | collected 2016-03-01 ... | reverse complement strand
TCACTTGGCCTTTTTCAATCTACGAAAATTGCTATTCGTACTTTAATTAACGTATGTAAATTGATTTCGGGTGTGGACACGCCTTGCGGCAAACCATTCAATAACGCACTCAAATCATCATTCAAGGCGTTATCGTGATTGATCGACGCACATCGGGATAAAATTTCAAGCAAACGTGCACCTGCATACAGGCCATCATCAAACCCCGCCCAGCGGTCATTGAAGTAAAAATGCCCGCTCATTTCGCCCGCAAACATCGCATCATGGCCCAGCTCACGCAGTTTGGCTTTCATCAGAGAATGACCCGTTTTCCACATCACAGGCCGCCCGCCACTCGCCGCAACCCACGGTGGCAAATGTGCACTGCATTTGGCATCAAAAACCACTTGCGCACCGTGATGATTGTTCAATATGTCTTGCGCAAACAGCATGATCAAACGATCGGCATAAATGATCTGCCCATCTTTGGTCACCACCCCCAAACGATCCGCATCGCCATCAAACGCCAAACCCACTTCGGCATCACCGTCATGCAAAATGCGTTGTAAATCAATTAAATTATGCGGATCGGCTGGATCGGGATGGTGATTGGGGAACGTGCCATCGACTTCACAAAACAACAGTGTGACCTCACACCCCAAACGGGTGAACAGCTCCATTGCCACCACGCCCCCCACACCATTGCCACAATCGATGGCGATTTTCATGGGACGTGCCAATTGAATGTCGTTTTGAATTGCATTCACGTACGTTGGCAACACATTCGTTTGCGTGATCCGCCCTTTTTGTGCAGCGGTGTACAGCGTTTCAGCAACGATGCGGTCATATAAACCCACAATGCGTTCACCGTACAAGGTCTCGCCCGCAAGCATCATTTTCAAGCCATTGTGCTGCGGTGGATTGTGACTGCCTGTGACCGCGATCCCCGAACCCGTTCCCAGATGGCGGGTGGCGAAATACACCACGGGTGTGGGCACCATGCCCACGTCAATCACATCAACACCCGCTCGAATGATGCCTTGTGCCAAAGCGTTCAACAATCGTTCGCCCGACACCCGCCCATCACGCCCAACCACAAGCGCATCAAGGCCGCGCTCTCGAGCCTCCGTGCCCAGCGCATGACCAATGCGATGAACGGCCGATTCAGTCAAGGCTTCATCGACCACACCCCGCACATCGTAAGCCTTAAAAATGCTCCTTGCAATCGCCCCTTGACCCATCGCCTCTCCCATTGCAACTCCCTGTTGACCTAAGTTTGAATGGCAACATTTTATAGTGATTCTGAACAGTGAGCCCCTGCTTTTCGACATTCAGATTGGCGGTTTCACAACCTCAAGCTGCAACAACCTCACAGACACTGGAAACACAAACACAGCCCAATCATGGACTTGCTTTCATTGAGTGGCCACGACTCATTGAGTCGACCATGCTTTTTCATCATGTGATTTTGTTATTTTGCTACAATGGTGCAAATGAGCGAACCATTGAAGTTCGCCATTTTCACATCATTATAAAAGCATCAGAGACATCATTCGCCACCCCCGACACTTCGGACAGCACGCTGATTCTGGCCTTTTATCATGACAAGTCAAACCACAACCGAGGGCATCCATCATGAGTACACAACCAACACAACAACCCGCTTGGGCCGCACTGACAGCATACCGCACCCATCATGCAACACCTTCCTTACCTGCGCTTTTGGCCGCAGACAGCACCCGCCCTGAACGTTATACCGCACAGGCGGCAGGCATTGCACTCGACTACTCTCGCCAATTGATCAACGACGACATTCTCTCTTCTCTTGAACAACTGCTCGAACAGCAAGACATGAAAGGTTGGCAAGCAAAAATGTTTGGCGGCGAAGCCATCAACACCTCTGAAAATCGTGCGGTGCTGCATGTTGCCTTGCGCGGTTCATACAACGGCCCTGATGCCAACATCCCCCTCGAAGTCAGCGAAAATCAAAACAAATATTTCAACTTTGCCGAAGCGGTGCGCAGCGGCGAGATCAAAAGCCACAGCGGCGAAGCCTTCACCGACGTGGTGAATCTAGGCATCGGTGGCTCAGATCTGGGACCTCGATTGATTTGCCACGCGCTCGCAAACAAGGCCGCCACACCTCGCGTGCATTTTGTGGCCAATTTGGATCCCACAGAAATGCAACGTGTGTTGATGGATTTAAACCCTGCCACCACGATGTTCATTCTGTCATCAAAAAGCTACTCCACGATGGAAACGCAAGCCAACGCCGAAGCCGCCAATGCGTGGCTCAGCGCCCATTTCAAAGCCGATGCGGCCGCCACTGCTTCAATTAAAGCCGCACACTTCTGTGCCGTGTCAAACAATGTCAAAGCCGTCAGCGCTTGGGGCATTTCGTTGGATCGTTGCTTCAGCTTACCCGAGTGGGTTGGTGGCCGCTTCTCACTGTGGTCAGCTGTTGGTCTATCGATCGTCATTGCCATTGGTGAAAAAGGTTTCCGCGAACTGCTCGCTGGCGCACATGAAATGGATCAACATTTCCTCAATGCCCCTGTGCGTGAAAATTTACCCGCATTGCTCGCCATTCTCGGCATATGGAACACCGATTTTCTCGGCGCACAAACCCACGGGGTCATCAGTTATTCAGAACGCTTGCGTTACCTGCCAGACTACTTGCAACAACTCGAAATGGAATCCAATGGGAAATGTGTGGACCGCGATGGCAACGCCGTCACTTACGCCACATCACCCGCCTTATTTGGCGGTTTGGGCACAACGACACAACACAGTTTCTTCCAAATGCTGCACCAAGGCACGCATCTGGTGCCACTTGACATCATCAGCATTTCTGCCGAAGACAACATCAAATCATACGATGGCGACACCCGTGCAGAAGACCTGCTCCTGTTTGCCAAAGCCCAATCCGACGCACTCGCTTATGGCATTGAAGCACTGCCTGCCAGCCTGCGTGAGGCATGGCAAGCAAAACCAAGCTACAGTCATTTCCCCGCCAGCCGCCCAAACACCCGCATTCACCTTGAGCACCTCACCCCACACACCTTGGGTGCACTGATTGCCATGTATGAACACAAAACCTTTTTACAAGGCGTGGTGTGGTATGTCAACAGCTTTGACCAGTGGGGCGTTGAGTTGGGCAAAGTCATGTTTGGTGCCATGAAATAAACACGCCAGCGGCTCAACCAGCGGGTGCATCAGCAGATCACCCGCATTTATTTTTTTAGGGTACACGTCTCAACATGAGTTATTTTTTTATTGCACTGATTTGCTCGTTTTTCACCACCTTATGGCTGGTGCATTACCATCACGTGCATGCCCACATCTCGCATGACCATGAGTTGGACGGCCCGCAAAAATTCCATGAAACACCGGTCCCACGCATCGGCGGCATTGGCATTGCCGTCGGTTTGTTGGGGTTTTTTGGTCTCGCCCTTTTTAAAGAACACCAGAGGATGGATGACATCTCTTTCCTCTTGCTTGCCAGCAGTCTGGCCTTTGGTGCGGGCATCGCCGAGGATGTAACCAAACGCGTGTCCCCCTTGATCCGGTTAATTTTTACAGCACTGGCCGCCATCGCATCCGGCCTCTTACTCGCAGGTGCCACCATCAACCGCTTGGACATCATTGGCCTGGATTACCTGATTGGTTTCACCACCATCAGCTTCTTGTTCACCGCATTTTCTGTCGCAGGCATTGCCAACTCAATCAACATCATTGACGGCTTTAACGGTCTGTCTTCTGTGGTGGTGTGCACCATGCTCGCTTCATTGGTGTATGTCGCATTCATGGTCAACGATACGTTTGTCCTGTCTTTCTCACTGGCATTGCTGGGCGCCATCATTGGCTTCTTTGTCTGGAATTACCCATCGGGACATATTTTCCTGGGTGATGGCGGTGCATACCTCATCGGCTTTTTGGTTGCCGACCTTGCCGTGGTCTTGGTCGGTCGGCATTTATCGGTGTCTCCGTGGTACCCCGTTTTGCTCTTCATGTACCCCCTGATTGAGACTTTATTCTCAATTTACCGTCGACGCCTCAAGCGCAAACCTGCCAGCGTCCCTGATGGTGTGCACCTGCACAGCCTCATTTACCGCCGCATGATCCGCTGGGCACTGGGCTACCAACACATTTCTCTAGAACGTCGAAACGCCATGACCAGCCCGTACTTGTGGTTGTTGTCTTCAATGGCGGTGATTCCCGCCACCTTGTTTTTTAAAACCACATGGATCCTCATGCTCTTTTGTGTGCTGTTCATCATCAGCTACATCTGGATTTATCGACGCTTGGTTCGATTCAAAGCCCCATCTTGGTTGGACTGGTTGCACCTTGGCAACCACAAAACACCAGAACCTTAATCGTTACCTTCATTATTTTTTAATAAATTTAAAAAAACGCTTGCCAAACACTAAACCATTTGGCATAATGTCGTTCTCGTTGCCGGGGTGGTGGAATTGGTAGACGCGCCGGACTCAAAATCCGGTTCCGAAAGGAGTGGGGGTTCGATTCCCCCCCCCGGCACCAACGAATTGAAAATCTCAGTCTTTTGACTGAGATTTTTTTATGCCCATCTCGCAGCGCACCATCAAACAAATACAAACAAGCGTGCGCATGAGCCCTCACAATAAAACACGTTTCGCTTTCATTTACCCCTTGCAGCGCACATAAAAAACGTTTACATTTTGATGTGTATACAACGCGCGCAGCGCAGGGACATGCATCCCACACAGATCACAACGAAAACACATCCGCTCCACAGGACAGTCACATGCAACTCATCATCGGAAATAAAAATTATTCGTCATGGTCTCTACGCTCTTGGTGGTTACTCAAGTCCATCGGCGCTCACTTCAATGAGGTGATTGTGCCGCTGGGGCAACCTGAGACACAAAGTGCCTTATTGCAATACACCCCATCAGGTAAAGTCCCCGTGCTTCTCAACCAAGAAGTTTCATTGTGGGACACTGCGGCCATCACCGAATACATGAACGAAAGCAACATTGGCGTTTGGCCATCCGATCACATCATGCGAGCATATGCACGGGCCGTATCCGCTGAAATGCACAGCGGTTTTACAGCATTGCGCACAGAAATGCCCATGAATTGCTCCGTGCGCGTGAAATTAACCCCATCAACGGCATGCGCTGCAGACATTGCGCGCATCTGCGCAATATGGCGAGACTGCCGCCTTAACTACGGTCACCTAGGTCCTTGGTTATTTGGCAAATGGAGTGCGGCCGATGCTTTTTTTGCCCCAGTGGTCATGCGCTTTAATTCATACGGCATAGAATTGGATGATGTCTGCTCCGCCTATCTGCACACCGTATGGTTTGATCCGTACATCCGCGAATGGGTGGCGGATGCCGCTGCTGAAACATGGACATACCCCACCACCGATGCCATTGCGCACGCTGCACGAGCATCGACCTAAACCACAATTTCCACAGTCAATTTAAGCGACCTGAACTGTGGGTAAAACCACCTGCACATGCCCACCTTGTGCAGCAGGCATGATGGCCACACTGCCACCATGGTGCTGCACAATTTTATACACCAGCGACAAACCCAAGCCCACGCCTTTGCTGTTGCTGCTCGCCTGACCACGGTAAAAAGGCTCAAAAATCCGCTCGCTGTCCACGCCTGAAAAACCATCGCCTGCATCCATCACGTCCAAATACACCTTACTGTCTTTAAAGGCCACATGCGCATGCACGGGTGCACGGCCATGGCGCAGGGCATTCTCCACCAAGTTACGCACCAAACGGCGCAACAAGTGGGCATCGCCTTGCATTGCCCCCACATCCCCTTCAACGCTCACCCCATCGTAATGGGCGCACTCTTCCGCCACCAAGCCGAGCATGTCCACAGCCTCCACATGCATCAACCGCTCTTGCGCATCCAAGCGACTGCCAAGCAAAATACTGTCAATCATTTGGTCAAACTCGTCAATTTCTTTGACGATGGCCTGTTTTCGTTTGCGCTGCTTTTCATCGCCCTCATCAATGTGCAACAACTCCAATTGCATGCGCATCCGAGCCAGTGGCGTGCGCAACTCATGAGAGGCATTGGCAAGCAGCAGGTGATTGGTTTGAATCAACTGTTCAATTCGACCTGCGGCTTGATTAAAACTGCTCGCAAGCATGCTCACCTCATCGTGACCCGCCACATGCGCACGCGCCGATAAATCACCTTTGCCCCATTGCGTCACGCTGCCGTGCAACGCCTCCAAACGACGCGTCAAGCGGCGTGACAGTGGCCACGCCACCAAGCCCACAACCAACAGCAGTCCCAACAAGCCAATCGCGAATGCCCACCATTTGGTCCAACCGTCATCCTCTGGTGGCAACAAGCGCACCGTCACCACACGCCCGTCGTTCAATCGCATGCGCGTGATCGGTGCGGCGGATCGATTGTTTTTCCCATGTCGATTTGAAAACTCATCAGGCTCATTGGGATGAAATGGCGGCAAACGCCCACCCACACGTGCAATGCGCTCACCTTGCGCATCATCAATGGCAATGTTCACATTCAAATCATGTGTAATGCGCTCCAAAGCCGCTTGCTGATCCGCCACCGAACTGCTCGCACTGGGCAACGTGTTTTGAATCAATTGTGCCGCCACCTCTTGCTGACGGCCAAGGTATTCATCGTCACGCTGTGCGCGCAACTCCCCCCACAACACCGCCGATGCCGCAGCAAAGATCAGCAAACTGAGCAACACCGCCAAATAAATTTTGAAAAACAATTGCCGCATCTGTTGCCCCCTAAAGTTGCTGCCGGGCAAACACATAACCCGCACCACGGACGGTTAAGATGCGCTTTGGCTGCTTCACATCATCCTCAATCGCCGCACGCACACGTGAAATGTGCACATCGATTGAACGATCAAATGCCTCTAAGCTCTGCTGCTTCAATGCCTCCATAAGCACTTCGCGTGACAGCACACGCCCCGCCCGCTCCGCCAACACCACCAACAGATCAAATTGATAACTGGTCAATTCTTTGGCTTGACCATCCAGCAGCACTTGACGTGCATCCAAATCAATCAGCAAACGCCCAAACTGCATCACGTGAGCGGGCACAGCAGAAACAATCGGCGCACCGCGCCGCAAAATCGCCCGCAAACGCGCCAACAGCTCACGCGGCTCAAATGGTTTGGGCACATAATCGTCCGCCCCCATCTCCAACCCAACCACTCGATCCATCGCATCGCCTCGCGCTGTGAGCATAAGAATCGGCACCGCAGAGCGTGCGCGCAATTGACGACACACATCCAAACCATCCATATCAGGCAGCATCAAATCCAGCACCACCACATCGGGTGTTGGCACTGTTTGCACCCTCGCCAGACCTTGCGCACCCGTCAAGGCATGCTGCACAGAAAAGCCCGCCTCGCTCAAATATTCCACCAACAATTCACCCAAGCGCACATCATCTTCAATTAAAAGCACCGTATTGCTCATCATTTCACCCCATTAACATCCATGTCTACACGATAACACATCTATTTGTGGTAAAAAATCCCTTCACATCCGCCTTTACAAAACTTTACACAACCGACAAAAAGGCTTTACTTTTAATGGATATAGTGTGAACCATGCAGTCAAGGGTAAACACAACACCCCGCACTGTTGAGAAAATACGGGGAAAACCAAATCATGATTTCTCTGCGTTTTTTAAGTCAGATTTTTTATTCAACACAAGGAGCTTTAAATGAACAAATTAAGTAAAACATTGATGTTGGGCGCAGTGGCATTGGCCGTCACAGGCACGGTATTTGCCAAAGGCTTCATGGGCGGCAACGACCGCACACCTCCCACTGCAGCAGAAATGCAACAGCACATGGACGACCGCATGGATCGACTGTTCAAACTGGTGGATGCAACCGACACGCAAAAAGCACAAATCAAATCCATCATGACCGCCAACCAAGGCGCACATGAAGCCCAGTTTAAACAAATGCAAGAATTGCACACACAAGCCCAAGCCTTGCGCGATGCCAAAACCCCAATGGACAGTGCAGAAGCCAAAGCCTTGCGCCTCAAAATGTTTGAACAACGCGAACAAGCCATCACCGAACGCGCAGCCATCGAACGCCAAGTGAATGCGGTTTTAACCCCTGAGCAAGTGGCCAAATTGGATGCAGAAAAAGCCAAACACCAAGACGGCGGTAAAGGTGGTAAAGGTGATCATGGCGGCCATGGTGGTCGCGGCATGGGTGGCCATGATGGCCTGATGTAACCCTTTTCATCAACAACCATCAACCGTTCACAGGCATCACGCCTTTGAACGGTTTTTTTGCATTTCAACCATCGCCTTTGAAAAGCAAAGGCTGGTCGAGCAATTGACGATATAATGGTGCCTTTCGTGCGCAAGCACGTTGTATTTATTTTTTGATTGTTATTTTTTGTTATTTTTGGACTCACCATGACTTTAAAATGCGGCATCGTTGGCCTGCCCAACGTCGGTAAATCGACCCTATTCAATGCTTTAACTAAAGCAGGCATCGCAGCGGAAAACTACCCATTCTGCACCATCGAGCCCAATGTGGGCATGGTTGAAGTCCCAGACCCACGCATGGATGCTCTGGCCGCAATCGTCAATCCACAGCGCATGCAACCCGCCACCGTCGAATTCGTCGACATTGCGGGTTTGGTCGCAGGCGCCTCGAAAGGCGAAGGCTTGGGCAATCAATTCCTCGCCAACATCCGCGAGACCGACGCCATTGCACACGTTGTGCGCTGTTTTGATGATGACAATGTGATTCACGTTGCGGGCAAAATCGACCCCATCTCCGACATCGAAGTCATCAACACCGAATTGGCACTTGCTGATTTGGGCACGGCCGAAAAAGCCTTGCACCGCCAACAAAAACTGGGGCGTTCAGGCGACAAAGATGCCGCCAAGTTGGTGGCCGTTCTTGAAAAAATCCTGCCCATTTTGAACGAGGCCAAAGCCATTCGCAACGCCAACCTCGACAAAGAAGAACTCGCGCTGCTCAAACCATATTGTTTCATCACCGCCAAGCCCACCATGTACGTGGCCAACGTGCTTGAATCCGGTTTTGAAAACAACCCGCACCTTGATGCCGTGCGTGCTTATGCCGATGCCGAAAAATCACCCGTGGTCGCCGTGTGCGCTGCGATTGAAGCAGAAATTGGTGGCCTTGATGATGACGAGAAACAAATGTTTCTCGCCGACATGGGCATGGATGAACCGGGCTTGAACCGTGTGATTCGCTCGGGTTACAGCCTGCTCGGTTTGCAAACCTACTTCACCGCTGGCGTGAAAGAAGTGCGCGCATGGACAATTCATGTGGGCGACACGGCACCACAAGCCGCAGGTGTGATTCACACCGATTTTGAACGCGGCTTCATCCGCGCCCAAACCATTGCCTTTGAAGATTTCATCGCCTTCAAAGGTGAAGCCGGGGCCAAAGAAGCGGGCAAAATGCGAGCAGAGGGCAAAGAATATGTGGTTAAAGATGGGGATGTGTTGAATTTCTTATTCAATGTTTAATCCAAACATGTGATCCGCCTCTGTTTAATCCGCCGCTGTTCTTTTGACCTCCAGCGGACAAACGAAAAAAATGAGCCAAACCATTGGCTCATTTTTTTTGCCATCGAAACCTTCACCCAAATCCTTCACCCGCCCCAACGCTACAAAGTCGTACAAAATAAAACGAACGCGCATACACATTGTGTAAAAAAATACGATATGATTGACTCGTTTAATCAAACCAAACGCAGATTCAGCGCAATGCAAACAACAGCAATTGATGGATATACAAACATCAATAGAGGTGAATGCAAGCAAGCGCAGATGCCATCGTCCCATGACAATCGGGCACAACATCCATGCAACGGCCAGATCAAACACCCTCTTAATTTTTGAAAAGGGCATCACTATGTCTATCAACTTACTCGACATCGCCAAATCAACACTGGCACCCGTACTGATTTCCAAAGCGGAATCGTTGTTCGGCATGAACGACTCATTGGCAGGCAAAGCCATCGCCGCAATTCTCCCCACCCTGCTCTCAGGCGTATTGAGCAAAGCCTCCACCGCCTCTGGTGCACACAGCTTATTCAACGCGATCAATGACCACAGCATTGATGCCAATGTCGGCCAGAACTTTGCCAACATGTTGAGCACACCAGCCAGTGTCTCGTCTCTGGGCGAACAAGGCGGCAAGCTCTTGGGCATGTTGTTTGGCGACAAAGCATCAGGTCTGGGCGAACAAGTGGCCAACATTGCTGAATTGCCAGGCCAAGCCAAAGGTGTGGGCGGCTTATTGGCATTGGCGGCACCCGCAATCTTTGGCTTATTGAAAAACCAGATCATTGGCGGCAAGTTATCTCAACAAGGCTTCTCATCACTTCTGGCGAGCCAAGCCCCCATCCTCGAAAAATCTTTGCCTGCTAAAATCGCAGAATGGCTTGGCTGGGGCTCTTTGGCTTCGTTTTTTGGTGGCATTGGCAACAAGTTGACCAGCGGCACAGCCGAAGTCGCCAAACAAGTGGTGACCTCTGGCAGCCCAACGCCAAACAACAACAAGTCAGGTGGCTTTTGGAAATGGCTTCTGCCTTTGTTGGCCATCGGCTTGGGCGCATTTTTGATTAAATCATGTGGTAAAAGCGATGACATGCCAAAACCACCGCCACCACCTCCAGCCCCTGTTGCTGCGGCACCCGCCCCAGCGCCCGCGGCACCTGCACCTGCTGAGAAATTTGACCCAGTGGCTGCGGCCACAGATGCCAAAGGCAAATACGAAGCGGCCTTGAAAGCCCTCGAAGGTGGAAAATGTGATGCAGATGCCTTGTCAAAAGCACTCGGTTTGTACGTCATCAACTTTGCCAGCGCATCCGCAGCCATTCCATCGGCTGACATTGGCGAACTGAAAAAAGCCGTACCTGCGCTTAAAGCATGCACCAGCACTGGTGTCAAAATCGAAGTTGCGGGTCACACCGACAACCAAGGCAATCCTGCAGCAAACCAAAAATTGTCTGAAGCGCGTGCCAATGCAGTTAAAACCTTGTTTGCAGGCTCAGGCATTCCCGCTGCGGCCCTGCAAACCAAAGGTTTTGGTGACACCCAACCTGTGGGTGACAACAAAACAGATGCGGGTCGTTTCCAAAATCGCCGCATCACTTACAGCAGCGCAAAATGATGCTGTCCACTGTTGCATCAAAAAGCCGCCCATGCATTGGGCGGCTTTTTTGAGCTCAAGCCAGCTGCACCCACATTTTCAACGTCATGCAGGCTGTTAAAAAGACTATAATTCAACCCTTTACATAAAACAAGAAGATTCAAATGACTCACAAAGAAAACCATCAACTGCAACGCAAAATGACGTCACGGCATTTATTCATGCTGTCGTTGGGCGGCGTCATTGGCACAGGCTTATTTCTCAGCACAGGTTTCACCATCGGCCAAGCAGGCGGCTTTGGCACTTTACTGTCTTTTATGGTTGGCGCGGTTGTGGTGTATTTAATCATGCTGTGTTTGGGTGAACTGGCCGTCCACATGCCCGTCACAGGCTCATTTCACACCTACGCCACGCGCTACATTGGGCCGGGGACTGGGTTCACCATGGCTTGGTTGTATTGGCTCACATGGACAGTGGCCTTGGGCTCCGAATTTACGGGGGCTGGGTTGGTCGCTCAACATTGGTTTCCCGATGTTCCTGTTTGGGCATTCAGTGTGGTCTTCATTGCTTTGGTGTTTGGATTAAATGCGTTGTCTGTGCGCTTTTTTGCCGAAACTGAGTTTTGGCTGTCCAGCATCAAAGTCTTCGCCATCCTGCTGTTCATCACCATTGGCGGCGCAGCCATTTTTGGATTGCTGCCCATGAAAGACCACAGCCCAGCACCTTACTTAAGTCATTTGACTGAAGGCGGCTTGCTGCCCCATGGGATTTTGCCTTTGCTGCTGGTGATGCTGGCCGTGAATTTTTCTTTTTCGGGCACAGAATTAATTGGTGTGGCTGCTGGTGAGAGCATAGACCCACACACCACCATCCCACGCGCCATCAAGAACACGGTGCTGCGTTTGGGGATTTTCTTTATCGGCACAGTGTTTGTCTTGGCCTGCTTATTGCCTGCCCACGAAGCAAGTGTGAATGAAAGTCCTTTTGTCACGGTGTTTGAAAAAGTGGGCATACCGTATGCCGCGGACTTGATGAACTTTGTCATCTTAACCGCGATTTTATCCGCAGCCAACTCGGGGCTGTATGCCTCTTCTCGCATGTTGTGGTCACTGGCAAATGAACGCATGGCTCATCCTGTTTTTGCTAAAATCAATGCCCACGGTGTGCCTTTCAATGCCCTACTGGTGAGCATGTTGGGGGGGATTTTGGCTTTGCTGTCCAGCGTCTTGGCGGCCGATCAGGTGTATGTGATTTTGGTGTCTATTTCAGGTTTTGCCGTCGTGGCGGTGTGGATGGGTATTGCGGCGTCACAGTATTTTTTTCGCAAACAATACATTGCCGAAGGCCATGATGTGGCCAATCTGCATTTCCAAACACCGCTGTACCCCATCGTACCGATTGCCGCTTTTATCCTATGCGGTTTGTCATTGATCGGCATCGGCTTTGACCCGACGCAACGGATTGCCCTGTATTGTGGGCTGCCGTTCATTGCCTTCACCTATACGGCATATTACGCCCTTTATCACAAAAGAAACGAGAAGCACTCAACATGAACCCCATCCAAAACCTCCTCTCACATCAACCCGTCATCGTCATCGATGGCGCATTGGGCACAGAACTTGAGCGCAAAGGCTGTGATTTGAATGATGCCTTGTGGTCGTCCAAAGTCCTCATCGACAGCCCAAACATCATCAAAGACATCCACCTGTCATACCTAGAAGCGGGTGCAGACTGCATCACCACATCCAGTTACCAGTCCTCCATTGAAGGTTTCGTGGCACATGGTTTTGATGCCCAAACCGCCTATGCACTGATTCGCAAATCATCGGAAATTGCTGTTGAGGCACGTGATGCATTCTGGTCGCAGCTCACCGAAGATGAACGCAGTCACCGACAAAAACCAATTGTGATCGCCAGTCTCGGCCCTTATGGTGCCTATTTGGCCAATGGTTCTGAATTCCGTGGCGACTATCCGCTGGACAAGCAAACGATGTTTAATTTTTATCGCCCGCGCATTCAAGCATTGATTGAAGGCGGCGCAGAGATGTTGGGCTGTGAAACATTGCCTTCATCAGAAGAAGCCTTGTTGGTGATTGAATTGCTGAACACCGAGTTTCCGCATGTTCATGCATGGTTCTCATTCAGTGCCAAAGACCGTGAGCACATCAGCAATGGTGAAACGATTGAATCGGTCGTTCAAGCCGTGGCCTCACATGATGCAGTGGTCGCCATTGGCATCAATTGCACAGCCCCACAATACATTGATACCCTTATTCAACGCATGGCCACTCAAACAAACAAGCCCATCATTGTCTACCCCAATTCAGGCGAAACCTATGATGCCGAACACAAAACATGGCATGATCACTCAACGCATGGTGAATTTGCCACGCAAGCGCAAACGTGGTTTGAACATGGGGCACGCTTAATCGGGGGTTGCTGCCGCACATCGCCGCGAGAAATCAAAGATGTGGCCATGCGCTTAAAACCTCAATTGAGTTAAACCGATTGACAAAGGCGAATAAACAATGGAAAATAGTTCAATAATTGAATCAATTGCCATGAAAAACGAAGCAGCCGATCAGCTGACCCGTTACCTCAATGCATTGATTGACCTGTTTGACTCACCTCAGCCAAACAGCGATGATCCCATTCAAGAAACCGCCGAAGAGTCCACCCAAGCGGCTCTGAAAGCGGCTTTGAGTAAACGAGATTGCCGCGTCATCATGGTGGTGGGAGAAGCACGATCGATCAAGATGCGGGACTTGGCCAGCCATGCAAAACTGAGTGTCAGCAACACCACAGGGGTGATTGAGCGCTTGGTTCAACAAGGCTTTGTCGCACGTGAGCGCTCCAATGAGGATCGCCGCGTGGTGAATATTATTTTAACCACACAAGGACAAACCGTATACCTTCAAGAACAACACAATTTTCGACAAGTCAGCATGGCCATTCTGGATGCGCTTGAGCCTCACGAGCAAATCATGATGCTCGCCATGATGCGCAAAGTGGCCATGCGCGTAAAGGCCCATGCGATGTCTGGCAATTCGGCTCAATAGACATGCTCATGCGAATTAACATTGATAACACATTGCCTCACAGCGCAACACATTAAAGACACAATACGTCGTACGATCAAATAAACGCCATGCCCAAACATGGTGTTTATTTGATACAAATAGTTCATTATTTGAATAATTTTATTTATGAATAGAAAAGGAATGCCATATGAAACACCCCATGAACACAACCCAATCCAAGCCGTTTAACGCATCACACACCGCGCTCATCACAGGCGCCTCATCGGGCATCGGCCACGCATTTGCCCATGCCCTTGCAGAACAAGGCCTGCAGCTGATTTTAGTGGCTCGCCGAGCCGATAAACTAAAGTCCCTTGCAGCAGAGCTGCAAGAACGTCATCACAGCACATGCACCATTCTGCCCATGGATTTGACCACAATTGATGCGGCTCGCACCCTGAGCCTACAGATTGAAGCTGCGGGCCTGTCTGTGGATGTCTTGATCAACAATGCTGGATTCAGTACTTACGGCCACTTTGGTGACATTCCTCTCGCGAAGGAGCAGCAATTGCTGCATTTGAATGTGCTCGCCCTGACGGAGCTGTGCCACACATTTATGCCCAGCATGGCGCATCGTGGCTTTGGCTCAGTGATCAACCTGTGCTCCACAACCAGTTTTTTCCCCTTGCCATTACAAGCCACTTACGCTGCCAGCAAAGCATACGTTTTGTCTTTGTCTGAAGCCCTTTGGTATGAATACCGCCCCAAAGGTGTGCGAGTGATTGGGATTTGCCCAGGCGCAACGGACACTGAGTTTTTTGATGTGTTAGGTCAGGATTTTAAAGGCACAAAGGCCTCCCCTCAGGAGGTGGTGCGCACAGCGTTGCGAGGCTTGGCCAACAACAAACCTTCTGTTGTACATGGTTGGTCAAATGCAATCCAAGCGCATCTGCTGCCTCGTGCATTGACGCGAAAAAGTTTGGTGCGCCTCGTGGGAAAGCTCAGTGGAAGTGTGTACCGTTAAACGGTACGAGGGGAAGTCAGCAGATTGCGAGCATGCACAATAAGGCCGCTTTAATATAGCTAAATACGGTTAACACGGCTTGTGGTGGTCATTGCAGCATGACGGCCACTGCAAGCCTCTGAATCAAATCATGGGTTTGAAAAATGCCCGCTGGCCTTTAATGCTTGATATTTAACCTCGAGCTGATCTGGGCTCTCGACATGGCTTGGATCATGAGGAATGCATTCAACAGGACAGACAATCTGACATTGTGGTTCGCCATAATGTCCAACACACTCGGTGCACAAGTCGGGATTGATTTCGTAAATCTCTTGTCCCATGTAAATGGCTTTATTTGGGCATTCGGGTTCGCACACATCGCAATTGATGCATTCGTCGGTGATGATGAGCGCCATAACGATCTAAATCTCTAAAAAATACGGCCAAGCCGTTGAAGTCACCATTCTAACGGCTTTTGAGTATTTCCGCTGCACACTAAGCGAGGGCATTTGCGGTGTGCTTGGCCTTTACCGCCGCTTCAACCGATGGAAAGACAAACTTGCTGATGTCACCGCCCAAAGCTGCAATTTCACGAACAATAGTGCCCGAGATGAATTGGTATTGATCCGATGGTGTCATAAAAATTGTTTCAATGTCTGGCATCAAATACCGATTCATGCCCGCCAATTGAAATTCGTATTCAAAATCCGACATCGCACGTAAACCGCGTAAAATCACCCGACCATTTTGCTCACGCACAAAATCTTTGAGCAAGCCAGAGAAGCCGACCACTTTGACGTTCGCGTCATGGCCAAGCACTTCTTGCGCCAGCTTCACACGCTCTTCTAAATCAAAAAACGGTTTTTTATTTTTGGAATCGGCCACACCAACCACCACGGTATCAAACATTTTGGCACCACGACGGATCAAATCCTCATGTCCACGGGTCAATGGGTCGAATGTGCCTGGGTAAATTGCGATTTTAGACATGCTTTCCTCGATGTTGAATCACAGCGCGAACGCTTGGGAAAGGCATTATATAGCGATTCAAACAAATGAATGCTTACTTTTTCAACACCACACGTGCGCAACAAAACCACCACATATTGAATTATGGATAAACCATGTCAACCATTGACTTGTCACGCACCTGATCTGAACAAACCCATACGGCACATGGTGCGGTATCATCACCTCATGTCCCTCATGGGTAAATCACTTCGTTGACCTCATCGCACGCACCACCTCGCCATGAGATATTTGCATGAGACATTTCTCAAACGGGAAGATTTCAACAATGACACCATCGACGCGGGTGACATTGGTGCGGGCAAACGCGTGACGGTGTTATACGAATTGCTTCTGCAAGGTGAAAAAGCAGTGTCGACCCCCTGCGTTACCAAACCAACACGGGCATCCCCGTGCCTCCTGCCATTGAGGCACACTTGAATGAATTGGCTTTCTTGAAGTTGCGCTGGAAAGCCCCCAACAGCGACAGCAGCCAGCTGATCAGCGTGCCCGTGACCGCGTCATCCCCCAAACCTTTTGCCCAAGCCAGCATCGACAGCCGCTTCATGGGTGCGGTTGCAGCATTCGGTCAAAAATTACGCAACAACGCAGCTGTGGCACAACCCCCTTGGGAGCACATCGCAGCTTGGGCACGCAGCGCAAAAGGTGAAGACACCAATGGCTATCGTGCCGAGTTTGTGCAACGGGTCAAAGATGCCAAACGTTTGGCAACCCCATGATTGATCACGCATACCCCCTTTGCTTCATTTTGAGTGTTGCAGGCACGCGACTCAAATGAAGCACACAACAGGTCGAAGCTGAAAAGAGCAGGCTCATGCATGGGCTCACTCTTTTTTATATTCTGAGTTAAAATGTAGTTTTATTACACTGCACTGACATCTCCATGGAAACGCACATCACCGACATCACGCATGCCATTCAGCTCGCAGTGGCTCCAGTCTTTTTACTGACAGCCATTGCCACGCTCATCAATGTATTGAACATGCGTTTGAGTCGCAGCATTGACCGGCGGCGTCAACTCGAACAACTCATCCGCGATGCCACAGATGCAAACAGCATCAGCAAGCTCAATGAGGAGCGCTTGTTGCATGTGCATCGCCTGCGTGTGATTTATTTGGGCATTTTGACCGCGGTATTGTCCGCGCTGATGATTTGCTTGGTCATCGTCGGTGCATTCGTCGGCGCACTGCTGACCATTGAAGTCTCGCGCATGCTGGCCATTTGTTTTATTTTAGCCATGATCTGCATGGTCGCATCGCTTTTGCTCTTTTTGCGAGAAGTGTTTCTGATGCTTAAATAACGCCTTTTCTTCTTTTCTTCTAAGAAGAGGCCTCTGCATTCAGTGGCGCCAACTTCTTTTGGCGAAACAAACCATATTGAACTTGCTTTGTCTTGCCCTCGCGCACGGACTCCCAACCGTGCGCTGCAAGACTTGACAGATCCCCTCCAGCCTCCACCTCCACGTACAGCCACGTTTGTTCGTACGCCAACGCAGTCATTGCAGGCACAACCCGCTCCAGCCAACCTTTGCCAAATGGTGGATCCAACACAATCCAATCAAATCGCTTGCCCGATGCAGCGAACTCTCGACACACCAACAACACATCCATCTCGCGCACATCTGCGGCCACCCCCCAGCGAGCCAGTGTTGAACGCATCGCCGACACCGCAGGCCGATGGGTGTCAACCAACGTCACATCGCGCGCGCCACGGCTGATGCATTCCAGACCAAAAGCCCCACTGCCTGCAAAAGCATCGAAAATGGATTTACCCTCAAACACGCCACCCCATTGGTGCATCATCCAATTGAATACAGTTTCGCGCACACGATCGGACGAAGGCCGCAAACCTTCATGCGCCAACACCTCTATTTTTTGCCGCCGCCAATCGCCACCAATGATGCGCACTTGCCCCACAGATGCATGATTTGAAGGACGATGTGATGAACGTGAAGGGCTGAGTTTTTTCATTCTGTGTTGGGCTGGGGTTATAATTGTGAGAAAATGAGAGGTCAATTCACAAGAGGGCGACCAAATGCTCGCCCTGATGCTTCAAAGCATATGAAATTATAGCGCAAGCCCATTTAACCCAGCCGTTTAAAAGCCAGAAGTCACCATGTTTAATTTTTTTCGCCGTAAAAAAAATCCAGAGCCCGAAATCATCGATCACGCCGCTCAAATCAATGTTGAACCCAAGATTGAGCACGATCCAGAACCCAGCAGCCCCCACCCTGAAACACCTGTCGCCGCCCTCGAGAGCAACCCATCGCCGTCAATTGACCCAGTTCACTCACCGCTTAAAGCCCCAACTGAGTTGACCCTTGAGCAAGCCATTCAACAAGGCATAGATCAAGCCTTGGGGCGCACAACGGCCGAAGAGGAAACACAGCCCCTCCCACTCAAAGCCACACACGACGACCCAGCGAACAAGCCGATTGAATCCACATCCATCGCAACGACAGCAGCCCCCTTCAAAAACGCAGCGCAAACCCACACAACAGAGTCCACAACAGAATCCGCAACGACAGCCACAGAAATTGAAGCAGAAGCAGCAAGCGAAGCCGAGCAACAGCGTGGTTGGTTCTCTCGTTTACGCGCGGGCTTGGCCAAAACGGGCACCAGCATCAAACACGTCTTTGTCTCACACAAAGTCGACGAAGCCCTGTTTGAGCAACTTGAAGACGCCTTGCTGCTTGCCGATGTCGGTGTCCCAGCCACCTTGCGCATTCTCAACGCTGTACGTGAGCGCGTCAAAAAAGAACGCATTGACGATGCACAACGCGTCAAACAAGTGGTTAAAGATGAGCTCATCGCCATCTTAGAACCACTTGAAAAAGAATTGGACGTCAGCGCACACAAACCACTCGTTTTGATGGTGGCAGGCGTCAATGGCGCAGGAAAAACCACCAGCATCGGCAAACTGACCCACCATTTACAAGCCTCTGGTCGCAGCATCGTGCTCGCCGCAGGCGACACCTTCCGCGCCGCCGCCCGCGAGCAGCTCGCGGTTTGGGGCGAGCGCAACGGCGTCACGGTCATTGCACAAGAGTCAGGCGACCCCGCCGCCGTTGTCTTCGATGCCATAGCCTCCGCTCAAGCCAAGCACATTGATGTTGTCATCGCCGACACAGCGGGCCGATTGCCGACTCAACTGCACCTGATGGACGAGTTGAAGAAAGTCAAACGCGTCGCCAACAAAGCCCTCGATGGCGCTCCACATGAAATCATCCTTGTTCTCGATGGCAGCATGGGTCAAAACGCACTCATGCAGGTCAAGGCCTTTGATGAGGCTGTGGGATTGACGGGACTGATTGTCACCAAACTGGACGGCTCAGCCAAAGGTGGAGTGTTGGCGGCACTGGCGGTTGACCGCGTGATTCCCGTATACTTCATCGGCGTCGGCGAAGGCGTTCATGACCTACAAACTTTTGATGCGCGAGAGTTCGTGGACGCTTTGCTGGATGAGTAATTACACACATTAAATACATTAAAGACCAAAGCGCATTTGAAACAATGCGTTCACCAATATGGGGTTGCACATGCGCGACGGACACATTCTGGCCACAGTCGATTTAGGTTCAAACAGCTTTCGCATCGAAATGGCGCGGCTGGATCATGGGCAGTTGGTTCGGCTCGATTACTACAAAGAACCAGTGCGCCTTGGCGCAGGACTGGATGCCGACGGCAATCTCACGGCAGAAGCGATTGAGCGCGGTGTGGCGTGTTTGGGGCGTTTCGCTGAGCGTTTGCGAGGACTCACGCCCGATGCGGTGCGTGCAGTGGCGACGCAAAGCTTGCGCTCTGCAAAAAACCCAGAGGCCTTTTTGATTCCCGCACAAGCCGCCTTGGGCTATCCCATTGAAATCATTTCGGGCCAAGAAGAGGCACGTTTGATTTATCAAGGCGTGGCCAATGCTTTACCCAAAGATCACAAAACCCGTTTGGTTGTCGACATCGGTGGCGGCTCCACCGAGCTGATTGTGGGCATCAACACCGATGCGCATCGGATGGACTCGATGAAAATTGGTTGCGTCTCCCACACTTTGAAGTTTTTCAACAATGGCAAAATCACAGAGAAAGCCTTTGAAAAGGCAGTGATTGCAGCAGCGGCCGTGTTTGAAGAAGTGAGCGAATCATTTCACTCCGAATTTTGGCAAGTCGCATATGGCTCATCAGGCACGATTGAAACCATTTCTGAACTGTGCGGGCAGCTCAACCTCAATGGCATGGGCTCAGATAAAATCACCCGCGCAGGCATGACCGAGATTGCCCGCATCATCACCAACAGTGATCCAAAAAAATGGCCATTCCCAGAACTCAAAGCTCAACGCGCTCAGGTATTGGCGGGCGGTTTGGCGGTGTTAATGGGGCTGTTCCAAGCATTCAATGTGCAAAGCATGAGCCCATGCTACAGCGCTTTACGTCAAGGGGTGATGGTCGATTTACTGGGGCGCGACATGGGCGATGACGTGCGCGAACAAAGCATTGCCCGCCTCGCCAAACGCTGGACGGTCGATCATGCGCAAGCAATCCGCGTGCAAAGCATGGCACTCGACTTGCTGGCCAAAGTGCGTGGTACGGTCAAGGTGGTGGATGCACAGTGGCTGATTTGGGCGGCGCGCACCCATGAGGTGGGAATGGCCATTTCCCACGACGGCTTTCACCGACACGGCGATTACATTTTACGCAATGCCGAGTTGGCTGGTTTTTCACGCGCAGAGCAAGCCCACTTGGCTCAGCTTGTGTTGACCCAACGAGGGGGGTTGCGCAAATCTGTGGACTTGTTAAACAACCCAAGCATTGCCCAAGAGATACTGTGTTTGCGCGTTGCCATTTTACTCTGCCATGCCCGAACGGATGTGGGCGCGCCCAATTGCATTTTGCGCTTTGACGGCCAACACATCACTTGGCGGTGCGATGACACATGGCGAAACAAATTCCCGCTGAGCGCTTATTTATTGGATGAGGAGTGGCGGGCATGGGAAAAAATGGGAATCACCGTGGATGTGCAGTGAGCTTGATTTGATGGGCTTTTCATGAAGGTGTCACATTTTATCGTTAACATGTGAACATCATTTTTTTCGAGAGCAGCATGAACACCAAAGACAACATCATTCACATGCATGAGCACGATCCCGTCGCCATTCAAGAACTGGTGTCCAGCACCCCACTTTCCCCTCCGCAAGACCGCCATGAAGCGACCAGCTATCCATACGACACGTGGATCGACTATGCCGAATACGAAACCCGAAAAAAAGACTTACAGGTTGAACTGTTGAAACTTCAAGCATGGGTCAAAGAGAACAACGAAAAAGTAGTGATTATTTTCGAAGGCCGTGATGCAGCAGGCAAAGGTGGCACCATCAAGCGCTTCATGGAGCATTTGAACCCACGCGGCGCACGCGTGGTCGCCCTGCAAAAGCCCACAGAAACCGAGCGCGGCCAGTGGTATTTCCAACGTTACGTCGCCGAGCTGCCTACGGCGGGTGAAATCGTCATGTTTGACCGCTCATGGTACAACCGAGCAGGCGTAGAACGTGTGATGGGATTTTGCAGCACCCAAGAATACTTCACTTTCATGCAACAAGCCCCTGAATTTGAGCGCATGCTGGTCGGTGGCGGCATTCATTTGATTAAGTTCTGGTTTTCAGTCAGTCAAGACGAGCAACGTCGCCGCTTCGCCGAACGCGCCACCGACCCGCTGAAGCAATGGAAACTGTCCCCCATCGACATGGCCTCTCTTGACAAATGGGATGCATACACCGATGCAAAAGAAGCCATGTTCTCCTTCACCGATCGCCACGATGCGGCATGGACAGTGATTAAATCAAACGATAAACGCCGTGCCCGCTTGACCGCCATGCAATATGTGCTGCACAAACTGCCCTACACCAACAAAGATGAAAGCAAAATTGGCGCCATCGACAAACTGCTCATCAGCTCACCGCAAGACAGTTTATAAGCAACAATGCGCGGGCATCCGCGCATTGTTGGTTTCTACTTCGAATCAAACGACAACCCATACAGCACAAGCCACACACACAATCCGTTCGCTGAACATACAAGCAAAGCCGTCATTGTCATTATTATTGCCATTTCCATTGACCATCACTGACACATCACCCCTCAAACAACCTTTGCCAACCCGCCACACCCAGCTGCTCTAAAGTTTCAATGTTGCGCTCATAAATCACACTCGCATCTGGAAAACTGGCCACCGCACGATCAATGCTGGCCTCTCGCAGCACATGCACAATCGGATATGGTGCACGGTTGGTGTAGTTGCTCACATCATCCACATCCGTACCAGCAAATTGAAATTGAGGATGGAAACTCGCGATTTGCAGCTCCCCCTCTAAGCCCATGTCCGCCAGCAAAGCATCGGCCTCACCAATGAAGTCATTGAAATTTAAAAAATCATCGAATCGGTTCGGGATGATCAGCAAAGTCGTGTCTCGCACTTGTGAATCCATGCTGGACAGCGCTTCAAGTTCCGCTTGCAGCTCCGACAGCAAAGCCGCCTCACTTGTCGCCTCGCTCACCACACAATGCACTTGCTGTTTGACATACACCGCTTTGGCAAAAGGGCATAAATTCAAACCAATCACGGCTTTTTCCAACCACAATCGGGTTGCAGCCAAAACCTGCTCATGTTGCTGTACTTGCTCAACCATCACACACTGCCCCACGCATAACCCTCACCCATCCACGGCACAAACACCACATTCGGCTCACCAGAAACGACCTCTAAACGCACGCATTCATGAGGCTGAATCACATCATCCATCCAAGCCACATCGGCACCAATGTGGTCCGACGGAACCGTCACAGCCTTGCGCTCGGCACCTTCCATGTGTTCCAAATACGTCACGCCATAATCCACTTTAACCTCGCCCTCTTGAAAACCATCGAGCTGCTGCCGCCAGCGGTACGATGGCCACATGTAATCCACACAGTTCGACTCTGGCAAATAAGCGGCACTGTACAGCGTGCCATAACCACGGTGAAATGACGTTTGAAACACGGGCGCGCGCATCAAAGCATTTTTCATTTGCTCAAGATTGGCATGCTAATTTAAGCAACTTTCCAATATTTCTTTGCGCTCCACACTGCGGGTCGCGCGTGCATGCGCCAACCACATCACTTCGCCTTGGTAATTGGTCACCACCTTCTCATTCACCACAGCAGGTGGGCGATCAGGTGCAAGATGAACAATCGCATGAAAACCAGTTTTATCCAAAACCGTCACACTGTAACTCATGTGACTTGGAATGCGGCACAGCATGGCAATGGCCTCTCGGCCGTTGTTGGCAAACTCCAAGACATAACGCAAAATCACAGGCACACCAAAGCCTTCACCGACCACTGTGCGTCCACCAAAGGACAAAGACACGGCCACACCCGATGCATTCATGCCATCCAACACCCCCCAAATGCAATCACTCATGGCGATCACGCGCTGGTCATGCCATTGGGTACTGAACATCGAGCCTTCCAGCAACGCGGGTGAAAAATCATAGTTGCGCAGCAAAGCACTGCCGCCACCTTCAGGATTTTGCCAGATCGCTTGCGAGCAGCCCGCGATAAACGGTGGCGGAGTCCATAAACTCAAAAACCGCGCTTGCGTGTCCTCGCCGCCCAGCATTTCGGTCAATTTTTCGTACATGGGGACAATTTCAGGCATGTGGGCACGCATCGCCCGTCGGCACGCGAGGTAACTCGGTCGACGGGTCAACCCGCCCCAGCCATACCAACGTTCGTACGCGGGCCAAAAATGTTGCGCACGAGACAGCCACTTAAAGCCAGCGGTGTCTTCTTCATAAGCGCGAAAATGTATGGTTGAAAAACTCATGGGGATACTCCGACAGGTGTTTAGCACCCTCTGCTAAAGCACGTCGAACTTTATAATAGACATGTGCGACGGATGCAATGAAGCCAGTGCAACGCGGAAGCACAATGGGTTTGAAAACGGGGAAAAACCCAAAAGCCAAATCAAAAATGAATCAACTTTCGGGTTTTTTAGCCTATCTTACAGGATTTTGAACGATCCTGGTGCGGGGGCATAGGTTTCATGTGTGGCGACAATGGGAGAGCCACCATAATATTTCGTTAATTAAAGTACGAATAGCAATTTTCGTAGATTGAAAAAGGCCAAGT
>ERZ724525.399-NODE-399-length-24437-cov-4.709130_pt1 | contig 24437 bp, 21 predicted proteins | sample MGYA00376058_ERZ724525 | MGnify/ENA primary metagenome ERZ724525 (study PRJEB28724, sample SAMN07190888) | wastewater metagenome | isolation source: influent of sewage treatment plant in Hong Hong | place: USA: Christiansburg, Virginia | collected 2016-03-01 ... | reverse complement strand
ATACGGGGACTGGGTGGCGGTCTGGGCCATGCGGTGTTCTCCGGAACATGTGGTGATTTATTAAGCAAGCAAGCGCTTGGTTATTATCGACACATGGCCCGTAAAATGCAAGCCCGAAACAATGCCGGCAGGCACCGGCAGAACCCGCCCGCGGACTAGATCAGCGCTTCCATTCCGGCAATTCCTGGATGGCCCGGATATCGTAGATCATCGACAGCGCCAACCATGATTCGAGCGGGAAACGCACGCCACCATCCTGTTCCCCATATTTTTCGATCAACTGGCGAGCCATGGCCGAGTTGTTGTCAAAGACGCCAATGCCCTTCATCGCCCATGCTTCGAAAAGGCGCGCATCGATCACCTCGTAAGAGAGCAGCTGGATCTGCTCATGGCGCTTATCGCGGGCGATGCGCAGGTAGGTGGCATTAATGTCTTCGAAGGTTCCCTCGATGACCTGAAGGAAATGCGTCCTGCTGGCCAGCAGGAATCCGGTGATCCCGGCGAGTGCATTGTTCGCCTCGCTGTGATGCAGGATGCGCTCGACCACCTCCCAATTGAGATCCTGGACTGCACGGCTCTTGTAGATCAGGCGATACATGCTTTGTCTCCTTTCTTTCCGCTTGAAGTCGGCCCCTCAAGACTTCACGTTGATTGTGCCGCATTTCGGTCGGCAATTCACCACCTGCAGGCGCCGCCGAGTTCGTTCTCTACAGTGCTGCGGAAATGCCTGCAACGGGCAGGTGGCCGGTCTTGACGAAGATGAGACAGCCTGTGCGGCTGAAAGGTTTGTGCATGCTCAGGTGCGGACTGCGCAGCCAGGTGCCGGCCGGGTATTCGCCGAATTCGTCGGCGAAGGTGCCCTCGACCACGAAAATTTCCTCACCGCCGTAGTGGCGGTGCGGATTGAAATAGGTCTCAGGCGCCCAGCGCACCATGGCCGTGTGCTGGGTGGCGAATTCGGACAGCGGCAGGACGCTGAGCCCTGCAACCATGCCGGCATACCATTTTTCGTGCCGGAAATTGATGACCAAGCGCCCCCGGTCGGCGGGGTCAAGGTGGCGCAACTTGACGAACAGGGTGCAACCCTCAACCGAGAAAGGAGCATGCTGCGAACCCGGTGGGTTCTTGATGTAGGTGCCGGGGCCATGGTCGCCGTGCTGGTCGGAAAAGACGCCGTCGAGCACGATGATCTCCTCACCGAACTCATGCCCGTGCTCCGGAAACCTGGCACCGGGATCGTAGCGGACGATGGACGTCGCCCGCGCACACTCGCCGCCAGCGCGCTCAAGCCGGCGGCGCCAGACCAGCGGCGATGGCGAGGCCTGCCACGGCAAGGCCAGGGAATCGACGACGATGCGTTGGGAAAAATCCATGTTGAGCATCGCCAAAGTCTAACCCCAATCGCCAGCCGGCAAGCTAGCCGGAATTCGGCTTTTTCCAGGTGTAGACCGCAGTCACCGCGTAATTCCACACGGCGCCGACCAGCACGCCCGCAACTGCCGAAAACACCCAGTACGCGCGCTGATCGAACAGGTAGGTGGCGATGCCCACGTTGGCCAGGGCGCCGACGCTGCAGGCCAGGGTGAACGACAGCCAGCCGCGCAGCAGCTTCCAGCCGCGCAATTGCATGTCGCGGTAGGTCAGGACGTTGTTGATGACGAAGTTGAAGGTCATCGCGATCATGGTCGCCGACGCCTGGGCTGCGAGGAAAGACATCCCCGCGCCGCGGAAGAACATGCTCAGGACCAGCAGGTGCACCACCAGGCCGAGCAGGCCGACCAGCGAAAAGGCGATGAAGCGGATCGGCACGACACGGCCGAGATAATGGTCGAGCAGCATGATGAAGTATTCCCACGCCACCATCGTGTCGAGCTTGCTCTCGCCGGAGAAGCGGTTGCGAAACTGGTAGGGCAGCTCACGACAGCGCAGCGGCGTCGGCGAGGTGGCGAAGAGGTCGAGCAATATCTTGAAACCGACGCCGGACATCCCGGCCTTGGCGCAACGCTCGACTACCTCGCGGCGGATCATGAAGAATCCGCTCATGGTGTCCTGCAGGTCCGCCTTGAGCACCAGGCGGCTGAGTCTGGTGGCGAAGCGGCTGGTCGCCGCGCGCGAACGGTCCCAGCCCTCCATGCTGCCGCCTTCGGTGTAGCGGCTGCCAACCACGACGTCGATGTCGTCGCTACGCAAGGCGTCGAACATGGCGGGCAGGAGGCGCTCGTCGTGCTGCAGGTCGGCATCGATCACCGCGACGATCGGCGCCGAGGAAGCCAGCATGCCCTCGATGCAGGCAGACGACAGGCCACGGCGGCCAATGCGCTGGATGCAACGGACCCTGCTGTCACGCTGCGCGAGTTCGCGGACGGCGGCCGACGTGCCGTCGGGCGAGTCGTCATCGACATAGATCATCTCCCAGTCCAGCCCGGGCAGCGCGGCGGCCACCCGGTCCCTGAGTTCGACGACGTTTCCGGCTTCGTTGTAGGTCGGCACGACAATTGAAAGCTGTGGCATGAGTTATTTTCGCAGTAATGTTTCGACCCGCGCGCCGCCCTGGCGCCCGGCTGCCGAATCCGCCCGCGGCGGCCGGCCCTTGTAGTTCGTGGCTTTGTAAAGTTCTATGCGGCGAACAACTTTATCCGAAGAAGCCGTCTCGATGGAATCGACCAGCTCGATCGTGTCGAAATAGGGCTTGAGACGATCAAGATCGAGGTTCGACTGCTTCTGGTTCGACATGACGAGGATGCCCGTCGCACCGGTCAGATTCCGATCATCCGGGAAATAATCGTATTCGAGCGCCTTTTCGCCGTAGATATCCTGAGCGTAAGTCCGCCCCTGCCCGGTGCGGTGGAACCAGATCAGCGAGCTGAACTTGTAGAACGGTGAAAATACAAAGCTGTCTTTCCCTTCGGCGCGGATCGAAGCTTCCAGCCGATCTACGCGCGCCGCAGCCTCCTTGAAGCCGCTCCAGCTGTTGAGATCGCCGGGCAGCGGCAGGTTGGGAACGGCGGAAACGGCAGCGCCGACAGCCAGCACCGCTGCAGACGACGCCAGGCCCCAGGCCATGCGCCGCTCGCGACCGCCCTGTACAAGAAGATGGCGGATACCGAGGATGATCAGCGGCCAGAAGGCCGGGGCCAGCCAGTTGATCTTGACGATGGAGCGGAAACTGAAGGCGGTGAATAACAACAATGGAAATGCGGCGCTGATCAGCAGCAGGCGAGTCGGATCATCGATACCTTTGGCCAACCATGCCCGCGACTCGCGCAGCAGCGCCGCAATCGCCAGAACAAAGAGATAGGGCGTGACGATTAGGAACTGCTGGGCAGCCAGCATCAGGAAATACTGCGGCTTGAATCCGCTCATTTCCCCGACCCGCCGGCTGCTCTGGAAAGCCAGGGAAACCCACTCGTGCTGCGAGTTCCAGATCAGCACCGGCGAAAAGACGGCAATCGCCAGGATGAACGCCAGGTAGGGCTGCGGCCTTGCCAGCCAGAAACGCAGTCGCGGCGTCGTCAGCAGATAGAGGAGGACGACAGGGCCGAGCAATGCCCCGGTATATTTACCCAACCAGGCCAGCCCCATGAAAGCACCGGCGACGAACCACCAGCGTCCGTCGCCACTGGCGCTCATCCGCCATACCGCCCAGATGGTGCCCACCCAGGCGAACAGCAGGGGAGCGTCGGGCGTCGGGCCGAACCCCAGAACCTCATAGACGATGGTGAGATTGAGCGCCGCCAGCGACCAGAAGGTCAGCCGGCGGTCGCCGAACATGTCGAGTACCAGCCGCGCCCACAGGATGTTCCAGCCCAGGGACCAGAGCACCGCAGCCGACTTGATACCGAACGCGGTCTGCCCGAAGAGCGCCGTGGTCAGCGCGATGCTGTAGCTGGCAAGCGGCGGGTGGTCGAAGTAGGACCAGTCCGGGTAACGGCTCCAGGTCCAGTAATAGGCCTCTTGCGGCAGTAGCGGCACGAAGGCCGCCAGCAGCAGCCGCAACAGCGTGAAACCGAGGATCAACAGGGCGATCGAACGTGCCCGGTCGGGCAGCTGACGCAAGCAGTCGAAGGCAAGCGGCACTATCCGCGTCTCCCGCACCCGGGCGATGAATTGAGCCGGTTCGCGCACCCGGTGCCTTGAATTGAACGAACCACGATTCTCGAGAATACCTTTAGTGAAGACGGGACTATCGGCTGAAACTGAAGTTGCATTTTAACCCGGGCGCCTGACAGTTCATTGACGCCACACCCCTGGCAGGCTTTCTTGAGCCGCTGGCAGGTTGCGTGACCCCGGCCCGCGAATGGCATTGACTTCGCTTTTGCCGCGCGGCGATACTGCACCGGGCATGAAATGGCACGAGGCGATCAGGAAATGAAGACCAAGACCGGAGCACGAAACAAGCTGAGCAGGGTCGAACATGACCTCGGTGCAGCGCGCAGCTATGGTGAGTGGCTGGAAATCGCCGGCGAGCACGATCGCCTGAGCGGCGCGGCGGCGTGGCGGGAAGATGACCGTACCGACCTGCTGCACGTTCCCGAAATCCGGAAAAGCATCGCCACGCTGAAAGCGCTGCGCGAGTCGGGTGCCACCTGGCCGCTGACCAAGAAACTGCAGGAAGTTCTTTTTCGGCACCAGGGAGAATTCACCCACCCCGAGCTCTACCATGTCGCGCGGACCGGCACCAAACGGGTCGTGAGCGAATTCCTCGACGAGGTCGAAGCCTGTGTCCACTACCTGATCGCGCTCGAGGTTGACGGGGTCGGCGATGACTACAAGCTGGATCAGCTGAAGCGGGTCGGCCGGGTCTATGGACGGCCGGCCCTGATGCTCTCGGGCGGCGGCACGCTGGGCATCTATCACGTCGGGGTGATCAAGGCGCTGTTCGAACGCGACCTGCTGCCGCGCACCATTTCCGGATCGAGCATGGGCGCGATCATTGCCGCCTGGGCCTGCTGCCATGACGATGCGGCCTTGCGTGTCTTTTTCGCCAACCCGCACCTGGTCCAGCTCGAGGCATTGAGCCGCCTGCCGCTCAAGGAAATGCTCGCGCAGCGTGCGGTCTTCGACCAGGCCTGGATGCTGAACTACCTGCGGGCCCTGATGCCCGACATGACTTTCGCCGAGTCAATGCAGCACTCGCGCCGCATTCTCAACATCTCGGTCTCCCCGCACAAGACCATCCAGAGCGCCCGCCTGCTGAACTTCCTGTCGTCCCCGGAAGCCCTGGTCCACCACGCGGCGCTGGCCTCGTGCGCGATCCCCGGGGCCTTCAGGCCGGTCCAGCTGATGGCGCGCCAGCGTGGCCAGGTCGTTCCCTGGATGGAAGGCGAGCTCTGGGTCGATGGTTCGGTGAACAACGACCTGCCCTTTGCCCAACTTGCACAGATTCTGAACATCAATCACTTCATCACCTCGCAGGCTAACCCGCACATCGTTCCCTTCCTGTCGCTGTCGGGCGGCAAGTCGGGGAGAATGGCAGCACTTGCCCGGATGACCGGCAGCATCGCGATGCACAACTCGACGCAGATCCTAGAAGTCGCGCGCAAGCACGCCCCCTATCGCCTCGTGCGTGACGCCCTGACTGCCGTGCACTCCATCACCAGCCAACCCTACGCCGGCACCGACATGCACATCCAGTTGCCGTTCAAGCCGCACCTGTACGCCCGGGTCATGAAGAACCCCACCCTCGAGCAGTTCGAGCAGTTCATCCTGTTGGGCGAACAGGCGACATGGCCGCAGATTCCGATGATCAACGACCGGACGCGCATCAGCCGCCTGATCGGCACCTACATCGGCCGCCTGATGCAGCGAATTGCAACGCAATCCGCGCCGGAAAGCGCACCCAAGAAAGCCAAGGCAAAATCGCCCCGAACCCGCAGCGGTTGAGCCAATGGGTCACGCGGCCGGGAAGGCTTAAGATACGGGCTTCGTGAATTCACACTGGAGATTTCCTTGACCGAATCCATCCTTGCCGGACTCGCAGTCGCCACGGCCGTCTGGTTCATCGGCGCCTGGTACCTGCGCGGCCCGGACCTCAGCGCCTTCGACATCCCGAAAGACGGTGCCCCGGTCGCGCACTGGCAGCGTTTTTCCACGGGCGACTCGCTGAACGACGAGCACCGCGCAGTCGTTGCGACGCTGAGCGGCGTCACGGACATCGTCAAGAGCACCCCGCGTGCCCGGCAGCTGGCAGCGCTGCGTACCTACATGGACAACATGTTTTCCGACAAGCCGCTCGACGCGCGTTTCGTTCCGCTCAATGCGGCCGGCGTGCGCGGCGAATGGGTACTGGCACCGGGGGCCGACCCCAACCGGCGGACCCTTTACATCCACGGCGGGGCCTATACGATGGGCAGCCCATTGAGCCACCGTGCCATCACCAGCCGGTTCTCCGAGATCACCGGCGGCGCCGTGCTCGCCATCGACTATCGCCTGATGCCGGAAAACAGGCGCATCGCCGGAGTCGAGGACTGCCGGACGGCCTATCGCTGGGTCCTCGAGTCAGGGCCGGACGGCCCGGCCACGGCCAAGACCCTGTTTGTCGCCGGCGACTCTGCCGGCGGCAACCTGACCCTGTCCCTGCTTGCCTGGGTTCGCGACCAGGGGCTGCGCGCGCCGGATGCGGCAGTCGCGCTGGCGCCCCAGACGGATTCGACGCTCGGCAGCCCGAGTCTCAAGTCCAACCTGGCGACCGATGCCATGCTCGGCCCCCTGTTCGCCCCGCTGGCGAGAATTCCGCGCTCCGTCATGCTCTGGGGCGGCTGGTTCCAGACCCGCATCCGGCCGAACGATCCACGTATTTCTCCTGTATTCGGCGACCTCGCGCAGCTACCCCCGCTGCTGATCCATGCCAGCGAGAGCGAAATGCTGCGTGACGACAGCATCCGCTACTTCAACAAGGCACGCGCAGCCGGCTCCCCGGTAAAACTCCAGACGTGGAACCATGTGGTTCACGTCTGGCACATCTTCAACCCGGAATTGACGGAAGCACGGGACGCCTTCGAGGAAATCCGTAAGTTTCTCGCCAAGGCTTGCTGAAGCCTGAGCTGCCCCAAAGGCAGCGTTTCGCCATAATTTCGGCCAGAATTGGCAGTCGACCGCAACAGCCCCTAAAGCACGAGGGGGCAGGCGCGCGGAATTTTCAGGAGGCTTCATGCAGCAACTCACCGGTGCCGACTACGGCAGTATCTTCATGGAGCGTGGCAATACCTTCAGCCACGTTGCAGCGCTTGTCATTTACGACCCATCCAGCGCTCCCGGCGGAAAGGTGCGCTTCAAGGACATCCTCGCCCATTTTGACCGGCGCCTGCACCGGCATCCCATATTCCGCCGCCGCCTGATCGCGGCGCCACTCGGCATCGATCGCCCCTACTGGTTCGAGGATCCGGAGATCGACGTCGAGTTCCATATCCGCCACATCGCCCTGCCGCATCCCGGCGACTGGCGGCAGCTGATGATCCAGGTCGCGCGCCTGCACGCCCGCCCGCTCGACCGCTCGCGCCCGCTGTGGGAACTCTATGTCGTCGAGGGGCTCGATGGCATTCCCGGGCTGCCGCCAGGCTGCTTCGCCATGGTCTTCAAGTTTCACCATGCCTCGGTCGATGGCATGGCCTTCCTCCACCTGATCGAAGCCTTGCACTCGGCAGCGTCGGACCGGGACCCGCCCGAGGAAGCGGTGCGAACGGTCTATGCCGATCGCCAGCCGTCGACACTCGATCTGGCCGTGCACACGGTCAGTCACCTGGCCGGGCGCGCGGTCTCCCTGGCGAAATTCTCCGGGGCGATTCTCGGCAAGGTCGCCGGCATCGGCAAGGAGATGCTGGTACAGCGCCTGAACCCTGAGCAGGGCACCGGCCACGACGAGCCAATCGCGCTCCCGGCCATTCACCGCGCCCCGGTGACGCGCTTCAACCACGAGATCTCGCGCCATCGCGTGGTCGATGCGGTCGGCCTGCCACTGGCAGCGATCAAGGCGTTGCGCCTAAAGGTCCCCGGTGTCTCGATCAACGACATCTTCCTCGCCGTCACCGGCGGCGCGCTGCGCAAGTACCTGGCGCTCAAGAACGAGTTGCCCGCCCGCTCGCTCACCGCCCTGATGCCGATCAGCCTGCGCACCAGCGGCAAGGGCGGCGGCAATGACGTCAGCGGCGTCGCCGTGTCGCTCTGCAGCGACATCGCCGACCCGATTGACCGGCTGAAGGGGGCGCACGTGGCTTCGCGCAGGGCAATCCACGATGCCGACCTGCTCGGTCGCGACACGACCAAGAAACTCGTTGACGTCGCGCCGAGCTTCATCGGCGAGTTCATCATGCGCCACGTCCTGTTGCCGCAGCTCAATACGGCGGTGTCGAACCTGCGCGGCCCTGAAGCCACCCTCTATGTGGCAGGCGCGCGGATGATGCGCTTCTATCCGGTCAGCATGCCGGCGGACTACAGCGGCCTCAATCACACAGCCGTCAGCTATGGTGACCACCTCTGGGTCGGAATCGTCGCCTGCCAGGCGATGCTCCCCGATCCGGCCGTCTATGCCCAGTGCTTCCGTGATGCGTTCAACGAAACACTGGCTGCCGCCGGATTGCCGCGGGTTGACGAGCCGGCATTTACCAACGAGCCGGCGACCGGTGCGGCGAAGATTCCGGCACGGGCCGCCACGCGCTCGCCGGCAAGGCGCAAACCCGCGCCGAAAAAGTCCGGCGGGCCAGCTGCGACATGACGGCCGCCGCTACCCCCGGGCCGACGCGTCGCGGGGCAAGGGGTGGGCGCAGAACACCCCGGAAGACAAACGGGTTAGTTCTTCCAGAACTAACCCGTTGAATTATTGGCGCGCCCGAGACGATTCGAACGTCCGACCCTTGCCTTCGGAGGGCAATACTCTATCCAACTGAGCTACGGGCGCGCGGAGTGGCGGATTCTACCGTTTGCGCCCTGCCGCGTCCAATCTATCGACACCTGCGGGCGTCAATCGAAGAAGGTCCGTGCCGCTTCGAAGCGCTGGGCGTAGTAGCGGTCACTCAGGCGGTCGATCCGCACCTTGCCGTTGCTCGATGGCGCGTGGATGAAACGGGCGTCGCCGAGGTAGATCCCGACATGGGAAAACGACCGGTTGCGGGTATTGAAGAACACGAGGTCGCCGGGTCGCAGCGAATCTGCTTCGATTGGCCGGCCATTTCTGGCGATATCGGCGGCGCTGCCCTTGACCCTTAGGCCGGCGGCCCGGTCATAGATGAAACTCACCATGCCGCTGCAGTCGAGTCCGGCTTCCGGGTTCTTGCCGCCAAAACGATAGCCGGTATCGACCAGGCCGAGCGCGTAGATCGCGACCTCGTTGCCTTTTTCGCTGATGGCGAGCGGTTGCGCTATAGTTCCCGACGACGCTGCAGGGCGCGGAGCCGGCCCGCTGCAAGCGGCAAGCAGCAACAGGGTCAGCGACATCGGAAGCAGGACAGAAGCACGCATTCTCTAAAGCGATTTCTTCAAACAATTTATAACTTACCGTTTTTACAGGATTTTTCAAGCCCATGCACATTCAGAACAAGGCATTGTTGCGGTCGACCGTGTTTTTGGGCGGAAAATGGATCGCCGCCGATAGCGGCGCCAGTATCACCGTGCGCGACCCGGCAACGGGCGCGCAGCTGGCCGAGGTACCGAACTGCGGCGCCCCGGAAACCCGGCGAGCGATTGCTGCCGCCGAAGCCGCGTTGCCAACCTGGCGGGGACAGACCGCGAAACAGCGTGCGCAGTTGTTGCAGCGCTGGTTCTCGCTGATCAACCAGAACGCCGACGACCTCGCGCAGCTGATCACGGCAGAAGGCGGCAAGCCGCTGGTCGAGGCCAGGGGCGAAGTCGCCTATGGCGCCTCCTTCGTCGAATGGTTCGCCGAAGAGGGCAAGCGCACCTATGGCGAGACCATTCCGGCCACGGTCGCCGACAAGCGCCTGGTGGTGATCAAGCAGGCCATCGGCGTCTGCGCGGCGATCACGCCATGGAACTTCCCGCTGGCGATGATCACCCGCAAGGTCGCACCGGCGCTGGCTGCCGGTTGCACGGTGGTGGTCAAGCCGGCGGAGCAGACGCCGCTGACGGCGCTGGCGCTGGCGGCGCTGGCCGAGCAAGCCGGCTTCCCGCCCGGGGTCTTCAATGTGCTGACCGGCGACCCGGTGGCGATCGGCGGCGAACTGACAGCGAGCCCGGTCGTGCGCAAGCTTTCGTTCACCGGGTCGACTGAGGTCGGCCGGTTGTTGATGGCGCAGTGCGCACCGACCATCAAGAAGCTGTCGCTGGAGCTTGGCGGCAACGCACCCTTCATCGTCTTCGACGACGCGGATATCGATGCCGCGGTCAACGGCGCGCTGATCGCAAAATACCGCAACACTGGCCAGACCTGCGTGTGCGCCAACCGCATTCTGGTGCAGGCCGGCGTCTATGAGGCATTCGCACAGAAGCTGGCTGCGCGTGCCGCGGCCTTGCAGGTCGGCGCCGGCATTGAAGAAGGCGTCGCCCAGGGGCCGCTGATCGACGACGCGGCAATGGCCAAGGTCGAGGCGCACGTCGCCGACGCAGTGGCCAAGGGTGCCCGCGTCCTTTGCGGCGGCGTCCGCCACGAGCGCGGCGGCAATTTCTTCCAGCCGACTGTGCTCGCCGATGTCACGCCGGACATGAAGGTGGCGCGCGAGGAAACATTCGGGCCGGTCGCCCCGCTGTTCCGCTTCGCAACCGAGGCCGAGGCCGTCGCCATGGCCAACGCGACCGAATTCGGCCTCGCCGCCTATTTCTATTCGCGGGATATCGCCCGCTGCTGGCGCGTCGGCGAGGCACTGGAATACGGTATGGTCGGGGTCAATACCGGGCTGATCTCGAACGAGGTCGCGCCCTTCGGCGGGATCAAGCAGTCCGGCATCGGCCGCGAAGGATCGAAATACGGCATCGAGGACTACCTCGAGATCAAGTACCTCTGTTTCGACATCGGCGCATGATCAAGTTCGTCGTCCTCCTGTTCGCCGGCCTGCTGCTGGTCCTGATCTGGCAGCGCTGGGCGGGTCGCCGGCGCGCCGCCTTCATCGACCAGTTCCCCTATGCTGAGTTTCTCGACCAGCGGCTCGCCGCCCGCCGGCCGGAACTGACTCCGGAACAGCGCAGCGAAGTCTTCGCCGGCCTGCGCGACTACTTCCAGTTGTGCCGGATGGCCGGGCGGCGCATGGTTGCGATGCCGTCGCAGGCGGTCGACGACGCCTGGCACGAGTTCATCCTGTTCACCCGTTACTACGGCCGCTTCTGCCGCGGCGCCTTCGGCCGCTTCTTGCACCACACGCCGGCCGCAGCCATGACTTCACCCACCACAGCCAGCGAAGGAATCAAGCGTGCATGGCGTCTGGCCTGCGCCCGCGAGGACATCGACCCGAAACAGCCGGCGCGTCTGCCCCGGTTGTTCGCAATGGATGCGAGCTTGCTGATCGCCGGCGGCTTCATCTATCACCTCGATTGCCTGGCGGCCGGCAAGGCTGGCGGCGTGGGCTTCTGCGCCAGCCACATTGGCTGTGGCGGGGGCTGCGCAGGCGACTCGGGGAGCGCCGACGGCGACGGTGGAGGCGGTGACGGCGGTGGTTGCGGCGGGGGCGACTGACCCCTACTTGTGATAGACCCTGCTGCTCCCGGAGCCGCCCTTGCCCGGGTTGGCCACGTTGTCGAACAGGTTCCAGCCCTGATGCTGGGCGTAGGCGAAGAGCAGCAAGGCAAGGATGGCGGTGGCGAGATTGAAGTTCTTGAACATCAGTCATCCCCGTCCGCAGAATCGCTGCTCGCGGCCGGCGCGTGATCGCTGTCAGCCCAGCGCCGGGACTCGAAGGCCGCATGACGCAAGCGAGTGATGATCGGGAAGATCACCAGGACCAGCATCAGGATCACGAAATTGGACCAGCCCGCCCCGCCGCTGGTGACTTCGACGGTGTCACTGACCGGCACCGGTTTTTCCGGTGCGAGATCCGGGTCGACCGTCAGATAGTAGGTACCGGGCGGAATGTCGCGAAAGACCACCTCGTCGCTGCGACTGCCTTCCGACCAGCTTTCTCCCCCGTCGCGGCCGTAGTAGTAGGCAAGTTCCCGCGTTACCGGCCAAGCCTGGCCGGTCGCCTTGTTGACCAGCATGAGATCGAGGGCGATCCAGTTGTTGTCGAGCGAGGTCGAATTGCGCACGGCCAGCTTGCGCGCCTTGTCACGTAACTCGAATTCGCGGGTGACCACAGATTCTTCCGCCATCTGCGGCGAAAAGACGAAGTCCTGGCGCAGCAGGAGTTTTGCGCCGCCCAGAAAAACGAAGAAGAGTTGAATCACGACCGCAAACGCCGCCAGCTTCCAGAACAGGCCGCATACCCGCCGATGGGTTTCTTCCCACGGATTGGGCTGGTTGGCATAGATCCCCACCGGGGCGATCATCCGCCCGGGCAACTTGAAGGCTGCGCCGACCACCTCCGGCGCAACGTAGGTGCCGAGCGACCAATTCAGGTCGCTATCGGACGATTCGCGCGAGAGCAGCAACGGCGGTGCGACGTAATCGACCACCCGGTTGATCTCGCCACGCCGGACCCGCCATGTGAATTCGCCGGCGACCTGGATCACCTCGGCCGATGGAGTGCTGGCATAGTGCCGGAAACGCTGGCCGCCGAAATTCACGTCAGCCAGTTCCATCGCGCCGCTGCTCGCCGGCGGATTCGACAACACGTCGGCGATGTTCCAGTGCCCGTTGTATTCGGTCAGCCAGCGGTAAGTGCCGCGCTTCTGCTGTCCGTCGTCGGCCAGCAGGTACTCGCGCCAGTCGTAGGCGATGCCGTCGGACCGCGACTGCCTGACCAGAAAGCCGATCACCTCGACCGGCTTTCCTTCGAGCAGACCCTTGCTGCCGAGGGGTAGGCGCGGGGTGTATTGCTCGTCACGGGCACCGAGGGCCTTCGACAGCAGACGGTAATTCTGGTCGGCCGTATCGACCACGGCCCCGCAGGTCCCGCAACCCACCGCCAGGATCTCCTGCGAACGAGCCTGCAGCGGGGCGCCGCAGCTCGGGCAGCGGAATACCTGGGTCGCCACCGTGCGCTCGGGAACCGCCATCCCCGCGCGCAAGTTGCTCATTTTGAGCGACGCAAAGTCGACCGGCTCGCCGACGAAGAGCAGCGGCGGCGTCTCCGAATAATCGAGGGTGGCGAAATTTGCCCCGTTTCTGAGGTCGACCGCAGCCAGTGGATAGCCGGCGCCGACCTTGAACGGGAGTTCGCCCTGGCCGGCCACGCATTCGGCGTTCTCGATGTTGCTGACGGTCCACGGCTGGCTGGCCAGCACGAAGCGCTGACCGATCTTCAGCTCCGCGAATTTCGGCAGCAGTTCCTGGACCTGCTGGGCGAAGGTGAGCACGTACTCGCCGCCAGCCTCCGACAACCAGCCGGTGCGCATGTCGTCGAACAGCAGATGCCACTCGTTCCAGTAGCCCTGGCTGTACTTGAGCTGGATGCGCCCGATCAGCGCAAAATGCACGCCCCGGTAGCTGCCCTCGGCCCCCAGTTGGAGCGGCGAGCGATCCTCGACCAGCGCCGCCATCTTGCCGATGTCTTCCAGCGCCTGGTCGTGTCTGACCAGCGTGCTCTGGCAATAGTCGCAGACAGCGAAGATCGACGCCGCCGACTTGAATACAACCGGGGCACCGCAGGATGGACAGGAAGCACTGAGGGCCACAGGCCGCGGATCAGCTCAGCTTCTTGAGCAGTTCGGCTTTCTTGGCTGCGAATTCCTCAGGCGAAAGGACACCCTTTTCAATCAGCCCGTGCAGCTTTTCCAGCGTCGCCACGACTTCGTCGGCCGCAACCGTACCCGCTGCGCCAGCCACCGCTGCCGGCGCGGCGCCGGCCGCAGGCTGCATGGCCGCAGCCATCGACTGCCCCATCACCTGCCCGAAACCGACGCCGGCCCCGAGGCCGACCCCCATCCCGGCCATGCCGCCCTCGTTCTTCGCCGCTTCCGGGATGGCGTTGGCCACCTGGTACTGGGTGAAGCGCCCCATGTCGCCGATCATGTTCATGCCGATCTTCTGGTCGAGCACCTTCTGCAGCTCTTCGGGCAGCGACACGTTCTGGACGACCAGCGAATCGAGCGTCAGGCCGTACTCCGCGAAGACCGGGGCCATCTTGAACTGCATCGCCTTGCCGAACTCGTCCTGGTTGCCGGCCATGTCGATGAAGGCAACGCCGGCATCGCCGAAGAGGTCGGTCATCCCGGCCACCATGGTGTTGCGCAACTGGCCTTCGAGTTCCTCGCGCGTGTAGGCTTCGCGGGTGCCGGATATCTTCTGGTAGAAGGTCTTCGGGTCGCTCAGGTGGTAGGAATAAATACCGAAGGCACGCATGCGGACAATGCCAAAATCCTTGTCACGGATGGTGATCGGGTTCGGCGTTCCCCACTTCTGGTCAAGCTGGGTGCGCGTCGAGAAGAAGTACACATCCGACTTGAACGGGGATTCGAACAGCTTGTCCCAGTTCTTCAGGTAGGTCAGCACCGGCAGGGTCTGTGTCGTCAGCTTGTACATGCCGGGGCCGAAGACATCGGCGACCGTGCCTTCGTTGACGAACATCGCCATCTGCGATTCGCGCACGGTCAGGCTGGCGCCGTTCTGGATTTCCATTTCCGCCATCGGGAAACGCCAGGCCAGCGTGCCGTCGGCATCCTCGGTCCATTGCAGGATGTCGATGAATTGTTTCTTGATGAAGTCCATGAGTGCCATGAGGTTCTCCTTGAAGGATCAGACGATGCAGCCGGCGTTCAGGATGCCGACGCCGATTGCCAGTGAAGCGAGCAATACGCCCGCGGCCAGCTTGCCCTGGGGAATGCTTTCGTTGAGCCGCGGCAGCGCGAGGCGGGCGGCAATGAAGGTCAGCAACTGGACGAGCGAGGCGACCAGGCCCCAGGCGAGCATCACGTAAAGATTGTGGCTGACCGCCACCGCAACCGCGATGGGCAGGGCGAAGCCGATGACCGCGCCGCCCAGGCTGACTGCCGCAGCCGTATTGCCCTCACGGATCAAGGTCAGCTCGTTGTAGGGCGTGACCCGGATGTAGATGGCGAGGAAGGCCAGCAGCATGACGACGGCTGTCGCAAAAAAGCTGCCGAACGCCAGCAGGTTGGTGATGACCAGATCAGACATGTGACCTCCTGAAAGGAGTCGAGTAGGCGTCAATTGTCGCCTCTAAGGAGGCAATCTTCAACCATTGCTTTTGCCGATGGCATGCGCTTGCGGTGATTCGCCGGCGAGTTCCAACAGGCCATCGAGCACAAGATTCCCCACTTGCCGGTGCGGCACTCCGAGGTGCTCGGCGATCGCGCCGGCCGCGCCGCCGGAAAGCAGGCAGCTGGCGTTGCCCGGCAGCCGGGCGAAGGCGCGCTCGATGGCGCCCGCCTGTGCCTCCAGGCAACCTGAGGTGATGGCATCGTCGGTACAGCGCGGCCACGGTGCATGGCGCCCGGCCGCCAGCGGCAGGGCCGCCGTATCCCGTGCCAGCGAACGGCGCATCAGTTCGAGGCCGGGCAGGATCAGGCCCCCGCAGAAGCGCCCTTCGCCATCCAGCGTGTCGATGGTCGTGGCGGTCCCGGCCATGACGACGAGGCAGGGGCCGGAGACAAGGCTGCGCGCGCCGATCAGCGCGCACCAGCGATCGACGCCGAGGCGCGCCGGTTCTTTATAAAGATTGACGACCCCGCCGGCGGCGGCACCCGACTTCACCTCCTGCAGCGCCGGAAGCCAGGCGCCGAGCGCCTCGCGGATCGCCTGCGCCGGATCGTCACCCGCCACGTTGGCCAGCATAATGCGCGCCGGCTGCGCAAACCTCTCGGACAGCAGTGCAAGCTGCCCGACAGCCGCATGTTCGAGCACGCCGCTCTCCAGCCAGCCATCTGCGCCATGCAGTGCCCACTTGATGCGGCTGTTGCCGCTGTCAATGCAGAGAATCATGCGCGGCGCACCCCAAGGGTACTTGAGCCCGAGGCCCCGTCGCCTGCGCCGCGCAGCAAGCCCCCTGGCGGGACGGGGCGCAGGCTGACGTCACCGGAAATGATGCGCCGGATGCCACCGCCGGTCTCGAGCAGCAACGCGCCATCGTCGTCGACACCGGCGCAGACGCCTTCGAGCGTTACGCCGCCATCACCAAGCAGGCAAACGGCACAGTCCTGCCAGGCATGGCGTTTCTGCCAGTCTGTTTTCACCCCGGAAAAGCCGTCGACCGCAAACGCGTCGAGGACAACAGCCAGTTCCTGAAGGATCGCCGCCAGCACGCCATGGCGCTCGGCCAATTGCAGCATCGCCTGCGCCAGGCCGGCGGCCGGCTGTGGCAGGGCCTCCGCCGGTGGCTGCAGATTGAGTCCGATGCCGATGATCGCCTGGGCACCCTGACGATCGGTCACCAGTTCGACGAGGATGCCGGCGAGCTTGGCATACTCGCCATCAGTTTCGAGCAGGATGTCGTTCGGCCACTTGAGCCGCACGCCCCGGGCGCCAAGCCGTTCCAGGCCGCGGGCCAGGGCGACGCCGACAGCCAGCGAGAGGCCGGCCAGCTGGCCCGGCAGCAGGTTGAAACGCCAAAGCAGGGAAAAGGTCAGGCTGCTCGCGGGCGCCGACAGCCAGGTTCGCCCGCGGCGTCCGCGGCCGGCCGTCTGGCGGTCGGCGACGACCACCGATCCCGAAACTGCACCCGCGTCGGCGCGGCGCATGAGTTCGCTGCTGGTCGAATCGCATTCAGCAAGCGCAGTGACGGCGAAGCGCCCGGCGACAGGGCCGAGGACGGACTTCAGGCGGGCGGGGTCGAGCAGCGGCATGGGGCGGATTCTACTCCGCCGCCGCCTCCTTGCCGCCTTCGATACCCAGTTCGGTGATCTTGCGCGTGATCGTGTTGCGCCCGATGCCCAGCGCCAGCGCCGCCTCGATCCGCCGGCCGCCGGTGCGTGCCAGCGCGCGCGAGATCAGGATGCGCTCGAAGATCTGCGTCAGTCGGCCGTGAACGTCGGCGACGCTGGCCGCAAGCAAGCGGTCAACCTCGGCTTCGAGGCCCGACTCCCAGTCGGTGGCCAGTGCCGACGGTTCCGCCTCGCGCAATTCGACCGGCAGATCGCCGACCTCGACCAGCTGACCCGGCGCCATCACCGTCAGCCAGTGGCAGAGGTTTTCCAGTTGCCGGACGTTGCCCTGGAATTCGAGACCGCTAAGGTATTTGATCGCCGCATCGGACAGGCGCTTGGCCTCGATACCGAGTTCGCGCGCACTTTTCTGCAAGAAATGCCGGGTCAGCAGCGGAATGTCCTCGTGCCGCTCGCGCAGCGCGGGCAGGCGGATGCGGATCACGTTGAGACGGTGGAAGAGGTCTTCGCGGAACAAGCCCTCCTTGACCCGCGTCTCGAGGTTCTGGTGGGTCGCGGCGATGACCCGCACATTGGCCTTGATCGGCGAGTGCCCGCCGACACGGTAGTAGTGCCCGTCGGAGAGCACGCGCAGCAGGCGGGTCTGAAGTTCGGAGGGCATGTCGCCGATTTCGTCGAGGAACAGCGTGCCGCCCTCAGCCTGCTCGAAGCGCCCGCGCCGCTGGGTCTGGGCGCCGGTAAAGGAACCGCGCTCGTGCCCGAAGAGTTCGGACTCAAGGAGGTCCTTGGGTATCGCCGCCGTGTTGATGGCAATAAAAGGCTTGTCGGCACGCGGGCTGTGGCGATGCAGGGCACGGGCGACCAGTTCCTTGCCGCTCCCCGACTCGCCGTTGATCAGCACCGTCGCATGCGACAGCGCCAGGCGGCCGATCGCACGGAACACCTCCTGCATGGCCGGCGCCTGGCCGAGGATCTCCGGCACCAGCCCCTCTTCCTCTGATGCACCGGTTTGGTGCATTGACTCGTCGATGGCCCGCTGGATCAGTTCGACCGCCTGGTCGACGTCGAACGGCTTCGGCAGGTACTCGAAGGCGCCTCCCTGGAACGCCGCAACGGCACTTTCCAGGTCGGAATAGGCGGTCATGATGATGACCGGCACCGCCGGGAAGCGGGTCTTCACCTCCTGCAGCAACTCGAGCCCCGACTGGCCCGGCATGCGGATGTCGGACATCAGCACCTGCGGCGGCTCGGCGCCCTGTTCGAGCTGGGAAATCGCCTCGCTGGCCGAGGCGAAACTCTTGAACGGGATGCCCTCGCGGGTCAGGGTTTTTTCCAGGACCCAGCGGATGGAGCGATCGTCATCGACGATCCAGACAGGTTTCATGATTTTATTGCCCATCGTGTCGTTATCAATGGGAAGCTTAAAGCAAGACTCAGGCCTGTTCCACCGGCAGGCGGATGGTGAAGATCGTCTGGCCCGGCCGGCTGGAGCAGTCGATGGTGCCGTGGTGGTGCTGGACGAAGTTCTGGGCGATGGTCAGCCCGAGGCCGCTGCCGCCCTCGCGACCCGAGACCAGGGGATAGAACATGCGCTCGCGGACCGTTTCCGGGATGCCCGGGCCGTTGTCGATGACCTTGATTTCGAGGGCCAGCCGGTAGCGCTTCTTGGCCAGCGTCACCTGGCGCAGAACGCGCGTGCGCAGCACGATCTCGCCTTCGCCCTGCATCGCCTGCGCCGCGTTGCGCGCAACGTTGAGAACGGCCTGGATCAGTTGCTCGCGGTCGCCGACCAGTTCCGGCAGGCTGGTATCGTAGTCGCGGCGCATCGCCAGCGAACCCGGAAACTCGGCGGTCAGCAGGCTGCGCACCCGTTCGAGGATCTCGTGGATATTGACGGTCGTCGGCAGCATCGTCCGGTGCGGCGTCAGCAGGCGCTGCATCAGGTCCTGCAGGCGGTCGGCCTCCTTGATGATGACCTGGGTGTATTCCTTGAGCGACGGGTTGGCCAGCTCGTGCTCGAGCAACTGAGCGGCGCCGCGGATGCCGCCCAGCGGGTTCTTGATCTCGTGCGCCAGGTTGCGGATCAGCTCGCGACTGGCCTTCTGCTGCTCGATCAGGTGTTCTTCGCGGGTCGCCGCCAACTGGTGCTCGATCGGTTGCAACTCGAGCAGCAGCCGGACGCCGGCAGCCATCTCGGGGCGCAGCGGGGTCACCGTGCAGTTGACGTGCAGCACTTCGCCATCGCCGCGCTTCAGTTCGATGTTCTGGCCGGTATAGCCCCAGTTGTTGTTCAGCGCATTGTCGAGCGCTGCCTGCAGGATCGCCGAACAGGTGCACACCACGGACAAAGGCTTGCCGGCGACCGATCGCAGGCTGACCGCAAGCAGGTTTTCGCCCGCCGGGTTCACATATCGGACGACCAGCCCCTCGTCGAGCAACAGCACGGTCGACGCGAGTAGATCCAGCCCGGAAAAGCTGACCAATTCATTGTTCATGCACCGGATTGTAACGACTCCACCGGCCGAACGCAGAAACTGTTGCACTACTGACCCATCGTTCATTATGATTGCAGGATTCAATCTGGTGCCCCGCCGATGTTCGCCCGTCAGTTGTTCCCGATTCTCGCCGCAGCCTGCACCGCACTGGCGCTGGGCGCGTGCGGCAAAGGTGAAAAGCCGCCGGCCGCCGTACCGAAGGTCCTGGTCCAGGCTGCGGAAGCTCGCGATGCCGGCGTTGCGATCTACACCGGCGAGATCCGCGCCAGGCACGAAGTTGACTTGGCCTTCCGGGTCGGCGGAAAAATCACCGAGCGCCTGGTCGATACCGGGATGACGGTCAAGGCCGGCCAGCCCCTGGCCCGGCTCGACCCGGCCGATCTTCAGTTGTCGCGGCAGGCTGCCGCCGCCCAGGTGGCTGCTGCCGAGAGCGAGTTCAACACCGCCAGCAGCGAGCGCCAGCGCTATGCCGACCTGCTGGGCAAGCGCTTCGTCAGCCAGGCGGCATTCGATGCCAAGGAAAATGCCTTCCGCAGTGCCCGGGCGCGCCTCGACCAGGCGCGCGCGCAGAGCCAGATCAGCGGCAACCAGGCGAGCTACGGCACGCTGGCCGCCGAACGGGATGGCGTGATTACCGCCGTTCTCGCCAACGCCGGGCAGGTGGTCAGCGCCGGCCAGCCGGTGTTCCATATGGCGCGGCCGGAGGAAAAGGAGGTGGCGATCGCCGTTCCGGAAAGCCGCCTCGCCGAGTTCAAGGCCGGCGGACCGATGGCCGTCAGGCTGTGGGCCCAGCCGGAACTGCCGCTCAAGGGCGAACTGCGCGAACTGGCGGCGGCGGCAGACCCGGCGACCCGCACCTACGCCGCACGCATCCGCATCGTCGAACCGCCGCCGGCGGTCCAGCTCGGCATGACGGCGCGCGTGGTTCTGGGCAGCAACGGTGGCGCGGCGATCGTTGTGCCGCTGACCGCCGTCGTCAACACCGGCAGCGGCGCCCAGGTCTGGGTCGTCAGCGACGGCAAGGCGACGCCGCGCGACGTCGAGGTTGCCCGGTTCCGCGAGCAGGGCGCAGTCATCGCCAGCGGCCTCAAGGCCGGCGAACCGGTGATCATCACCGGGCAGCGCGCCCTGACTCCCGGGCTGACAGTCGAACCGCGCATTGCGCCGACGCCCGCCGAGCAACGCTGACCCCGTGAGCCACCGTTTCAACCTGTCCGACTGGACACTGCACCACCGGACGCTCGTTGGCTTCTTCCTGGTCGCCATCGCCCTGCTCGGCGTCTATTCCTATCGCCACCTGAGCCAGGCCGAAGACCCGCCCTACACCTTCAAGATGATGGTCATCCGCACCTTCTGGCCGGGCGCCACGGCGAAGGAAGTCGAACAGCAGATCACGGACAGGATCGAGAAGAAGCTGCAGGAAATGCCGCACATCGAGAAGATCACGAGCTACTCCCGCCCCGGCGAGTCGACCGTGATGTATTTCGGCAGCCACGAGATCAAGCCGGCGGAGCTCCCTGGCATCTTCTACCAGGTACGCAAGAAGGTCGGCGACATTCGCCATACCCTGCCCGCCGGCATCCAGGGGCCGTTCTTCAACGACGAATTCGGCGACGTTTTTGGCAACATCTATGCGTTGACCGCGGAAGGACTCGACTATCCGCAGCTCAAGGACCTTGCCGAGCACCTGCGCGACGACCTCCTGCGCATTCCCGGGGTCGGCAAGGCGGAGATCTTCGGCATCCAGGACGAGAAGATCTATGTCGAGCTTTCGAATGCCAAGCTGGCCACGCTGGGGATCGATCAGGCGCTCATCGTCCAGGCTCTGAGCCAGCAGAATGCGGTCGCCGGTACCGGCTTTTTCGAAACCGAGAGCGAACGCATCCAGGTTCGTACCAGCGGCGCCTACGATACGGTGCAGTCCGTCGCCGATACCCTGGTGCGCGCCGGCGACCGCAGCTTCCGCCTCGGCGACATCGCTGCCGTCAGGCGCGGAACCAGCGACCCACCGGCGCCGGCGGTACGTTTTCAGGGCAAGATGGCGCTGGCCATCGGGGTGTCGATGGCCAAGGGGGGCGACATCATCGAGCTCGGCGAACACCTGCGCACCTACATGGCCAAGGCCCAGGCCGGCCTGCCCGTCGGCGTGGCGATCGACGAAGTGATCAGCCAGCCCGACGCGGTGACGAAGGCCATCCAGACTTTCGTCCGCGCACTCGCCGAAGCGGTCGCCGTCGTCCTCCTGGTCACCTTCATCAGCCTCGGCCTGCGCACGGGCCTGGTCGTCGCCATTTCGATTCCGCTCGTCCTGGCCGCCACCTTCCTTACCATGTACCTGCTCGGTGTCGGCCTGCACAAGGTGTCGCTGGGCGCCCTGATCCTGGCGCTCGGCCTCCTGGTCGACGATGCGATCATCGCCGTCGAAATGATGTGGGTAAAGATGGAACAGGGCTGGGAGCGTACCCGCGCCGCATCGTTCGCCTATACGAGCACGGCCGGCCCGATGCTGTCGGGCACGCTGGTGACGGTCGCCGGCTTCCTGCCGGTCGCGCTGGCCAAGGCCTCGACCAGCGAATATGCGTTCGCCTTTTTCCAGGTCAACGTCATCGCCCTGCTCATTTCCTGGCTGGCCGCCGTCATCGCGATCCCCTGGCTGGGCTACAAGTTGCTGCCCGATCCGCGTGCGCCTAAAAAGCCGGGCCTTGTCGAGCGGCGCTGGCCGGCACTGGCGCGCCGCCTCCATAGCCTCGGACTCGGCAGTCCGGCGCACGGCGCGGACCATGATGTCTACGGCACCGCCTTCTACAACCGCTTCCGCCGGCTCGTCGGCTTCTGCGTGCGCCGCCGCTGGCTGGTGATCGGCGTCACCCTGGCGCTCTTCATCCTTGCCGTATTCGGCATGGGCAAGGTGCAGAAACAGTTCTTCCCGAACTCGACCCGCATCGAACTCAACGTCGAACTGCGCCTGCCACAGGGCGCCTCGCTCAAAGCCACCGATGCCGCGGCCCGGGAACTCGAAAGCTGGCTAGCCCGCGACAATGCCGAACACGACCAGTTCGAACACTATATCGCCTACATCGGAACCGGCTCGCCGCGTTACTTCCTTCCCCTCATCCAGCAACTGCCTTCGCCCGACGTCAGCCAGTTCGTCATCCTGACGCGCAGCGTCGAGGCCCGCGATGCCTTGCGCGGTCGGCTGGTCAAATACTACGAAAACGAACCCTCGGGCGTGCGGGCCAGCGTCGACCGCATCGAGAATGGCCCGCCTGTGGGCTATCCAATCCAGTACCGGGTTTCCGGCGAGGACATCCCCACGCTGCGACGGATCGCCGGCGAGATTGCCACGGTACTGCGCGGCAACGCCGAATTGTCCAACGTAAATTTCGACTGGAACGAACTGTCGAAGACGGTCGCGATCGAGATCGACCAGGACAAGGCGCGCCTGCTCGGCGTTTCGGGCCAGGACCTCGCGGCACTGCTCAACATGTCACTGAACGGCTATACGGTCACCAGCTACCGCGAAGGCGTGAAGACCATCGATGTGGTTCTGCGCGGGGTCGACGAGGAGCGCGCGCAGTTGTCCGCCTTGCCTGACCTTGCCGTACCTACGCGCAGTGGCCGGAGCGTTCCGCTGAGCCAGATCGGCCACCTCAAGCACGGCTTCGAACCGGGCCTGATCTGGCACCGCGACCGCAAGCCGACGATCACGGTACGCGCCAACCTCTACGGCCAGACCCAGGCCGCAAGCGTCGTCGCTCAAATCACGCCAGCCATCGACCAGATCGCCGCCGGCTTGCCTGCCGGCTTCACGATCGCCACCGGCGGCTCGATCGAGGAGCAGGCTACGGGCTCGAACGCCGTCATTGCGGCGATGCCGATTTTCGTTCTGGCGGTCATCACCGTATTGATGATCCAGTTGCAGAACGTCTCGCGCGTCACCATGGTCGTGCTCACCGCCCCCCTCGGGATCATCGGGATTGCCGCGTCGCTGCTCATTTTCAGGCAGCCCTTCGGCTTCATGGCGATGCTCGGGACGATTGCGCTGTTCGGCATGATCATGCGCAATTCGGTGATCCTGGTCGACCAGATCGAGCAGGACCTGGCGGCGGGCAAGCCGCGTGGCGAGGCCATCGTCGAATCGACCGTGCGCCGTTTCCGGCCGATCGTCCTGACCGCTGCCGCCGCCGTGCTGGCGATGGTGCCACTGACGCGCAGCGATTTCTTCGGGCCGATGGCGGTCACCATCATGGGCGGCCTGGTCGTCGCCACCGCCCTCACCCTGCTCTTCCTGCCGGCGCTCTACGCCGCCTGGTACAAGGTCAAGCCCGGCGCCGTCTGATCAGCGCAGGCCGGAGATTTCCTTCTGGATGGCAACGATGTTGCGCTCATGCTGCGCCACGCGGTCGCGATAGGGTTGTACGCGATCGAGCGTCGTCCCGGAGCTCTCGTTGGGCCGCAGCGCCTGCTGCTCTGAAAGTTCGCGGCGCGCCTGCTCGAGGCTGCGCTGCTCCCCCGCCAGTTCCTGCTCCAGTATGTGGCGGCGATCCATGTCGCGCGCCTTCTGGGTATCCTCCTGGACACGGGGAAAGCCACCCGGTGTCGGATTGGCCGCAGCACCGGAGGGCTTGCCCTTGGGCGCCGGGATCGTCGAATCCGGAACGCCGACCACGGCCTTGCAACTCTTGTCCACCCGCGTATTCGAGATCAGCATGCCACCGTTGGCGTCCGTACATCGGTAGATGGTCTGCGCTGACGCAGGCAAGGCGAGCAGCAAGAGAAGGGTAGAAATCGCACCGCGTGTCATCGTCATTATTCCTCGTAACCGTTCCAGTTTACCGGACTTAACGCCCCGCACGCCAAATGGTGGACAAAAAAAGGGCGGGGAAATCCCCGCCCTTTGTTGATGCCGCCTGCAGAATCAGCAGGAATAGTACAGGTCGAATTCGACCGGGTGCGTGGTCATGCGAACCTTGTTGACTTCGTCCATCTTCAGGGTGATGTAGGCATCAATCCAGTCGTTGGAGAAGACACCGCCACGGGTCAGGAACTCGCGATCCTTGTCCA
>ERZ724525.393-NODE-393-length-24593-cov-23.245293_pt1 | contig 24593 bp, 32 predicted proteins | sample MGYA00376058_ERZ724525 | MGnify/ENA primary metagenome ERZ724525 (study PRJEB28724, sample SAMN07190888) | wastewater metagenome | isolation source: influent of sewage treatment plant in Hong Hong | place: USA: Christiansburg, Virginia | collected 2016-03-01 ... | reverse complement strand
GTTGATCCAGGACTTGACCGTCATCTCCCACACCGAGGGCTGGTCCGGGCTGGCCTTGGTGCCGGGTGGCGACATGCGGTAGCCGTGCTGCATGATGCGCGCCTGCGACTGTGTCGGCGTGAACGCCAGCCGCTTCACATACTTGATGTTGTTCACGCCCTGGTAACCCGGCACCACCAGGCGCAGCGGCCCGCCATGCGCCAGCGACAAGGGCTCGCCGTTCATTTCCCAGGCCAGGATGGCATCGTCCAGCGCCTTCAGGGGCACCGAGCGCTCGACAAGAACGGTCAGAGGGTCCACACCTTCGGGCAGCTTTTCACCACCGGTTCCGGTGACATACGCCATGCCGTCCACCAGCCCACCCAGGGCGGCCACCACGTTGCGCAGCGGCACACCGCTCCACACCACACAACCGGCGGCACCCACCGTCCACGGCGTACCGCTGGGCTTGCTGGGGAAGAACCCCCGACCATTGCCCGAGCACTGCAGCACCGTGGCCACGGTGTCGATGCCCAGGGTCTTGAGCTCGGCCAGGCTCAGTGTGCGCGGATTTTTGACCCCCTCGATGGACACGGTCCAGGCATCGCGGTTCTCCAGAACGGCGGCGTCGGGTGCGGGCAAATTGTTGCGAACATACAACTGGTTCGACGGCGTGATCACGCTGGTTCCGAAGGCTGCGCGCCGCGTTTCCAGGGTGTTGCCGCTGTGCACGATCAGGGCGTTGGCGCTCTTCCAGCCAGCGTAGCCGGGCAACGGCTTGGGCGTGGCTGCGGCCTGGGCACGTGCAACGCCAGTCCAGCCAGCCAGCCCCAGCGCACTCAGTGCGGCAGCGCTTCCGGCCAGCATGTGGCGGCGTGGCAGTGTCATCGGGTTCGTCATGGGCAGGGTCCTCCGGAAATAAAGGAAACAGGTGAAGTCCGTCTTGCAACGCCGGATCGCCCGACGCCACAGAAGGGGCTTGGCGGATTTTGTGTGGGAAGCCGTTTTTGGCGAAGCGCTTTTGGAGCACAGATGTAAACAGGTGCAACAAATCCGCTGCAGGTGTTCGCAATGTCAAACCCTTGGGGCATATTTGCCAGACGGTTCACCGTGTTGCAAACGCGCACGCCCGGAAGTTGCCAGGCCAAAGCGCGGGCTATGCCGGATTGCGGCGGGGTCCAGGCAGGGCGTGCCCTGGTGTGGGCTCGCACCGTGGTGGAATCCGGCGCCGCACCGCCCATTGCGGCAAGCCACGGTGAAATTGAAGCGCCGCCATTCAACAATTCAAGAGGAAAAGCCATGCCCCGCAACTTTCAATGGACCGCTGTCACGCTGGCGTGTCTGCTCGTCAGCCCCTGGGCCCAGGCCCAGCTGACGGCCATCGTGGCGGTGGAACCCACCGCCAAGAAGGCGGCCCACACCATCGTCCGCAGTGCGCTGGAAACAGGCCTGACACAGGCAGCAGGCCAGCCCCTGAAGCTCAGCACCAGCGAAGACCTGGCCGATGTGATGCGGGCCACCCGCAGCGCGGGCTATGACGTGTTCATCGGCCCTGCACAGGTTGCTGCCTCGGCCTTGCAGCGGGGCTATGAACTGGTGGGTGCCACGCAAAAATCCGAGCAATACCTGCTGATCGGCGCAGCCAATGTGCCTGCGGTGGCGGCCATGAAAGGCCAGCGGCTCTATCTGCCGCAGCAGGACTCGGTCTACACCTATATGGCGCGCGGCATGCTCAATGAAGCCGGGCTGTCGTTCCAGGACCTGAAATCGGTAAAGCATGAAAAATACCCGCAAGCAGGCCTGTCCGCGTTGTCGCTGGGCGTTGCGGACGCCACCGTGGTGCGCGCCGATGAATGGGCCGAGTGGTCGGCGGGCCACCCCGGCGTGGCACGCGTGCTGGCCACCTCGCACCCGGTGCCGGGCGGCTTCACGATCGTGGTGCGCAAGGATCTGCCCGCCGATACACGCAGCAAGCTGGGCCAGTGGTTCGGCACGGCCACGGTGTCCAGCGGGCTGACGCCGGTCACCCAGCGCCCCGACGCCCAGGAATACCGCCGCGTGGCCGAACTGGGCCTGTTCACACCCAACGGCCTGCCCGGCGTGACCCGCATTTCCGCCAAGGAGGCGCAGCAGTTGCAGGCCCAGGGCGCCGTGGTGGTGGATACGCGCACCGAGAAGGAATTCAAAGCCAAGCGCATCCGGGGCGCGGTGTTGGCCGCCTACGTGGAGAAAAGCCTCAAGGATGTGGCCTTCAACGCGGCCCAGGACGACTTTCAGGCGTTCGACAAGGTTTCCCTCGACAAGACCAAGCCGGTGATCTTTGCCTGCAATGGAGCCGAGTGCTGGAAGTCCTACAAGGCGGCCAAGGTGGCAGCCGCCAAAGGCTTCAAGTCGGTGTACTGGCTGCGTGGCGGATTGCCCGAATGGGATGCTGGCGGACTGCCCACGGAAGGCGGCTGAGGCCACGGGCATCGCCCGCGCTCCAGACAAACTTCGACAGAAAGCCCATGACTGTCAGGCGCGCGGGTTGCTGACCTGAAGGCTGAGGCCAGCGGCGCACCACCAAGCCAACGGTACGCCAGGTCAGGCGCTACTGCCCGCGCAGCATCACGCGCCAACAAACACCGTCAACACGCCGGTGTAGCCATACAGGTGGTGGTGCGCAATTTCACCGCCGGCGAAAAAACCCACCAATGGCACATCGCCCAGCGCATGCCGCACGATCTGCAGTTCGGCACTGGGGCCGCCAAAGTGGGGGCCGCCCCGGCCCGAGCAGCTCACGTAGATCGCGCCACAAATGCGCCGCCCCGTCTGTGGCAGCGCACCAGCAGCGGAGGCGCCAGGGGCTGCGGCCTGTTGTCCGCCCTGCGCATCGGACGATACCAGCGGTGCGGTCTCCAGCTCTTCGGGCGAAAGCTCTTCGCGGATTTCGGCGCAGATGCGCATGAGGTCGGCGCGCGCCGCCGCCACATTGCGCTGGCAAAACGTCAGGTGCATGCCCGTCTCCACATGGTCGGCCAGCGCTACGCCCCGGCGGGTGGCATCCAGGCCCACGATGTGGCGCACACGCGTGTCGGTGCCGAAATGGCCCGTGCGGCGCTGGCCCTGGGGCTGCTCGCCCGCATTGACCAGCCCGGCCAGCGTGGCGCGCACCTTGCGCAGGGCGGGTTGCGGGTCGCCACCGTCCAGAGAAACCTCCAGCGTGTCGAGCAGCACATCGAGCGCAGGTTCGCCATCGAGCTGCAGCACCACGTTTTCGTGCGCGGCGGTGATGGTGTGCTGCGCGCCCACGGGCTGGCAACCTTGCGTGACACGCGACACCAGCGCCACCCCGGCGCCAAACGCCACACCCGAAAGCCCGCCGTCAAACACCCCGCTGGCGCCGCCCTGCCCGGCCATGTTGCCGTCACCCCCCACCGCAAACTGCACGTTGTTGCTGCGGCTGGCGCTCAGCCCCCCAAACAGGTAACCCGTGGCGGTGCGCGCAGCCATCTCGTCCAGCAGCTCGGCCAGTTCGGCGGTATGGCCATCGGCATGCACCAGCGCGGTGTAGGCCTCGAACCCGCTGGCCGGATTGCGCGGCAACGGGGCCACACCGGAAAACACGCGGTACTGGTCGGCGGGCACGTCCAGCAGCATCACGGAGAGCGCGGGCTCGTCAAAATACTCGGCGTTGCTGGCCGAGACGCCCACGCCCACGGTGCCGCTCCAGTCGGTCACCTCGGGCAGTTCACTGCTCAGATAGTCGAACAGCGCCTGCGCCTCGCTGGCGTAGTGGTCGGTGATGTAGAGCAGGCCCAGCGTGGGTGCGGATGCGTATTCGGGCAGGGACATCTGGGCCCGCAACTGGGCCAGCACGAGCGCGGCGGCCATGCGCCACTGGGGGTGGGTGGCATGGCCGGTGGGAAATAGTTTCATGGTGTGACCTCTCGGGCAGTGGCGGGCGCTGCCCGCAGCACCGCCAGATCAGTGATCTCAGCCCGCCGACTTGCGCGGTGCGCGGCGGGCCGTGGCTTTTTTGGCGGCGGGTTTCGCGGCGGGCTTGCTGGCAGATTTGGCAGGTGCCTTTTTTGCAGCAGACTTTTTGGCAGCGGGCGCTTTGGCCGCACCGGCAGCAGCGCGTTGGCCGGCCTGCATGGTCTCTATGCCCTTGGCGGCAAACTGGCTGGCCATGTCGGTGGCGGTCTTCATGGCTTCTTTGGCCAGGCCGGTGGCCACGTTATGGGTGGGATCGATGCTGGTCTGCTTGGCGGCGTCTTTCAGGGCGTTGGCCGCGATCTGCTGGAACTGGCTGGTCAGCGCGCCCCACCAATGCATGGGGTCCACCACGGATGGCTCGGGGGCCTGGGAGCCCTTGGAATCGTCGGCCGGTGCGGCCTGGGCTGGCTTGACGGGTTCTGCGGGCGCAGGCGCAGCGGCGGCTGGCGCGGGGGTTGCTGCAGCAGTTGCAGCTGCCCGGCCGGCAAAGGTTTCGGCAGCCTTTTGCATGCTGCCCATCACGCCGTCGGCAGGCTTGAGCTTGAAGGCGCTGGCCACGTCGCCCATGCTGAAGTTCATGCCCTTGAGCGTGGCCAGCGTCATCTTTTGCACCTCCAGCGCCTGGACGGTGGCGGTCAGGGCGCGCGAGTTCTGCTCCAGCCAGAACTGCACGGCCTTGAGTTCGTCGATGCGTTTTTCCAGCTCTTCGACGCTGATGGTGGGCGCCACCCAGTTCGACAGGTTGGGCAGCTGGGGAATGCTGCTGGAGGCCCCTTTGGCCAGGCTTTGCAGAAAGTCAAAGCCGGGGACGAATTTGCCGAAACCGAAGTTGGATGTGTCGCTCATGGCCGCTCCGCAATAGGTGGGTCTTTGGCACGCGCCCCGCAGGGCGTCGTGTTGGCACAGCTTACTCCAATGCCTTGCGTTCCGGAAAGCCCCCGGTGCTCAGTGCTTGTTTCCGTGCGCTGCGCCTTGGCCCATGCCGGAGGCCGCTGCTCCAGGTGCTTGCGAGGCCACCGGCAGCTGCAGTGGCAGCTGGGTTTCGGCGCCCTTGGCATCCTGGAACACCAGGGTCACAGGCACGTTGGAGCCCTTGGCCAACGGAGCCTTCAGGTCCATCAGCATGACGTGGTAGCCGCCGGGCTTGAGCTCGACGGTTTTGCCGGCAGGCAGGTCGAGCGCGGGTATGGCGCGCATTTTCATGATGTCGCCTTCCATCTTCATCTCGTGCACTTCGACCACGCCGGCTGCTGGCGACTCGGCGCGCACCAGGCGCGCGCCGTCTTTGGCAGTCAGGCGCATGAAGGCACCCGTGGCCTTTTGGCCCTGCACGGTGGCACGCGCCCAGGCGCCGTCCACCGCCACGGGGGCAGTGGCTTGGGCGTGGGCCTGGCCGGCAAGCAGGGCAAGGGCGAAGAGTGCGGGGCGGGTGATGCGGTGCAGTGTCATGGGGTTCTCCTGGGTAAAAAACGAATGGGAAACAGTAAAAGGGAAACAGTGAAAGGGGAACAACGTCAGCGGGAGGCCGCGTGCTGTCGACATTGCCACAGACAAGGCCTTCGGCGCAGGCGCGGAAATCTTCTGCCTGCCCGGCTTGCGGCCTGCAAACCGCTGCACACCTTGGCCAGCGCTGGCCCAGCCATGGCATGGGCGCGTCGCGCATTCAGGTAGCGCGGGCGCGGGGTCGATTCGCATAAGGCACGGGACACATCCAGCGCCGCGCAGCTTGGGTGCACGCAGCCTCCTGATTACAAGCCAAATAGGCCTCTAGCGCTTATCCATAAAGCGCAAACAGCTATTATAATAATAGCAAAATCAGAAGACAGCTGGGGGCCCGCGCGGCGGCAGCGGCGCGGCTGTGCGGGCCGCAATGTGCGCTGGCGGGGCAGAACCCAGGGCATGCGACGGGGGGCGGGCGACCGGCAACACTGCCGACGGGGGTGGCGGGGGTACACCGACATGGGCGCACAGTGGGCAGTCCAGCGTGTGGCTGGGAGTCTCCCGGGCGCCTTCATCGCTTTTCGCCACCAATTTGATGGCACCCGAGCCCGCGCAAATCAGCTCTACGGCCTGCGGACTGACCAGCGGCGAAGCCACGGCCACGCCGATCGACAAGGCAAACCACGCCAGCGCAAGGCGCGCGAACCAGCGAAGGTGCCGAAGGGTTTGCAGGAGGTGCCGCATGACGGCGCTGATTGTAGGGTGCCAACCCGCCATGGCCTTGACCGGGGTCATCTGTGCGACGGACTTCGCCGGTGCGCTCGCCTACGATGTGGGCTTCCACCCCACGACACCGGAGACAACCCCCATGCTGACACTCTGCGGCTTTTCAGCCAGCAACTACTACAACAAGGTCAAGCTCGCCCTGCTTGAAAAGGGCCTGCCCTTCACCGAAGAACGGGCCTGGGTGGGCGAGACCGACCCCAGCGCCACGCCGCTGGGCAAGGTGCCCTACCTGCGCACACCCCAGGGCACGCTGTGCGAATCGGCGGTAATGACCGACTACATCGAGGCCGCCCACCCCCAGCCCGCCCTGCTGCCTGCCGACCCGTTTGCCGCCGCCAAGGTGCGTGAGCTGATCACCTTCATGGAGCTGCACCTGGAACTGGTGGCGCGCAACCTCTACCCACAAGCCTTCTTTGGCGGTACCGTCAGCGAGTCGGCCCGCGAGAAAGTGGGCGCGCAACTGGAGAAAAACATTGCCGCCTTCGGCCAGCTGGCAAAGTTCAGTCCCTTTGTGGCGGGCGACAGCTTCACGCTGGCCGACTGCGCCGCCATCGTGCATCTGCCGCTTATCAGCGCAGCCACCAAGATCATCTATGGCCGCGACTACCTGGCCGACCTGCCGGTGCGCGACTACCTCGCGCGCATGGCCGAACGCCCCCATGTGCAGCGCGTGAACGCCGACCGCAAAACCAGCACCGCCGAAATGCTGGCCCGCCAACCCAAGCGCTGAGCACGCGCTGGAAAGAAAGGGGGAAATCCGGCCGCAGCAGCCGCCAGAAGCTGCAGATGCATCGGTTTCCTCCGTGCCATGCCGGGCTCCCCGCAGGGGCTGTGCAGCCTCTTCTTGACCCTTGTCAACGCATGGTGGGTACCTCGGGCGCACCATGGAGGTGTTAGACCATTCCCAAGGAACCCTCGCATGGACCCCCATCTCGCCGCTCCCTTCCGCCAGCAACTGCTTGCACAGCAATCCGCGCTTTTGGCCCAGTTGGCAGAGCAACGGGGGGGCGTCATCGGCCGGGCCGAGGCAGCAGCGGACCATTTTGGGCAGCCAGAAGATCCGCGTGCCCAGTTGGCCACTGAACGCGAGCTGGAATTTGCGCTGGACGAGCGCGAAACCGCCCACCTGGCCGCCGTGGTTGCGGCCCTCACACGCATCGAGGCCGGCACCTATGGCGAGTGCACCGATTGCGGTACCCATATCACCGCAGCCCGCCTGCACGCCACACCCGAGGCCGCGCGCTGCGTGCACTGCCAGGAAAAGGCCGAGCAGCACCGCCGGGCAGCCTGAGCAATCCTTTTTTTCTCCACTTCTTTACTTCAAGAAAGCATTTTCATGAGCACTTTTCACGCCGTTGTCTGGATGGACCACTCCGAAGCCCATGTGGTGATGTTCGACCGCGAACACACCGAGGCACAGCGCATCAAATCCCGCAGCCACCACAAGCACCAGGGCAAGACAGAAGACCTCAGCCTGTTCTTTGCCGACATCGCCCAGGCCCTGTCGAACACGCATGAAGTGCTGCTGGCAGGCCCCGGCCTCGCGCGCAACCAGTTCCGCGACTGGTGCGCCAAGCACAACGCTGCAGTGGCCGGCGCGGTGGTGGACTCGGTCGCGGCAGACCATCCCTCGGACGCTCAGCTGGTGGCCATGGCGCGCCAGTACTTCAAGAAGTTTGACAACATGGCGTCCGACCCGTCGATGGCCTGAACCCGGCCAGCCTGGCGGGCCTGATCGGCCCCGCCAGGCCGGTGCCTTGGCTGCTATCCTTTGCAGGATGCGCAGCCTTTTTCATTTCGCCTTTCATGTCACCGACCTGGATGCGGCGCGACGCTTCTATGGCGGCGTGCTGGGTTGCCAGGAAGGCCGAAGCACCAACACCTGGGTGGACTTTGACTTCTTCGGTCACCAGATCTCACTGCATCTGGGCACACCATTCGCCACCGCCCGCACCGGCCATGTCGGCGACCACCTGGTGCCCATGCCCCACTTTGGCGCTATTTTGGAGTTGCCCGACTGGCATGCACTGGCTGCGCGCCTGCGTGCTGCCAACACGGCCTTTGTGCTGGAACCCCAGGTGCGCTTTGAGGGCCAGCCCGGCGAGCAGTGGACGATGTTCTTTCACGACCCGAGCGGCAACCCGATGGAAATCAAGGGCTTTCGTACACTGGACGGGGTGTACGCGACATGAGCTACACCTTCGCGTCCGCCACGATCTTGCTGCTGCTGATCACCGATCCGCTGGGCAACATTCCCATTTTTGCCAACGCGCTGCGCGGCGTGGCACCCGAACGCCGGGCGCGGGTGATCCTGCGCGAGGTGCTGATAGCGTTTGCACTGCTGCTGGTGTTTTTATTCTTTGGCGCGCAGTTCCTGCGGGTGATGAACCTGAGTGATCTGTCGCTGCAGATCGCCGGGGCAGTGGTGCTTTTCCTGATCGCGCTGCGCATGATCTTCCCGCCCGACGCCGGACCTCCAACCGACCTGCCAGGCGAGCCGCTGATCGTGCCCTTGGCCATCCCTGCGCTCGCAGGCCCCTCCGCCATGGCCACCGTGATGCTGCTGGTGGCCCAGGCGCCCGAGCGAAAGATGGAATGGGTGGCCGCCCTGTGCGTGACCATGGCGGTGTGCGCGGTGGTGCTGCTACTGGCCGAGCGCATACAGCGCCTGGTGGGCGAACGCGTGGTGATGGCGTTTGAACGCCTGATGGGGCTGATCCTGGTGGCCATCTCGGTGGAGATGCTGATCCGCGGAATCAAGCAACTGGCGCATCAGCTGTAAATCCCGCGTCCTTGGGGACTGCACGCCCAGAGCATCCCGCGTGAATGCGGCGACCGAATCGCCGCGCAGGCCTATTTGCGGGCAAGGACCGGGAGAGCACCCAGCGCGAAGACCGAATTGGGCACTCCGGCACGGGCCATCAGCGGTGCGGGACGGCGCGCCAGTTTTGCACGGGCCACCACCGGTGACTCGACCCGTACGCCACGCGCCTGTTGCTCGGCCACCAGATCGCGCAGCGTGACAGACTGGAGGTATTCCAGAACCCGTGCATTGAACGCCGTGAAGAGCGAGCCGGTCATGGTCACCATTTGCGACGACCCGTTAGAGGCTGGCGCAGCCTCCTCACCTGGCTTGTGGTTCTCTACCGCCACCACGATGTCGGCAACCGACACCTGCTCGGGCTTGTGGGCCAGGGCATAGCCGCCTCCAGGCCCGCGTGTGCTGTCAACCAGCCCGGCCCGTTTGAGGGCGCTAAAAAGCTGCTCCAGATAAGACAGCGATGTCCCCTGGCGCGCACTGATCGTGGAGAGCGCAACGGGCCCGGTGTTCTGTCGCATTGCCAGGTCGGTCATCGCAGACACGGCAAGTTGGCCTCTGGTGGTAATTCGCATCTTCACTCCTTGTGAACATTGATACCTCCGAGCCCCGGGAAACCCTTTCCGGCTCGGTCCATGAAAACAATATAGCGGCTGAAACACTTCGCGTATATTCGTTTTATCGAGAAAAATAGTACGGTTTTTTCGAACTATGGTGTTTCATCATGAACTTCAAGCATCTCAAATACTTCTGGACAGTTGCCAAGGCTGGCGGCGTGGTGCGCGCCGGCGAGCAACTGCACACCACGCCCCAGACGCTGTCAGGGCAAATCAAGCAGCTGGAGCAGTGGCTCGGTCACGACCTTTTTCGAAAGCGCGGCAGAGGGCTGGAGCTGACCAGCGAAGGGCGGGTTGCACTGGGCTACGCCGAGCAGATTTTTGCGCTGGGTGACGAGCTGGAAAAATCCGTCCGCCTGTCGCGCGACCAGGCAAAGACGCTGGAGTTTCGCGTGGGCATCGCCGATTCGGTGGCCAAGCCGGTGGCCTATCACTTGCTGGAACCGGCGCTGGGCCTGGCGGATCGCGTGCACATGATTTGCCACGAAGGAAAATTCCCGGAGCTGTTGGCCCAGCTCACCCTGCACCGCCTGGATCTGGTGATTGCAGACGAGCCTGTATCCCGGAAGGTGGGTGTCAAGGCCTTCAACCATGCCCTTGGGACCAGCGCCATGAGCTTCTTCTGCGCCCCTTCACTCGCGCGGCAACTCCACGGCCCCTTCCCGCAATGCCTTCATCGTGCACCCATGCTGATCCAGGGCCCCACGTCTTCCGTGCGCCAGCAACTCGATCACTGGTTCAACAAATACCAGCTCCAGCCGCTCATCGTCGGAGAGTTCGACGACAGCGCCCTCATGAATGCCTTTGGTCGGGAGGGTCGAGGCGTTTTCACCTCTCCCAGCGTTCTGGAGGACGAAACCATGGCGCAGTTCGGCGTGGAGATCGTGGGCAAGACATCCGAGCTGGTGGAGGAGTTCTTCGCCATCTCCGTCGAGCGCCGCATCACCCACCCCTGTGTTTCCGCCATCACCCGGGCCGCCAGGGCAAAGCTGTTTGCGCTGTAAGCGCGCTGCCCAAAAACGGCATGAACAGAGCGACCCTGTGGGCGCGGCGTTCGGTGCGTTAAAAAGCTGCGGCCACCGAACTGCCAACTTGGTGATGGCGCCCGGGTACCAGTGCGCAAGGCGGGTTCGCTGCCCAACCTTGGCTGAAGAAACGGAGCGCGCGGCAGCATGACCAAACACGCAGGTCCGTGACCTTGCCTTGCCAAAAAACGCCGAAAACCTATTGCTTCGACCGACTCTTGCGCACCGGCTTGGCCGTGGAGCTGTTGGCCTTGGCGCTTGCCTGCTCCAGCCACAGCAAGGAATCCATCTGCGACAGAAAACGGCGCAGGTAGTCGGGCGACAGGGACTGCATCAGGCTGAGTGAGCGCAGCATGAGCCTGTGCGAGTTGAGTGGCCCGGCATTCTCAGGCCCGCGGTGCAGCGCCTGTACCACCTGTTGCTCTGCAGAAATTTTTGACCAGACCTCACTGAACTGGCGCACGCTCCTCAGGTCCGACAGGCTGGCGCCTTCGCTAGCGAGTTCGGTGCCTGCATCTGCTCGTGCGCGGGCATTCAGCTCGCGGTTCAGTTGCGCCAGAGCAGCGCCTGGGGCGGGCGCTGCGGACTTTGGAAGGCACGGGCTTTCCCCAACGATCAACGACCTTCGCCCGGCATAGGCTGCAACGGCCTCGCGCAACCGGCTCGCCAGCACCTGCTGCACCGCCGCGTGCTGGCCCGGCAAGCGCCGGGCCAGCACCTCCAGGTAATGAAACCGCGCGGGGTCGTAGTGATGTGCGCCCTCTGCCCGCAAGGACTCCAGGGTGGGCTCACTTGGCTCACTCATGGGCGATGGTTTTTGCGTTGGTGGCCCTGGGCACCGGGGCCATTTCCACGCGGCGGTTCTGCGCGCGGCCCTTTTCATCCGCGTTGTCGGCAACGGGTTGCTCGGCACCGAAGGCGGCAGCAAACACCTGCGAAGATGGCATCCCCTCGTCGATCAGGGCGCGTGCCACAGTGAGCGCCCGCTGGGCCGACAGCTCCAGGTTGTCGGCAAAGCGCTGGTGGGGGACACGCAGCAACGTGGTGTTGTCGGTAAAGCCACTCACCATCAGCATTTCATCGCGTTCGCGAAGATACACCTGCAGCGGCTGCACCAGACTTTTAAGGAGCTGGCGGCCTTCTGGACGCAGCTCGTCAGAGCCTGCCGCAAACAGCACGCTGCCGCTGATGCCTATGCGGCCGTTGTTTACCGTGACCCGACCGCTGGCCAGCGGAATGGCAAGAGCCTTCTCCAGCGCCATGCGGCGCTGCTCTTCGATCTGGCGCTTTTCCACCTCCTGCTTAAGGCTTGCCACCAGATCAATCTGCACCACGAGTACGCCGACAAGGATCAACACAAACGCGCCGAGCAGGCCCGCCATGAGGTCGCCAAAAACAGCCCATATCGGTGCGGTATGCGCCGTGTCATCGTCGAATGCTTCATCCAGGCCGGTCACGCATCGCCTCCCAAAGACGCCATGGCAGGCCGCCCCACACTGCCTTCACTACCGTGGAGCCTGCGCAGGTCTTCCACAATGCCCTGCTGCGCGCTGATGCTCAGGTCGATGACCTCACGGGCCTGGGCCACGTAGTAGGCCAGTTGCTCGTCGCTGCGGCTCATGGACTGCCCGATCGCCTGCTCAATGCTCTGCATGCTCTCCATGAGCTTTTCATTGCTGCCACTGAACAAGTCAACGCCACGGCTGAACGATTCTCCCAGGCTGGCCAATTCCACCGCACTGGCCGCCACATGTACGGCCACGTCGCCCACTGTGCCCGCCTGCTCCCGGAGTACCTTCCCAAACTGCTGACCCGCCTGTTCGAGCGCCTGGACTGCGGACCCTGCCAGTGTCTCGACGGCTGCACGCTGTTGTATCGCGGCTTCGCTCACCGAGTTCAGCAGGGTTCCCAGCTGTTCCATCATGGCCGTGCGTTCTACCAGGGCAACGTTGTCACGCTCGCTCAGGCGGGTCATTTCCTCGCGCAGCTGCGTGATGACCACCGCCGCGGCCTGCGGCACATCTGCGGCCGTCTTCAGCAGGCGTGTGAGGGGCGCCTCCAGGGCCGAGCCCAGCATTGCCAGATGCTGCGCCACGGCAGCCTGCAGCGTGTCGAGCCGATCCACCGCTGCCTGCCCGCGCACGGCCTCTGCATCGCGCAGTGAATTCAGCTCGGTGCGCCACACGGCAGTCAGCTCATCCATGCGCTGGCCCTGGGTATGCACCCACTGGGCCTCGGTCTCGATGCGGGTGCGCAGGAGCGCATCCGATTGGTCCATCAAAGCAGCCGCACCGCCGATCGCACGGGTCACCTGCTCGGTCATTCGCTCGGTGATCTGCGCTGTCGTGGCCTCCAGGGCCTGGCATACGCCCTGTTGCTGCGCCGCCGTCTGGGCCCCTGCGCGCTGCCATTCGGCGCTGAGCGCGCTGGCCATGGTTTCCATGGAGCGGATCCAGCCGTCCAGGCGCTGCTGATCAAAGGCCAGCTGAGTCGCGTGCGATTGCACACCCAGTTCACGCAGCGACGCCACCAGGAAGTTGGAGCGCTCATCAAACGCTTTCGTTACCGACTGCAATGCGCCGCCCAGCTGCTCCACCAAGCCGCCCTGGGTTCGTGTGTAACTGTGCAAGGCTGTGGTCCATGTGTCGGCCACCCGGTGGGCCGTACCCTCCCATTGCGCAGTGAGCGCCTGCAACTGCACATCGGTGGTCTCGCGCAGGCGCTCGTGCGAGTGCTGGGCCTCCTGGGTCATGGCGGCCATCGCCTGCTCGACCACCTGACGGATCGCATCCCCGGCGCGGAGGGCATTGGTTTCAAGGCTCTCTTGCAAGGATGCCCCCACAGAGCTAGCCAGATGCGTGTAGGCCGAAGCGGCCTCGCGGTGAAACTCCTGCTGTTGGGCCAGCAAATGCTGGTTGAGCTGGTCATTGCGACGCTCCAGCCCTTGCATCAGGTCTTGCAGGCGCTCAGCAATCAGCGGCATGGCCTGCGCCTGCGTCTTGAATGCAAGAAGCATTTCATCACGCCGATGGGCTGCCGAGAATGGCCGGAACAGTGCAGGAACACGCGCGTCGAGCAGGCGCGCGGCCTCCAATCGCTCACGACGGCTCATGGCGGACAAGAGGCCCAGGATGGCCGATGCAGCGACCCCAGCGATGGAGGTGCCAAAGGAAAGACCAAGGCCCTGGATCGGAGCCGCCAGCGCAGAGCGAATCGACTCGAGGCTGGACGAGGTCTCCAGCGCAAACATGGCACCCTTGAATGTGATCACCATTCCCAGGAACGTGCCCAGCATGCCGAGCATGACCAGCAGGCCTACCAGATAGGGTGTGAGGGCTGGGCCGGGCAAGGCTACACGCTCGCCCTCTATGCGCTGACGCACTGGGCTGCGCAGTGAAGGAACAAGGCGGACCAGCCAGCCGTCCAGGTCCGCCAACGGCTCTGCGGGGTTAACAGCCAGCGCAGTGGTAAGGGACGCGGTGGCGGCCCGGAATTGCACCAGCTCATATGCACCCAGTACGTAAACGCCGCCAATCACCACCGTCATCACCAGCGCCAGAGAGCTAGACCCCACGAACCCCCAGCCCACCCAGGCCACTACAGCAAGGCCCGCCGCAAATAGGGAGGCCATCACGATCTTGTTCATTCCTGTTGTCCTGTTTTGTCGTTGCGTGCGGCCTCCAACAACCCGTAAATCGGCTGAAGGCGCGCCTGCATTTCGGCGAGTAGCAACGCCTGTAGATCCTGCTCAAAGGCCCACAGCCACCCACCGGACTGTCGCCAGCGCTGTGGGTCATCGGCCCGGCCGGTGGTTTGCAGCATCTTTTGGTGCTCTTTGTGCCGATACACCAGACGACGCTCCACATAGCCCGACAACATGGCCCACGCCCGCTGCTCCCGCGCGTGAAACATCTGCTCCATGACGGAATCCAGCATTGCGAGCTGCCGCACGCTGCGTGCTCCAGTCGACAGCCACTGCCGCATCTGCGCCCGCACGGCGCCCAGTTTTGCGTCCATGTATTTTTGTATGCCGAGATAGCGCTGCACTTGTGCGGCGAAGTCATCCCGCTTCCAGGAATCGGGACTGTCAATGGGCGTGCGGTCGACACGTGCACGCATCGGCTTCAAAGGAGCACCATGGCCCGTGATGAGCGCTATGACATCGGCTTTTGCCGCCTGCAAGACGGCGTCCATCGTGTCCGCATCCCCGGCTTGCGCAAGCGGCGCCACCTTGGCCGGCAAAGACTCAATGGCGTGCAATGCCCTGCTCACATGGATGGCATCCACCGCATCCACCCACAGGCTCAACTGCTCTGCCACATCCTGCTGTGACACCTGTTCGCCCTCGGACCCAGCCCATTGCTGAAGAAGCACAACAAGACTTGAACTGTTGAGTCGATGACGCAGATACATCCCGTGTAACCCAATGACCGTGCCAGCTCCCAATCAGGTTACAGGCGTTAAGAGACACGAGTCCCCCAATCGAGAAAGCGACATCTTTTGCAGAACCGCCTTGCTACGCTGACACGAGGCAATGGCTGAATACCGCACTTAAGTGGCTCCAAAGAGGAAATCACACCAGAGGTGTGGGTCATGCGACCATCTACCCTGTCCCCGCCCCTCTGCGACCAGGAGACAACATCAACTGTTGGCCCATAAACAAAAAAACCCACTGTTAAGTGGGCTTTTTTGATAGCGGAAACCGCCTATTTTGGTTGCGCGAGAAGGATTTGAACCTCCGACCTTTGGGTTATGAGCCCAACGAGCTACCAGACTGCTCCATCGCGCGGTAAGAAATAAATTATACCCTATTATTCAGCAGCTGCCGAATTATTTTCGGTTTCTGCAGCACGATCGACCAATTCGACCAGCGCCATAGGTGCGTTGTCGCCCACGCGAAAACCCATCTTCAGGATACGGGTGTAGCCGCCAGGACGGGCATTGAAGCGGGGCCCCAAATCGTTGAACAACTTGGTAACGCTGTCGCGGTCACGCAGGCGATTGAATGCAAGACGGCGGTTGGCAACAGTGTCTACCTTGGCCAGGGTGATCATGGGCTCGATCACCCGGCGCAATTCCTTGGCCTTGGGGACGGTCGTCTTGATGGCTTCATGTTCGATGAGCGAATTCATCATGTTCTGAAGCATCGCAAGGCGGTGCGAGCTGGTGCGGTTGAGTTTACGAAGGCCGTGTCCGTGGCGCATGGTGCTTTCCTTTTACTTGATTAAATCAGGCAGCCGTATCAGGTACTGCCCGAGGCACTGTTCCCAGCAAGGGGAATCGAAAATTATAACTTAACGCTTATCCAAACCAGCAGGCGGCCAGTTTTCAAGCTTCATACCGAGCGTAAGACCGCGCGACGCCAGCACTTCCTTGATCTCGTTGAGCGACTTGCGACCCAAATTGGGGGTCTTGAGCAACTCGTTTTCGGTACGCTGGATCAGGTCACCGATGTAGTAGATGTTCTCGGCCTTCAGGCAGTTGGCAGAGCGAACAGTCAACTCCAGCTCATCCACAGGACGCAACAGGATAGGATCGAACGTTGCGTTGCCGCGAGGGCCTGCAGGTGCGTCAAATGCAGCCAGTTCACCACCTTCCAGCTGCGCGAATACCGCCAGCTGCTCCACCAAGATCTTGGCCGATGCGCGCACTGCGTCTTCGGCAGTAATGGCACCGTTGGTTTCGATCTCGACAACCAGTTTGTCCAGGTCCGTACGTTGCTCGACACGAGCGCTTTCTACGGTGTAGCTGACACGCTTCACGGGCGAGAACGACGCATCCAGAACGATCCGGCCAATAGACTTGGTCGATTCGTCGGCATAGCGACGCAAATTGCCCGGCACGTAGCCGCGGCCCTTCTCGACCTTGATCTGCATGTCCAGTTTGCCACCTGCGGACAGAGTGGCGATCACGTGATCAGGGTTGACGATTTCCACGTCATGCGGTGTCTGGATATCACGTGCAGTGACAACACCTTCACCGTCTTTGCGCAGGCTCAGCGTCACTTCATCACGGTTGTGCAGTTTGAACACGACACCCTTGAGGTTCAGCAGGATATTGACCACATCCTCTTGAACACCATCGATGGACGAGTACTCATGCAGAACGCCTGCGATAGTGACTTCCGTCGCTGCGTAACCCACCATGGACGAGAGCAGGACACGCCGAATGGCGTTGCCCAATGTGTGACCATAGCCACGTTCGAACGGCTCAAGCGCTACCTTGGCACGGTTGTGGCCAAGCTGTTCGACATTAATCGCCTTGGGTTTCAGCAAATTGGTTTGCATGCAACTTCCTCTCAATACCCCCAGCTCGTTACACCGGTAAGGCTGGTGAAGCGCCTAAACCGCGATGCCTCGCGGTTCAGGGACGGTTTCTCAAAATACGTATCGGGCGATTAGCGCGAATACAACTCAACGATCAGGGATTCGTTGATGTCGGCACCAAACTCATCACGATCAGGCACCTTCTTGAAGATACCTTCAGCCTTTTCGGCATTGACATCCACCCATGCCGGCATGCCAACCTGGGCCGCCAGCTGAAGGGCTTCAACAATGCGGTTTTGCTTCTTGGACTTTTCACGCACTGCCACCACGTCGCCTGTCTTCACCAGATACGAAGCGATGTTGACCGACTTGCCGTTCACCGTGATCGCCTTGTGGGAAACCAGCTGACGCGCTTCAGCGCGGGTCGAACCGAAGCCCATGCGATAGACCACGTTATCGAGACGCGATTCGAGCAGGAACAGCAAGTTGGCGCCGGTATTACCCTTGCGGCCTTCAGCGGCTTCGAAGTAGCGGCGAAATTGTTTTTCCAGCACGCCGTACATGCGCTTGACCTTCTGCTTTTCACGCAGTTGCAGGCCGTAGTCAGAGGTACGAGCGCCAGAGGTGCGGCCATGCTGACCAGGCTTGGAGTCGAACTTGGACTTGTCCGCAATCGAGCGACGTGCGCTCTTGAGGAACAGGTCAGTGCCTTCACGGCGAGAGAGTTTGGCCTTGGGGCCGAGGTAACGTGCCACTTGAGCTTCCTTTGTGTCATCTGCCGCAAACAATTGCGGGAGCCGCCTGAGGCGCTTGCGCGTTCTCAGGCGGCGGTGGGCTTAGAGAGATTAGATACGACGACGCTTTTGAGGGCGGCAACCGTTGTGAGGCACCGGTGTCACATCAGAGATCGACGTGATACGGATACCCAGTGCGCCCAGAGCGCGCACCGACGATTCACGACCTGGACCGGGACCCTTGATTTCAACATCAAGGTTCTTGATACCCTGGTCGATGGCTGCGCGACCCGCCACTTCCGAAGCCACCTGGGCTGCGAAGGGGGTGGACTTGCGCGAGCCCTTGAAACCCTGGCCACCGGACGATGCCCACGACAATGCATTGCCCTGGCGGTCGGTGATGGTGATGATGGTGTTGTTGAACGAAGCGTGCACGTGTGCAACGCCGTCCGACACGTTCTTGCGAACTTTCTTGCGTACGCGCTGCGCTGCGTTATTGGCAGGTGATTTAGCCATATTGATCTTTCAATCTTTATTTCTTCAGTGCCGCTGCGCCCTTGCGCGGACCCTTGCGAGTGCGAGCATTGGTACGGGTACGCTGGCCACGCATTGGCAGGCCACGGCGATGACGAAAACCACGGTAGCAACCGATGTCCATCAGTCGCTTGATATTCATCGTGGTTTCACGGCGCAGGTCACCTTCAATGGTGAACTGCTCAATTTGCTCGCGAATTTTTTCCAGATCGCTATCAGAAAGATCTTTGATCTTCTTGCTGTAAGCGATGCCAGTTGCTTCGCAAATTTTGCGAGCGCGGGTGCGTCCAATGCCAAAGATAGCGGTCAGACCGATTTCCGTGTGCTTGTGCGGCGGAATGTTAATGCCAGCGATACGTGCCATATGCGTCCTCTAATACTTTCCAATCAACCTTGGCGCTGCTTGTGACGCAGATCCGTGCAGATCACGCGCACCACACCCTTGCGGCGGATGATCTTGCAGTTGCGGCAGATTTTTTTGACCGAAGCCGAAACTCTCATTGCATTCTCCTAAAACTATTCCATCCGTCCCGGCTGCTTTGCACGGAACACAATTTGTGCCCGCGAAAAATCGTGGGGCGCCAACTCTACCGATATCCAGCTCTTTACAGGCAGCGTCGCCATGAAAGCGCGCTGCCTTCCTAATCATCAACTGCCTGCGTTGCCTTTGAAATTGGCCTTCTTGAGCAGCGACTCATATTGTTGCGACATCATGTAGTTCTGAACCTGGGACATGAAGTCCATGGTTACAACCACAATGATCAACAGTGATGTTCCACCGAAGTAGAACGGAACGTTGTACTTCAAGATCAGGAACTCTGGCAGCAAACACACGAAGGTGATGTAGACAGCGCCCGCCAAGGTCAGGCGAACCAGAATCTTGTCGATGTAACGGGCAGTTTGCTCCCCCGGACGAATGCCTGGAATGAACGCACCACTCTTCTTCAAATTGTCCGCAGTTTCACGGCTGTTGAATACGAGTGCCGTGTAAAAGAAACAGAAGAAGATGATCGCGGTGGCATAGAACATCACATAAATGGGCTGACCAGGAGTCAATGCACCCGAGATGTCTTTCAACCAGCGCATGGATTCACCCGCACTGAACCAGTTCACCACCGTTGCCGGCAGCAAGATGATCGAGGACGCAAAGATCGGAGGTATCACGCCGGCCATGTTCAGCTTCAAGGGCAAGTGCGACGACTGACCGCCGTAAACCTTGTTACCAACCTGCCGACGAGCGTAATTCACCAAGATCTTTCTTTGACCACGCTCCACAAACACCACGAAGTAAGTCACCAGACCCACAACAATGACAATGAAGATCGCCGCCAAAATGCTCATTGCACCCGTGCGAACCAGTTCCAGAAGACCTCCGATCGAACTCGGCAACCCTGCAGCGATACCTGCAAAGATCAGGATCGAAATCCCGTTACCCAGTCCTCGCTCGGTTATCTGCTCACCCAGCCACATCAGAAACATAGTGCCGGCCGTCAGGCTGACCACCGCAGTCATGCGGAAGCCGAAACCCGGATTCAGCACCAGACCTGCCGAGCTTTCGAGCGCGACAGCAATGCCCAGGGACTGAAAAAGGGCCAAGCCCAATGTGCCGTAGCGTGTGTACTGAGTGATCTTTCTGCGACCGGCTTCGCCTTCCTTCTTCAGCTGCTCAAACGTGGGAACCACGTAAGTCATCAGCTGCATGATGATCGATGCCGAGATATACGGCATGATCCCCAGAGCGAAGACCGTGAAGCGAGAAAGCGCACCACCCGAGAACATGTTGAACAGGTTCAGGATTCCGCCTTGCTGGCCACTGAACAGCTGCTGGAGTTGAGCTGGATCGATACCTGGCACAGGGATATGAGCCCCTATGCGATACACGACCAGCGCAAGCAACAGAAAAACCAAGCGACGACGCAGATCGCCGAACTTACCGGTCTTTGCAATTTGAGCCGCGCTAGTAGCCACAGATGTCTTCCTTCAGAGCCACACTCAGGCGACGCTGCCGCCAGCAGCTTCGATAGCTGCCTTGGCACCGGCCGTTGCGCCCACACCGTTCAGCTTTACAGCCTTGGTGAGAGCACCACTCTTGATGACCTTGACGACCTTGGCCAGCTCGCCCACGAGGCCAGCTTGCTTGAGAGCCAATACGTCCACTTCGGCCAGGCCGAGTTGGTCTAGAGCAGTCAGTGTCACTTCTGCGTTGAACTTGAGCAGATGCGATTTGAAACCGCGCTTTGGCAGACGGCGTTGCAAAGGCATTTGACCGCCTTCGAAACCCACCTTGTGGTAACCACCCGAACGCGACTTTTGACCCTTGTGACCACGGCCAGCGGTCTTGCCCAGACCGGAGCCGATACCACGGCCTACGCGGCGCTTGGCATGCTTGGCGCCGTCTGCGGGCTTGATGCTATTGAGTTCCATGATCTATCTCTCAGAGGATTTTGACCAGATAGCTGATCTTGTTAATCATGCCGCGCACTTCAGGCGAGTCCTGCAGTTCGCTGACACTGTTCAGCTTGCGCAGGCCCAGGCCACGAACAGTGGCGCGGTGCGATTCCTTGGTGCCAATCGGGCTGCGCACCAGTTGAATCTTGACGGTTTGTTGCGTTGTCATATTCAAGCTCCGGTTCAGGCGAAGATGTCTTCGACTGTCTTGCCGCGCTTGGCTGCCACATTCGACGGGGTGGTCGAATTGACGAGCGCGTCAAACGTTGCACGGACCATGTTGTACGGGTTCGATGAACCATGGCTCTTGGCCACGATGTCGGTGATGCCCACAACTTCAAAAACAGCGCGCATAGGGCCGCCAGCGATGATGCCGGTACCCTTGGGTGCCGGATGGAGTTCCACCGATGCTGCACCGTGATGGCCCTTCACCGAGTGGTGAATGGTGCCGCTCTTGAGCGCAACCTTCACCAGATTGCGACGGCATTCTTCCATCGCCTTCTGCACAGCTGCGGGCACTTCCTTGGATTTGCCCTTGCCCATGCCCACGCGGCCATCGCCGTCGCCAACCACCGTCAGTGCGGCGAAACCGAGAATACGGCCACCCTTCACGACTTTGGTCACGCGGTTCACCGCGATCATTTTTTCGCGCAGACCGTCGTCCTGGCCTTCGCTCTGCACCTTGGGTTGAAATTTAGCCATTTTTAATTCCGTTCCGCTTAGAACTGCAGACCTGCTTCACGGGCTGCATCGGCCAAAGCCTTGACGCGTCCGTGGTACGCAAAACCTGCGCGATCAAATGCAACCTTCTCGACACCAGCAGCCTTTGCTTTTTCAGCAATACGCTTGCCAATAGCCTGGGCTGCAGCGGCATTGCCACCCTTGCCCGAACCGCCCAGCGACTTGCGCACATCGGCTTCGGCCGTGGACGCACTTGCAAGCACCTTGCTGCCGTCGCCGGAAATCACACTGGCGTAGATATGGAGGTTCGTACGATTCACGGTCAAACGCGCCACGCCTTGCTGTGCAATGCGGATGCGCGTCTGACGCGAACGACGAAGACGCTGCTCTTTCTTTGTCAACATTTTGCAGCTCCTTATTTCTTCTTGGTCTCTTTGATCGTGATCTTTTCGTCCGCATAGCGGATACCCTTGCCCTTATAGGGCTCAGGTGGACGAACAGCACGAATCTCGGCAGCAATCTGACCTACGCGCTGGCGGTCTGCGCCCTTGACGACCACTTCCGTGGGCGTGGGGGTTGCAACCGTAATGCCGGCGGGCATGTCAAAATTCACAGGGTGCGAATAACCGACCGTCAGGTTCAGGCGAGCACCGGAAGCAGCAGCTTTGTAGCCCACGCCCACCAGGCTCAGCTTCTTTTCGAAACCCTTGCTAACACCGACCACCATGTTGTTGACCAACTGGCGAATCGTGCCGCTCATAGCGTTTGCTTCGCGGGACTCGTTAGCCGGCTCAAAGCTGAGCTTGCCGTCATTGCTAGACACCTTCACCAGCACATTTTGTGCAAGCGAAAGCGCACCACCAGAACCCTTGACAGAGATCTGGTCATCTTTCACGGACACATCCACGCCTGCGGGGATGGTCACGGGCATTTTTCCTACTCGGGACATTTCAGTTTCTCCTCAATGCCGCGGGTTAGGCCACGTAGCAGAGCACTTCACCACCGACACCGGTAGCACGCGCTTTGCGATCAGTCATCACGCCCTTGGGAGTCGTGACGATTGCCACACCCAGACCGTTCATGACTTGTGGAATGGAATCACGGCCTTTGTAGACACGCAGACCGGGGCGGCTGACGCGCTCGATGCGCTCAATCACGGGACGGCCTGCGTAGTACTTCAGGGCGATTTCAAGTTCGGACTTGCCAGCTTCGGTTTTCACCTGGAAGCCGTCGATATAACCCTCGTCCTTCAGCACTTGGGCGATGGCAATCTTCACTTTGGAAGAAGGCACCAGAACCGTGGCCTTGGCGACCATCTGTGCGTTACGGATGCGGGTCAGCAAGTCAGCGATGGGATCACTCATGCTCATGTTGTATCTCTCCTGCCTGCTTACCAGCTGGCCTTGGTGACACCGGGGATGTCGCCTGCAAAAGCCAGTTCGCGAATCTTGGCGCGGGCCAGACCGAATTGACGGAATGTTCCACGTGGGCGACCGGTGATTGCGCAACGGTTACGCTGACGCGTAGGGTTTGCATTGCGTGGGAGCTTTTGCAGGCCCAGACGGGCTGCATCACGCTCTTCGTCGCTGCGCTTGGCATCGCCAGCAATCGCCTTCAGTTCCGCATACTTGGTTGCGTACTTGGCTGCCAATTTTTCGCGCTTCAGTTCGCGCTGGATCAAAGCTACTTTAGCCATGCTTCGCCTCAGTTCTTGAACGGGAAACGGAAACCAGCGAGAAGCGCCTTGGCTTCTTCGTCGGACTTGGCCGTCGTGGTGATGCTGATATTGAGACCGCGCAAGGCATCAACCTTGTCGTATTCAATTTCAGGGAAAATGATCTGCTCTTTAACGCCGATGTTGTAGTTGCCGCGGCCATCGAAGGCGCGACCAGAGATACCACGGAAGTCACGAACGCGAGGCAGCGCCACGGTCACGAAACGGTCCAGGAACTCATACATCTGCACGCCGCGCAGCGTAACCATGCAACCAATGGCCTGGCCTTCGCGGATCTTGAAACCAGCGATAGCCTTCTTGGCCTTGGTCACCACGGGTTTTTGACCAGCGATTTTGGTCAAGTCTGCCACAGCGTTGTCCATCACCTTCTTGTCAGAGACCGCCTCGCTCACACCCATATTGAGCGTGATCTTGGTGAGCCGGGGAACCTGCATCGGCGATGTGTAGCCAAACTGCTTCATCAGTTCGGGAGCGACTTTGTCGCGGTAAATTTCTTGCAGTCGTGCCATGTTTACCCCTTAGGCCGCCTTGATTTCAGCGCCGCTGGACTTGAACACGCGAACGCGTGCACCGTCAGCCTGCACCTTGATGCCTACGCGATCAGCCTTACCGGTAGCGGCATTAAAAATGGCCACGTTAGACTGATGGATGGGCATGGACTTCTCAACGATGCCACCCGTCAAACCCTTCATGGGATTTGGCTTGGCGTGCTTCTTGACGAGATTGATGCCGTCGATGACCAAATACGAGTCATCCTTGCGCAGCGACACTGTGCCGCGCTTGCCCTTATCGCGCCCTGTCAGCACGATGACTTCGTCGCCCTTGCGAATCTTGTTCATGGCGCGTCCTTAGAGAACTTCAGGAGCCAGGGACACGATCTTCATGAACTTTTCGGTACGCAGTTCACGCGTCACGGGTCCAAAGATGCGGGTGCCGATAGGCTCCAACTTTGCATTCAGCAACACCGCAGCGTTGCCATCGAATTTAACGAGCGAACCATCGCCACGACGAATACCCTTCGCCGTACGCACCACCACCGCGCTATAGACCTCGCCTTTTTTGACGCGACCACGCGGAGCGGCTTCTTTAACGCTCACTTTGATGATGTCGCCAACGCTTGCATAACGACGCTTCGAGCCACCCAGCACCTTGATGCAAAGGACGGATTTAGCGCCGGTATTGTCGGCAACCTCTAACCGAGATTCTGTCTGGATCATTTTTCAATATTCCCAACTTGTACCGGGTAAACCAGCTTCATAGCCAGCCACCTAGTCAGTCTTGGGCCCGTCGTCCGCGCTGCAAACCATTCACAACGCATCTTATTGGGCAAGAACTTACGCTCTTTCAAGCGAAGCCCACGATTCTGTCAAAGATACTTCGGACTGTCAACAACCCTTTGCGCCTAATTCACGCAGAAATGTGCAAATACCGCACACCGCGTTGCACAAATACATCCGCCGCCGCCCAGCACAGGCCCCGGGGCAGGCCAGCCACACCAGCCGAGGACAGCTTTTACTATGAATTTAATAGCTGTATGCGCTTATAAACAGGA
>ERZ724525.392-NODE-392-length-24617-cov-6.687729_pt1 | contig 24617 bp, 33 predicted proteins | sample MGYA00376058_ERZ724525 | MGnify/ENA primary metagenome ERZ724525 (study PRJEB28724, sample SAMN07190888) | wastewater metagenome | isolation source: influent of sewage treatment plant in Hong Hong | place: USA: Christiansburg, Virginia | collected 2016-03-01 ... | reverse complement strand
CTTTTGATGCACCAGCCGACCCGAACTGGTGCGCTCGCGGTTTGCCGCATAACGCCAGCGGTAACCAGACGGCCCGTCAGGGCCGGTCTGGTTGACCAACGGGTTCGGCGTCTTGATTACGGAGAAAGGTAAAGCGATGGAATACGTACCAACACCTGGCCCGCTGCCGGGAGAGCAATGGAAGCCGAGTAACAGCGACGTTGGGTATAGCTTCTTGGCGAATGAATGTGGGAACTGTGCGCGAGACAAGGCGATGCGCGAAGGCGCCGACTTCGACGAGTGCGACGACAACGAGAAGTGCGAAATCATCGGCGCCTCGTTTCGTGGCGAGGCCGTGGAATGGCGCCGGCTACCGAGCGGCGAGGTGAAGTGTATTGCATTTGTGCCAGCCGGCGAGCCGATACCTGCGCCGCGCTGCGCTTTGACATGCGACATGTTTGAGACGCCGAACGCACCAGCTAACGCGCCGGCCCACGCTGGCGATTGAACAAGGACACTGCTTGCGGCCGGTCGCGTTGAGCGATGGGTTCGGCGTCACTTTACGAAGAGAGGATGAATTATGAAAACACCCCGCGAAAAGTACATGAATGACCCGGAGTACCACCAGCTTGTTTGCATGCTGGAAAGCTTCGTCGAGCGGGCGCGATTCACGCCGTCCGAATTGCGCGAGGCCGCTGTACTGGCGTGCATTAACTACGAAATGCGCAATGTGCGGGAGATGACGATTGATCCGCGAACGGCGGAAGCCTTCCGGGTCTTGGATGAATTCACGACGCGGAAGCCAAAACGGTGACGCCGAACGCCCAGGTAACAGGCGCTGCGCCTACGAACGGAGAACGAAGCGATGACCTTTGAACTACTTGCTGACGCCAGAACGGAGCTTGATGGCGCAGCGTCCTTGTTGACCGACGTGTTAGGTTTCGCGGTTGATGACGCAACACAAAATAATTGCAAAAAGTTCTTGACTATCGTTTGATTGCGCACTACAATAACAACATCAACTCAACAAACGAAGGAGAAACAAAATGTTCTACACACAAGCAACCCTCGGAAAAATTAACAAAGACGTAGTGACCTACTTTGAAACAGAAGCAGCAGCAAAGCGTGCGGCAAAGCGCCAAGCAAAAGACAAGGATTACACGGCGGTCTGGTACGGCAACCCGAACCGGATGGAAGCAAGGGTTCAAGTTAAATGACAACCAGAGGCGGCCCAGGAAGGGGCCAAGGCCGCAAGCCCGTGAAGCAGGGAGAGGAAACGGTAACGATCTCTCTGCGCCTCACGACCGGACAGCGCGAGAAGCTGGCACGGCTAGGCGGTGCCGAATGGGTGCGGGGCAAGATCGACCGCGCAAAGGAACCTAACGCCGAATTCAGCGGGCGGTCGAAGGCCGGTCCGCTGGAATGACGTGTTATGTTTCGTGGTTGATAACGCAACACAAAATAAATGCAAAAAACTCTTGACTATCGTTTGATTGCGCACTACAATAACAACATCAACTCAACAAACGAAGGAGAAGCAAAATGCAAACAGCTCAACAACACGAAATCGACGCCCAAATCGAAACCGCCATGCAAACCAAAATGCGCTGCGGCTACACGCAAACCGCAGCGATTCACAAGCTGTGGGTGAATAGCCGCCGATTCGTTCTTGGCTTCAATTTTAAGCAGGGTGTAAAGGTTGGCGACGTGTATTCCAACGAAGACGGCAGCCGGTGCGAAGTGGTGGCCCTAGTATGAACGAGGCAAAGAGAGGCGGCCCCGGAAGGGGCCAAGGCCGCAAGCCGGTAAAGCGGGGAGAGGAAACGGTAACAATCTCCCTGCGCATGACGACGGCGCAGCGGGAGAAGCTGGCGCGGCTAGGCGGCGCCGAATGGGTGCGGCAGAAGATCGACCGCGCAAAAGAAACATAACGCTTAGCTGTGCGGCCTGCGCGGCTTTTCGCGCAGGTCCGAACGAGCGTTGTGTTATGCGCAATTTTTGGAGAATTACATGAAGAACCCTATACAACCATTGGCGAAAGACAAAAACGGCGTGCTGCGATTTAAGGCAAACGCAATAGTTCAGCACCTGCTTGATACGCACCCGACCTGCGACCTGAATCGCTTGGCGTGCATGGATTTTACTGATGACGACCGGCAGCAGTTTGCGCAGTTGATTGGCTACAGCCTGAGCGGTTACGGTGAATTGCAGAGCTACGTTGACGACCATGCCTATGCCACCGCTGCGGAGATGGCCGATTCCCCTGAGATAACCGAAGACAAAGCCCGGATTGCTGCGCTTGAGGCCGAAATTTCCGAACTGCATGAGGCGGCAAATGCCATGCGCGGCCCAGTAGCCGTGTTGCTCGGCATGCACCCGGATGACCTGAGTGCATAACGCTTAGGTGATGGGCCGAGGCAACGCCAGTTGCCGAAGGTCCAGCGCGAAGCGCGACATCGACTGCTGTGTTGGGCGGCATGAAAAATTGGAGATTGGAATGGTCGCAAAAGCAAAGTTTCAAAAACCGGCAGGAACAAAAATATATAACTGGACCGTTATTGACGGAAACGCCCCGCCTCCGCCAGGAAAGAAAGGTGTTTATTACCTATTGGAGTGCAAATGCGGAAAACAAATGCTTAAAGGGCAGCACACAGTAAATAAGCGCCGGGTAAAGCAGTGCAGAGCTTGCCAGATTAACGACATGAAATTGGCGGCGGCACAAAAACCGGAAAAACCAATAGTTAGCCGCGCCAGAGACCGGATTAAATTGGCAATCGAGTTGCTTGAGCGAAACGGATACACGGTGACGCCCAACGCGAAGTAGACGGCAAAAACGCCGTCTATTCTGTCCAGCGCCGTCTATTCTGTCGAACGCGGCGCTGGAAACCATTGCAGCACAGTGACCAGCGCAGGCTGCTTAAATAGCGGAACAGCCAAACACGGCGTGCGGAGCGGCTTTCCATTTGGCCAGATCAACTACTTGTGCGGGCATGATTCCCCCTTTGCGAAACTAAGCGCCTCGCGGCGCGTTTTGAAGCGACGGACTGACACCGGCCGCAGCTTCCATACGCGATAGCGGCCGACGAACAGAATCAGGAAGTTTCGCCATGATGGGAATTCATGCCTGTTCGGGATGTACTCAATCACCGAAATGGTTTTCCAGGCGAACGCCTCGGCAATGCCGGCATGTGGCACGGCGCCTTTGAATTTATAGCTGCGCCGTTTCCAGACGTAGCGCCGCCCTTTGCCTTTGAAGCCGGCCAGCCATAGCCAGGCGGCGACGATCAGGCAATTGAGCGGCAGGCGCATCATCTCGGCCAAGCGTCATTCAGCGTTCTGCAGTCGGCAGCGAGTCGGTCAGTTGTTTCTGCCAGCGCGCTATATCGCTCCGTGCATTCGTCGTGAACGTCGAGGCAGACGCCGGCAACACGACGGGCGGCTTCGGTGGATAGGTCTGCGACACGGGCGCGCATGGCGTTGCGGTCGTGGCGCACCCGCTCAAGCTGGCGATGGAGATCAGCAATATCAGCAGACAGCACGGCTTGGCGTTGTTCGGCATCATGATTGGCCTTTCGTATTTGGGATTGATAGGCCGCGTCGCGGTCGTTGGCGGCCTGCTCGGCCTTGAGCTTGTCGGCCGTGCAGACGGCTGTGGCACGCTGGCTGCCAATGCCTTCGTGATACGAAATCAGCCGGACATAGCCGACCATGAGCGCAATGCCGAGCGCGACGATGCCGGCGATCTGCGCGGCGAATCGATACGGCGCCGGGATCAGGTCGAGCGGGCTCATACAATCTCCGAATAGCGCACGCCGTCAAACACCAGCGCCTGGTGACGCGGGTTGTCGGATATGGCGAAGTGAATCCAGGCGCCACGCTCGGCAATGAGCTGGTCGTACACGATGCCGCTCATGCGCAGCGCTTCGAAAACATCGATCACCTTGCCGTAGCCGGGGCAGATGAAGTCGGCAGCCAGCCCGGTCAGGTGCGCGGATTTCCGGGCGCCACCGACGCCCTTATTGACACCGGGCGAGCGGTAGCCACTGCGGATGATGACCGGCCGGCCAAGCCAGGCGCGCACCTTTTCAAGGGCGACGGCGAGGCGGTGCAGATTGGCCAGCGCCGCCGGGCCGGGCGTGTTGTCGATCTCCATGTGGGCGGCAAACTCGCTTATCGTGAGTTCGGCCAGGGAGAAGTTCGGCGAGAGCATCATGGTCGTTACTCCGTGTCGTCCTGCCGTGTTTGCCGACGGTGACGCTGTTTTGATACGTCCCATGCACCGGCAACCGCAAGGACGATCATGATGACGAGTAAGGCCAGGGTGTTGATCAGGGCGGTTTCCATCAGCCGGCCCTCCCGGCGATGGCGCGCTGGAATAGCCGCTCGAGGCCGGATGCGCCAAGGCTGGCCAGGCTGGCAGCAATGCCGATCTGGCCCAGCAGCGGCAAGTCAGGCACCCAGACAAGCACGGCGCCGGCCGCCATGCCGAGGCCGCCCGTGGAAAGCGAGCGGCCAAGGATGATGCGCCAGGTGAGCACCTCCTGACTGGCGAGCAGTTGCCCGAGGCCGATGGTGATGCCGACCAGAGAAAACAGGGCGGCCTTGGCTATTTGGCCGATGAAGCTGGCGATTTTTTCGGGCATTTTTGGTCCTTTCGTCAGACGTCCGCAGTAGCACGCACGATATTGGTGCCGTCGGCATACACGATGGCGCGCTTGCCGGCGGCAACGGTGATGCCGGTGCCGCTGGCGCCGATGAACTGCAGGCCAAAGCCGCCGGCAGTGTTGTTGAATACCGTCCATTGGCGCGGCTTGATCGGCAGGAGGATGTTTCGCGCAGCGGTTAGCGTGCCGGTGAATTCGAGAATCTGATTGCGAACTTCGGCGAACCCGAGTGTGGTATTGGCGTCGGCCATCGCTTTTGCCAATCGGCCTGTCACATCGGGGACTGCAAGGCGGTGGTCGGTGTAGCTGGTCACCGTGGCGGAGCCGGTGACGACCGTGTAGAGGGGTGTTCGGCCGACGGTGAATCCCGTCGTGTTGAACGACACGGCGCCGGTCGTCGGCTCGGCTTCGACATAGTTTGTTGTGCTGGCCGTCAGGGTTAGCGTGGCATTGGCGATCTGGGTCAGAACGCCATTCACCAGCACGTTGCCGCCGTAATAGCCCCAGGTCAAGCCCGAGGTGGTGGATTGCCGGCGGCCGTACAGGCTGGCAGGGCTCAGGGCGTCAAACATGGCGTTGACGGTGATTTCCTTGCCAGCTTGGCTTTGAACCAGGGCGTCGAAAGTGATGGTAGCGTTGCTCATGGATTACCTCGTGATGCTGGTGGTCAGCGGATTGCCGCGCCCCACATTGGCCGATAGCTGATAGACCTTGACGTACAAGGTCGCCTGGTTGCTGCCGAAGTCAGCGACCTGCTGGGCGCTGGTATAGATGGCGCTGGCTGTTGTCAAGCCGGTTATCGTGCGCTTGAGCGTGGTGTAGCTGGCGCTGGCATAGATTTCAATCTCATAGGCTTCGCTGGCCTCGCCCAGCGGGGCATCGACATAGGCACGCCATTCGCCACCAACCCGAGTGCGGCGTAGCCATTCCAGCGTCCAGTCGTTGCTGGATGGGTTGCGATTTCCATTCAGCCAGACAGGCGATAGGCATTCCTGATTGACACCGACATAGGCGGTATTGATGGCGCGGGTATCAGCCAGCAGGCTACCGGCAGTCACGGCTTTATAGTTTGCAGTAATACCAAGGCTGCTTTGAGGCAGCGGCATGAACTGCACCGACTGGCTATTGAGCATCACCAGCCGATCATTGGCTTGGTGGTTTGCCATGTTTGACTCGCTGCCCATCCGGCCACGCAGCAGGTCGATCAGCGCAAAACTGCCATCCGGCAATAGCGATGCTGTTTTTGCGCCAATGATTTCCCAGCGCCCGGGAGCCCCATAGGCGAAATGGTTCGAACCATTCAGTAATTGGGCTTCGCCGACCGAGGAAATGAAGGATTCACCATAGAGGCGAACAACCAGACGACTGGCGCTATCGATCATCCGGTGATCGGCCGGAGCACCGATGGCGCTTGATACCAGACCGATCGTGGCGGGCACGACGAAGGTATTGGATGGCGACCATGTTACGCCAGCATCCTGCGAACGGAACAGGGTTGCACCAGTCCAGCCAGATGAATAGCCACACATCGCGACAATCATGCCGGATGAATCGTAACCATCAAGCAACGTGGGGATATCGAGCAATTCCAGATGCGTGCTGCCTGGGATGGCAATTTTAGAGGCCGGCTCCATACCGGGAACACCCGTCGCTACACTGCTATAAATAGCGCCGTGCGGCTTGGCATCGCATTCAAGGCGACCATCGGGAAGGTACTGGATTCGAACGAGACGTAGAGCGAATTGTTCGGCGCCGGTATCGACATCGATAATGTCGCCAGGCTCGAGGGCGCGATAGGTTGGCGGCAACGTGAATGAAAAATCACGACGCTCCAGCCAGTACAGGTATAGCAATGTTTCCGCAACTCGGGCGGCGTCGGCTGAACCCATGACGACCGCCAGCTCTATCCGCTGCTCGTTGATTGCTTCGATGTTCAAGCGTTCGGCGTATTGCTCGCCGATATCGTACTCGCGGGCAATATCAAAATGCGTCACGATCACCCGAGAGGCCAGCTGACTATCCATCTCGCGGCTTTGGGTCATTATCGCCGCCGTCTTGTCAGTGATGTTTCGGGCGCCAAGGTCGATTGATGGAACGCTGGCGACGCTGCTTAGCCCCAGTCGACGGCGGAAGGTAATCTGATAGCCCGACTGGATGACATCGAATGGCCATGCACCCTGCAGCGGGTCGATGGCTGCACGAATTGCGCCAAGCGATGAAATACGATAACCCAGCACGGTGTCAGCCAAACTGGCCGCATTGATGTCCGCCGATGTAAGCAACGATGAACGAAGGCACTCTGCCTCGACCACATCGGACAGCAAAGGGTAGGACTGCGACAAAAGGCCACGGGTATAAATGCACAAGCGCTTGCCATACACGACGGTAATGACATCGTTTTCAACATAGACTGATGGCCAGGTATTGGTATTGATATCCAGGGTTTCGTAGAGATCAACCACCATGACGCCAGTGGCATCGAATTCCCAGATACGGATCTTGGTGACCAGAAATTCGTGAACGATGGTGACGACGATGCCACGCGAGGAATCATAGGCGGTGGCCGCCTGTGATATTCCAAGCGGCGCCCGTGAATAGCCGAATGAATACTGGCTGACCGATTCGTTGATAGCCCCCGAATCAAGTACCCTTCCCGTCCCGTCGATCCGCGTCCAGACAGCCGCCGTGTGAGATATCCCCGGCGTATTTACGCCAACGTCTCCAGAGATCACCAGAACAGATTTTTTATCATTGGCGACAATGACGCCCAAAACCTCACGATTCTGGGGCAGGTTCGCATCAATGGGCCAGGCACCATCCGGATAGGCGCCACGCGCCAGAATGACCCGAGAGGCGGGCATCTTGTTGACTTTTGCCCACCAGATCGGCGCATCGCTCAGGCCGCCATAATCCAGTGGCCCGCAGTGATACCACCACGCCGAATCGAATAATATTTTCGGCATAATCGATGCCTGCTGTGCAGGCCGAGCCCCCAGAAAATGCCCATCGGCACTGATGACGATCTCCAGCATCGTGTCGAGCACATAAACGACCAGCTCGCCATTGGCCGAGACGATATAAGGCTCGCCGACCCCTCCGTCTTGATCCTTGAAATAGGCGCCCGTGTCTGCAATATCGGTGGTTTTTGACCAGGCGGTACGGCTGGCGAACTGCACAACTTCGACTTTGATTTGAGCGCCCTGCAGGCTGTTGCCGTAATCCGTAAGCGGCAGATCATCAAATACGATGTATGACAAACCGCGAAATGCGGGCGTGTTGTCGGCCCCCAGTGCGGCCTGCATGCGCGGATCTGGCATCTGGTCCGGGCTGCCTTCGTAGAATCGGAAATTGAGCCCGGCTTTATTACTGGCCGCAATGGCGGCGATGTCCGATGACCCGGCGTCATAAAAAAGTTTGCTGGAAATCCAGATACGGCGGATAGCGGCAATTGGCCCCTCGCCCAGACCAAGGGCAAACGTAGCCGAATAGGAATAGGTCGTTGTCTCTGCCCCACCGCCGCCACCCTTGCCACCGGATGATTGTGTATTGCTGGTTTCACGGAGGGCGTTGTTCTCAATCCAGAAGATGTTTCCGTAGAGCGCACAACTGCCATAGATGCGGGGAACCGGCGCCCCATAGCTAGCCCCCTGCTGCGCCAGATCAGTAAGGCGCGGACCTTGTATTTTTGGGCCTTTGGGTGGATCGATGGCCGCACCAACCATACCGCCCATTGCCGCACCCATTGCAACATAGCTGGCGCCACCTGTGGCATAGCCGACGACCGCGCCGACAACGTAGCCTAATGCCTGGCCGGTGCTGCTCATGCGACCACCTTAATAAAACGATGGGCCGATACGATGCGACGCCGCCAGGCCACATCGAGTCGGTGTTCGGCAACTTTGCCGACCCGCTCATAGGCATGAATGATCGTTTCTCCGGTAAAAATTGCGAGGTGCTGCGGCTCTCCTGAAAAGCGCATGAGGAGGATGTCGCCGGCCGAAATTTCGGACAAGCGGACGAACTGGATGGCCGGCTGCTCATGCACGGCAGCTTCCAGCAGGCCATGTGCCGGCGTGCGGGAATATCCGGCCTGATCATCGATCGGAATATTGAGCAATTTCGCCACGACCACAACCAGGCCGGCGCAATCAAGCGCCAGACCGGGCAGACGCCCCTGATGCATGAAGGGCGTATTCAGCTGAGAACGGGCTGCCAGTACGATATCCTGCCCGGTCATTGCGTACCCCGTTCGCCATAAATGGACGATGTGGGCATATTTGGGAAGCCCCCGAAATTGATTACGTTATTGAATTTGTCTCGACACGCGCCCAGGCTTTTCAGACAGCCCGGCGTCATCGTGTAGGTATCTCCGACGGACGGCATGTAATAGAAGGGCTCAAATAGTTCAATCGTGCCATCCGCTTCGTGGCGCCTGACCTCAATAGGCCTGAGTCCGGCATTGACGCCACTGGTAAAGCGCAGGGCACCATAGACAAAATACCCGGCCCCCTCGGTGCGGCTGCCATCACGGACCAGCTGTCGGCTGGTCACGGCAGTCAATACACCGGAAACAGTCAGCGCAGGGAGGCTGATACCACACCCGGCATCCCCCAGGCGATGCCGGCAGGCCGCTGTGTAGGTCATGCCAACCGACTGATTGAGCGCATCGATCAGCCCCATTTCCTCGATCCGATAACTATCATCGGTTAGCGTGGCCTTGCCGAGCAGGCTGGCGACGATGGGCTCATGATCCTCTACCGGATTGAGGTAATCACAGGCAAACAGGTAGGCGCGAGATCCATCAAATACACCGGATGCCAGTCGTTCGCGGGTGACGCCGGCGAAGCCAAGAATGCCTTCGAGATCGATGGCGGATGGCGATAGCGATGCGGCGGACTCGAGGCCGGTAAAATCAAAGCCGCTGCCGGTCTGATAGAGCACCCCGTTTGTCATGAGCAGGTCGGTCGGGTGCTGGGTGACGCGAATGACCAAGCCGCCCGTACAAACGATACGCAGACAATTTGTCGATGTGCCGAAAGGGGAAACGACAGACTTCATGGGTTGATTCTCTCGATCAATTCGACCCCGTCGACGGATCGGTACCCGGGATAATCCATGCCAATGGGCAAAGACGTATTGAATCGCACCGGGAAATCGAACTGATACCCGGCGGTGATCAACTCGCCAGCCTGCGGATTGGTATGCAACGTTCCGCCGCTGACGTAATTGGAGAATCCGGCTGAGTTAATGGAAACAGTTATCGAAAATGGATCTTTAGCAACGACCAGGCCACGCAAACCATTAATCTCAGTCATGCCGACAACGCCGGCCAACACAATGCTGTGTCCAACCTGAATTCCGGACGCTGCCATGCTGATGATCGTTTGAGCGCCTTTGCTGATGCCGGTCACGCCATAGGAAATGTCGGCGACAAAGGTGACTATGCCCGTCGTCGTATCGACAGCCCAGTCAGCGGATCGAATTTCAGTCGCGCCAATGGCGACGCGAACTGTTCCGGCGACCGGCTTTCGGATATTGCGATAGGCATATCCGGCAGCACTGGCAGGCTGATCGGTGCCGTAATATTTTCGTAGCTGGTACACCCCGGCGGCGACCGGACCCATGGGCTGATCAAATGGCGTCGGCACGCCGATCCGGCCATTGCTTGACCATTCGTCATGACAGCGCACGCGGAATCCGGCGTATTTTCCATGGGCGCGGTGATAGATGGCTTGCAGATCGCGATAGGTCGTTTCGTTGTCGAGCATAAACGACACATCGAACCTCCGAACCGGGAATGGGTGCACCAGGCGCGGATATTCCTGCCCGCCTGACGTGACCGAAATATCGACCGCGTAATCGTCAACATAGCTGGCGCCCATACGAACCAGCCCACTGAGGCGCTCTTCCAGAAAATCAGGCATAGCGCTGCGCTCCGTTCATGGCACCGATGGCAGACCGGGCGCCGGCGGCCGCGCTGCGGCGGATTTCGGCTTTATCGCCGGTGCTGGAATTGACGTTGATCACAATCGGGCGACCACCGCCACCGCCCTGCATGGCGACCGGAATGCGCCGGCCATCGGGCAGCGGCACGTAAGCCTCCGGCTTGCTACCTTCGCCGAACATGGCGAGTTGCGGCGAGCTGGCGATGCCGCCGCCGGCGTATTTGCGCAGCGGCACCGGGCCGCCGCTGGTCATGATGCCGCCGTCGGCGAAGAATGAACCGACCCAGGTGGCGGCCTTGCCAACCATGCCCCAGGTTCCTTCGCCGCCACCAGCGGTGGCTTGACCCATGGTACCGAACAGGTTTTTCATGATCGCTGCCGCGGCGGCTTCAGCTGCCATGCGCTGCAGCATTTGGCCGAACTGGCTGGCCATGTCCTTGGTGCCGTTGGCGAATGGGTCAAAAATGAAATCGGCGAGCGATGACTGCATATTACGGGCGGCAGACTTTGTGAATTCTTCAAGTTCTGCGACGCCCTTTTTGGCATCATCATTGCCCTTTAGGTTGAGTCTGGCAGTGGCGGCTTCGGTGTATTGCTGCTCGCTGATAATGCCCTTTTCGAGCGCTTCGACGAGCAGCAGCATGTCGCTGCGCGCTTTTTCTATGCCGGCCGATTCGGTGTCGGCCAGCATGTCGTTGAGGCGCTTGGTGCTGTCGGCGGCTTGCTCGGCGGCCTGCGCCGTTTCAAACTGGGCGACGGCAGTCTGCTTCCACGCGTCGGGCATGCTGGCCCATTCGGCGCTGGTCATCAGGTCGTAGAGCGTTTTTTGCGACTTGGTCAGGTCGAGCTGGGCCGAATCTGCATCGCCGGTCAGCTTGGCGAGCGATTCCATGGCCTTGCCGTAAGCGGTGGCTTCGGCGGTGGCTTCGGCGATTTCCTTGGCGGCTGCCTTGCCTTTTCCTTTGCCTTCGCCGGTTGGCGTGCGGGTGATGGCCTGTTTGCCGGTGCCAGAACTCCGGCCACGGCCTTCGTTGCCGTAGTTGCCGTCGGCGCCGTCGAGCGCTCCGGCGAGTTGCAGCTTTTTGTAATAGGCGATCTGGGTTGTCAGGCTGGCGATTTTCGAATCCATGCCCGAGGTGTCGATTCCGCCGCCGTCCTGCTTGTTGCTGGCGTAAGCGTCCGCGCGAGCCTTGCTCAGTTTTTCCAGCTCGGCGGTGGCGTTCCTGATCTTTTCGCCGGGGCTGTCGCCGTGCGACGACGAGCGCGCATAAAGCGTATCAAAAAACCCCATGCCGGCCGACTTGGCGGCCAGGAATTCGGCAGCCAGTTTGTTGAGGCTGGGCAGCAGTTCCCCGGTGATGGACTTGGCGACCGAGCCCGACAGCACGGACAGCTTGTCCATGTTGTCGTTAAAATCGGCGGCCTGCTTGGCCAGCTTGCCGTCGATGATGCCGCCCAGGCTGGCGGCTTCTTCGCGCATGGCTTTGAGGCCGGCGGCGCCGCCGTTGAGGACGGGTACTAACTTCGCCCCGGACTTGCCGAAGGCGTCGACGGCGAGGGCTGTCTTGCCGGCGCCATCTTCAAACTGGCTGAACTGATCGGCCATTTCGGCGAACACGGCGTCGGCGCTTTTCAGCTTGCCGCTGGCGTCAGTAACCTTGATGCCCATGTCGGCGAACAGGGCGCCGGATTCTTTGCCGCCGGCGGCGGCGTCCTGCATCTTGCTCGACAGCTTGGCGAGCGCGGCGGTCATGTCGTCGAACTCGACGCCGTTCATCTTGCCGGCGAAGTTGAGCGCGCTGAGGTCTTCGACGGAAATGCCGAGGCGCTCGGAGGCGTCGTTCAGCTTGTCCAGGCTATCGATGGCGCCGGTGATGGCGGCGGTGAAGCCGGCGCCGAGCAGGCCGGTGGCCAGGCCACCGGCAATGCCGCCGGAGAAGGCCGAGAACAGGGATTCGGATTTGCTTTTGAGCTGGCCGAGACCATTGCCGACCGACGCGAAGGCGGCTTGCGTCTTGTCGCTGGCGGTGAGCGTGAAGCTGACGTTGGTGTTGCTCACAGGTTGTCCCGTATGGTCATCAGGTCATTGATCAGCATCTCGACATCCTTTACGCCGAGCAGGGCGGCTACCGTGTCCAGCCCTTCCCAGTCCAGCGCGTTTCCCAACATTTTCCAGGCCCGAATGGCGATGTGAAATTCCTGCGGCGGCGGCGGCGGTGGTGGCGCCGGCCGCTGGCAGATCGACAACCAGGCCGCTAGACGTTTCCCCGTTCATCGAGGCTCGCTTCGTGCGCCTTGTAGGCCGCGATGACGCCTTCGATCAGCGGTTGCCAGGTGGCCGGGTGATCCTTGACCCAGGTGGCGAAAACGTCGGCATGGAAGGCGACCGGCTCGGGGTCGCCACCGGGCAGCAGATCGGCCTCGGTGAAGTCCCAACCAACGACGAACTGCGCTGCCCATTCGATATCCATGCGCTGGCCGGCGCCTTGCGCGGCGGAGACATCCCACGGCGTTGGGCGCTGCAGGGTGACGCTGTGTTTGCCAAGCGGCAACGCCGACTGGCGTGCCGCGGCAAACTTGGCGAGGTTGATTTCGCGCATGGTCAGGCGGCGCAGATGGTGAGGCCGCCGAGCATGGTGATCTTGGCCGGGCTGGTGGTGACGCCCTGCTTGCCGCCACCCGGGGCGCCGGTATAGCCGACGGTGCCGTACCACATCGTAAATGCGCCGTCCGGCCACAGAACCTTGAAGCCCTTGTTGGCGCGGGTCTTGAACGCGGCAATCATCGCCTGTTGGGCGCTTGATGCCGGGTCCCACTGCATGGTCATATCTGCAGATTGCGCCGTAGCGCCGACGACGATCTGTGTGTCTTGCGTGTCGTTGACCGTGGTGGTGTCTTGTACCTTGATTTCACCGCCGGCGAAGTTGAAGTCCTGGACGCCGGTGATCGAAGTTCCGAGCGTGACCTTTTTGGCGGTTCCGCTGGTAAAGGTCGAGAACAGTGTCGTATCAATGCCGGTCGTGCCATTGACGTCGGCGACTTGGAATGAAACGCCCGCAACGACGCTGACGACCTTGCACAAATAGCCGTTCAGTTCGACCATGCCCTGAATTTCGAGCAGGACGTTATCGCCATTGACAAACGGATGACCAGCCGAAGCGATAACGCCAGGGTCGGCTTTCGAGATGGAATCGATTGGCTCTGCTGTGCCGATGGCCGACTCCATGTAGAGCTTGAGGCCGGAATTGGTGTGAATGGTCATTGATGGCTCCTAGAGGGCGACGGCCGGGTTGGTGCCGGCTATGAAATATGTGATCGGGTAGGTGATGCGATTCAGCCCACAGGGCTTTTCGAGGCTGTCGTCGACGTCCGGCTCGATACGCGGGGCGCCGAGCTGCTTGACGCGCCCGCCAAACGTGCGGTCGGGCGTGGTGGCGAGCTGCGTCTGCACTTCGAGCGCGATCTGGTCGAGGATGTCTTCCATATCGCCGCCGTCTTTGGCATAGGCTTCGATGACGAGGTCGGCGCTGCGCTGCTCGACAAGATCATCTGTGGCGTTGAGAAGCTCGCCGTTGTCGTCGCCGATCCAGACTTTGAGGAATGGCGGCACGGCAGTCGCCGGGCGGGTGCGCTGGCCAAATACGGCAGCGCCCGTCGTGGCCAGCCCGTCCAGGCGGGCGACGAAGGCGTCGCGGATCTGGGTGCGAACGTGGCTCATGCTTTGTCCAGCCGCAATTGCGTGACGCCGGTGCCGTCCGGCTCGACGCCGGTGACGGTGTAGGACGCGGCGGAAATGATGACGGTGTCGCCACAGGCGACCGGGACGGCGGACAACAGGTGCAGCACCGGGCTGCTGCCGTCGACCATGCCGTTGAAAGCGGCCGCGAAGCCGTTGTCGAAGATCCCGCGCGCCGGCAGGCCGTTGACGGTGATGTCAATGGCGAAGTCGGTGAAGAAGGCGGGATCGGCGAAGTTCATTTCTTGGCGGGCTTCTTGGGCTTGGCTTCGGCTGGCTTGTCGGCTGCTTCGACCTTTTGGGCGCGGCGCAGGCCGATGACGTAGGCGGCATCGGCGACCGGCAGGTCGATGACGTCGCCGGGCTCGACACGCTTGCCGTGGGCCATGAAGGCTTCGATGACGATGATTTCCATGATCGGTAGCGGGCGAGGCCGAGGCCCCGCCCTGTCCTATCAGGTAATCGAGGTGGCGACGGAGAAGGCGCCCGGCACACGAACACCCACGTCGCAGGTATAGAAGGCGCGGATGCCCTGGATGCCGGCGGTGAAGTTGGCGTAGGGATTTACGTCGATTTCAAGGACGCCCCATTCAGCCAGAATGGCCTGGCTGAAGTCGCCGAAGATCATGCTGGCGGCGGCGATGTTGGTCGAGGTGTGGGCCTGGTAGCCTTCGACCGTGCCGTCGAGGATGTTGCCTTGCCACAGCGTGACCGAGTCAGTCGAGGCGATGCGGGCGCGCTGGGCGAGCAGGCCGGCAACGGCCGGGGTGGTGACGTAGCGGCAGTTGGCATTCAGCGCGTTGGCCGCAGCGACATCGGTCTGGAATTCGATCAGGCCAGCCAGTGCGAGCGAGGTGCCCGTAACCGAACCGACGCCAGCGGTGCCGGTGATGCCGGTCGGCTGACCAGAAGCGCCAGATCCTGCGAAGACGGCCCCGTCAATGGAAACGCCAAGCTGGCCGGCGAGGTCTTCCATCACGAAGGCGTCAGCATCCGGGGTGGATTGCATCATCAATTGACGGGTAACTTCAGTGTAAGCGCCGAGGTTTCTCGGGCGCAACTGGATGATGCCCACGGTCTGTTGCGATTCGGTGATGGCGGTCGATTCAGACGACAGCCAGTAGCCGGTGGCGCCGGCGGTATGCTTGGTGATGTCGGCATTGCCGACCAGACCGGATAGGCGACGAACGCCGAGTTCGTTGGACAGCGTGCGGGCACGCAGCAGGCCGACAAAATCTTGCGGGCGAAGGTTGGTGGCGACCATGTTGCCGCCGTTTGCCGCCGTGGCGACCAGCATGTCACGCTGTTGCACTTCGAGCGGGATGAAGAAGCCTTTTCCAGAACCGGCGCGCTCGACGCCGCGCTGGGAGAGCGCGGATTCGATGGCCTTGGAGGCTTCGCGCTCCAAGCCGGCGTCGGACCAGTCGCCGGTGCTCATGGCACGGATGGCCTTGATGACGCTGAAGCGCTGGGCTTCTTTCTTGCTCATGCCGATTTCCGGCGACCACTTCTGGCCTTTTTCGGAAATGTGCTTGATCAGGCTGGCCTGGAATTCGGCAGCCGGCATGCCGGCGACGATGGCTGCATCAGCCATGGCGCGGACGCCTTCGAAGTCCTTGAGCTGGTCGGCCATGCCGCTGATTTCCTTGATACGCTTCAAAGCGTTGTCGTTGGCGCTGCGCTCGATGGCGGCGACATCAACGGTTTCGACTTGTTGGGTCATTTCGGTTTTCTCCTGGATTGTTTCGATTTCCGGCTTGGCCGGCGTTGTTTCGGATTCCAGACTGCGGCCGAGGCCGGTATCAGTCGAGGCAGGCACTGTGACGAGCGAGTTCTCGAGGATTTCCCAGTCCGTTACGCGGTAGGTCGTCGGCTCGTTGTTTGCGCGTTCAAATGCCCCGGCGGCGGAATCCAAAGCGCGCCGGAAGGCGGCCAGATCGCCCGACGCTTCCCGGTTACAACGGGTAAGCACGCGGTCGAACAGATGGCCGTCCAGGGTTCGTTCAATCTTTTCGCCCGACTTGCTGGCGGATTGCTCGATAATTTGGTGAATTTCGTAGCCAGTTGAGGTCTTGGTCAGATGACCGCCCTGCACCAGCTTGATGGTCTTGCCTTCGTCGGCGGCCCATGCGATTGATACCTGGCCGCGCACCTTGGCGCCTTCGCAGCGAACAGAGCCGGGAATGTGATGGCCGCGCAGGGCGTCCCAGTCGTGATTAAAAAGCAGCGCGCCGCTGTCATTAATGCGATTGAGACGGACAGACTCCGGGACGCAGGAGAGGATTTCGATACCCCACCAGCGTTCATAAGGCTCTTCGCTGGCGAACGACAGCTCGACGATCAGGTCCTGGCCGTCTTCGGACGGTGACTTGATGTCGTGTTTAAAGCTCAGATCGCGGGTCAAACTCATGGGCAAACCTCCATGAGTTCGAGTTTTTCAATTTTGTGATGCGCGGTTAATATGGGTTGCGCAACAATCAAAAAGAAAAGGCCAGCGGACGGCCCGGTGCCGTATTTTTAAAAGCGATTCACTTTGATTTCCGCAGCGGCAACCCAGCGTTCGCCGTCCGCGTCGTCTGCCTGGCAACGCAATTTGTAAGTGTTTCCGGCCAGCCCGCCGACGACACGCTGCAGCACAGTGGCGCCTGACACTTGCGGCGCGCCGGACAGCATGGCGGCGGCGCTGGCATCGACTTTACCGCTTACCACGTCGCAGGAAACCACCGGGTTGTTGATGGTGACGTCATACGCAGCGAAATCGAAAGTGACGGTAATAATCTCGGCGGGGTCTTTTATCAACGGCATGGCGGCCTCATTTTCGAATGGTGAAATCGCGCCGCTTGGCGCGGATGATGAAACGCGCATTTGGGGTCAGGGTTGAAACGCTCGACGGGTCTGTGACGCCGCAGGGCGAAGCGCGGTTTATTTGCTGGCTGCTGGCGATGCCGATCAGGTGCGTCTGGATGATGGCAGCAGCTGAGGCCACGTTGATCTGCTGGCTGTCGGCAGCGAGAACGGAGCCGGCCACAGGCTGCAGGACGGCGGCGGGGTCGGCGGTGTTGATCTGCTGGCTGTCGGCGGCGCCGACCAGATGCGCCTGGATGATACCGGCGGCCGATGCCTGGCTGATCTGCTGGCTGTCGGCAGCGGCGACGAAGTACGGCCCGACATGGAAGTTCAGCGGTGCCGTACCTGCCGACGCCCGATCCTCAAAAATCTCGTAGGTAGCCTGATAGTCTCCGTTGGCTACCCCGGCTGGGTCATATTCGTGGCTCAGATCAGGAAAGATCGTCAGCACGCCCGATGTGGGTTGGGAAGTAATACGCCAGTAATACTCACTCGTCGGGATAGGGCCATCATTCAGTATAGGCGAACCCCCACTATCACCAGTCGCCGGAATGTCCACACCAAGTATGCCAAAACCGGCATACTTTTTTACGGTATGCGCCCCAGACTGCGGCGCGGTCAGGGTGACAAGATGGCTCATGCTGCGGTGTAAATCCAGGTGCCCTCGCTACCGTCAGCAAGAATAGTGGTAACGCGGTAGTTTGTCGCCGCAACGAGGGCCGCATTTGTGAAAGCAACAACCCCCGAACCATCGCTGGTTTCACCAGTCAGCTTGACGACCAGATCGCCCGTCGTCATGTTGTTGACGATGATCGTAATGCCGGTTTCGTTTGCCTTGAGGTTGCCGGTGCCCCAATCCTTGAGAGCAGGCATCGTGATCGTTGCGCCAGATCCAGAAGAAACCGAGCCAGAGGATGCCGTATTGACCTGCTGGCTGTTTGCTGCCGTGATTAGATGCGATGCCGCGCTGATCGTGAAACTGAAAACATCCGAATCGACCGTCTGCGCGGCCGTATCCGTGGCGCGGACTTGTAGCGTGGAGTAGGTTCCTGCCGTGGTCGGCGTGCCGCTGATGATGCCGGCGCTAGATACCGTGACACCGGGAGGCCATGAACCGATTGGAGAGAATGTCAGCGCGTCGGAGTCGCTAAAGCTGTCCGATACCGTGTTAGCGGAGAGTGCAGTTCCTACCGTGCCAGTCTGGTTGCCGATGTTTGGGCCGGGGAAGGTGGGGGCTGCATTTGCTGCAGATGTAACTAACCCGAAGGTGTTTGAGGCCCCCAGTGATGAATGCAGCGATGCTACTTCAGCCTCAGACAGCACCTTGTCGAAAGCGGCCACCCAGACAAAATCAGCCGATACTGCGCCCCAATTGCCCGTTGGAAAACCGCCAATCTGGTCAAAGCCGTTTGATACATCGGTATTTCCAAGCCGCCCATAATTTACAACTTCGGCGTTCCCATTGAGGATCAACTGTCCAGATGTTTGGTGCGTGCGCGAGACAGCTACGCTATGCGCGCCGGTCAGGATGTTACCTGTGGAGAATGTCCCGCCGATACCTCCGCCAATATCTTCGTTGACCGTACCCGTACCTGACACGAGGATCACAGGAGCAGTGAAGTCTCTAGACACCCCACCGAGCAAGCCAGAGCGGGAATGTCCGCTCCTGGAGATATAGTCGTTAAGGACCACAAACACAGATGAGTTCTGCTGTGTGAGAGTGCCAAATGGCACTTTCGGGGATAGTGCAACACCCAGAGAGTCGCCAGCAGATTGTGTAGTGCGTACATGTCTGCCGTACGTACCCGTGCCTACTGTAGCTGAGGCATGTTTCGTACAAGTTCTGCCCGGAACCTTAAAATCCTTAACTACGTTATCATCATCTACACCGATCAGTGAGATTAGATTTGCGTATAAGGGGTGAGACGTATCGAGTGTAACTGCCATTTAGAACCCCGGCTTATACAAGAAACTGCGGTGAGTTGTGTTTTCGCGCACAACAAACATGACCACTCCGTACTCTGGAATCGAGGTGCCGATACTGAATATAGTATTAACTACAGAGCCGTTAGGTAGCAGACCTCTGTCTACCCAAGTGTCCGTAGCGGCGATCCACTGGTAAATATGCTGGTTATCGCCAGAGAACAGTATTGCGCTATGCCCATCAGGGTGTGACACCATTGGACCGCGCTGACTTGGACCATTACAGGAAATACCAGCGGGGGCCACCGCCGTAGACGACCACGCACCTGTCTTGTCAATAATATTCAATCCCTGAAAACCGGAACCTGAGTTGAAGGACTCTCCGCATAGAACAATCTCGGCTCCGTGCAGGTACAGAGCAACAGAGTGGCCTTCATTAGGGCCAACACCGTAGAGCTTGCGTTCAACCCACACCTTTGTCACCCAGTCATACGTGATGGTGCGGTTGTACGAATTGTTGTACCAGACGAGTGCACCTTGAGTGCCCATCTTAGGGTGCCACTCAATGGCGGTTACGGGGAAGTAGCCTCCGAGCCCTCCGTCACGATGTGGGATTGGGATAGACGCTGCTGCGGCATTAGCCTCAATATCCCAGACTAGGATTTCGTCGTTGCCGTAGGGGACATAAAAAACCAGCCCCAACTCAGATGACATCGTGGTGGAGTCGTAAAGGTGCCCACCCCCATGATTCCACGGATTTGTTTTAGCAGACCACGTATTCGTTTTGGCATCGAACTTGATCAGCTTACAGGCCGTTGGGTCAGCGTAATCTCTACCACCAGCGCAATACACCTGATGTCTTGTAGAATCCCAAGGCATGTTGCAAGCCCAGTCGAGAGGCTCAAGTGCGGTAGGGTGTGGTTTGTTCCAAGGCGGAACAGCTTCGCCAGAGGGAATGGTATTCAGACTGGAGTTTGTGAATTCAACTACTGAACCTGGCGCCATACCTTCAGCTAGCAGCTGCAGCGGCGTCTTGACGCTACGACCGGCAGCGATCACGCCACCCTGCGTAGAATACGAATCGCCAACCGGAGTTGCCATGATTATGCTGTCGGCTGGTTGCTGGCGTAGGTCGGATTACTGTTGAATGTCACCGGATTGCCGAGCGTGATGGCCTGGTTGCTCGATTCTTCGGTCACGTACAGCACTTTGCTGGTCACGGTATCCAGGAAAGCAAGGTGCATGTTCGTACCGTCAGCCACGGCCAGCAATGCGTTCCCACCGGCCTTGCCGGTGAGCGTTGCGGTCAAAGTGCGCGCCGCACCGGCTGCACCAGCAATGGCGAAGTCACCAGTGACCAGCGTTGCTTCGGCGACTTTGTACGTGGCGTTGCAGCCAGTGTAGGTGGTGTCGTACTGCGAGACTAGAACAACCTTATTGCAGTTGGTCTTGATGTATTGCGGGCCGTTGTCGAGGACGTCGGTGTGGGCGAAACGTGGCATTGTCGGTGCTCCTGTGTTCAATCAAAAAAAGGCCGGGCGGGCGGCCGGGAAAGGCGAGGCTATTCTTTCGGCTTCCCAACCACAGCGGCGGCCGGTGCGGAAGGTGGTGACAGGTCTATTTGATAGCGGGCGGCCATCGCCTCCTCGGTCTGCAGCTCGTCGAAGACTTCTTCGAGGTCTCGGCCTTGGTCGGCTGCGATGCGTTTGCGGCTGATTATCTTGAGGTCGAGCGCTTCTTTTGCGGCTTGAATGTCCTTGAGCGGATCGACCCAGGCCCAGCCCCTGAATTGCCAGGCGTGGGCCTGGAATTTCGGCAGTTTGACGAGGGGCAGCGGGGAGCCGTTGGCGAGCGTGATGGCGCCATTGAGCAGGGACATGCGCAGCCATTCGGTAAAAATCGGGTCTAGCCAGGCTCCCGCGAACCATTTCTGGCGCTTTTTCCATTCGTCGCGGGTGCTCAGGATGGCGGCGCGGATGCTCGAGAAGTTGACGGCTTCGTAGTCGTTGCACAGCTCGGGGTAGCTGGCGCCAGGCAGGCCGCTGGCCATGCGCTGGTTGGCTGTTTTGAGGAAGGGGCCGAAAACTTCGTTCGGGTATTTTGAATCGACGGTCTTGACGTCGACGCCGGTGGGCAGGGTGTCCCAGGTGCCGGGTGCGCTGGTGACGATCTTTTCGCCGTTGCTGTCTTCGTCGTCGGCGCCCAGCTTGGGCGCTTCGCCATCCGGTGTCACAAAAAAGCCGAGGTGGTCGGCGCCGAACTTGGCGGCCATGAGTGCGGATAGGGCGAATTCGCCGGCGTAGTGCATTGAGAGCATGCTGGCGTGGCCCCACGGGATGCCGCGCTTTTGCTCGGAGCGGTGGACGATGAAGCGGTGCAGCACGTCGCCGGCCGCGATGCGCTGCGCCTGACGGACTGACTGGTTGTTGCTGGTGTTGAAGTAATAAGCGACCGGACGGCCGACGCCATTTACTTCGACGCCACCCGCAATGGCGTTGAGGCCATCGGATGCGTCGCGGTTGTGCCATGTGGCGAGGCGGTCGACGTCGATGACTTGCAGGGCGTAGCCCCATTTATTGCCGGCATTGGCGCCGATGACCGGGAGGACAACGTATTCACCATCGCGGGCGGTGCCTCGGGCGATGGATTGGCAGAGGCTGGCGAAGGAATACTGGCCGGTTACTTCGCAGTTGCCCATCTGACCCCATTCATCCCAGGCGGCGAGGATGGCGTCGCGGGCGCCCTGGTCTGGGCTGCCAGGCGCGTTGTCGGCCAATGAAACGAGGCGCGGGGCGCTGTCGCCGATGAGGTTGGTTTCGACGATGTCCAGATAGTTGCGAAAATAGTCGTTGTTGTTTTCCAGCGTGCGGCTGCGGGCGCGCAGGGCGTCGAGATCGCTGCGCAGTTCGTCGTCGATGCGCTCGGCCGTGGCGCGCCATGTGCTTGTCAGGCGGTTGAGCTGGGCGGCGGCAAAGGATTTTTGCAGGCCGGCGGATTGTTCGCGGCGCGCCTTGGTGTCACGGGCGCGCTGCATTTTGGCGGCGTGCTCGGCCAAAATCGCGGAACCTTTGAAGGGAGCGGCGGTGGTGGTGGCCATCAAGATCTCATTAGGATGCGACCGGATTTTCCGGACTGGCGGCGCACTTCGATTGCGTACTGGCTGCGCAGTTTGAGCAGTTCGGTTATCGGGATGTATTTCATCCGGCGACCGGCGATTTCGTATTCGGCGACACCCGGATCATGACTTTCGATCCATGCTTCGATGGCGGCAAGCGATTTTTGTGCACGGGTGCGCGTGTCGAGCGCGGCCATAATGGACAGGTCTGGCAGGATGTCGATGCTGCCGGTGCCGATGGTGTAGGCTTCCGTCCCGTTTTTGACGCGCTTCTGCCAGGCGTATGTTCCGGGGGCATAGTCGGCGGTTTCTTCCGTCGTTTTTGTTATGCGGTGGGCATCACCTTCTGCTGTGCTGATCAGGGTGATACGGCCGGTCGCGTTCACCAGGTCGTACTGGACAAACCAGCCATCACCAGCGGGGAAGCCGGATAGCGAAAGCAGCCATGATGCGGTATCACCGGCACGGATGCCGGCCGGCTCGGTGGTCAGTTTTGGAGCGCTCATGCCGCCATTTATAGGCGGCCTGCGTTGCGTAAGTAACTGGCTTCGCGCAACAACATCAGGAGGACTGGCGGATTCTCCAGACCGTTGAGCGGTCGATGCCGGTTCTTTCCGCGATGGCGGTGTTGCCCAGCCCTTGTTCGGCTAGCCGGCGAACTTCGGCGTGCCGCTGCGAGACGTCGAAGGCGCGGACGCTGGCAATGTAGTGTGATTCGGCGCCATATTCGAAGCGGAACTGGCGCTCGAAAAAGGCGCGCTTTTCTTCGGTGAAAACGTCGGCGCCGAGTTCGGATTGAATGAGCGATAGAGCGCGGTCAAGGATGTCCATTTTTACCAGCCTATGTTGGTTTTTTGAAAGGCCGTGGCGATTGGCTGTTTTTTGACGGGCGGCTTATTTGGCGCCTCGGTTGTTTCATTTCGTTTCTTTGCCCGCGCCTTGAGGTCGATCCCGCTCAAGCGCAGCGCGGCCAGGGCGTATTTTTTGCAGTCGAGCGTTTCGTTGCGCGGCCGGGTCTGGACCCACTCGACATAGGGGCGGGTGCCGCGCATTTTGGTGACGAGCTTTTCGGCGGTGAGCTGGGCGAAGTATTCGTCGTCGAAGCTGGGGTGGTTGGGGAAATGGATGTAGCCAGGGCCGCGCTCGGTGATTTTCAGGCGGCTGTAGATCAGGGCTTTGGCCTGGTCGTCGCCGACGATGTGCACGGTGATGCCTTTTTTGCGCTGGCGGCGCAGGCGCTGGCGGCGGGCTTTTTCGTCTTCGACGATGGGCACGCCGGGGCCGGCGCGGCCTTTGACGGCGAGCGCCCAGCGGCGCTTTTCGCAGTAGGCATAGACCATGCTGGTGTTGTAGCCGGAGTCGATGGCGACGCATTCCGGCGCCCAACTGGCGAGTTCTTCGTCAAGCTGCGCCCAGACTTCCGGCTTGGTGGTGTCGCCGGGGACGATGATGTGATCCATGACCCAGGCTTCTTCGCCGAGATCCCAATCAACGATGGAGACTTCGAGGCGGTCTTTCTGGACGTCGACGCCGCCGGTGCGGGCGAGGCTCTTTGGCTTTTCTTCGAATTCTTCGAGGCGCGAGAGCAAGCTGACCGGGTCGGCCTGGTCGCCCTGCTCTTCCCAGCATTCGCCGAGGTGGGTATTGACGAAGGTGCGCAGGGTGCCGGGGGATTTGACGGCGGCTTTCCAGTCCTCCGCCAGATCGCGCCAGCTTGGCCCCAGGCCAATCGGCGCATAGAGGGCGCTGATGTGGTAGCCGCGCACGCTGCGCTCGGGGTGGGTGGCTATCCAGCGCCCGCCGGCCAGCATGCCGGGCTTGTGGTGCTCGTAGATTTCGCCGTGGCAGTGGGCGCAAACGTACCAGGCGTCGAGGCCGGCTTCGTTGGCGCGCCATTTGATGCCGTGCTCGGTTTCCGGACCGCCCCATTCCAGCGGCTGGAAGGTGTGGCAGTGCGGGCAGGCGACGTGGTAGCGACGCTGGTCTGATTCGGCATAGCCGCGCTCGATCAGGCTTTCGCCGGCCACCGTCGGCGTGCTGATAAACAGGCGCTTGGCGCGGGCGAAGGCTTTGGTGCGGCCTTTGGCCAGCGCGACCGGGTCGCCTTCTTCACCGACTTCGCCGGGGAAGCGGTCGAGATCATCCATGATCAGGTAGCGCACCGAGCTTTGGGCGTAGCTGTTGGGCGAGTTGCCGCCGGCCAGAAAGAGGACGCCGCCGGGGAAGTCGATCATGTCCTTGGAGTTGGCCGCGTCGCGCGAGCGCTGTCCGCCGAGCAGGTCGCGGATGACCGGGGTGTCCTGCAGGAGCGGGTTGAGCTTCTGCGCCTTCCACTTGTCGCGCGAGTCGAGCGTCGGCATGAGCACCATGACCGGGGCCGGGGCGTGGTCCATGCAGTAGCCGAGGAA